>Ga0228701_1002561_pt1 | contig 10566 bp, 13 predicted proteins | sample McNCre117_Aug_MG_2_FD_178017 | JGI IMG/M metagenome (GOLD analysis project Ga0228701, IMG submission 178017) | Freshwater microbial communities from McNutts Creek, Athens, Georgia, United States - 11-17_Aug_MG | ecosystem: Environmental > Aquatic > Freshwater > Creek | place: USA: Georgia...
CTTAACTCCGAATTACTTCTCTCGTAGTTTAAAATTCGAATTTCGTTGGAAAATTTATTATTTTCGATTAACTTAATGAGCTTATCCCCCCCGGGGCCGCAAAGGATGATTTCGAAATTGTCCAATGCAAACAAACGTGCATCGAATGATGCTATATCTTTTAAAATAGCTGGGATTTCCGTTTCTGAATTTTGAAATATCCATGCAACAGATAAACCTGCTCGCTTATTTTTAAATTTTTCTGGACTTACTTTGGTGGAATTATTGCCACGCAATGGACCGTTATTAAAGACATAATCATTTAGAGATTTGATCACTTCATTATTATCTTTCATAGTAATTAATATATATCTCGTAATGTAGTTAGTGGATTACCGACACAAATTTTATTGGAAGGAACATTCCTCAAGACCAAACTACTTGCACCAATAACAGAATTATCATGTATGGAGACTCCCTTTAGGACTGTCACATTAGTACCCAACCACACATTTTGCCCAATATATATAGACTCAGATTGTAAAGCGGAATCTTTGTATAATTCTCCAACCGTTATTTTATGATCATTATCAATAATCGTGACCCGTGGCGCAATTAGCGTATTTTGACCTATTTCTATTTTTTTCGCACAGATAAAATGTGAATGGCGACCTATAAATACTTTTTCACTAATGACAACCAGTGAATCAACATTATTAGTCTCTATGAACAATTCGCGAATTATACAATTTTCAGATATCATCACCTTTCCCGGCCCTACCACTGTTAAACCATTAATCCACGTCCCGGATCCAATACTTACATTCGATGGATTTTCGATTCTCACAAAACCGTGCAATCGGACATTTTTTCCTAATTTAATACCAAATACATTTAACCGATTAAGGGCATTGGCAAATATTTTAATTAGTAGCTGGATCATTATTAATATAATATTTAGTTATGGCGAAAATTAATACAGTAACTATTGCAACAGACAGAGATGATTCAGAAAATAATGCAAAGCAAAAGTACGAAACAAGCATGCCAGAAGCCACACTACTTTTTCTACGATGCCATGAATACGCTATGTAAAGCATTGTCCCCACTAAAATTAAACCGGGAATTAACCCATTTTCATAAAAAAAGACGCCAACGGCGCTTTCATTTCCATTCTCTAGCGGCTCAAAAATTCCATAATTATTTTTAAAAGGATAAAAACTACCGCTAGCCCTAGCGGTGAGATAAATAAGATAGCCTGCAGTGCCCATACCATGTCCTAGCAATGGAAACTCCAAAGAATTCGTAACTCCGAACACGAGTCCGATAATATGATTCGCGATAGATTCAACACCTGCCGTGAGCTCGGCTGCATTAATAGCAGCCATTGGCGATGCCATGTATACAATCAAACAAACGATACCTATTGTAATCAATGTTGCCTTAATGAACCCAATCCTATGATAAACTGCAACGATAAGAAAAAATAATATTGCTGATTTAGCACCTGATAGGATAATGTTTAATATTAATATATTAATATACCAAAAATCTTTTTTGACATTTTTTTCGAAAACTTCACAACATAACAATATCACCGAAAACATTCCAAAAGTGATAGGCTCAAAGAATATGCTACCAAGCCTACTCCTTTCAAAACCAAATAGAACATCCTTATAAGCAGTCAAATCTTCATTAACTATCAATTTGGCATTTGAAATTTTTGAGATGATTTCTAACGTTAATTCATCGGGCAACATTAACTCTATTCCAGCAAATAAAAATGATATGCACGCAATTTTTTTCAAAACTCCCCGCAAAGTTTGAATATTCCTACTAGGCATATTTAACATTGTAAATGCCAATAGTAAGATTATCAACTTAGGTAGCAACGAAATAATCACGTATTCCAGAGGAATATATGCGTACATAAATAATTGCACAATTGCTTTCCCGATTAACATAAGAATCAGACCGCCAATTAACCAACTACCCTTCCTCATTGAATAGTTATTTACAAAAATAATTATTATGCATGAAGCTATTAATGCCCCAATGAAACCATTAACTAGCGCGGGGCCTAATAAACCAACAAATAGTGATTTTAGGATAAGCATTATCACTAAAATTTTTATTAGTATTTTATATATCACCATAACTTAAATAGATCAAGTGCGTTGCCTTAGGATTAAATATTCAAATTGCATCGCTAAGCAGATGTTATGTCGATTTCATACCATCGGAATTGAATTAAGAATGAAACACAAGCAATGACAATAGATATATGTTTATTACTTGGCACTCAAGAACGTCAATTAAATTTTGAACCTGCAGTGGTTCATACTTTTTTCGCTTATACATCAGTAACACTTAAAATGTATGAAATTAAATTTCAAGATTAGCTGGCGCACTTGTTGAATTATTTGATATTTACCAAATCTGAACCAGTTAATTCTAATAAGAATATAATAAATTGTGAACCAATAATCATCACGAAAAAAGTTAATATTTTAATTTTTGCATTGCAAAACATTTCTTTGTTTATTTCATTCAATCCAACTAACATCCAAGCAAGTACCGTTACATTCGATACTACAAAAGCAAGCAAAATTGAAATTGCACCGAGCTCTGACGGGAATAGCCCCACTGCAATCACTGACACGAAAAATACCCCGATATTATGAAGCAATGCGTCTGTGTGTTTTTGTGAAAGCTTATACACCACTCCAATTTTAGCTTGCCACAACATAATATAAAGAAGAACTTCAGCCGCAATATACGTATATTTGTTACGCGCATCAAACCCTGCGAATGAAATTAAAAGTTCATTACCCACCAAAAACACCGGCACAATAATATGACATTTAATCCTCTCGATATCAAGCAACAATACAATTCGTCCTTTTATTCCATTATCTTTTACCCCGACCACCACACCTTCAGAGTGCACAAGCAAAGTGTAGTATAGTGAAACAATAAATAGTACCGAAGAATGAAGTGCGTTAATAAATCCGAGTCCATTTATTCCATTCAATTTGCGATAGATTAGATAGGTTAAAAAAATAGATCCAAAGCCAAAAACAACCTCAAGCTGTAATGGTAAATATTCATTAACGTATCTTTTAAAAATTAATTTACTGAATACGGGATATCTATACTGACGCTTCGAGTTAACCAACTCAATTAACTTAGATCTTCCCGCTATCAAACTGATTAGCGAAATAATTAACAATGATAGCTCTTGCGCGTATAAAACATCAAGAATCAAAATAGCATACGCGGCTGTTATTAGAACAAAATATAAGAATAATTCTGCATGTTGCGATATTAGACTCAAGCCTCTATTACAAAATTTTTCAATCGTTATGAGATATGAAGAATATATGAATATTAAAAATATTATCAGATGCAAGAAAAAACGAATAATATCGTCATATCCAGTTTCAAATGCGCTCAGCAATGCAAAACCGATGATGATGTTAATAAGAACCGCGTGTGTCGATAGTAAAGCAGCAGATGATTTACCACCTTTTTTTATAAAGTACTTACGAACTACTAAGTAGTTTGGCAGATTAAATAGCGCTATAAGAAATGATAGTAACAATCTGTAAAAAGTAAACTTATCTACTTCTAATCTATCTAAATAATATAGTGAAAAAAATATTGAGGTTGCGATATAAATTTTAATTATGTAATCGACCGCTTGGCCTCTATCGACATTCATATTAATCTACAATATACTTATCATTAACAACTGAGGGGATTTTCACAACGACAGTAGAACAATCTTCTAGGGCTGAAAATCTAATAATTTCACCAGGATTTACAACAATAATTTGATCTTGCTGCACAACTTTATCGTTAAATTTAGCACTCCCGCTAATTATTACAGTAATCTCTGTTGCTATTTTATGAAAGTGGGCAAGCTCCTCATCACCTTTAAGATACCTTTTTACAGCCACTTCAAACTCTTTGGCACTATGAACTGAAGGTACAAAGTCCCCGATAAACCATCCTTTGATCATTTCGCTTAATTTTTTGATAATCATTTCATGGCCTCCAATGACTGGGCAATCGTTTTTATAGGCATATAATTCTTAGAATCAATCTTTTTAACTCCAATTACTCCACCATCTAAAATTAGCTCATTCAATGCCATCCCCACATAAAATTTATTATTCACCTGACGCCCTTTTAATATCATATCCATCAAGCATTTTTGAAGTCGCTTTTTTGTTTTCCACCAAAAAATTCCAGTTGTAGCTTGATCACTTATTGGATTTTGCTGACTAATTTCCACAACATTACCATTTTCATTTGTAGTTACATATGAATATCTAGGGTGCAAAGACTTAAAGCAAATCACACCAGCATCAAACTCTCTTTCTCTAAACTCATTAATAACAGAATTGATGTTTACATCAACATGCTCGTTCGCACTAATAAATATAACCTCCGCATCGTCGTCAACTTCACATATTGAAATCAAGGCTGTTATAGCTGATCCAGCATTTTTTTCTTGCACCGAAACAACTTTTGACCTTGCATCAATTCCATTCACAAAGTTATTCAAATGATACTTCAGTACATCCTCAGAGTTGAATGCAAAGATACAAGTATTGAACTTAATTTCAACGCATGATTCATATATTTTTTCTATAAAAGTTTTACCATTTTTTTCATTGAAATAAAATGGATAACCGCTATCGGATTCATCCTCAAGCTTGCCTGCTGCGAGGATAACTATATCAATTGACATCAGCCGCTCCTTCAATACTTGCTATCTTGTTAATTATATTAGAGTAGTTAGTGTCATTTACATCCTGAACAACTAGCAAGTGAGCGCCAGAAGCCTTTGCCGCTTTTATTCCATTTTGATTATCTTCAACTATTAAGCACTCCTGCGGAGCTAGCCCTATTTTGTCCATCGCCTTTATATACATTTCGGGATCTGGTTTGCCCTTGGTAACATCTTGATTTGAAATTAACAAATCTAAATATTGTCGCAATGCGGCTTTATCCATCATTACTTCTACAGTATTGCGAATAGAATTTGAACAAACTGCTAATTTATATCCATCAGCCTTTAATCTAGATAATGCATATTCATGAACAAATCTTGGCTTACACTCTGAATGTACTATCTCCATAGTATACAGCTGCTTCATTTTATCGATAAATGCATGCAGCTGTACTGGCAGCCCTCGCTCAATGCTTAGCATCTTTAGCTTTGCTTTCGTTGGCAATCCATCGTATGTACTGATATGATCATATCTAGATATAGACATTCCAAACAACGCCAACGCCTTATTAAGCGCCGCATAATGCCACTCTTTTGCTTCTATTAAAACGCCGTCCATATCAAATAGAATTGCTTTAATTTTCACTTTTATGCCTCAATAAATTTTTTAAACTCTTCAGGAAAGTCAGTGCAGAGCATTAAATTTTCTTGTTTTTTAAACCCTCGAAGTCTTTCCCACAACTCTCTGCACTCACGACCATGCAGTTCAGAAGAAACAATGCAAACATGATTATTCTTAAGGAACTGCTTAAGCTCTTCATCTGTATACCATTCGGCATCAAAAGAGTCTAGCCAAATTCCATTGCAGCGCTTTAGCAAGCTGCTATCTCTCTCTACCTCACTCATGCGCATGTATACAGGCAAACCGATTTTGATGTATTGAAGCATATCCGGGATCGCCATATCAAACATAAAGTATTTTATTTGACTATCACCGTTAGCACGAAGAATTTCTGATACTTTTTCAGCCATACCATCGGATTTAATATTAAGGGCAAGATACGCACAATCCAAATTTGAATATCTTGAATAACATTTAAGAAAGTCCGAGAATCTTATTTCGTCTCCTTTTGGCATATCATGTGAAATCACGACTTCACCGCAAATATCTCTTAAATCTGTTTCCGTTCCAAATCCTAAGGAAAATGATCTCTCAAACGCAATCATTTTATTTTTCTCGCTACTTTCTCGCCAATAACCTCTGTGTGATATTATCTTCATGCCAATTGCTCCAGCGCCTTCTTTTTTACCGGACTTAGCAGGAATTTTTCTAAGTCGCTTGGTATTCCCAATCCATACATCCCATTAAATTCACTACCAATATTATATATTCCGATGTTAGCCTTTTTTGCTATCATTAAGTTATAGACAGGCGCGACATAGTACTCATTATTTACTTTTATTTTATTTTTCAACATTTCCTTTGCGGACATAACAAAATCTCTACCACATCGATAATTGTATATACCCACCGTTGCCTCGTTGGAAATAACTTCCTTTTCTACTACGGTGATCACCTTCCCATTATTCAACTCCACAAATGACCACTTGGGATCATCAGCACTCATTGTCATGATTAAGCCGTCTAGATTGCCATCCATCACTTGCAAGTATTTATTCACGTCACAATCAATATATTGATCGCTATTTGCGATCATGAGTTGATCCTCATTATCAATGTACTTTTCAGCCTGAAGAACAGTACAAGCAGCCCCCTCTGTCACCCCATTTATTCCGATTACTACACACCCCGGACTCCAATCATTTAACTTCTTCTCTAAATTGTATTTTATTAAATGCTCTTGTTGGCATATAAAGATAAATCGATGGTCTTTCGTTGGCCTTAAATTAGATATCACAAGCTTAATCATTGGTATACCATCAATTTCTATCAATGGTTTAGGATATATATATCCTTCTTTAGCAAACCTACTGCCTGCTCCTGCCATCGGGATAACGATATTCAGCATTTTCTATACTCCTAATATGCTCCGCGGCGCTTGAAAACAACCGCCCAAGTTTTAAACAGAATCGTTATGTCTGTCCAGATTGACCAATTTTTGACATACCAAGCGTCAAAGGCAACACGATCATCAAACGTGGTTTGACTGCGGCCACTGACCTGCCAAAGCCCTGTGAGACCCGGGGGAGTTTGACTGTATAAAGACAAATCTTCGCCGTAATCACTTTTTTCTCTGGGCAACAAGGGACGTGGCCCAACCAGACTCATGTCACCCTTGATCACATTGAAGAGCTGCGGCAGTTCATCAATACTGCTTCGCCTGATCATGGCACCTATGCTTATTAGACGCGGATCATTTGCCAATTTGAAGTTGCTAGACGTGTACTCCTGCCATTCTGGACTGTTAGCGGCTTCCCAGTTTTTAAGCATATTTTCTGCGTTATTAACCATGCTACGGAACTTGTAAAAGTTGAAAATTTTCAACCCTTTACCCACGCGAGGTTGAGAGAAGATCACTGGCGCGCCATCGCTGCGCCAAATCTTATAAGCAACCCACAGCATCAGGGGCAACAGCACCACGATCAGAAACGACGCGCCAACGACATCAAACACTCGCTTTGTACAGCGGTGTATAGGGTTCATGAGGTTGTTCCGCACATGGATCATTAACACCTCATGACTGAAGAATTGCGTCGTCTGCAACCCAAATAGCGGCACACCACGCATTGCCGGAATCACATGCACACGCCCGACTTGATGTTGGGACAACTGACGAATGAGCTTGTCGCGCAATCCAAACTCATGCGCTTCTAGCGCGATGACGCAGTGATAGCCACGCAGCTGCTCAAACTCTTGCTCAGTTTCAGGCCAATCCACCGGTGGACAACCAAGCCCCAGCAAATCTACCCCCGTCCTAGCATCACGAGGCAACACTACACCCGCCACCGCATAACCCATGACAGCTTCAGCGCGCAGGGCAAGCACAGCTTGCTGGGCATTTTCGGCACCACCAAATACCAAGGTAGGCCAATTCCAAAGCCCGCACTGGCGAATGACAGACCTAGCCAGCCAACGTAACAGCGGCAAAATAAAAGCAAGCAGCAAGCAGGCAACTAGCCAAGCCAACAGGTTGTCGGAATTGCCAATAATGACTTTGAGCATTGAGCCCACAAAGGCCAGCATAAAAATGCCCTGAAGAACTAAGCCGAGCTCCGCCCAAAACGAGTGGCGATGGCTATACTGCTTGTGTACAAAGGCGGCCCATACACACCACGCTACAGCCATGACGAAGTATTTAGCTGCAGCCATTTGGCCTGTTGGTGCAATAGTTTGGTAGACAAACAGCCACGCCAAAGCATCAGCAGCAGTCACAAAGGTGCTACATATGATCGCAGCCACAGCGCCGCGCATTGCAGACGCTGGCTTTAAAACATGCAACTTAGACATACACCTTATCCGTGCGACTTAAAGCCAAGCAAAGACTTGATAATCGAGATTTTTTTCGCAGCTTCCACATCTTGTTTAGCAGTTTGAATGGCCTTACGCACAAACACAAACACCAAAATAATAAAAATGGAGATGGAAACAGACGCCGCAAATACAATGCTTAACTTAGGCATAGATTTTTTTTGAGGCAAACTGGGCTCCTGTACAAAAACCTCCAACCCCCTAACTTCCAATTTTTGCGACAAAGTGGCGTTTTCTTGGTTCCTTTTAGATATGTCAGAGATAACGGCGGCCAAATTCTTAATGCCGGACTCTTGAGCCTGGTCTGTCAACCCCCCCCTTTTCAAACTACGCTGAATGGTATCTACTGCATCTTCGGCTACGTTAATCGCCTGCTCATTAATGGCAATCGTTTTCTCAATCAACTCACGCTCTTTACCCTTGGCTTTTAGCTCTATCAGCAGAAGCTTGATAGCATCTGTCGCCAAGGCTTGCGCAGCCTCTGGCGTTTTCCCCTTGGCAGTCAGCGTCACCAACTTGGTTTTTTTATCTGCCGCAAATAGCAATTGTTTTTTTAAATCTTGGCGAGCATCATCCATCACACCACCAGCCTCTTTGAGCATGTCAAACTTGACAATCAACTGGTCTAGCACGGTGGCAGTGTGCAGCAATACTGCCTCTTCTTCAGTAATGCGAAAAATGGCTTGCGACTCAAAAGTTTTAGGCCATAAAAAGCTTAAGCCCCCAGCCAACACCCCAGCAATCAAGGGCCCAAACACCAACAACTTCCACGACTCAGCTAAGGTGACCAAGATGTCTAAAAGGCTTATTTCGTCGTCGTGTTCAAAGGCTTGTTCTGTCATGCGGCTTCTTTTACGTGGGTGTGGGTAACTTTGCCAAAACGGCGCTCGCGGGTAGCGTACCAGTGCAGCGCCTTGGCAAGCTCGGTTTCGTCAAATTCGGGCCATAGGGCATCAGTGAAATACAACTCAGTATAGGCAGACTGCCATAGCAAAAAGTTGCTGATGCGCTGCTCGCCACCTGTGCGAATGAGCAAGTCTGGATCGGGCATGCCTGCGGTGCTGAGGTATTGGGCCAGCTGATCTTGCGTGAGGCTTGCCACGTCTGCGCCGAGGTTGGCTGCTTGCCAGTTTTTAACGGCTTGCACCACGTCCCACTGGCCGCCATAGTTAGCGGCCACGGTTAGGGTGATGGCTTGGTTGGTTTGTGTAGCAGCCTCTGCGGCACAGATGCGGGTTTGCAGCTCAGTGGGAAACCCCGCCACATCGCCAATAACCTTGAGGCGCACACCTGCTGCAGCCAAAGCACCCATCTCTTTTTCCAGGTACTGCACAAACAGACCCATGAGAGTAGACACCTCGTCGGCGGGGCGTTTCCAGTTTTCGGTGCTGAAGGCAAAAAGGGTGAGGTATTTGATGCCCTTTTGAGCACAAGACTCCACCAAACTGCGCACGCCTGCCGCACCTTTGGCATGACCCACCGTACGGGGCATGTGGCGTTTTTGTGCCCAGCGGCCATTGCCGTCCATGATGATGGCAATGTGTTGAGGAATGGTTAAAAAAGGACTGACTACCACTGGCAAAGCTAGAGAAATAGAGGGCTGGGCACGCTACCGCCCTTTCGCTCAAGAGCAAAAAGGCGATTATGTGTCAAATTTTTATCATCACTGTATGCAAGATCGCTCTTCTGAATTCTTTATTCTTCTTTTCTCAAAAATATATTTGTCGCATTTATATGCATGTATTTTGGGAGCTTATGCCACACGCAAGCTTTCGACGGCCATGCGAAGTTTTTGTGGTTGCCCCAGCAGGTCAACCAACACAAAGCCACGGGTTTCACCATCGTGCGCGATGTATTTGCCTTCTAGGCCTTGCAGTGGTCCAGCGGCAACTAGCACGTTGTCGCCGGGGGCAAACATGCGCTCTAGGCTTTCTTGTGGCGCTTCTTTTAAAAAATCGATGAACTCGGGTGGCACTTTGGCAGGGTGCGGGCCAAAGCTCACCAGCTTGCTCACGCCCAGCGTCGAGCGAATGGGACCCCAGTTTTGGGTGGTGTCGTCGAGCTGAATGAACAGGTAGCGGCTGAACATGGGTTCGGCCACGGTTTGCACGCGTTGGTTGCGCAGCTTTTGCACCTGCATCATGGGCAAGAAACAATCGAAGCCTTGGTTTTGCAAATTCTCTAAGGCGCGCGTTTCTTGACGGGGCTTGGTGTGGACGACGTACCAAGCGGTGTGGTTTATCTCAAGCATTTGGCTATTCATTGTTTGATGAGTCTAACTAAACTTCCTATGGTGTTTGGCTGCGCACCGCGTTAAAGTGCAGTTTTATGTTTTGTTTGAAAGCTTGCAAAGATG
>Ga0228701_1002567_pt1 | contig 10555 bp, 22 predicted proteins | sample McNCre117_Aug_MG_2_FD_178017 | JGI IMG/M metagenome (GOLD analysis project Ga0228701, IMG submission 178017) | Freshwater microbial communities from McNutts Creek, Athens, Georgia, United States - 11-17_Aug_MG | ecosystem: Environmental > Aquatic > Freshwater > Creek | place: USA: Georgia...
ACGCATTAGTCTCGTAAGGCTCGAGGTCTTCAATCTCGTATTCCCTAACTAGTTCTCGAGCCTCGTCTTCATCCTCCGCAACAACAGGTACTTCGTACTCGTAGTGGCGTGATACCTGAACAATGTATTTAGGCATTAGTTGTTCTCCTTTTTATTTGCTTCTACCCAATCCCGATGCCTCTGGAGAGAGTACTCACGAAAAGATGCCTCTGCACGAATGACCTCTTCGTAGGCATCAATCACTTCTTGAGCGAGACGCACCATCTTAGGGTCGTCTTGGTTGTATTCGATGACCTGTAAAAGACTACCTTTCTTGAACGCCACGACTAGTTAGCCTCCGTATCGTACTTGCTGTCCTGTAGGACGAGGTGGTCGAGTATCTCAAACTTGCTCGAGATGCACTCTGGGATGTAAACCTCTTCTAGGTCGCTCTCAACCTCCGAGGCGATTACCTCCCACTCTTTGTCAGTAAGTGGTCGCTCGGTTACTCGTTCAAAGTCTGCTCGAGTCCAAACAATCTCAATCTGTTCTGCCATTAGTTAGCCTCCTCGTGCAGTCCGCATCCACAGGTCTCCCCTGCTTCTGACCAGTGCTCCTCCACAGGGAGGCACTCTCGATGGTAGTGACCCATCTCGTCTAGGTCAGTCACATCTTCGTCCAGATAAATCTGCTTGCCACACTCGTCACACTCGTAGCCAGCACACTCCGCACAAGACCAGCCATCAACATAGATGTCCTCGCTACGGAGTTCAGTAGGAAGCCAGAAGACGGTGTCTCCAGTAGTGCCTACTGATAGGCGGTTGACCCAGTGTCCCGAGCCAGCCGAAGTGTCCACACCGCACCATACGCAACGGCTACCGATGTCTACGCCCATTTGAATCTCCTTTACTTGTTTGCCTTGGGCTAGAGCCCGAGGTGCTTGTACACAGCGTCTGACCACTCGTCATTAGCACCGCTGATGAAGTACTCAAGAGCGTTCTCGAGTGCCTCGTTAGTGGCATCCCAGACCTGCTCTTCCGTACCCTCCTCGATGTCATCCCCGAAGTACATTTCCACATCGCTCTTGTCCCACCAAGTGATTACGAGCGTCTGCTCTGGGTCGTAGTTCGACTGAAGCGTGTCCATAAGTTGCTTCACAGTAATGATTGCCATTTAGTTCTCCTCTAGGGCTACTAGTCGGTTGTAAACAGCCTCGATGTCCTTGTTGGAATCGGTGGCTAGAATCTCTCCAAGGTATCCTCGAAGGGTGTCGGACTCTTCAAGGAGGATAGACGCTCCGTTAGGGTTGAGGATGTCTAGGGCATCGATGTTGTCATCCCACGAGGTCTCCGACCACTCTTCGGTCTCGGTGTCCCAAGTTCCCTCTCCGTCACCGAAGCGTGCACTGAACGAGTCATCGTCCACCCACCACTTCTTTGAGTCGAGGTCAACGCACACTACAAAGTGAATCTGCTTACTCATTAGTTCTCCTCAATGTAGAAGTCGGCAGGATTGTTGGCTGGGTTGCGGTTGAACAAGGTACGGTAATCGTCCTCGTCTCGGCAGTAATACAGGATGTCGTGGTCATCGTACTCGGGGTGAGTACCTTCGATGATTGTCTCCATAATCTCTTCGGAGCAGATAAGGATAGTTCCTCCGTTACTACGGTCTGGTTCGTCAAAGTAGGTGTAGTCCACATACTTGGTAATGATGTCGCTCATTAGTTCTCCTTAGTGGGTGGTTGGGGTCTCGTAGACAGGCAGGGCATCGAGCCACTCCTGTACTCGGGCAGGGATGTTCTTGTAGGTCTCAAGGAAGCCAGCCTTGTCAATGACGAAGTCCTCGTCATAGGTGTAGTCTCCGCCATCCTCCGTAGAAACTCCAAAGGTAAGCACCTTAGCCTCCTCTGGAAGAATGTGGATACGACTTACATCGTCTGAGTAATCAGCGTTACCGCAAGCAGGAATCTTGTAAGCAACAATCAGCCAGCCCTCAGCGATGTCCTCCTGCGATGCTAGGTCGTACACATTTAGGTCATAGTTAGCCTCTGCACCCCAATCCTTGAAGTCATTACTCCGACAGCGTGGGCACTTGTATTCGATTACCTCGTTACGCATTAGGCATCCTTCCCGATTAGTGCCAGTTCAATGAGGGTCTGTGCAATCTCCACAGGCATACGAATCTCGCCCCAGCCAGTGATTACATACTCGGGCTTCTCGTCCGTACCTCGGTACTCGCCACGAGGCTCGACACCGTAGATGGTGTCGTACATCTTCCTCTCACCAACCAGAGCCTTCATAGAGGTAGACAGGGACAGGATAAGGGCATCCTTACGAGCATTAGCCTGTACCAGAGTCTTGTTACGAGCCTCTTGTCTACGAGCCTCAATCTCTTGGCGAGCCTTCATACGAGCCTCGTGCTCCACACGCTCCTTAGCGTCATCGATTTCACGCTGTGCCCAGTAAGCATCGTATTCGGATTCGAGACCAAGGAGGTACTTGCCGTCCACGATGCCGTAGATAGGTGCAGTAAAGGCGTTAGAGACCTTCTGGGGCTCGTCAATGCGAACGAGGTAACCAAAGTCACGCTCACCAGTTTTGGTCTCCACTAGCCCACCAGTTAGGGCGGTGAGGTCAGTGTTCCAGTTGCCCCAGCCCCAGTTGCGGTAACGCTTGTGGCTAACGAGTACAGCCTTGACAGTGTACTGACGAGTAACATCTGCGATGCCACCACCACGCTTTGCTTGGTAGCGGAAGTTCTGAATAACAAGCGGAGTGTTGAGTGGAAGTTTGACGATGTCTGTTGATTTCATTTGATGCTCCTTGATTACTTGTTTGCCTTGGGCTCGGAGTTATTGAACCAGTTTAGGAAGTGTGCGGTGCAGGATACTTTACCCACACAGAGGGAAAGCAGAGGGTGTCGGAGATAAAGGACATAACTCTCCGACACCCTCCACGATTTAGTGGACGAGGTTACGCTCGATGCCTACCTCGACTAGGTGCTGACCAAGTACGAACAGGTCACTAGCGTTCGCTAGGTGCACACCAATCTCACAGTTGTGGTTGTCAATCTCCTTGCCAGACCAACCGATGTACGCTAGAGCAGTGAGCACGCCACCGTCTCGGATGTCGAGGATAGCCTCGTCACACTTCTCGCTATCACTCCACTGACCGTCAGTGATGTTGATAAGGATACGGATAGCACGCTTGCTGTTGGCGAGCACCGAGTGAGCGTACTGCACAGACTTGAATGGGTTAGTACCACCTTGGGTATCAGTGAGTCGGTAGGTGACACCAGCCACCTCGTCTGCACCATACAGCAGGTTGCTACGGTATCCGTAAGCGACTACGGTGGTCGAAGCACTCACGCTGTCGAGAGCGTTCTTGATTGCCCACATAGATTGGTAGGCATTGTCTACCTCACTGTGCATCGAGTCGCTAACATCCAGCAGGATTACGCACTCGATGTCCGTAGCGTCAGCCTGACCAGACTTCATACGGTCAAACGCCTCGTCAATCTCACAGCCACGCTCCCAACGCAGTGGGTTCACCTTACCGAATGGAGTACGGCGTACCCACGCTGGGTCTTGGGAGGCTCGGAGTTTGAGCAACTCACTAGCGAACTCGTCCGAAGCGACAACGATGTCAGAGCGAGGCGAACGCTCCTCCACCCTGCTCGCATCGAAGCGGTCAGGTTCAGGCATCTTTTCACCTTCGAGCAACACATCGCCAGAGTACAGACCGATGTCGGTTGCAATCTGGTCTTCGAGACGCTCCAGCACCTCGTTCACGACATCCTTTAGGAGGTCTTCGATGTTGTTACGGAGCGACTCTCCGTTACCTGCTCCGTTAGCAGGAGGCGTTGGCTCGGCAGGCTGGTCGGTCTTGTCACCACTGTCACCAGCAGTGCCAGCACCACCGTCCGAGCCCTCGTCCTCGGTAGGTTCAGGCTGGTCGCTAAGGTCTTCAGGCTCTTCAGCCTTAGCCTTCTCGATTGCCTTGTCCTGCTCCTTAGGCTTTAGAGGCTGGGAGGAAGAGTTGGTCTCCTGACCACCGTCACCACGCTCGGTGTGACCGTTAGGGTCAGGCATCGAAGACCAACCACCCTTGCCACAACCACCCTCGGTTGAAGTGCCTCCCTCGCCCTCACCTTCGCCCTGCTGTACAGGAGGCAGGTTGTTCACCAGAGCGTTGTAACGCTCGATGATGTCCTTAGCCTTCTCTTGGTCAGCGAAGCGAGTGAGGTTGAGCAGACGGTAGGTGTCAATCAGGTCGGACAACTCTGCAACATCGTGCTGGTTGATGTACGCATCCTTGACCATACGGCGGATGTCTGCCGAGAGGTACTTGCGACCACGAATGAGTGGGAAGGCTCGGTCAAGAGTGCTCGGGTCTTTCAAGAGGTACTGACCAATGGTGTAGGTCAGCCAATCCTTGATAGGTGGGTACTGGGCAGACAGCAGGGTCTCGATACGCTGGTCTTCGAGAGCGTTGAACGCTTGGAAGACCTTGTTGTCGGTGACCCACTGGCGAAGTTGGTTGCCCTCACGAGGGGTGAGCAGGATGTGTGCAATCTCGTGCAAGGTCAGACCTTTGAGTGATGCGACACCTGCTACGGTCGTGAGGTCAGCCAACTGTGCCTCGTCAATCCAGATGTGGTCGCTCGAACTGAACGCAGGAGCACCTGAACCACTGACCAACTTCACCTTTACGGAGCGTAAAGTAAGACCGACAGCGTAGGACTCCAACACCTGTGCCGACCGAACAGCACGCTCGTGCTGTCGGTCAGCCACAGGCTTGGCGTAGGACTTAGGGACTAGAACGGTCATTGGTTACTCTCCTTAGAGCGATGGGCTAGGGGTGTAGGACGAAGCGTCTACGCCCAACTCCGATGCAATCGCATCGTATCGGGTGTCGAACTGCATACGAACGGTGGAACGCTCTGCCTCGGCAAAGTTGTTCACGAACGAGGTGACCGCAAACTTCAGGTTGTAGTCCTGTACATCCTGCACAAAGGCAAGGAGCATACGGAGACCAACTCGAGTACGCATCTTGGCACGCTCCGTCTTGTTCACGAAACGCAGAGCGTTAGCGAAGTCCAACAGGGTCGGGCTAGGGATAAGTGCACCCTCAATGAGTGGGTCAATCTCGAACTCCAACTTCGGGTGGAAGCGGTCGTACAGAGCAGAGTCCTGCTTGGTCGTACCTGCATAGTCCGAACCGAGGTTCTGGTCTGCAACGAACAGGCACTCTGGGTGTACATCGAGCACCTCGTTGAGCAGTGGGATACGCAACTTACGCTCGTTGAGCAGACCGAGCCACAGCGTAGCGTTGGTCGCAGGCTGACGGCTGAACTCGTTGAGCAGGATTACGCTTGGACGCTGAATGGCGGTTGCCAACTCGCTGTACCACCACTCCCACGAGGTCTGACCGTCTGCCATAGGCACAGGGTTCAAGCGACCTTGGGTGTGGTCGGTGGTCAACTCAACCGAGCACTCCACGACCACATACGGCAGACCAGCAGAAGCGGCGTACTGCTCCACGCTAATGGACTTGCCAGTACCAGCGTCACCAGTTGCCAGCACCGAACGACCACGCTTACGAGCCTTGTCGTAGGTGTTGAACAGGGTGATGCCGTCAAAGGAGCGGTCAATGTACTTAGGGTTCACCTTAGGTACAGAGAGCGGAGCATAGGTACGAGGGAGAGTACCACTTGTTTGCCTTGGGCTCTCGGCTGTGAGGAACGCTGGGGTCTCAACCACAGGCTCGACAACCGTAGGCTGTACCTGTACCACAGGCATCGGGGCAGGAGTCACTTCGACTTCCTTTCGTACGAACGAGATGTTCGACAGGGCTGGGGTGTAACGGACGAGGGCATCGGGGTTGTTCAATGCGTGACCGCAGACTTCCTCCGACACATCGTGCAAGGTACGACCACTTGGCTTGGTGCTACCCTCGACAGCACGAACCAACTTCTGCAACAGAGTGGTGTACTTGCCAGAGGCAAGGTACTGTGCCTCGTCACTCGAAGTGATACGGACACTCATAGGAGCACCGACCACCTCGTAGTCGAGTGGCACGAGGTGTGCCCCAATCTCGTACCAAGCACCAGAGATGCCTCGTTGCTTGTTGCCGTTAGTGACTCGGGTGTAAGCAATCGCTCCACCCTGCTCCAACGGAACATAGGCTACTTGCTGAACGCCGTCATTGGAGACGGCTTGGATTATTGTGGCGTACATAGTTGTCCTTTCTATGCCACGAAACTTAGGGTGTGGTGAGGGCTGGGGGAAGCCCCCACCACTATCGGCTTGGGGTTGCCGACAACTAACTAAACCGTACTACTCAAAGTGCGGTAGGGGATACTTCACCCTGCTACTTGGCAGGTACTAGACGGCGTTTGATTGCGTCAAACACTAGTGGGTGCTTCTTGAACGCCTTGCCATTCTTACGCTTGTCGTTCACTACCTTGTTACCCTTGCTTGCCATTACAACCCCCTCTCAATCTCTACGCTCTGGTCTTTGACGGTGACGAGTGCCATAGCCTGCTCGTCTCCGTCCTCGTAACGCTCGACTAGGTCTCGTGCGTCTTCAGCCGTTGGTGCGTTGTACACCTTGTAGGTGGTGGTCACATCTATCCACCATTCCTGTGGCTCGCTCATTCGTCATCTCCTTCTTCATCGTCCTCGTCTGGGAACAGGTTGTTCCAGCACTCGGGGCAGTAACCGCTGATGAACCGCTCTCGGTCTTCCAGCGACAGGTGGGGCAGAACCAATCCGATAGGAGCGTTCTGGTTGTACTTGTACAACATCTCGCTGTCAATGAACACAGCCAGCGTGGTCTGGCACTTCGGGCAAGGGAGGGACTCCACTCGGTAGAGACCCTCCGTTACCTTCTCGGTCTTGGTGATTACCATTTAGTCTCCTTTAGACGGCTTCTCGTAGTCAGGGCAGAAGTGTAAGTGCAACTTGTAGAACACTCGGTTGATGACAGGCAACCACCACCAAGTACGCCAGCGGTGCTGTTCATCGTATCGTTCGTACATACTGCACAGGGTGTTCGATACCCTCTCTCTCATTAGAACCTCACTATCTCTTCTGGGTGGGCTAATGCCCACTTGGCGTACTCGATTGCCTCGTCCAACTCGAACATAGGCTCGGAGAAGAAGTCTGGCTCTTCGTCTGTGTAGACCTCGAACCACGAGTTGTTCACCCAAGAGAAGTACTCGTCTCCCTTGTTAGTCCACTCCTGCAACTGCTCGTCCGTTGTGACACCGAAACGCTCTAGGCGGTCGGTGTAACGAATGACCTCCTGCTCTTGGTCGAGGGAGTGACGAGCGTGAATACGCATCTCTCCTGCTCGTACGACATAGAACGGATTGCCGTCCTCCTGCCAGACCGTCTCTGCACCTGCCTCGTTCGTGTAGAACGCTGGGTCTTGGCGTGCTTCGCTCATTAGTTAGCCTCCTTTAGGCTCTCGGTTACCTCGTACTGCCAGCCACGCTTCTCCACCGTACGAGCCGAGAACATAGCGGAACTTGCTCCACAGCACTTGACTCCGTAAGGGCAGACCGAGAGGCGGTCTCGCATAAGGTGTGGGTGGCTCTTGCGGTGGTGCTTAGGGCGGTTGTGCTTGTTGTCCTTGTAGGTGTTGCTCATTGTGCCTCCTAGCACTTGTTTACCTTGGGCTTGCCTGCCCAACTGTGTGCCAGCCGATGACTTGAACATCGGTGTCTGCCTGTCTGGCTGTACTGCTTAGCAGTAATGAAGCCCTTGTGCGATTGAACAATGGCTGTGGTCTCGCTCGTCATCGTCCGAGTCAGGAACGATAGCGTCCTCGTCTCGGTCGTATACGAACGACCCCCTAATCTCGGCGTGGCGTAGCAACCAAGCGGAGAGTCGAGCGAGGGCTTCGTGGTAGGTCGGGTAGTAGGTCGGCTCAATGCCAGCCCAGTACACTCGACCGTAAGGGTTGAGGTCATCGCAGGAGAACACCTCCACCTTGAAGTTGGTCTTGTCGTGGAGTCGGTACTCGTAACCGTCCTCGTCCACAAACACATTCGTCTCTTCGAGTGTGGCGATGTAGTCCTCGTCAATCACTAGGGAGATGTCGTTGCTCATTACTTAGCCTCCTTGGCGTACTTGAACTGACGGACTCGGTCGAGGTAGGTGTCCACCTTGGTCGAGGCGTTCACCTCTTCCCCTGTCAGCAACTCGGACAACACAGCCTCGAGTGAGACGATGAGGTCAATGGTCTGCTCGGCTGTGAACAAGAACCCTGACTGACTTACGATGTCGTAGTCCTTGCTCTGGGTGTCGAACAGCGAGGTGTGCAACCGTACCCTGCCGTCCGAGAGGTAGGTCTGGAAGTTGTAAGTGGTGTTACTCATTGTTACTCTCCTTTAGCCTCCTCTACTTGTAGAGGAAGCCTCCGCTGGTCTCTGATTGGGCTAGGGCTTCGGCGTACTGCTCGGTGATGTTGAGCGACCACTTGCTTGCTAGGTCGTTACCCCACTTGGCAGGTGACTTCCAACCTGCTGGCTTGACCAAGCGTCCTGTCTCTCGCTCAACGAAAGCGAAGACGAACCGCTGGAGTGGCTTGAACTCGGTCGGGTCTTTCACGATGTCCGAGCGGTGGACGATACGGTCGAACCGCTTGCCCTCCTCCACATAGAACTCGTGCAACCAGTACGAACCGTACTGTGACTTGTTGGCTTGACCGATAGCGTTGAACTTGTCGGTCAGGTCGTTGGCAAAGGTCTGTGCTACGGTCATCTTAGTACTCCTTGATTGAATAGCCCTGCTCTAGCAGGGTCTGAACGGCTTGGCGGATTGCCGAGGTGTGGCACGAGGTGGTGACGCTGTACTTGGTCGAGGTGATGTACACCGTACGGTTGAGGGCATCTACCTGACCAATCTCGGTGTTGTACGAGTAGATACGGTAGATACCTCCGAGGTACTCACCTCGGAAGTTGTACTGCCACTCTCCGTAACGGTGGAAGGCTCGACCTCCTGCCTTGAATGGCTTGAGGATTGCGATTGCCTCTCGGGCGGTCTGGTACTTTCCCATTAGATTGCCTCTCGGTTGTAGTTGATTGAATAGGTGCTTAGAGCGTCAAGGTAAAGGCGGTGTGCCTCGCTCCAATCTGGTGTGGCTTCGTACGAACGAACGACCCAGTCAATGCCTCGTGGGTCTACTACCTTGACGGTGACCTGCCAGAGGTCATCGGCTCGCTCGACCAACTCGACTCCAAGGCTTGCGGTGGCATAGTCGCTTGAGACCTTGGTCTCGGTCTCGGTGTACTGCTCGTAGTGACGGTTGTTCATCGCAATAATGGTGCTTAGTCCGTACATCGTACGACCTTTCTCTTGGGGGTTACAGGGGGCAAAGCCCCCTGCTTAGTGCCAGCCAAGGACTCGAACCTTGGAGTATGCCGTTCTGGCTGTTGGTGCTACTTGGTGGCGGTGGTGGCTCGCTTGGTGTACTTACGCTTCGGCTGTGCCTTGGCTACGGTCTTGGCTGGGGTCTTGGTTGCCCTAGCCTTGACACCTGTCTCCTTGTAAGCCTTGAACGCTAGGGGCTTGCTGTCCAACTCTCGGAGGACGGACAGGGTCTCCTTGAGCGAAGCCTTGACCTCTCGGCTGGTGAAGTCTGGCTCGTACGAAGCCTCCTCTGGGTTCTTCTCGAACGCCAATGCCTGACGGAGTTTGTTGTCCTGCTGGAGAGCCAACTTGCGGAGTGCCTCGATGACGATTGCGGTCTTCTCGGCTGGGGTGATTGCGGTCATTGTGATTGTCCTTTGGTCGGTTTAGATTAGCCTCTCGGCTGTGGCGTTCGTGGACTCGAACCACGATGTATGCCGTCACGCCGTTGGTGCTAGTTGGAGAGCAGAACCTTGAGGTTGATGAAGCCGTTTACTGCCCTGTCAAGCAGGGTGACCAGACGCTCGGCGTAAACCTGCTCCTGCTCCTCGTACGACCAGCCAGCCTTGACCTCGAACTTGTCGAGGCTCTTCTGGATTTTCTCGGTCACCTTGTAAACCTCTTCGAGGTTGTAGGTGAAGTTGATGTTGCGGTAGTCAGCCTCTCTAGCCAACTCTTCACGAAAAACATCGGTGATGAACTCGGTGGTGAACATTCTTCGTAACCTTTCAGGTTATGGGTAAAACGCCCCATTGTTGGGGGTCTTAGGGGGCTTTGCCCCCTAGTGCCTTGGGTTGGACTCGAACCAACGACTCTATCCGTAGAGAGAGCAACCATACAGAGGATTGAATACCTCCCGATTACAAATACCCAAAGGGTAAATGTTTCCAAGGCTACCGAAACTTTTTTTATACTCCCGAGAACCCTGAAACTGTCTCGCCTGTCCTGAGTGATTAGATGGTTTTTTTGTCCTTTAGCGAAGCCGAAGCAACGAACGCCGTACGAAGGCGAATGGTCTGTCACCGAGTTAGGAACGCCACTAGCGAACGCTAGCCGTTATCCAAGCGAACCAGCCAGTTTTTGGCGGTTCTCCCTTTGTGGAGTCTGCTATGGAGTTTGTTCAGCAAGTACCGTAGGTACTAGAGCCACCGCTGACCA
>Ga0228701_1002568_pt1 | contig 10553 bp, 8 predicted proteins | sample McNCre117_Aug_MG_2_FD_178017 | JGI IMG/M metagenome (GOLD analysis project Ga0228701, IMG submission 178017) | Freshwater microbial communities from McNutts Creek, Athens, Georgia, United States - 11-17_Aug_MG | ecosystem: Environmental > Aquatic > Freshwater > Creek | place: USA: Georgia...
TATCATTGGCGTCGAGGCGGGCGGCAAGGGCGTGGATGAGCGGATGCAGCATTGCGCGTCGCTGACCGGTGGTCGCCCTGGCGTGCTGCATGGCAACCGCACCTATCTTTTGCAAGACAACGACGGCCAGATTCTTGAGGGCTTTTCGATTTCGGCGGGCTTGGATTATCCGGGCATCGGGCCGGAGCATAGCTGGCTGCACGATATGGGGCGTGCGCAATATGTGTCGATCACCGATGCCGAAGCGCTGGAAGCGTTCCAGCTGTGCTGCAAGCTGGAAGGCATCATCCCGGCGCTGGAACCGTCGCATGCTTTGGCGCATGTGATGAAAATTGCGCCAACCCTGCCCAAGGACCACATCATCGTGATGAACATGTGCGGCCGTGGTGACAAAGATATCTTCACGGTGGCAAAGCATCTGGGCTTTGACATGAAGATCTGATTTTTTACTGAAAAATCAAAAAACTACGCGGCGTAAACGAATGTTTACGCGGCGTTTCTATTGCAAAAGCTGCCTGCGCAAACCTTTGACGGATAGGCTTTGCCGGGGCAATTATTCATACGGATAACGTGCATGCATCGATTCGCAGGCAGGTGTCGTAAAGCGACGGGCTGGGACTGTTAGTGAGTATTTGACCAGTATTTTGGTATGAGTGCGGTTAAAGAGTGCCTGTTGCGTATCAGTGCTCGGTTCTCGTACGCGAAAATTTTTGGCTTTGGCCACGGCTTTCGCTGCGGGAACCGGGAGATTTATTATACTGCCGCTAACGCGCGGAAGTTTTGGTGAATGGCCCAAAGGTGCAGACCTTTATGTGCCGAGTGCCCTGATTGAGGGTGCGTTAGGGTGGCGAAAACGGCCTGCGGTGCAACGGGTCGGTTTGCCGCTTAAAGGTATCTGTGATGAAACGCATTTTGGTGGCGGTCGCGTTACTTGTCTTCGGGGCTAAGGCCGGCGCTGATACGATTTCTGATCAGGTTGTAAAGAATTTGCGCGCGCAGGGCTTTGAGGTGGTTCAGATGGACCGCACATGGCTTGGCCGTATGTGGATTTTGGCGCGTAATGACACCACGCAGCGCGAAGTTGTGTTTAACCCGGCGACGGGTGAGGTGTTGCGCGATTATGCTGTGTTGCTGGTGACGCTGAATCGGCCTGACCACAACGGTTCTGACAGTGACAGCACGGCGCACCCGCAAACGGCAGAGGCTGATCCTGGGGCTGAAGACGCACCGTTGGGGGGGCTTGGGTCTGCGCCACCGCTGTTGGGCGGCGCGCCAGTTGATCCGCCTGTTGAACCGACCCCGCCAGTGCAGTAAAGCGATCAGATATAGGGACAGGATTCGTCCCGACATTTGATTTTTGACTTTATTGCCGCAGGAAACCTTTCGTGAAACGCGCTTGGCTGTATTTGCTGCTTGTTTTGGTGCAAGCTGGTTGCGCTGGTGTGTTTCTGTTAGACATCTTGATGTCGATTTTCGGCTTCTATCCGGTGCCGTTGGCTTGGACCACGCGTGAGTTGATGGAAATGGGCGCGGGCTTTGGCCTGTTACTGGGGCTGGTGTTTGGCACATTGCTGCTTTGGCGTGGAATCAATGACTTGCGGCAGGCGCAGGCGCGGCTTGACCGGGCGTCTAGTGCGTTCATGGATATGTTGAACACCCGTTTTGATGAATGGCGGCTGACGGCGGCAGAGCGCGACGTTGCGATGTTTGCGATCAAGGGCCTGAATGTGCAGGAAATCGCGGCCTTACGCGAAACCAGCGAAGGCACGGTCAAGGCGCAGACCGCCGCGATTTATCGCAAGGCGGGGGTCAGCGGGCGGCCGCAACTGCTTAGCCTGTTTATTGACGATATGATGGGCGGGCCGCCCGATGCGACGGAACAAACCGGCGAATCGAAAGCGGCGCTGCGGGTTTAGGCGGCGGGCGCGGTCCATGTCTTTCAGACCTTTGTCGTAAACCTTTTCAATCCGCTTTGGGCTAAGGTCTGATCGGCCAATCGTCTTGTTTTCTGCATTTTTTCGGCGCGGTGTCGGGCGCTGCGCGTTCTGGCGATAAAATGCTGAAATCGGGGGCAAATTCGTAAACTGAGGTTTATGGCCGCAAACTGCGGGTCAAGGCCACATGCCCTAAACTGTGGCGCAATAGGCAGGCAGTGATGGGGGCGGCATTGCTTGGCCTGTCGCCGGATGCGGCACAGCAGATTTCTTATCCGATCAATCTGATCGACCCATAGTAACATTGGAGCCCGTTATGAAACTTAAAGCCAAACTGATGATGTTCACCGCCGCAGTCGCGTTTTCGGCCACGATGGCGCAGGCCACGATTACGGTTAATGATGTGGTGCAGACCTATCAGGATGCGGCCTATACCTCGATCGAAGTGAAAGAGGGGCCGACGCAGATCAAGGTCGAGGCGATCAAGGATGGCGTGAAGATCGAAGTTGTCTATGACAAGGCGTCGGGCGATGTGATCCGGCAGGAAAGCCATTCCGCGAGCGCCGAAGATGCGGCGCAAACCGGGATTGAGGTTTCAAGCACCGACCGCGATTTTTCCGACGACACCGGTGTTTCGGATGACGATGGCGCCAACCACGATGCGGGCGATGATCATGGCAGCGATGCCAATGATGATGGGTCGGATGACCACGGCGGCAGCTCTGCCGATGACAACAGCGGCAGCGACGATCAGGGCGACGATGACAATTCTGGCAGCGGGTCGGACCAGGGCGGCGGCGATGACAATGGCGGCGACGACAACTAAGGCTGCCTAAAACCGCATCGCGCTGGGCGATTGCAAACACGTCACGCGCCCCGGGGCTTGCCGGGGCGCGTGGCTTTGTCGATAGTAGGGGCGCTGGGTTGCGTCTCTGAAGGGACACACATGGACCGCAGGTTCTTTTTGACCGTTTTGGGGGGCGCTGTGGCTACGGCCAGCGGCGCTTTTGCGGCTGCTTTTGCGGATGTTGTTGTCGATCAACTGCGCGCGCAGGGCTATGAGACGCTGGTGATCGAACGCACCTTGTTGGGGCGCGTGCGGATTTTGGCGCAAAAGGCTGGCAAGACCCGCGAAATCATTCTTAACCCGCGCACGGGCGAGATTTTGCGCGATGTGCTTACCGATGCCAGCGGCGAAGTGGTGCCACAAATTGCCAGTTCGGGATCAGGATCTGGTTCGGGCAGCGGGTCTGGCGATGATGTTGGTGATGATGACAGCCGTGGCGGATCGGGCGATGGCTCTGACGACGGCGAAGATAGCGGCAGTTCGGGCGGGTCGTCTGGATCAAGCGGGTCGGGCAGTTCCGGGGGCTCTGGCGGCGATGGTGGCGGATCGGATGACTCTGGTGAAGAAGATTGATCATGCTGCAGTCCTGTGATCAACCACTGGTGGAATTACTTCGGATATCATTGGAGCGCCTGTGAGACATCCGGCTTTTGTTCTTGCGATTTTCGTCCTGCAGGCGCTTTGCGCCATTTTCTTCGTGTCCGACATTCTGTCGTCCTTCGTGGGCATCACCACGACGCCGATGCCGTGGGAACTGCGCGAGATCATGGAAATCTGGGCGGCCTTTGGTTTGGTGGTAGGCCTTGTGCTGGGCGGCGTTGCCTTGCGGCGGGCGTTTCGCGACCGGAACGCCGCCGAAGCGCGACTGCGCCGGGCGTCGGGGGCGTTCATGGTGCTGCTGGCCGAACGCTTTGCCGAATGGGGGCTGACGCCTGCCGAAAAGGACGTGGCGCTGTTTGCGATCAAGGGGCTGTCGACGGGCGAAATTGCGGCGCTGCGCAACACGTCGGAAGGCACCGTCAAGGCGCAGACCAACGCGATTTATCGCAAGGCGGGGGTGTCGGGGCGGTCGCAATTGCTGAGCCTGTTTATCGACGATCTGATGCGCGATGAGGATGGCAGCTTGCGCCTGCCGGCGGCAAGCAACGGTCAGTCCGCCGCGTAAAGCTGCAAGGTTTCCAGCGGCACCACCGCCAATGTGCGCTGGTGGGTGGCGGCCAATTTGATCTGGGGTGCGACACCTTCATCATGGGCTTGCAAGAACCGCGCCGCGCACAGGCACCACTGATCGCCGGGTTTCAAACCCGCAAAGCCGTATTCGGGGCGCGGGGTGGACAGATCGTTGCCCAAGTATTTCGAATAGGCCAGAAATTCGGCGGTCATCAGGGCGCAAACGGTGTGCAACCCTTGATCCATCGGGCCGGTATCGCAGCAGCCATTGCGGAAAAAACCGGTCACCGGCGCGGCAGAGCACAGCTCTAGCGTCGTTCCAAGCACGTTGACGGATGGCGCGCGCATGATTTCTCCTTTTATACCCAAGCTAGCGTTGGCGTGGGCCAAGTCCAGATCAATCGCATCTGGGGGTGGGTCTGCAATTCCCCACTGTGCAGGGTTGGCGCTGCGGCGTAAGCTTGGCTGATATATTTCAAGGGGGCGTATATGGACGGGCTATTGGTTCTGCTGGCTTTGGTGGCCTTGGCGATCCCGGTTTCGATCATTGCGCTGATTGTCGGGCATAGTCATTTGCGCAGCCGTTTGCGGGCGCTGGAAAATCAGGTGGCGCGGCAGGATTTGGCGTTGCAGGCCCTTGCGGCGGGCGTCCCGATGGCTGGGCCAGTGGATACCGTGCCGCCAAGCCCTGCACCCGCTGCCCCGCCGCAGCCAGAGCCTGCAAAGCTAACCCCGTGGGACCGTGCCACCGGGGCGGTGGCCTTGGTTACGCCTGCTGAACCAAATGCGCCCGTCGAGTTGGTTGATGCCAGTGTCAGCACCGAACCTGCCGAACCTGCCCTGCCGCGCCCTCCGTCGGCACTGTCGCGCTTTGCGGGCTGGCTGCGCGAAAACTGGGTCTATGCGGTGTCTGCGGCCTCGCTGGCTTTGGCGGGGGTGTTCTTTGTGCAGTACGGCATTGAAAAGGGCCTGCTGCCGCCGGAATTGCGCGTGCTTGCAGGCGTTGCGTTTGGTCTTTGCCTTGTTGCGGTGGGCGAATTGCTGCGGCGGCGCGGCGGAGATGAGGGCGATACGACCACCGCCTATCTGCCGTCGGTGTTTGCCGGGGCGGGGTTGGTTTCGGTGTTTGCCGCCGTGCTGGCGGCGCGGCAGATGTATGGGCTGATCGGGCCGCAAACCGCCTTTGCCGGGCATCTGGTGACGGCGGCTTTGGCGGTGGGTTTGGGGTGGTTTTACGGCCCGCTTCTGGTGGCAGTGGGGCTGTTGGGCGCGGCGGCGGCGCCGTTCATCGTGGCGGGCGGGTCTGACCCTGCGGCTTGGCTTTACGGCTATTTCGCGCTGATCGCGGCGGTTGGGCTGGCGGTGGATGCGGTGCGGCGCTGGGCCTGGGTTTCGGCGCTGGCGCTGGTGTTGGGCTATGGCGGCGGATGGCTGATGCTGCAGGGCGGGGCAGGGGTTGCGGGCTGGGTCGCCTGCCTGTTGGTCTTGGCGGTGCTGGCCGTCAGCCTGCCGTTCTTTACCTTGTTGCCGCGCCACGATGCGCCGTCGGTGGTGCAAGCGGCGCGGGCCAACACACGCCCCGGTGTGGCGGTGATGCTGGCGGCGGGGGCGGCTTTGGCCTCGACAGTCGGGCTGGTGTTGCTGGCGGGCGCCGCCCCGGCCGAGGCGATGCTGGTGCTTGGCGGTTTGCTGGCTTTGGCCTTGGGCTATTTGCTGTGGGCCGAAAAGGCCGATGGCTTGGCCGATTTGGGCTTTGTTCCGGCGTTGGGGCTGTTGCTTGCGCTGATGCAGCAAGGCTTGGCGCATCTGCCGCTGCAACAAGAATTTGCCGCCGCCGCCGTGCGCGGGCCTGAGGTGGCGGCACCGATCACCATCAGCCTGCTGTTGGGCATGGCGGTGCTGATCAGTGCGGCTTTTGCGCTGCGGTCGTGGCAGGCGGGGCCTTGGGCGCTGGCCTATGGTTTGGCAGCGGTGCTGGTCGCGCCGGTAGCGGCAGCAATTCTAGAGCTGTGCTGGGCGCCTTCGCCGGTGATTGGCGCCTACACTTGGGCGCTGCAGGTGATTGCCTTGGCGGCGGCGATGGTGGCTTTGGCGCAGCACTATGCCCGGCTGGACGGTGACGATAAACGGCGGCTGGCCTATGCCACGCTGTCGGCGCTGTCGCTGATTGCGCTGGCGCTGTTCTTGCTGACCACCAAAACCGGGCTGACGCTGGCGCTGGCGGTGCTTGCGCTGGTGGCGGCGGGGTTGGACCGCCGCTTCAAGCTGCCAGAAATGGGGATCTTTTTGCAGATCGCCGCTGCGGTGCTGGGCTATCGGCTGTTGGCCGATCCGGGGATCGACTGGGCGATGATGGCCCCGCTGGGCCAGGTTATTCTGGCCTTTGCCGGGGTGATTGCGGCGCTGATCGCGGCGCTTTGGCTGCTGGCCCCGCTGGATCGGGTGCTGCCCAAAGGCGTGCTGGAATCGGCGGCGGCAGGGTTGGCGGCGATATTGGCCAATATCTTGATCATCCGCTGGCTGCTGCCGTCGGATGCGCCGGTTGATGTGGAAACCCATTGGTCGGCCAGCCTGAATGCGCTGCCGTGGCTGGTGCTGATGCTGATGCAGATCTACCGCGCGCGGCTGGGCGGCGTGCTGCGGCGGTTGCGGCAGGCGATTGCGTTGTTGGCGGGGCTTACGGCGGGCGCGGCTTTGGCGGCGGCGGTGGGGCCGTTCAACCCGCTGTTGGGCTATGCGCCCGAAGATACCGCGATGCTGGTGCGCGGGCCGCTGGGGATAGACACGCTGGCCTTGGCCTATGCGGTGCCGGGGCTGATCTTGCTGCTGGCGGCGGGCAAGATGCCCGGCGTGTCGCGGCGGCTGCGCTGGGGCTTTGTGGCCACGGGGGCAGGACTGGTTGCGCTTTATCTTGGGTTGGAAATCCGGCGGTTTTGGCAGGGTGATTGGCTGGGCATTCCGGGCGTCGTGCAGGGCGAGCTTTACAGCTATACCGTGGCGCTGATGCTGCTGGGGGCGGGGCTGCTGTATCAGGCGATTGCGCGGCGGTCGAACCTGCTGCGTCGCTTTGCGATGGCGGTGATTGCGCTGACCATTGCCAAGGTGTTCTTGCTGGATGCTGCCGGTCTGACCGGGCTGACGCGGGTGGTCAGCTTCTTGGGCTTGGGGCTAAGTCTGGCGGGGTTGGCATGGCTGAACCGCTGGGCGGGCACCGTGTCAGCGCAGGGACGGGATACCTGACGGCCCGACCTTTTCCACCAGCCCATAGCGCAGGCCCGCGCCAATCCGATGCGCCAAGGCCGACCACGCGGCGGCGGTTTCGGCGGGCAATTCGCGCCGCAGCACCGAATCGAACAGTCCAAGCCAGATTTCGAACATGCCGGGGCGCACATTGCCTGCGTCGCGGTGCGCCTGCATCGGGTTGCCGTCATAGCTGCGTTCCAGCAAAATCGCATTGCGCCAGAACCGTGAGATCTTTTCTTCGTGGGCGGGCCAATCGGTGACATGGGCGGCAAAAACCGGGCCAAGGCCGGGATGCTGGCGCACCACGGCATAAAATTCCGCCACCACGCGGTCTATTTCCGCGGGGGTGATGGCAAACCGCGCAAGCGGGGCGTCTGGGCTTGGGTTTTGCATGGCGGCTCCTTTTGCGCATAAACTCTGCCACCTGCGTGGCAACTGCAACAGGGCAGCCTGCCGCACCCAGCCACGCAACGCCCCTTTGACCTTCGCCGCTGCCTTTCCTATAAGGCCCGCATGACACGCATATACGCGATCTTCATACGAATTATCGGCCCGGCGATCTGAGTCTTTCAGACGCCGGGGCTTTGGTGCGCTGCACCCCACCGATACCTGCCATTCAAGGACCGTTCCGATGTGCGCTGACACGCCCGATACCAACGTCGACTACCGCGATACCGTTTTCCTGCCCGAAACCGAATTTCCGATGCGCGCAGGTCTGCCGCAGCGCGAACCCGCGTGGCTGGCGCGTTGGGAAAAGATTGGCGTCTATGATCGTTTGCGCGAAAAAACCGGCCCCGATGGCGGGAAACGCGCCGATTTCACCCTGCATGACGGCCCGCCCTATGCCAACGGCCATCTGCACATCGGCCATGCGCTGAACAAGATCCTGAAGGATATGGTGGTGCGCAGCCAGCAGATGATGGGCAAAGACGCCCGCTATGTGCCGGGTTGGGATTGCCACGGCCTGCCGATCGAATGGAAGATCGAAGAGCAATACCGCGCCAAGGGTCTGAACAAGGACGACGTGGATATCGTTGATTTCCGTCAGGAATGCCGCCGCTTTGCCGAAGGCTGGATCGATGTGCAGCGCGAAGAATTCAAACGTCTGGGCGTGACCGGCAATTGGCCGAAGCCGTATCTGACGATGGATTTCCACGCCGAGGCGGTGATTGCCGACGAATTCATGCGGTTCTTGATGAACGGAAGCCTGTATCAGGGGTCAAAGCCCGTGATGTGGTCGCCGGTGGAAAAAACCGCGCTGGCCGAGGCCGAGGTCGAATATCACGACCACACCAGCCACACGATCTGGGTGCGGTTTCCGGTGGTTTCTGGACATATGCCGCGTTTCGTCGGCGATGTTCCAGCAAAACAAACTGGCCAATCCGCTTTGGATGTAACGCCCGAAGTATTGACTGAAAAATCGGGGGTAAGCGTCGTTATCTGGACGACAACACCTTGGACGATTCCACAGAATCGCGCCGTCTCGTATGGCCCGAACATCGTCTACGGTGTCTATGAGTTGCTCAAGGATTCAGACGCGGGGCAGTTCAAGCAAGGCGAACGCGTTGTGATTGCCGTTGATCTAGCCGAACAGGTCTTTACAGCCGCGAAGCTTGAACCGGAGCACTACAGGCGACTTGGTGCCATCCAGCATGGCATGCAATCACAAATCTTTGGTGACGCTGTAGACAACGGTTGGACACTTGCTCACCCCTATCGCGGCATCGAGGGCGGCAATGGCGAATGGGACTACGAGGTTCCACTTCTTCCCGGTGATCATGTCACTGATGATGCGGGTACTGGTTTTGTCCATACCGCGCCGTCCCATGGCGACGACGACTATCAGATGGGTCTGAAATTCGGCCTGCCGATGACCTATAACGTCGAGGCCGACGGCTCGTATCGTGCCGATCTGCCTTTGTTTGGCGGGCAGTTCATCATTACTGCCGAGGGCAAGGAAGGCGCTGCGAACGTCAGCAATATCAAGGCTCTGCATGCGGCCGGTGCTTTGTTTGCCAAGGGCAAGATCAAGCACTCTTACCCGCATTCGTGGCGGTCTAAAGCCCCAGTGATCTATCGCAACACGCCGCAGTGGTTCGTCGCCATCGACAAGACGCTGGACGACGGCATGGGCACCTATGGGGACACCATCCGTGCCCGCGCGCTGAATTCGATCAACCAGCTTGTCGAATGGACGCCGATTGCCGGTCGCAACCGTCTGCATTCGATGATGGAAGTGCGCCCCGATTGGGTGCTGTCGCGCCAGCGCGCCTGGGGCGTGCCGCTGACCTGCTTTACCAAGAACGGGGCCAAGCCGACCGACGCCGACTTCCTTTTGCGCAACGACGCGGTCAATGCCCGCATCAAGGCCGCGTTTGAGGCCGACGGTGCGGATGTGTGGTATCGTGCGGGCTTCAAGGAAACCGTGCTGGGCGGCATCGTTGATCCGGCACAGTATACCCAGATCTTTGACGTGCTGGATGTGTGGTTCGACTCTGGCTCCACCCATGCGTTCGTGCTGCGCGACCGTCCCGATGGGTCGGCCGATGGCATCGCTGATCTGTATCTGGAAGGCACCGACCAACACCGCGGCTGGTTCCATAGCTCGATGCTGCAAGCCTGCGGCACCAAGGGCCGTGCGCCCTATCGCGGCGTGCTGACCCACGGCTTTACGCTGGACGAAAAGGGCATGAAAATGTCTAAGTCGTTGGGCAATACCGTGGCACCGCAGCAGGTGATCGACGAATATGGTGCCGATATCTTGCGGTTGTGGGTGGCGCAGGCCGACTACACCGTCGATTTGCGCATCGGCAAAGAAATCCTGAAAGGCGTCGCCGACAGCTATCGTCGCCTGCGCAACACCATGCGCTTCTTGTTGGGCAACCTTGCGGGCTTTAGCGATGCCGAACGGGTCGACATCAAGGATATGCCGGAACTGGAGCAGTGGGTGCTGCACCGTCTGGCGGAACTGGATGCCGAAGTGCGCACCGGCTATGCGAAATATGACTTCCAGGGCGTGTTCCAAAAGCTGTTCACCTTTGCCACCACCGACCTGAGCCAAGTGTTCTTCGACGTGCGCAAAGATGCGTTGTACTGCGATGCGCCGTCGTCGCTGCGCCGCCGCGCCACCCGCACCGTGCTGGATATCTTGTTCCATCGCCTGACGACCTGGCTGGCCCCGGTGCTGGTGTTCACCATGGAAGAAGTCTGGCTCTGCCGCTTCCCCGGCGACACCTCGTCGGTACATTTGGTCGATATGCCGGAAACCCCGGCTGCGTGGCTGAACCATGCGCTTGCCGCCAAGTGGGAGGGCATTCGCGCCGCCCGCCGTGTGGTGACTGGCGCTTTGGAAGTGCAGC
>Ga0228701_1002569_pt1 | contig 10551 bp, 7 predicted proteins | sample McNCre117_Aug_MG_2_FD_178017 | JGI IMG/M metagenome (GOLD analysis project Ga0228701, IMG submission 178017) | Freshwater microbial communities from McNutts Creek, Athens, Georgia, United States - 11-17_Aug_MG | ecosystem: Environmental > Aquatic > Freshwater > Creek | place: USA: Georgia...
GATTTTGTATAATATAATCTTTAGCAGCATGAATTTTATGCAATTCATTAGGCTTGTCAACAAAAGAACAAACGCCACAATGAATTTGATACTCTAAATCGTTTTTTTGTATTTGATATATTAAATAAAGAATAATGCTTTCTAGATACACATTTCTACTCAATCCATTTAAAGTACAAGAAACTAAATCGTATAATTTTGACTGCGTATTACAACAAATTGGATGCGATTGAGAAGTGATTAAAAAAGGAGATGCATATTTTTCAAAATATGTTTTTTGAATTTGAATAGAAACATAATTGAATTTTGTAGAGAATTCGAAAACACAATCCTGGTCTGACAAATAGTATTCGAGTAAAATGCACTGCTCATCCTGCTTTATAAGGCAGATGGTATTTTCAAAAGACTGTGCATTCTCCATATAGCATGATATAGCATCATTGATTTTTTGCATGAGAGCAAAATAAAAACACTAGACTTTTTAGGGTTTACCAAATTAGTAATCCTTTTTAAAAATTTTCCTTTTTCGTAAGTAATACCCTTTTACACATTTTAAACTATCTTTATAGCATTCAGCAATACAGTTTGAACTTGAAAAGAAAAGGACTTGCTTTTGGATTGATTCTACTATTTGTTGCTCAACTTGTTGGGCATCAATTGGCATTTGTATTAGTCAAGCATCATGCAAAATCTATCATACGAACTGATATAAGCGCTTTACAAAACAAAGACTTGGTACAAAAAATTACAGCAAATCAAGATTTGGTGTGGGAAGAGGCTGGCGAAGAATTTTCATTGCATGGAAGCATGTATGATATTATCGGTTTTGATAAAGCGAGTAACAGTTATTTATGCATTGCTGATACTAAAGAAACAGATATTATACAATATTATAATCATTGGCTACACAGTAATAATGGTGACAGTGCTAAAAAGAAAAATGCGATGGCTGCTTTAAAATGGCAAACCATAGAATGTATTGTGCTATGTGATAATAGCAAACATTTGGAGCACGCTTCTACTAAGATAGAAATTCCAAATATCCCTTCCTTATTGACCAAAGATATTAAGAGGGCCATTGATGCGCCTCCTAGGCTAATAGCCTAATTCAGATTTCACTTATTTATTTATTTCAATTTTAATTATATGCAAAAAATGATGATTGCATTGCTGCTATTATGCATCAATGTTGTGAGTTTTGGTCAAATCAAAACAGTAACAGTTCAAAAGAAAGATTCTACTAAAAACGATTTCACATTGGACAAAGTAGAAGTAAGTAATTCTACTAACGCGAATAAAACATTGTTATACCAACCTGCCTCTATCTCTCATTTGAATGAAACAGATATCAAAAGAGGTGTGGGAATCTTTTTTGATGATGCCATTCAAACCAATGTAACAGGTGTTTTAATGAACAGAAGGTCTGTGGGCGGCGGTCAACAGTTCAATATTCGCGGTTATGGCAATGGCGCTCGTGGTAAAAATGGCGCTAGTAGCAATTTTGATGGACAAGGTTATAAATTATATTTAAACGGCATTCCAGTGACTGATGCGGAAGGCATCACTACTATGGATGATATTGATTTTGGTACTATTGCTAAAGCTGAAATTGTTAAAGGACCTGCTGGTTCCTTATATGGTCAAGCGATTGCAGGTGCGGTTAATCTTAGAACTATTCAGCCAGAAAAAAATAAAACTAGTTTGTCACAGGATATCATAGTGGGCAACTATGGTTTAAGACGTAACGATACCAGATTTCAAACAGCTTCTGATCGCCATGCTGTTTTATTAAATTATGGTCATCAAGAAACAGAGGGTTTTGCTATTCATAACGCTTCTAGAAAAGATTATGCTAGCTTGACTTATACATTTACACCTACTGAAAAAGAGAAGATCACGGCCTACTTTGGTTATGCAAATAGTTATGATCAAAGAGTGGGCGAATTAACTCCAACTCAATTTGATGCGGGAGACTATAGTGGCAATATTGAATATATCAAAAGAGATGGTCATAGTAATGTAACTACTTTTAGAGCAGGCGTTACACACGAATACCAATTCAATAAACACATTAGCGCTGTAAATACCGTATATGGTGCCACTTTCGCAAGCAATGTTAGTTCGGCAGGTGGCTGGACAGATAAATCATCTGGTAATTATGGTTTACGCTCTTCCATTCAAACTCAATGGGATTTGACAGATGCGATTAAGCTTTCTGGTTTAACAGGAATTGAAACACAAAGACAAGATGCATGGGTAGTGGGTTATAGCATGAAACAAAATCCATTAGACACTGCTAGCACTTGGAAATTAGGCGTGAACCCATATTGGGTTATCAATGCTATTACAGCCGATGTTAACTCAGTGAGTTTAAATCAAAGTGTATTTAGTGAATGGACTTTATCACTACCTAAAGACTTTGCAGTCACTGCTGGAGTGGGTAGCAGTAAATTACATTTTACATTAAATGATAGATTCAATCCTGCTATTGCTACAAGACCAGCCAAATTTGATACTACATATAACAATATGGTATCTCCTCATATTGCAATTAATAAAATTATTAACAAGCATCTATCAGTATATGCATCTTATAGCAAAGGATACAAAGCGCCTACTACTTCTTATTTTTATATTACTACGCCGGCGGTGACTACACCAGCTACGCCTGCCACAGGTCGCTTGAACAATCAATTAAGTCCTGAAGTTGGTACACAAATAGAATATGGCACCAAAGGACAGTTATTCAATAATTTGGTAGTTTTTGAATTTGCTTATTTCCACACATTATTTGAAAATAAAATGACCGCTATTTCTGTGGCTTCTCCCGCTAACAGGAACACTACCTTGTATTCTTATGTAGTGAATGGTGGTAGACAAAGTCATTATGGTGTAGAAGGTGCTGTAAGAGTGAATTTAATCAATGCTCCAAAAAGTCCTATCAGTATTTTGAGCCCTTTTGTGAATTTCACGCATTCTGACTTTACTTATGCAAATCATTTCACTATTCAAAAATCAGTTACTAGCATTGAAGATTATACAGGGAAATGGGTGGCTGGAGTACCTAAATGGATTGCTAATGCGGGCATTGATTTTGCTATGCAAAATGGTCTTTATGCAAATATGACTTACAATTATAGAGACAAAATGCCTATTGACGGTTTAAATACTGTTTTTGCTCCTTCTTATAATTTATTGAATGGTAAAATTGGATTTGCAACAGCAGTTTCCAAGCATATTAAATTAGATGCTTATGCAGGAGTGAACAATATCACTGGTGCAAAATATTATTTAATGGCTTTCTCTAATCAATTACCTGATGCTTATACGCCAGCACCTAAAGATGCTATGTATTTTGGTGGCTTGCAGTTAAAGTATGAGTTTTAAGTAATTTAACGTTTAAACGTTTTTTTATTCACGCGACCCAATTGATTATGCTTCAACTGGGTCGCATTTTTTTTATACTTTCGCGTTTCATGTATTTAAAATTATTTAGAATGAATCGGAACGGCAGGAAGCTTAAGAATACCTTAATATTTTTATTACTAGTTGCCGGTGTTTTTTCAAACGCCATAGCTCAAGATATGAGCAGCAAAACAAAGTTGGTATCACTTAACGGACTAATTAATGGATTAGTATCGGACAAAGAAAGTCAACAACCTATTGAATATGTAACTGTAGGTGTCTATAAAACTGGAAAATCTAGCCCTATAGATGGTACTACAACTAATGCCAAGGGGGAGTTTTTGATAAAAAATTTAGATACAGGTAATTATATCATCAAATTCGAATCCATTGGGTACAAGTCAGCACAGCCTATTTCATTAGTTATAGATAGCAAGCATGTAAAAATTAATCTGGGAACTATTTCCTTACAGAAATCTCAAAATGATTTAAAAGAAGTTGTTGTGACAAGTTCACAAAAATTAATAGACAATAAAATTGATAAAATGGTTTTTAATGCAGAACGAGACCTGAGTAGTCAAAACGGTGTTGCTACCGATATATTAAAAAAAATACCGCAGGTGTCTGTTGATATAGATGGGAATGTGCAATTATCAGGCACTTCTAGTATTCGTTTTCTAATTAATGGACGCCCCAGCACTTCCTATGGCTCAAGTATTACAGAAGTGCTTCAATCCATTCCTGCTAGTGAAATAAAATCCATTGAAGTGCTAACTAACCCTGGAGCAAAATATGATGCCAACGGTCTTGGAGGCATTATTAATATCATTTTAAAATCTAATAAGGCTAAGGGATACAATGGTAATTTAAATAGCTCAGTTGGAACAAGAATCGAGAATGGCTCATTAAATTTATCGGCAAGAAAAAACAATCTAGGCATAAACTTTAATATTTCTGGCAATAAAAGATTGGTTGCCAAAACTCCGCTGAGTTTAGATAAAACAACCATTGATTCTGCTAACCAACAATATCATTATTTGATACAAGATGGTAATAGTCAATTTCAGAGAGGGGGATATCACGCGGGCCTTAATGCAGACTGGACAATCAACAAAAAAAATAGTCTTTCTTTTAACATAGGTTTAGTCAACGGGGGTATTGAGGCTAATGGGTACAATAATCAAACCTATCGTTCTCAAAATTTTACAGGAACAAATACCATCCTAGACAATCAATTGCATAATATCACCAGTACCCACTCTACCATAAATGGCCATGATTTTGGCGGTAGTTATAAAAAAACTTTTGACAAAGAAGATAGAGATTTGGAAATTAAAATGAGCAGCGCGAGCAATAATGATGAAATTAATATAAGTGCTATTCAAAATGATCAAATAAGTGGTAAATTAAATTTTGGAAGTAGGAATATAAATCATGCAAGCAATACAGAAACCGAATTAAACATTGATTATACAGAACCTCTAACAAAAAATATTAAATGGAATAGCGGGGCAAAGTATATCATTGAAAATACAAATAGTAAGACAGATATATTTAGTTTACAATCAGGGAGTCAATATGTATTCAATACAAAACTGTCTAATGCTTTGCAGTATGAGCAAAAAGTAATGGCTTTTTATACGGAAATAAGCGCGCCAGTTACCTCATCTATAGACATGAAATTAGGTGGTAGGTATGAAAGAACTATTGTTAATTCTGTATACTCTAGTACTACGCAGGATGTAAACAAAGATTATTTCAATGTGGTTCCTTCTATCTTTTTTCTTAAGAAATTAAACGAAGATGACAATATCAAGTTAAGTTATTCTAAAAGAATTAATCGTCCTGGTTACGAAGAACTCAATCCCTATTTTAATACCACTGATCCTAAAAACATTAATACTGGAAATCCATTATTATTACCTGAACACGGTGAAAGAATGGAGTTAGCTTATAATAAAAAAGTAGGCAATCTAGGTGACCTTTCTTTTTCGATATTTCAAAGAAATTCAAATCAAGATATACAACCTTACACATTTTATTATTCGAGTATTAAAATTGGAGATTCTCTTTTCTTAAATACTAGTATTAGCAGTCCCAATAATATTGGACTGGAGAAAAACACTGGCGCTAATTTATATGCAGATGTACAATTGGGCAAGGGGTTAGATCTTAGAACTAATATCTCTTATTACCATCGTGATATTTATAATAGCATTGATAAAAATTTCAATGCACATACTGAGAACTATAGAATTAATTTGAATGCAACCTATGAATTTTCAAAAACCTTAGTAATGGAGGGTTTTGGCAATTTTACTTCTGCTAGAAATGAAGTGCAAGGAAAGTATCCTTCAAATATCAATTACAGCATGGCATTTAAAAAACGTTTCTGGAACAACAAAGCTTCTTTTGGATTTATTGCTATCAATCCATTCGCTGAATATATTAAGCAACAAGTATTAATCAATGGTATCAATTTTCATTCCAACAGCATTCGATATGTTCCCTCTAGATCCTTTGGCATTAGCTTTAGTTGGAAATTTGGAAAATTAGAATTTAAAAAGGATAAAAAAGAGCAAGGTTTTGGACCAGAGGAAAATAATTAGTAGCGTACAATAAAAAATTATAATGTACATGCCATTTGTATATTACATCTCTCATAAGGCGTAACACGTCCAAAAACTTCTACAAATCCCAATTTTTTGTATAAATTAATGGCAGGAGTTAATATGGTATTGCTTTCTAGGTACAATGTAATAGCACCTTTTTCTTTAGCTTGTTGCTTTACATGCTCTCCTAATAACCAGCCAATTTTTTTTCCTTGTGCTTTAGGCGAAACAGCCATTTTGGCTAATTCATAGTCGTAGTCGGGGTCTTGCATTTTAATTAGGGCACAAACACCCACTGGCATATCATTTAATAATGCAACATAAATATAACCCCCATTTTGAATGATATAGGTATCGGCATTATCTAAAGCTTTGTAGTCAGCTTCTTCCATTTTAAAATATTTTGAAATCCACTCTTCATTTAAAGATTTAAAAACATCTTTATAAGTACTTGTATAGGGGATGATTTCAATTTTTTCCATGGTAGTCATTTCTTATTCAAATGTACAGCATTTAAAGACAACGAAAATCAACGTTTCCATTGACGAATATCAAGGAATTTGTTTAAAAGTGGGATTAGCTTTGGTAATTGTTTAATACAAATCATCATTTTATGTCAGTAATCAAAGTAATTGAACTCATGGCTAGTTCTAAAAAAAGTTGGGAAGATGCAGCACAACAAGCTATCAATAGTGCCTCTAAAAGCGTAAAAAACATTCGTTCTGTTTACGTAAAAGAGCACGCTGCCCAAGTAGAAAATAATGTGATCACTGCTTATCGCGTTACAGTAAATCTAAGCTTTGAAGTGGAAGAAAAAGTAACAGCCGTGAAAAAACGCGCATAAACAATACTGTATGTACTTGAAAAATACGATACAACTCATAGCAGTATTTATTACTCTTATTTTAGGGGCTTGCAGTACCACCAAAATAACCAACACTTGGAAGGCAAGTAATGCTATTGGCAAAAAATTTAATAAAGTTTTAGTAGTTGGGATTCAAGATGATGCCGATGTGGGCAAGAAAGAAAAAATGGAATCTGAATTAGTCGAAGATCTTAAAAATGCAGGGTTCAATGCTGTTGCAAGTATACAGCAATTTGGACCCAAAGCTTTTAGATCTACTAAAGAGGATGTGGTAGTAGCAGAACTACAAGGATCGGGTTTTGATGCTGTGATAACCATTGTTTTATTAAGCAAGGAAAAAGAAAAGCACTATGTACCTGCAAGAGTGTATTATTCTCCTTATGTAATGTACCATCGACACTTTTGGGGCTACTACAATACCATGTATACAAGGATATATTCTCCAGGATACTACGTTGAAAACAAGCGCTATTTTTGGGAAAGTAATTTATACGATCTCAGCAATAAGGAATTGCTATACTCAATACAAACAGAATCTTACAATCCTGGTTCTTCCATACAATTAGCGCATGAATACGGAGAACTGATTGTGCAGGATATGATTAAAAATGGCGTACTTAATAAATAGTAAAGGGAATGCTTGATTGTATGTCTTTGGAATTGCCTCCAATTTGGATAGCATATTCACCAGGATACAATTTCCAACTATGTAATGTCATGTCCCACTTCTTTAACTCTTTAACAGGAATTTGAAAACTAATTTTTTTGGTGGCACTTTTCCCTACTACTATTTTTTTAAATGCTTTCATTTCTTTGATGGGCATCCTGTCGATTTTGGGATAGGTAATATATACTTGAGCCACTTCTGCAGCATCTATTTTTCCGATATTAGATAGGTCAAATTGAATCTCAATACTATCTTGTTCCTTGTATATTTTTTTAGATAACATTGCGTTGCTATACTTGAACTCAGTGTAACTTAATCCATAGCCAAATGGAAACTGTACTGTTCCATCAAAATATCGATAAGTTCGGCCCTTCATGGCATAATCTGTATAAGTAGGCAAATCGTTTAATGAGGCATAAAAGCTTATGGGCAACCTGCCAGATGGTGCAACTTTACCAAATACAATATCTGCCAATGCATTGCCTCCTTGTTCGCCAGGATACCAAGCATAGATAATTGCATCCGCATAAGGTTCAATAGATGCAATGTCTACAGCACTGCCTGCTGTTAAAACGACAATTATAGGAGTGGAAATACTTGCTCTTAGTTTTTTTAAATATGCAATTTCACTTGCCGGTAAGGCGATACTATTTCTGTCTCCACCAGAGGGAGATAAAAATGCATCACCAGCTTCCCCTTCTAAGACTGGAGACAAACCCATCACGGCAATGGTTAGCTTGGCATTCCCAGCCGCCCAGATACCTCCAAAATGCGTGGTGTCATTATAATCACATCCTAAATCATATTCAACCCTTGTAGATGCATCCACTGCATTCGTGATTCCTTCAACAAAATTGATGGCTTTATTAGTAGTGCCATGATAATTTCCTAATAATGCATCATAGGATGTTGCATTAGGGCCCACTGTCATAATACTTTCATATTCATTTTTTGTAATGGGTAAAATATGTTTATCGTTTTTTAATAAGACCATACTTTCTTGTGCTACCCTTCTGGCTAAATCTATATGGGCTTTATTATGAATACTATCATTGGCATAACTTGAAAATGGGCTAGTTTTATTTTTATCAAAAAAACCAAGTTTAAACTGAGTTTTTAATAATTGTGTTAATGACTTATCTATTTCCGAAGGCGTAATTAAATTTTGTTTCACTGCCTCCATCAAATCTTTTTGTAGTAAAGTGGAGCAATCTAAATTAATACCTGCCTTAATAGATGCAGCTGCAGTAATAATATTGTTTTGAGTGGCTTTATGACTTTCGGAAACGCCATATAATGCACCACAATCTGTTACAACATGGCCTTTGAAAGCCCATTCTTTTCTTAATATAGTGTCTATTAGTTTTGTATTTATTGAACTAGGCACTCCATTTACACTATTGTATGCCGTCATAACAGATTCTACTCCTACCTCTACTAAATGATGAAAGGCATACAAATAAGTTTCACGTAAATCTTTCTCATCCACTATGGCGTCAAAGCTATCTCTTTGCGCCTCGGGACCACTGTGCACAGCAAAGTGTTTGGCAGTGGCAGCTGTCTTTAAGTAATTTGGATGATTCCCTTGCATACCTAATACAAATGAACTACCTATTCGAGCAGTTAAAAAAGGATCTTCGCCATATGTCTCTTGTCCTCTTCCCCATCTTGGATCTCTAAAAATATTTACATTGGGCGACCAAAAACTTAAACCCTGATATTGCAAATGTCTTCCTTTAGCATTGGCTAAATTATATTTTGCTCTTGCTTCGGTAGAAATCACATTGGCTACTTCTTTCACTAATTCCTCGTTAAAACTAGCCGCTAAAGCGATGGATTGAGGGAAAACCGTCGCCAAACCAGCACGCGCAACGCCATGCAGCCCTTCATTCCACCAATTAAAAGCAGGAATACCCATTCTTTCAACTGCTTTACTTTGATACCCTAGTAATCCGATTTTTTCTTCCAAACTTAATCTTGAAACCAAATCCTGCGCTCTTTTATCAATAGGGTACTGTGCATTTTGGTATATAGCAACTTGTTGTGCATTACCACGATGCGTCAGAAACAATTGTAAAAACAATAATAAATTGAAACAAGATCTCATCTTTCTCATAAGGCCAATCGTATTAGTTACTGAAAATAAATAAAAAACCACTTAGACAATCATATCTAAGTGGTTATTCTAAGTAAAACAATCAGCCAATTAAAAAGGGCTTAGTTGAGTGAATTTGAGCCCCCCCGAGCCCAAGGTCAAAAACTAAGCCCTTAAGAATGTAAATATAGAACTTAAGGGGCTTTCAAAAAATAGACCTTAGGGCTTATTTTTTAAAATCTTCGAATAGCTCGTAGATGGTTGGTGTTAAATGAGTATTTGTCTCCTGGGCTTTGCAAAGTAGTTAAATCAAAATATTGTCCCCATGCAGTACTAGCATTTATTTCAGTAGAACTCCAGTAAAAAAAGCCTCCAAAGTTACCTACAGTGTTTTTAGCATTTCTCAATAAGTTCAATTCATATTTTGAAGGCAAATACCAATCCCCATATGTCACGCCACCTGATATTACTGTATACTCATTACACATTCTAGCAGCATAAGTTGATCCATCTCCAAATCCTTGACTTGCAATAATAATTGATGTGTTTTTTTGTCCAGCTCCAATTCCATCTGCCAATGCCATAGTGTTCTGATTAGTACCAGCATACCATCTAATGTCAGTAGTTATATCATTTGTGGCAGCAATTAAACCATGTTGTCCATTATCATATAAATAAAATATGATGCCACCACCATATGATTCACCAACATAATGTGTAGTGGGTACCCAAGCTGACCCATTGTAAAATTCAATGCCTTTGCTAGTCGTATTATAAATGGTAGTACCTTCCCCAATACCTGTAAGTGCATTTCTTTCTGTTAATGTGTATTGTTTTAAATTAAAATCAGTCCATACTACTTGACCACTACCATTTGTTGCTAAAATTTGTCCATTTGCACCATCAG
>Ga0228701_1002577_pt1 | contig 10498 bp, 26 predicted proteins | sample McNCre117_Aug_MG_2_FD_178017 | JGI IMG/M metagenome (GOLD analysis project Ga0228701, IMG submission 178017) | Freshwater microbial communities from McNutts Creek, Athens, Georgia, United States - 11-17_Aug_MG | ecosystem: Environmental > Aquatic > Freshwater > Creek | place: USA: Georgia...
CCCCCTTTTTTTGTGCAAAAAAAACCCGGCACAATGGCCGGGCGTGATGATGTTGTGAAATTGATTCAGCTTGCTTGATTCATGATTGCTTGTTCTGCTTTGCGTTTACTTGTGCCATGGGCAAGAAAGGCAATGATTACCCGTCTGCCCCTTGTGTGACATAACTGGCAGTCTGCGCAAGTCTTGCTGTCTGACCTTTGAGCTGGGCAGACTAAGACACGATTCCCGCCCGGTGTCGTCCACGTAGTGCGCGTCTCTGATGATGGGACAGCCAGAACAGCAGGGATACCTGAAGCTATGGCGCGATCTGCAGCGGTCTCTGATTCCGTGGACAGGTTGATGCGGAACCCTTGGCGGTTTGCTTGCCTGAGAAGGGCCAGATTCTCGCCTAGGTTTGGGTCATGGTGAGTATAGGTATAGCCACGCTTGCCTTTGTTTGCTTCGATGATCTGGCGCATGAATCGCCGTGAAATGCGACCGAACGTGTGGGGCAGATCGCCGCTTTGATTATGGCGCCATAACTGGGCAGGGGGCAGGGCCATGATGGCGGCCATGAACTGCCGCAGGCTTGTGCCACGGTCGCCGCTTGTGACCTTTACCCAGTGCAAAGCTAGGGGGCCAGATTCAGCGTAACAACCATTGCCCATGAAGGGGCAGGATGGCGAGCATGTGGCACGAGATGAAGTACTGACAGGTATTGGTCCTGTCTTGGCATTTGATGAGACTTTGGTCAGGTGAAATTTCAGTTCAGATAATTTGGCCATTTGTAGTTTGCGATTGGAGAGAAAAGGGGCGCACGATGGCAGCCCCTAGGCGATCAAACAAGCTTGAGAAGTGACAGCCATGAATCTGGCGCGTCAGGTTCAACCATCCGACCGTCTGGCGTTTCGCAGACTGAATCTAGAGTCCACATTTGGACTTCTTCCATGGTTGGCACCAAATGCCATTTGCGATTGAATCTGAGTTTTAATATCTTGTCACCATTTGCAAGGTTGAATCTGCCGACGGCGCCATCACGCAGAAGCTTTGTAACGGTTCCATCTGGCAGGGTGACGGATCGCAGTGATTCGGCGCGTGCACGGACTGAATCATCCTTACGCCAAACGGTAATCTGCGCAGGAAATTGATCCTGTTCGGTGATCTTCATGATTTGTTACTTAGAAAGGGTCTGAGTCGTGGTCGGGATTCTCTGCATCGTGTGCTCCCTGTAGTCGGGCCATGGTGGCCAGATCGCGCAGGGCCTGAGAATGCAGGGGGAACAGTTCAACGTCTGAGGGCTGGCGAGACGGGATCGCCCGCACAAGGGGGGCATGCTCGCCAGGAAGGATGGGTCCGGTCATTTGTTGAATAGCGAAGGGTTGCGTTCAGCAGCAGTAAGGCATTCTTCCCAGATTTGATCGCTGCAATCCTGATCGGGTTCGGGATCGATCGGGTCCAGATCGTAGGGGCCAAGATCGGGCCAATCCTGATAAAAGGAGCTAATCATCGGGCCAAGGCGAGACGGACACGGTACCGGGTGATCCCAAAGCGATTGGCGATTGCTTGTTGGGAATGGCCACAACGCTTGAGAATCCGGATCCTGCGCTCTTGGCCCATGGTGGCCAGATCGATCAGGGCGATGATCAGCACAAGGGGCAGTAGTAGGCCCCAGAGAATAGAGAGTGACATTTGTCTGTGACAGCAGGGGGAGCGATTAGGGGATCCCTGCTGTGCCCGAATCATAGCTCCTAGGGGCAGGATGCAAGGGAGGCTCAGTGATAATTCTTTATAGATCGGGGCCGGTTTGGCAATTGTCACATTGTGCGGCATTCTGTGCCCCTTCATTTGATGGCGCATTGCCTAGCACGCGTGGCCCTTGCGACCGTATAGGGGCACCTGGCAAATGGTCGGTTCTGACAGCCCCTATATATAAGGTCAAATGCATTTGAGAATGACTCTCATTTGCAATGGGGGTTAGTATGCCCCAATATTTTTGAGAATGATTCTCATTTGCATTTGTTAGTGCATTTGAACCATAGTGCATTTGTGCTCATTAACTTTTGAGAATGATTCTCATTTTCATTATGCTTGTATGCGCATTACCGCATAGTAGTACATTTGTACTATAGTACATTTGTACCTAAACCAGGGTCGCTCCGGTACAAAAATCGCCTTAAACCGACCCCTTGCAAGAACTTCGAGGTTTTCTTAAACCGACCCCTTGCAAGAACTGAGCACCTTAAACCGACCTGCCGCAAGAACTTCAACGCAAAACAATTCGTGAAAAGTTTTTTGCAAATTCACGCTCAACGCTTGATCGTGCGATGTCGAGGAACTTGAACTTACCGCTGTAAGTCGGGAGGGCAGTCTCAGTCATGACGCGGTAGTAACGCAACCCTGAACGCTGGCGATCAACAAAGTAAATACCAGGCTTTGGTGAGTTGGTGAAACGACGCCTGAAGTACGGCTCGTAGATCTCCTCCTCGTCGAGGTAGATGTACTTGCTCAAGCTCTTGGGGTTCAGGGAAGCTTCACCTGTTCCAGGGCGCCCGTAGATGTCAGCAGAACTGACGTTACCGCGCAGTGCCGAAAGAATCTGCGTGTACTGACCAGGACTCATATTCCCGTATTGATTCACACGTGTCTTAGGGCTTCTCAGGTTGGCGAGCATGATTTTGCCGCGTTGACCGACCTGTGATGAGCGCCCGTTTGACAACTCCACAACGGTGTTCAATAGGGCACCCTGGAAGCGTGTGGGGTAATACTTGCCGCCGTAGATCTGTGGGAGCAGGTATTTGGCGGGTGGGTTGCCTTTGGGTGCCTCATCACGAATGAAGATCTTGGCTTCGAGCAGCTCAGGCGATGCTTTCTTGTACAGGAACGCGTTGTAGGTAAACGGGACAGGATTGTTGAACGTATTCTTGGCTTGTGATTTCAGCTCTTGTGTCGTTGCAAAGACAGCTTGATTGAGTGCCAATGCGCCTGCACGTGGGATCTGAATGCGTTGAAGTTCGGTGATCTTGCCGATGATGCTTTTTGGGTCAAATTCAATCTCGATCATGCTGCCTCCTTTTGACACAGCATAAAAAAACACCCCGGTGAAGCCAATGCCTCAAGTCCGGGGCGCCCAATCGCAAATAAATCATACCACATCACAGGGAGCCTCGTGCTCAAGGTCCATGACTGTGATCATGACGCCAGGGGGTTCCTGCGCAACGCAGAAGCGCTTCTGTGCTGTGAGGAGAAAGCACTGAGCATCATCCTGGATAACCCTTGCGAGAGTGAGGCTGTCAAGGATTGCACGAGCAAGTTTGTCGATGTCAGGCTTGCTGGTCTTGTACTGCGGGGCATTGGCCTTGAGTTGCCCTTTGCTGTTGTAATGCGATTTGGGGCGCTGAAAGCGAAACACCAGGGAGATGCTGACAGGGCCATGGATCGTTGGGATTGACAGGGACAATGCATCGGCAATGCACTGCTCACGCCAAGGTTTCAAGGCCTTGCAAGACTCAATCAAGCGCCCGTTACCAACATGTCGTTTGCTGCCTTGAGGAGCAGGGATGCCGATCGTGTTCCAGGAGAACGTCTTGTTCATTCAGTTTTGAGCTTGAGGCGTGTCTTGCCGTTGACTCTCTGCCAATAGTATTCGCTGCGTTGCAGGATGTATTCATGTGTATAGATGCTGGTGCCGCAGTCTGTGCACTTGATGTGACGAAGTGTGAAGTCAAGATTGGGGTAGGTTTTGATAACTCGCAGGTTATCGCCGCCACAGGAGGAACAGGTGTGTTTCATGCTTTGTAGTAGTAGGAGCATTCAGAGGCGAAGGAGCCGCCAGCTTCGGGGATGTCTAGAGAGCAACAGTCGTTTTCCCATTGCGTGCAGTTGTGACAATCAAAGACGTTGCCTTCGCTGAATAGATGCGTGCGCAAGAAGTCGAACTTCTGCTGCAACACCTTGTACTTGTCGAGCGTTTCTTGCGTGACTTCGTATGTTGTCCAACTGTGTTTGCAAGCAATGCAGCGACGTCTGATGCGCTTTGCTTGATTGCTGAACGTTAGATGTGACTCGATCACATTGATCTTTGTCGCGTGGCATTCAGGGCATGTGCGACCACTCATGGGTTGACTTTTTCAAAGTGATGATTGTTTGCGCAGCAACCTCTAGTGACAGCTTTGTAAATGCCACTGCGTGAGACAAAGAATGCACGAGCAGCTTCTAGATGTGACTTGTAAATGACACCTGTCTCAATGCAGCGCACAGGTTGCTTGTCAGCAATGCCACGGTTGCGTTTGGGGTATTTTTCAAGGATTTTTTCAGCCATAGTCATATTTTCAAACAAAATGAATAAAGCATCACGATCAAACCCGCCAAACAGTTCAGGGCGTTTACGTGCAAATTGACGCACATCTTCAATACGAATGTAAACTTTTGCGCCTTTGTTGTGACCTGATTTGTTTGATTTCAATCCAAGCTTTCTCCAGTAAGAGACAGCATCTTTGGAGCAATTGAGTAAACGCGCTAGAGATGAAATTGTGTAAACGCTGTGTTGCGGTTCAAATGAATAACCAAGCGTTGAAAGTCTCGCTTTGATTGCTGATAAAGATCGCTGTGGCCTTTGATTTTGTCTTGCTTTTGCGTTGAAGATGCCGCATAGCATTTTGATTGGGAGTGACTCTGCAAGTGAATGAAGCAACTCAAGATCGTCTTTTGTCCAGGGCGCTCGTGTGCGTGCGTTGTGCAGACGATGACACTGATGTGAGCAAGTTCGACGTGACGTTAGGCGTCTTTTGGAAATGAACCGAGGGATGAATTCAGTGTTGCAGATGATGCATTGACGAGGGTGTACTTTTTGCTGTTTCAAGATCACATGTAGATGAATTCAGAAGGGGTACGAGCAATGAGTCGCATGGCATTGATGACAGTGTGTGCATCAGGTTCAAAGCCATCGTCGTTTTGCAAAGCGCGTTCAAGAATATCGCAGATTTTGTCCATTGCTGCCCTGGCTTGTTTACGACGCAGGTCAGTAATGTCAACAGATGTTTGCTGATCAATTGCGTAAGCAACGAGATCGATTGGGTTGAAGTCTTCCATTATGGGGTTGGGGGAATAATTCATTTTGGAGTTAATTTATGCGGCTCTTGCGAATTCGCCAAACAGTTCGACGGCACGCTTGCAATAGGCAATATGAGCCAACTCGGGGGAATCAAAATAACCAATATGAATTGTTTTATTGTTAATTTTGATTGAAGCACACCATTTGTTGCGACTTTTTTTGAAATGAACTCCCTTATAACCGCTTTTGTTTTTTTTATTCTTTGATTGATTTGCGTTATTTTGCGACTTTGTAGCCAAACGCAAATTTGACGCTCTGTTATCATATGTGACGCCATTTTCGTGATCAATCTCTTTGTCTTTTGGATCCGTATTTGTTAAAAAATACCACGCTACTCTATGGGCACAATAACGTTCGTAATCAATACAAATTCGAATATAACCATCTTTATCTTTGTTTCCGGCAATGCTTCCAACGCGAATACGTTTTCTCGGATGCTTCCAATAAAACAAGCCTGTTTCTTTGTCGTAAGACAAAATTTCACGAAGATACTCTAAGTCTGGCAAAGGTTTAGGTTTCGTCATGCTCGTACCGTCCAGAAAGGCGCACCGATCTTTTCTGTGGCGCGACTCAATGCGACTGCTGTTGATTGCAGTGACTTGAGTGTTTCCTGCACGTCGAGCACTTCTTGACAGTCGCTGTAATCATATGAAACACGACCTTTGTTATAGACGAAGTTGATGTCTTCGAATTTGTAGGTGTTGTCAGCGTCTGTCTTGAGATGATCCAGGTCGCCTGCAAGAACGTGTTGCGTGAGTTCAGCTTGAAGATCCTTAATTTTCGTTTCAAGGGCACGCTGTTGTTGCTTGAGTTGGGCTAGTACGCGCAATGAGTTCTCGGCACTGCGCTGATAGTTGTCTGTCATAGTTAAGCGATTGAGTGTCAACAAGGAAAGCAATTACGAAGGCAAGGATCAGGAAGAAAGTTGAGCGCATTGTTCTTGAGCTTCAGGTGACAGGGATTCGTTTGAAGGTTCAGGATCTGAGGTGTCGAACCAACGAATCTGATTCCAGAACTCCATGTACTCATGAGCAGCGCGACGTTTTGCGTCAACGAAACTCAATGCCTCAACGTAGTCAATGATGTTGGCTGATTTGATTTCAAAGTAAAAGCGTTTTGTGTTCATAGCAGGTAAAGGTCAATGAAGTGTTTTGCATCGGCAAGGGAGTCGAACGTACGACGATGTGTGGCCCAACCGGGGACGAGGGGATCATCTAACCAGACAGCAAAGCCGCCGAAGTCAGAAGTAATTTTTGCGATTGGGGTGCCGTTATGAAGGACGAGGATGGGGACCCGTCCCTTGGCACCCACATACTCTACACCCCTAGCTGTAGGCGTCAAGGGTTTTGCAGCGCAAATGCTGTAAGTCGTTGAGTCCAATGAGTCTCATGCCGAGAAAGCTCTTCCTTGCTTGCGGCCACAGGGAAGGCAGGCTGATCAGGGAAAGCATACAGCGCAATGAATCGTTGCACTTGAATTCCGTAGTTCTCAGCAAGACAGATCCTGTACGCCTGCATTTGACACATGGCTTCATCGCTGATCTGCCGTGTAGGCCTGGCCTTGTTAGGCGCTTTGGTCTTCAAGTCAAACAGGCAGAACTCACCGTTGATCTTGAGAAGAGCGTCAAGGGTGCCAGCAAAGGGCACGATGCCTTCATGACTGCAGACCTGATGTTCAGTGCAGACCACGTGATCCAGGTACTCCCACAATGGAGCCTTGATGATGTTTTCGCACCAGGGTGCAATCGCTTCAGGGATTTCAGGGTTCTGCTTCAGCAGGAACTGCTCAAACCAGTCGTGAATCGCAGCACCTCGACGAGCGGCCTGATCACGTGTCTCGTCAGGATCACCGCCCTCAGCAATGATCTTGGCCTTCCAGCGCCTCAAAGCTTGACGTGTGGCTTCTGATTGCGTTGCTGAGAGGATGCTGGTGATGCTGCTGTAACGCAGTTCAGGGCGTGTTTCATTCCAGTAGTAACGCGGCTGTCCTACAGGGTTGCGCTGTATAAGTGGCAGACGCTGCAGGGGCACAAGCTCGCGACTGTTTCCTGGAATAGTAACCAGAGTCACAAGATTATGTCTGTGTCAAGGAAGTCTTCATGTCTGAGCAGGTTTTTGTATCGCGGTAATTGCAATTGAGAATCAGTCTCAACAAGGTATTTTTTGTATTCGTCAAGGTTCAACTGACTACCAGGGGGCAGGACATCAAGGTCTTCAAGTGTCCAGTAACACTTCTCAATGCCACGCTTCAAAGTGAGCATGACATTGGCACGATCAAATGCAGCTTCCATCTTCAGAACTCTGTTTCTTTGTAAGACCCAAAGTTTTCAAGGCGACCCCAAACCTTTTCTTTAATCGCCAAGTTCTTCTCCTGTTCGGCTTGAGGATGCTTCATGTAACGCCCTCTACTGCGCTTGTCGATCGCGTCTTCGCCTGCATTAGGGCAGAAGGTCCAGTAGCAACCATCTGAGTCGTAACGCCCCAAAGGGTGCCCGTAGCAGCAGTTAGGTGGTGGCGTCATGCTCTTTGACGGGGCAAAGCTGGTCTTGGAGCTTTTTGGGTCAGCGACTTGCCAGATGTAGGTGCCGCTCAGTTCAGGTGCGTAAATCTTCATGTCACTCATAAATGACGTAGCCGCCCACAGTTTGAGGGCCAGCAGGGACATGGTCTTCAAGCAGGACAGCGTAACGCTCATCGCGCAGCCACCTAAACGCGTCAGGAAGGGGCGCGCACCACTCACTCGTCAACTTGGCTTGCTTGCATTGCTCAACAGCGCGAGTAGCGGCTTCTGTGATGCGCTCAGCGGACTCTGATTTGATGGCCTCCTTCCATGCCTCAAAAGCCAAGGGCTTCGATTGTGAATTGGCCTTGATTGGTGCTTTTTGATACATGTTCCAAAAGGCTTGGAATTCAGGGGTGTATTCGCGTCGAACGTGCTTTCGTATTGATTTTGCAGGTGGCACGTCAACTAAAGAAAGGGGTTCCCTAGGGGTTCCCTCAGACTCCTTCCCGACACCCTCCCCAAAGAAATGATCGATCGTTTGACAGCCAAGTTTTTTTTCAGGAGCAGAAACTTTTTCAGCCTGCTCTTGAACTTGCTCTGAAACATCGTCATGTACTGGTCGAGCAGGCGTAGGTTGAATCTGCTCCGTTTGCAGGTTACCTATGTGTCCCGCACCGACACAGTACGCGGGTACTCTAGCAGCACCTGTCAAGTACTGCTCGATGATGTAGGCGCAAAAGGTAGCTGTAGCAAGGGATCTGGGCTTGTTTTGAAGCAATTTCACGCCAGTTTGGGCGTCAAGGGTGATTTTCACCACGAGTGAGGAATCGGTACCTGAGGTGACTTCGAGTGTCATGAGGTGACTTGGGACTTGCGGACACTAAAGGTCACCTGAGGTGCGGTCAAGTCACCTGAGGTGCATCTCAACGAATTTATTTGAGACTCAACCCAACCGTTGACAGAGTGGGTATGGTGTTCAGGTACTCCAGGCATTCCTCATGCCCATCACCCTCAAGGCCAAGGCCCAATCCACCAAAACCGTCATGCTGCAGATTGACCCTGCACTGCATCAACGCATCAAATTCGTAGCCAAGGATCACAACATGTCGGCCGCTGCTGTCATGCGTCAAATTCTTGAGCAAGGTATTCAACAGGTGGAGGACGCTCACGCCTGATGTCTGACAGCACTCCCGTCTATCCCCAACTGGCGGGAGTCATCACTCTCTCTGACGTCAAGCAGAAAGGGTCTGGCTCCTACGCCGCTGATTACGTCCCCTGGGCCAAGATCACGCAACTCTTGAACGAACATGCCAACGGCTGGCTCCCTGAACTTCAGAACTCTGAACAGGGCGGCTACGTGCACCTGGCACCCAACAACACTGGGTACATCAAGATTCAGTTTGTTCACGCTTCAGGTGGCTACACCCCGTTCTGGCCCTATGCGATCACTGACAATCGAAACAATCCCATCCCTTTCGAAAAAATCAGTGCTCGCGATCTGGCTGATTCCCATCGCCGTGGAATTTGTTCTGCTGCCGCTGCTTTCTTTGCTCTGGGCTACGAGCTTTGGGCACGTGATGAAGTAGCAGCTTCTAGTACTGAGACAGTTGAGACTCAACCTGAGAATCATCTGCTTGCTACTTTTGCGCCAGAACCAAAGGCCGCTGCCAAGCGCACCAAAGCCGCACCTGAGGCAAAAGCACCTGCCCCTGCCGCATCTGAGGCATTGGTCAAGAAAGACCTTATTGATCGCTGCGTCGATCTGGTTCAAGCAAAACTGGATCGCATTGATCAAGTCGCTTGGATTGCTGACAAGGCAACCAAATGGGATCTTGACGGCCCTGGCAGTAAACTGGCTCAAATGTCAGTTGATCAATTGCAATCTTGCGTTGATGAATTGACACGCAAACCTGACCTGCAAAGGTAATGGCAACTCCCGCAGGAAACAAGATGCGGGTGCAAGTTCTCCTTGACCCTGAAGCGCTGGAACGTATGGAGCGCGAAGTTGCGCTTCGTTACAACTCAGACTCCAGGGTCACTGTTTCTTCTCTCGCAAACGAGATCATCAAGTCTCACTACGCAATCCTTCAACACCCCAATGAGTAATTCAACTGCGTTCAACGCCAAGTTCCGCATCGTCGAGAATCGCAATCGCAAAAGCGACAAATCGCCTGAGCAGAACATCATTGTTGACTTCACCGCCAAAGAGGCTGTACAAGCTGCCAACTACCTGATGACCATGGCCGAAGCTGCAGAAGTCAACAATAAGACCGTGCGCATTTACACCGGCAAGGACACCTTCACCGAAGAAATCGGCTTCAGCCTTTGGGGCGGCCTCTGGGGCAACAAGGGATCCTTCAGCCCACTCAAGCCTGACAGCGTCAACGATCCCATCTTCTGATGACAATCGACGCCCTTTCGCCTGACGACGCACCGCAAACGGGTCCTGGCATTTCTTATTGCATTGCAAACCACGCACGGATGTTTGACTTTGAATTACGCATTCCTGGCCAGCGCCCCCTACGCGGTTGTATTCGTGCTGTTGATCAAAAGGATGCAGAACGTATCTTGTTCAATCGGCATCCACAGGCAACCAGCATTGACGTCGGCAAAGGGCGCTCGATTATTCCTTCAACAAAGAAGACTTGATCCTTCCTAATGAAACCCAAAACATTTCGCCTAACCAATCTTCCCGGTCATCTTGCGCGTTTTTTGAACACCAAACCCAAAACAGAAGGTGCTACTGACGTCAGCGCCATGAATAACAGGGTGCACCTGCTTGATGCGCTCTACAACATGGACGGACGCAGTGACCCTTCACACGAATCTCACGGACTATACACGGGCCTCACGTCTAAATACGTTCAGCGTTGACCTGTCCTTAATTTTTGAGAAACGGCGTTGAAG
>Ga0228701_1002581_pt1 | contig 10481 bp, 10 predicted proteins | sample McNCre117_Aug_MG_2_FD_178017 | JGI IMG/M metagenome (GOLD analysis project Ga0228701, IMG submission 178017) | Freshwater microbial communities from McNutts Creek, Athens, Georgia, United States - 11-17_Aug_MG | ecosystem: Environmental > Aquatic > Freshwater > Creek | place: USA: Georgia...
CGCGAGACGATCACGCTCATCAACCGATGTTCCAAGCCCGAGCTCTATGAGCATTGGTTCAAGGAAATATAAAGCCCCAAGGACTTGCAGACGCCTTGATTGTAGGCGTGCTCAGATGAGTTGGTTGTCGCGTGCGAGCACCGCATCCATGCGCTGCAGCAGCTGATGCAAGTCGGTGGTGGACTCGCCGCTGGCTTGTGCAGTCGCAGGGCGGTCAGTCAAGTCGAATGCCAAGTTCAAGGCGGCCAACACCGCAATGCGGTCGCGTGCTTTGATCTTGCCTGCATCACGAATCTTGCACATGGCTTGATCCACTTTGCCCACAGCTTCGCTCAGGCGTGTTTCGCCGCCTTCGGGGCAGCCCAGCACATAGCCTTGGCCCATGATTTGAACTTCGATTTGCTTCACGCGGCGTCCTTTGTCTGTGCCTCTGCGCCTTGAGGCAGGCGATCAATCAATGCGTCAATGCGGTGACGCGCAGCACCCAAGCGAGACTTGAGAAGGTCGCGTTCGTGCGTGAGCTCTTGCACTTGGCTGGCCAACAAGGCGTTGGTGCGCTGCAGTTCTTCGTGGCGCAACAGCAAGTGCTCGACGCGCTGGGCAATTTGATCAATCAGGGATGTTTGTGACATGGCCGCCAGATTTTAAGGTGGCTGAAAGGTAAATCGTTAAAATTATCAATGTTGGTGCTCGAGGTGTGGTTCACACGCCTCAGTTCAACGGGAAGCAGGAGGGTTGCGTCGATCAATTCGACCCACCTAACCTGCGCTGCCCCCGCAACGGTCAAGCGGACGAGCCATTTGGCTCCGCTTCTGTCACACAAGCCACTGAGCGCCTTGAACAAGCGCTTGGGAAGGCGACAGAGGTAGTCTCCGCCAGCCCGGATACCGGCCAACAAGGTGGCGGTGCGTCTTAAAACGCACCGCTAAATCGCTCAAGCACTGTCGGGGAAGGCGGTGAGAGCACATAACTGTTGGTATTTAAATCATGAAGAAATCTATTCGTCTGCGTGCACGTGCGTTTGCGCCTGCGCTTTCTGTTTTGTCTTTGGCTGTTGCTGCGTCTGTGCAGGCGCAGGGCATTGAAGTCAACCCAGTTGTGGTCACTGCAACCAAATATGAGGAAGACGTTCAAAAAGTACCCGCCTTCATCAATGTGATTACTCGTCAGCAAATTGAACAAGCCGGTGCAACTACGGTGAATGAAGCAATCATGCGCTTGGCTGGGGTGCCGGGGTCGCCAAGTTTGTTTGGTGGAAATGAGTACACCTTGGATTTGATGGGGTTTGGTGACACCGCTGGTAGCAACACCGTGATCGTGATTGATGGCGTTCCAGTTCGAGAAGGTGATGCCAGTGAAGTGCGTTTGTCAGGTATACCCATCGACTCAGTGGAGCGCATTGAGGTTCAACGTGGTGGTGCTGGTGTTTTGTATGGCGAAGGTGCAACTGCCGGCGTAATTAATGTTGTGACACGTGCAAGCGCAAATAATTCACCAGCTAAACACACCGGAACGCTAACGGCTGCCTTTGGTAGCAAAAACACTCGCGAATACCGTGGATATGCCAATTACGTCAACGATGTGGTGGACCTGAGTTTTTCCGCGCTTGATAGAAGTACAGATGGCTATCGAGAAAACTCCAAAAACGATCAAAAAACTGGTGCGTTAAGTCTTAAGTACCGGCTTACTGATGCAACACGCTTAGGCGTTTCGTTAAGTCGCGATGATGTTTATGCTTTGACACCTGGTGCATTGACATTGCAAGAGTATCGTCAAAATCCTCAAGCTGCGCAAAACACATCACTTGCTAACAAGACCTTCATGGATGTCAAAGCAGAGCGTTACGCAGGATTTGCAGAAACAAATGTGGCTGGTTTTAAAGTCCGATTTGATGCAGTTCAGCGTCTGCGACTTTATGACGCACTAGGTGTATCGGCGGGCTCGGCAATTCCGCTGACGTACGACACAAGCAATCATCACTACAGCTTGAATGCACAGCGTAGTTTTGAAACAGAGAACTACCGAAACACTTTGATTGTTGGCTTAGAGTCGAATAACTGGGGTCAAGGCCGCGTCTACCCAACAAAACCGAGCTGGGCTGCCACTTACGATTCAACTGCAAAAGCTAGCTACGTTAAAAGCGATTTAGATTTTAAAAAGACTGGCACAAGATTGTCTTTAGGTTTTCGCACTGAAGAGTTTGAGCGTAGCCAGCAGTCAAGCTTTGATAAACCAGAAATCAAGAGAACAGTTCAGGCATGGGAGGTCGGTGTTTCGCAGGCTTTAAATTCTGAAAATTCAGTTTTTGCCCGTAGGTCGCAAAGTTATCGTTTGCCAAATTTGGATGAGTTGCCGTCCCCAGCCTACTCAGGAAACGATCCGATTCCATTCCAGCCACAAATTGAAAAAACCAATGAGTTAGGCTGGAAGTTCAAAAGTGGGCAGGTGAACTCATCTGTCAGGATTTATCAATCTGAATTAACAGACGAAATTATTTATGACCCCGCACAATGGGCGAATATCAATTTGCCAAAAACCACACGGGAAGGCTTAGATGTTTTTTCTCGTGTTCAAGTGACGCCTAAAGTCGCGTTGATGGCTGCATACAGCTACCGACGCGCTGAGTTTGTGGGAGGTGTGAATAGCGGCAATCAGTTGCCAATGGCCCCACAAGATGTACTCACAATTCGAGGAGATTGGCGCTTTGATGCGAATCAGACTATCAGCTTAGGTTGGATGCACGTTGCCGATCAATTTATTGCGGGTGACTTTACAAACCAAAACAGCATGCCTTCTTATCGTGTAGTCGATGCTCGATATGCGTATCAAATGGGTGCAAGCGATGTATCTGTAGTCGTTCGTAACTTGATGGATGCAAAGTACTATTCATATGCGACTACAACAAATATTTACTCGGTTTATCCAGATGCTGGACGTTCAGTGATGGTCGCATTTCGACATAAGTTCTAATTGTTCTGATGTCATTGAATCTCTATCCCCAACGCATCGTCTGCCTCACCGAGGAAACGACAGAGTGGCTGTACATGCTGGGGGTAGAGGCGCGCATTGTGGGCATCTCGGGTTACACCGTGCGCCCGCGTCGTGCGCGTGATGAAAAGCCTAAAGTGAGCGCGTTCTTGAGTGCCAAGATTGACAAGATCTTGGCGCTCAAACCCGATTGCGTTTTTGGTTTTTCTGATTTGCAGGCTGACATTGCGGCCTTGCTCATCCGTGCGGGTGTGCAGGTCACCGTGTTTAACCAGCGCAGCGTGGACGAGATTTTTTCGATGCTCTACCAAGTGGCAGCAATGGTGGGGCAAGCTGAGCAAGGTTTGCAGCGTTTGCAGCACATGCGTGCGCAGTTGGATGCCATTCAAAAAACCGCAGCCACATTCAAGCGACGGCCCAAGGTGTATTTTGAAGAGTGGGACGAACCGCACATCAGCTGCATCCGTTGGGTGTCTGAACTGATCGGCATTGCCGGTGGTGACGATTGTTTTCCAGAGCTCGCGCAAATGCCGATGGGCAAAGATCGCATCATTGCCAGTGGCCAAATCATCGTAGATCGTGCGCCCGACATCATCATTGGTTCGCTCTGCGGCAAGAAGTTTCGCCCTGAAAAAGCCGCCGCACGCGAAGGCTGGCAAGACGTGCCCGCTGTTCGAAATAACCAAATTTTTGAAATCAAGTCTGCCGACATCTTGCAACCAGGCCCTGCCGCGTTGACCGATGGCGTGGCACAGCTGCACCGCATCATCCAGCAGTGGGAGGCGGCTCATGCTTAAACGCATCCATGCTGTCCGCAGGTTTGCGCTGCTTGCGCTATTGGGGGTCAGCGTTATTGCGCAGGCGCTGGTGTTGCGCGATGACCGCCAAGTTGAGGTGACGATCAGCAAGCCCCCGCAACGCATCGTTAGTCTGTTGCCTTCGCTCACCGAAACCGTGTGCGCATTGGGGCAATGCCAAAAGCTGGTGGGCGTGGACCGTTATTCCAATTGGCCCGAGAATATTGCCAAGCTGCCACGCATGGGCGGCGGCATCGATCCGAACATTGAAAGCGTGGTGGCTACCAAGCCCGACTTGGTATTGATGGCCACCTCAGCCAGAGGAGCAGAGCGCTTTTCAGCTTTAGGCATCACCGTATTGGCGCTAGAGCCGCGCTCGCATGCCGATGTGCAGCGCGTCATGCGCATCATGGCGCAGGTGTTGGATGTGCCGGTGGCAGAGAGTGATCGTGTGTGGCGTCACATTGACGCGGCCGTAAATGCCGCTGCGCAATCGATTCCTGCGCAAGCCAAAGGGCAGCGTGTGTATTTTGAAGTCAGTAGCGCACCTTATGGCGCAAGCGAGTCGTCGTTCATTGGTGAAACTTTGCAGCGTTTGGGTGCACGCAACATCTTGCCGGCATCGCTCGGGCCATTCCCCAAAATCAACCCCGAGTTTGTGGTGCGTGCGCAGCCCGACATCATCATGGTGGGCGACAGCAATTTTGCCGACATGACGACGCGCCCCGGTTGGCAAAGCATGCGCGTCATGCGCACGCAACGTATCTGCCATTTCAAAGCGGAAGAGTCTGATGTGTTGGTGCGCGCTGGCCCGCGTATGGCAGAAGCCGCTCGTTTGATGGCCAAGTGCCTGACTGAGAAAGGCCAGCCATGACGATTCAAGGTGCGCGTTGGTCGCCTGTGTGGGTGGCATTAGCCCTCTTGGTGTTAAGCGCGTTTGGCATCGTGCTGGGTAGCGCCGTAGGTAGCACGGGCTTTGAAAGCTGGCGCACCGCCATGCACGACGACACCGCTTGGCAAATTGTGTGGGACATCCGTTTGCCGCGCAGCGTGGGGGCTTGTGCGGCGGGGGCGCTGTTGGGCCTCGCTGGTGCTTTGGCACAAGGCTTGTTTCGTAACCCCTTGGCTGATCCGTACTTGCTAGGCAGTGCCTCGGGTGCCTCGTTGGGTGTTGCTGTGGCATTGGCGCTCTTTGGCGGTAGCCCATTTGCCACCGAATTCTTGGTGCGCTTGGGGCTCACAGGCGCAGCGTTTGTGGGCGCTGTGTTGGCTGTGTTGCTGACGCTGGTGTTGGCACGTGGTGTGCAACATACTTTGCGGTTGTTGTTGGCAGGCGTGATTGTGGGCGTGGTGCTAGGTGCGTTGGCATCGCTCATCACGCTCATGCGCCCCGATGTGTTGCAAGGCATGCAAGGCTTTTTGTTGGGATCGACCAGCTTCATTGGTTGGACGTCGTGCTTGCTCATGTTGGGTGTTTTGCTGGTGTGCGCCGCGCTGTCTTTTGCACTGAGCCATGTGTTAGATGCCTTGAGTTTGGGAGATGCCACAGCCCTGAGCTTAGGCGTGCCATTGGCCTCTGTGCGCGTCGCGTTGGTGTGTGTGCTGGCTTTGGCCACTGGCACAGCGGTGGCGCAAACGGGTTTAGTTGCTTTCGTCGGCCTAGCCGCACCACACTTGGTGCGCTCGTTGGTGAAGACCAAGCACAACTGGATGGTCTTGCTCTCGGCGTTGATGGGCGGTGTGTTGCTGTTGTCGGCTGACTTGCTGGCGCGTATGTTGTTGTCGCCGCAAGAAATGCCAGTAGGTGTGCTAACGGCTGTGTTGGGTGGTGGTTATTTGCTGTGGCTCATGTACCGCACGCAAACGGTGAGGAGCGCTTGATGAACTCGCACACCATGGCCTTGCGCGTTCGTGACGTGTGTGTCTCTCTTGCAGGGCAAGAGGTGCTGCATGACATCGATGTATCGTTTGTGGCAGGACGTTGGACCAGCATTGTGGGGCCCAATGGTGCAGGTAAGTCCACCTTGCTCAAAGCATTGGCTGGATTGCTGCCAGCCACGGGCCGCATCTTTTTGTTTGACCAAGAACTAATGGCGATGGAGCGTAAACAGCGCGCACAGCAGCTGTCATGGCTGGGTCAGAACGAGTCAGCATCGGATGACTTGCGTGTGTGGGATGTAGTCATGATTGGGCGTATGCCGCATCAAAATTGGCTTGCTGCGCCCAATGCACAGGACCACGCTGTGGTGGAAACTGCATTGCAAGCCACGCAGGCGTGGGACTGGCGTGAGCGCTCGTTAGGTCAACTCTCAGGTGGCGAACGTCAACGCGTGTTGTTGGCTCGCGCTATGGCCGTGCAAGCCCAAGTGATGTTGATGGACGAGCCATTGGCCAACCTAGACCCACCTCACCAAGTGGATTGGCTAGAGCAAGTTCGCTGCCTCACGTCGCAAAACACCACCGTCATCAGCGTGTTGCACGAAGTGGGCATGGCCTTGCATGCAGACGACATGGTGGTCATGCAAGCAGGGCGAGTGGTGCACCAAGGTGCGTGTGCGGATGCTGATACGCACCGCGCGGTCGAAGCTGTGTTTGACAAACGCATTGCCATCCATTCGCTGGATGGCCAGTGGGTGGCTGTGCCCAAGCTTTGAAATCAAAAGGATTTGCCATGACGGCCAAGTGTGTGATGGTGTTGGGCACCTCCAGCGGCGCTGGCAAAAGCTGGTTGACCACAGCGTTGTGTCGCTGGTATGCGCGTCAAGGGTTGAAAGTAGCCCCGTTCAAAGCGCAGAACATGAGTAACAACGCCAGAGTGGTAGCCTCTCGCAACGGCCTAGGCGAAGTAGGCTCTGCCCAGTACTTTCAGGCGCTCGCTGCCAAGGCCGAGCCCGACGTGCGCATGAACCCCTTGCTACTTAAGCCCGAAGCCGATACCCACAGCCAAGTGGTGTTGCTGGGTGAGGTGAACAACGAACTGACGAACACACCGTGGCGTGACCGTAGCGAAAAAGTATGGCCGCAAATTGCAGCGTCGCTTGATGCACTGCGTGCCGAAAATGATGTGGTGGTGATTGAGGGGGCTGGCTCGCCAGCCGAGATCAATCTCATGACGAGTGACATCGTCAACCTTCGCGTGGCCCGTCATGTCGATGCGCGTTGCCTGTTGGTAACCGATATCGACAAAGGTGGTGCGTTTGCCCACCTCTACGGCACATGGGCTTTGTTACCTGCCGAAGACCAAGCGCGCATCAGCGGTTTTGTGCTCAACAAGTTTCGAGGCGATGCAGCGCTGCTCGCACCCGCGCCCGAGATGCTGCAAGAACGCACGGGCGTGCCCACCGTGGCGGTGCTGCCTATGTGGTGGCAGCATGGCTTGCCAGAAGAAGACGGTGTGTTTGATGATCGAAGCCGCGCCACTGGTGCGGTGAGTAAAACGGTTGCCGTCATCGCCTACCCACGCATCAGCAACCTCGACGAATTCCAACCGTTGAAGAACGTCCCTGGCGTGCGCCTGCTGTGGGTGCGTAGTCCCGCTGACTTAGCAGGTTTGCAAGCGCACGATTGGGTCATCTTGCCTGGTTCAAAGCACACCAGCAATGATCTAGCTTGGCTACGCACGCAGGGTTTGGATGCTGCCATTGCCAAACATGCAGAGCAGGGCGGGGCAGTACTGGGTATTTGCGGTGGCTTGCAAATGTTGGGTGAGGCCATGATTGACACACACGGCATTGATGGCAACGCTGCGGGTTTAGGACTGCTGCCCGTGGTGACGCAATTTGCCGCTGACAAAACTGTGCAGCGCACTAGCGCTAAGTTTGGTGAGCTGCGCGGCTCATGGTCAGGCTTATCGGGTGTGCAGGTGAGCGGCTATGAAATTCACCATGGTCAAACGCAGGCTCACGCTGCGATGGCCGATGCAGGCCAAGTGGCGCATGAGGTCATGCAAGGCTTGGCTTGGCAAAACGAGGCAGGCAACGTGATGGGCACATACCTGCACGGCTTGTTTGAAGACCCCGCGGTGATGCAAGCCTTGTTTGGTGCGCAAACACCCACGCTAGAAACGGTGTTTGAAGGCTTGGCCGATTATCTAGACCAACACATGAGTGCCGAGGTCCTGCACGGGCTCATTGCCTAAATGTTTCAAGGCTTCAACGTTTTTGGCTTGAAGCTGCAAAACTCAGACACCCCACACTGCCAGCACAGCGGCTTGCGCGCTTGGCACACATAGCGGCCATGCAGAATCAGCCAGTGGTGTGCGTCAACTAGGTACTGTGCAGGGATGCGCTTCATCAGCTGCATCTCCACCGCCAGCGGTGTTTTGCCCGGAGCCAAGCCCGTGCGGTTGCCCACGCGAAAGATGTGCGTGTCCACCGCCATGGTGGGCTCACCAAAGGCCACGTTCAGCACCACGTTGGCTGTTTTGCGACCCACGCCGGGCAGGGCTTCTAATGCCTCGCGTGTACGCGGCACTAAGCCTTGATGTTGCTCCACCAAGATGCGGCAAGTTTGCATCAGGTTTTTGGCTTTGCTGTGATACAGGCCAATCGTCTTGATGTAGCCCTCAAGGCCTGCAAGGCCAAGGTCCAAAATTTGTTGCGGCGTGTTGGCCACTGGGAACAACTGGCGTGTCGCCTTGTTCACACCCACATCCGTGGCTTGGGCACTCAGCAGCACAGCAGCTAACAACTCGAACACGCTGGTATATTCCAACTCGGTATTGGGCTGCGGATTGGCTGCTTTCAGCGTCGCAAAAAAAGGCTCAATGTGCTGTGTTTTCATACGACCATTATTCCCCACCATGCAATTTGCCGATCGCCTCAACAACGTTGAAACCTCTGCCATTCGTGAACTGTTCAAGCTGCTGGGCAAGCCCGGCATCATCAGCTTTGCTGGTGGCTTTCCCGACAGCGCCATGTTTGACGTGCAAGGCATTCGCGAAGCCAGCGAAGCCGCATTGACCCAAGAGCCAGGCGCAGCCCTGCAATACGGCGCGACCGAAGGCTACCAACCTCTGCGCGAACAACTGGCGGCTTTCATGGCCAGCAAAGGCGTGAAGGGCTTAGACGCCAACGGCCTGATCGTCACCACCGGCAGCCAACAAGCGTTGGACTTGATTGCCAAGACCTTGCTCAATCTAGGCGATGTGGCCTTGGTCGAAGGCCCCACATTCTTGGCCACCATTCAGTGTTTCCGTTTGTACGGCCCGCAAGTGGTGGGTGTGCCCATTGACGCGCACGGCGTGCAAGTGGACAAGCTTGAAGAAATGATGGTGCAACAGAAGCCAAAGCTGGTGTATCTCATTCCTACCTTTGGCAACCCGAGTGGCGCGACATTGAGCCTTGAGCGCCGCTTGCGTGTGCTCGAACTCGCTGTGAAATACAAAACCGTGGTGGTCGAAGACGACCCCTATGGTGACCTGTACTTTGGCGAAGCGCCGCCTCCTTCGCTGCTTGCTTTGAGCGACCAAGTACCGGGCAGCCGTGAGTGGCTGATTCACTGCGGCTCACTGAGCAAAGTGTTGTCACCTGGCCTGCGCGTGGGCTGGATGATTGCCCCGCCCGAGTTGTTGGCCCGCGCCACCATGTGCAAGCAGTTCAGCGATGCACACACCTCCACCTTTGCGCAAGCCACTGCCGCGCACTACCTCAAAGCAGGTCGCATGCCCGCCACCTTGGCGCATGTGCGCAGCGTGTACGCCGAGCGCGCACAGGCCATGGGCGAAGCCCTGAAGCGCGAACTGGGTGATGCCTTGACCTTTACGCAACCACAAGGTGGCTTGTTCTTTTGGGCCAACCTCACAGGCGCAGGCGGCAAGGTGAAAGACGGCAGCGAGCTGGCCAAACGCGCCATTGAAAAAGGCGTGGCCTTTGTGCCGGGTGCGCCGTTCTTTGCGAGCAACCCAGATACGACAGCGATTCGTTTGAGTTTTGCTACGGCGGATGTGGAGAAGATCAAAGAGGGCATTGCTCGCTTGGGGCAAGCCCTCTAAAACTTGCTTAATCAGCCTTAAAGCCGGTGGCTGCGACAGCCTTACCCCAAGTCACCGTATCCGCTGCAATGATGCGTGCGAACTCTTCCTTGTTGGTGGCGGTCACCCGAAAGCCAGACTCTTCTAATTTCATTTTCGTGTCTGCGGCTTTCACCGCTTTTTGAACGTCTGCGCTCAACTTGGCTTGAATGTCCGCAGGCACTTTGGATGGGGCGACGATGCCAAACCATGAAGAGAATTCCAGGTTGTTGTAACCCTGTTCTTTGATGGTGGGCACATCGGGTAGGGCACCAGTTCGAGTTGCACCTGTGCTACCCAAAGCAACCAGCTTGCCCGCTTTCACATTAGGTGCAGCCAAGCCAACGCTGGCAAACACGCCTTGCACGTCACCACTGAACAAACCACCCAGTGCATCGGCTGTACTCTTGTAGTGCACGGCTTCGGGCTTGAGCTTGACGGCATCACCAAACATGAAGGCACCAAAGTGTCCGGGTGTGCCAGCTCCAAAGGTGGCCATGAACAGACCTTTTTGCTGCTGTGTCCAGCTGACAAACTCCTTCACGTTTTTGGCAGGTACTTTTTGTGGGTTGACCAACAGCACAAAGTCGGCACTGACCACTTGGCTGATGGGTGCAAAGTCTTTGGCAGGGTCGTAGGGCAGTTTGTTGTAGCTGCTGGGGGCAATGCTCAGCTGACCTGTTTCG
>Ga0228701_1002584_pt1 | contig 10463 bp, 10 predicted proteins | sample McNCre117_Aug_MG_2_FD_178017 | JGI IMG/M metagenome (GOLD analysis project Ga0228701, IMG submission 178017) | Freshwater microbial communities from McNutts Creek, Athens, Georgia, United States - 11-17_Aug_MG | ecosystem: Environmental > Aquatic > Freshwater > Creek | place: USA: Georgia...
ACGCGTTCACGCAGGCGCTGCCGCCTCTGCTGGACGCCCTGCGCGCCGCGCTGGCGCCCGAGGGGCACAGGGGCGAGATCGCGGCCCAATGGTTGGGCGATTGAACTGAACCCTCATCGCCTCCTTCCGCCAAAGGAGGAATAGCGGATCTGCCCCCGTACGGGGCCTCTGGCTAGTTGCCATCAGCATCGACCACGAAAACCATCGGCTTTCCCCGAGAAGCAGGCTCCCATCCGGCGTGTAACGCTGCCTGGATGCCCCTGATTACAACAGCGTCGCTGATCTGGAGGCGGCCTCGCTGCAGACCTTTCATCAAGCGTTTCGGCGGGGGGAATTCCAGCAAGGCTCCGCGCTGGGTGTGCTTGCGCAGCAAAGCGACGGTCATGCCTTGCCAGCCGTCAAACTCGCTCCACCGCGGTTCGCTCCGCAGCTCCCACTCATATTGAAACCCGCCGACGTCGACGATACCGGAAAGCCTGTGGATGTTGCTCATGCCGCCCCGCCTAGCAGGTCTATGAGCACAAACCACCGGCCGGTTGCGAAAACGAACCAAGAAATCGACAAGGTAACACGTTATTGTTCCGCAATTCGGTGGGGCCGATGAGTGTCCATGCGCGAAGCTGCGCTGGTGTCGTGAACGGAGAATGACAAATGCCTGCTGGGGGTGCCGGCGGCGAAAGTGCGGCCATAAGGCAACGCATCGTCATCCGAAGCCGGTCAGTTTGCAGCCGAGCAAATTAATCCGGTTCCACGCCGTTCTTTGCAGGCCGCTTGAATGTCGGAGTTGGGTTAGGATCTGCCGTGCCGGACAGGTGCGGAGAACGGCAGTTTCGTCCCAAGACCGGTCGCTCGCGCCGACTCGGCTGCGAGGGACTGGCCTTGGGACTTTGCGGTCGTTTTCCCATTGGGTCTGGAATGGCCGGTCGCGCTGAAACTCGCCGCTCGTGGAGCGATTTCAGCCCTGGATGGCAACCTGACGCGACCAACTACCTGATCTGGGATGACGAAGATGGTATCAGGATCATCGATGACCCTCAGCACGTTTTCGATCGGCAAACGGTGTCCATAATCGCCATCGATCTCGCCGTTATCGGTGCTCGGCTAATGGCCTACGGTCGAAAGCCACTGATGTCGCTCCTCGCGCCGGAAGAACTGGGTCGTCGACGGATCCGACGGCTTACTGGGATCACAATTTAGGGACAAAACGCCATCGTTGCTGACGTTCCGCCGGCGCCGCCAGCCCATCGAAAGGAGCCATTCGTTATCGAATATCCAAGCCACTCAATCGTAGAAAGCCGGCGCATAATGGAGCCTGAGTGACAGGTCGAGATCGTGGGCGATCCAGATTTGGGCGTTCAGCTTCTTTGCCAGGGCAATGACCATCGCGCGCGATTGCGGGGTTTCGCTGGCCCGTTCAGCATCCGACATCCGGTTGAGCGTGATCTCCTCGTTATAGTGATAGAGATCGCCGGCGAGAATCACCGGGCCGGTGCGGGCAAGCTTGACAACCGCCACGCTGTGGCCGGGCGTGTGGCCTGCCGCGCGCTTGATGACGACGCTGCCATCACCGAACACGTCATATTCGTCGGGCACAATTATGGTCTTGGCCTTCTCGAGCTGGTCCCAGTCCTTCTTGCCCTTCGTATAGCTGCCTGGCCCAAACATGTAGTCGCGCTCTTTTTGTGAGACGAGCCAGGTGGCGCTGCGGGCGAAGAGGTTGGCATTTCCGCTGTGGTCCCAGTGGGCGTGAGAAAGCGCCAAGTATGTGATGTCATTAGGGTCGTAGCCGATGTCGAGCAGTTGCGCGGCAACGGAGCGGACCTTGACGTAGTTGACGTTCCGGCTCGACTGCACGGCACCGATCGGCAGGCCGGTGAAGCGGTCGGCGATGCCGGTGTCCCAGATCATCGTCCCTTTCGGGTGAACGATGAGGAAGCACATGTCCGACATGGTCGTGTTGGACACTTCCTCGCGTTTCAGGTTGAAGACCTCCGGCAGGTCGCTGGAAAGACCGCCGCAATCGAGCACGTAGATGCGCGGGGCGGTGACCGCGGGCGGCGCCTTCTGCGCGGCCGCGGGTCCGGACATTGCAAGCGTGAGTGCAAGGGCGAGCGCCCCGCCGAAGGTCGTTGCCTGCATCCGCCTGTTCTCCTGCGCTGCGCCGGCTTGACCGGACCGCTTGATTCGCTGGCGGTAAATAGGCGCCGATTTAATCCAGTACAATAGCTGTTTCTTACAGCAAATTGACATTTGCCTTGCGTTGTCTATTTGCCGCGTAGGCATATTGAAACTGAAAATTGCATAGCTTTGTAACTACGACAATTGGCCGGATTATATCTATGAGAAAATATTTGAAACTGATTATAACGTGAGAAATTCAGTAATTCTTGTCCTAACCGTACTTTGTGTCAGACATTTATATTTGATAAGACCTTTTAATGTAATCGGTTTTATTTATCATCGTAACGATTTTGGGTTGACGCATCAGGCGATTTTTGGCGGATTTAAAGAGCGCATAAGTGCACGGAATTCCGTATATCCGGATTTTATCGTCCACAAACATGGGAGGGGATCATGTTCCCAGTCTACCGCACAGGCGTATCCGCAGCAGCGCTGGGCGCTGCTTTGCTCACGGCCAGTTGGTCTAATGCCGCGCTGGCTCAATCAGCCGCGCCGGATGACAGCAAAGCCCGCGCCGAGGAAATCGTCGTAACCGGGTCGCGCATTGTCACAGATGGATTCAAGGCGCCGACGCCGACCACCGTGCTTGGTGCCCAGGCCCTCGAATCCGCGGCGACCGTGACGATCGCCGATACGCTCAACCAGATGCCCTCGTTCAGCAACTCGGTCACGTCGCACACAACAAACGTCTAAGGCAGCACCGGACAGGTCGGGGTCAACAAGCTCAACCTGCGCGGGCTTGGCACCAACCGCACGCTTGTCCTGCTCGATGGCCAGCGCTTTGCCGGATCGGACAATTCGGGCGCGGCGGACGCGAACATTATTCCGACCGGCCTGATCAAGCGGGTCGACGTCGTAACCGGCGGCGCATCGGCCGCCTATGGCTCCGACGCAGTTGCCGGCGTGGTCAACTACGTGCTCGACCACAAGTTCGTCGGCCTCAAGCTCAACGCCGAAGGCAGCGTTACCACCTATGGCGACGATCGAGCCTTCAACGTCAACGCGACAGGCGGCTTCTCCTTCGCGGATGGCCGCGGCCACGTCCAGGCCTATGGCGAGATCATGCATCTTGACGGGATCACTGGCCGCGCCCGCCCGTGGGAACAGCTCGGCACCCAGCTCTTGGCCAACCCCGCCTATGGTACCGGGCCGGGGCAGAGCACCTCGGTTCCCAGCCTGATCGTGCGGGATTCGGTCGGCCTTGCGGTGGCAGCGCCAGGCGGGCTGATCACCAGCGGCCCGCTGAAGGGCGTGACTTTCGGCCCCGGGGGCAAGCCGTTTCTGCTCAACTATGGCTCGCTTATTTCGAACCTTCAAATGGTTGGCGGTGACTGGAACTATACCCGGGTCGACAACCTCACCAACCTCGACGTGCGCCAGTCAGCTCAGCGCGCTGTGGGGCGCATCAGCTTCGATCTGACCGACAATATCGAGGTCTATGCCGGTTTTCAGTACAGCCGGACCGATTCCTACAACACGAACGGTTCGAACCAGTACTTCCTGGGAAGCTTGACCGTCTCGGCCAGCAATCCGTTCCTGCCCGCATCGGTGCGCACTCAGGCCGCAAATCTTGGTGTCACGTCATTCGCCTTTGGCACGACCAACTCGGCAGTGCGCCAGAACCAGCCGGCCACGATCCGCACCTTCACGCGCTTCAACCTTGGTGCGGATGGCAAGCTCAAGGCGTTCGGCACCGACTGATCATGGAGCACGCACTTCCAACACAGCGTGACCCAAGTGAACAACAGGGTCTTCAATGACATCATCCGGCCGCGCCTGACCCAGGCGCTCGACGCGGTGGTCGATCCGGTGTCCGGCGCGATCGTCTGTCGCAATCAGACCGGCGGCTGCGTGCCCTACAACGCCTTCGGCCTCAGCGTCGCCTCGCCTGCCTCAGTTGCCTGGATCACCGGGACGTCGAATGGCATCCTCTTCGTCCGCCAATCTTCGGCCGAGGCCAGCATTGAGGGCAGCCCGATCTCGACTTGGGCGGGCCCGGTATCGATCGCGACGGGCGTCGATTGGCGCCGTGACTACAGCGATGGAAATTCGACCGATCTCGACAAGGCGCGCTCTTTCTTCAACGGCAACTTCGCCGTGGCGACAGTATCGCAGAGTGTGAAGGAAGCCTTCTTCGAGACAGCGATTCCACTTGCCCGCGACGCAGCTTTTGCGAAATCCTTGGACCTCAATGGCGGGGTGCGCGCAACCGACTATTCCAAGGCTGGCTATGTCACGACCTGGAAGGTCGGCGCGACCTGGGAGCCAACGGACGGGATCATGCTGCGGGGCACCCGCTCACGGGACATCCGGGCGCCTTCACTCGGCGAAACCAGCCCGGCACTCACCTCGGTTGCGCAGGCGTTGCTTGACCGCTTCCGCAATAACGCGGTGTCCCAGGCCCTGACGCTGACCACGGGTAATCCCAACCTGAAGCCGGAAATTGCCGATACAACCGGTTTCGGCGTGGTGCTTTCGCCGGCCTCGATCCCGCGCCTCAGGTTCTCGGTTGATTACTACGACATCAACATCAAGGGCGCGATCTCGTCGGTCAGCCAGCAACAGGTCATCGACTACTGCTATGACGGCTCTGTTCCGGCACAGTGCGCGTTCATCACCCGCGGCACACCGCTGCCTGGCGAAACGCTTGAACGGCTGAGAAGAGGGCGCATTGCTGACGGACCGCTTCGTGGCGCTTCATCGGCAGCTTCTGTCTGGAGCGGACAACCACGCTGGCTGAATTGAACGACTGACTTGGGTCGCCCCCCGACGCAGACCTCCAAGCATTCAAATGTCGGCTATCCCGCTTTAAAGTCTAGTAGCCGTCGTTCCGGACCGCCCAACTGAGCTGTCTGTCCACTGCACCGATCGAGGCTCGACAATTCAAGGCCTGCGTGAGGCTTTGAGGGTTCGCCACAGGCACAGTGCGACCGCGCGACTGTACGGCCCTTGTAAGGCGGTTGCTTGGCACCGGCATGCCTAGTGTCACAATAAGGCTGGCACAATGACAATGTCAGGTTGTGCCAGCGAACACCGATCGGGGGATGGTGAGCCCTGCTGGGTTCGAACCAGCGACCTACTGATTAAAAGTCAGTTGCTCTACCGACTGAGCTAAGGGCCCGTACGCGACAGGGTCGGTTGACCGGCGGCTTAGGCAGAGCGGGCGGGCGGGTCAAGCGGTCTGAGCCGGGTTTTGCCGTCACGGCGCCGTAACCGGGCGCTGCACGGTCAGATCGCGTATATCCGCCGGGCCGTGCCGTGGAACAGGGCATCGCGTTCGGCCGGGGAACAGGACGCGGTCAGCTTCTTGAACGCGTTCCACATCACGCCGTAGCTGTAGCCGCCCTTGTCTGCCGGGAAATTGCTCGCGAACATCGCGCGTTCGGGGCCGAAGGCATCGATGCAGGTTTCGAACCACGGGCGGATGGCGGCGGCCAGTTCGTCGGAGGACGGGGGCAACGGGGCATCGTAGAAATCGAGCCCGCTGAAGCGCATGCCAAGGCCGCTCAGCTTGATAACCGTGTTGGGCAGTTGCGCGAGGGCGCGAATGCCGGCCTGCCATGCGGCGAACATTTCCGGCGCCTGCTGCCGGTAGGCCCCGCAGGCCAGCGGCCCGCCGGCATGATCGATGATGACCGTGAGGTTGGGGTAAGCCCGGCACAGGTCGGCCACATCGGCGGCCTGCGTCTGGTAGGTCCACAGGTCGAGCGACAGCCCGTGCCGTGCGATGACGGCGACGGCCTGCCGGGTTGGCGCGGCGGCAAGCACATCGCGAGGCGTGCGCCAGTGGTCTATTCCGGGATCCGCGTGCGAGGACGAGCGCCCGCGAAAACCGCGCAGCCGCCCGCCCGAAGCCGCCTTCTGCGCTTCGAGCACGGCTTCGAACCGGTCCCCCAGCGCATAGTCCACGTGCCCGACGATCCCCGCGCAAATGCGCCGGTCGCCATAGCGGCCGCTGTCGCTTTGCGCCGCGACGCCGGCGATGAATTCGACCTCTCCGACGCAGCGCATCTCCTCGGGCCCGGCAGCGCGGTACATGCTGCGGCATTCGATGAACACCGTCGCGCGGATGTCATGCCCGCAATCAAGATCGGCGCGCAGATCGTCGAACAGATAGCGCCGCCCCGGCGGATCCCACAGGTGGTGGTGCGGATCGATGATCGGCTGGCCGGGATCGACCGCCTCCTCGCTGCGCAGGGCGAGCCATTCGGGGTTGATTTCGCGCTGCGCGGGGATGTCTTTCCAGTCGCGCTTCGGGGCGGCAGGGTTCATGCGGGGCTGCTTTCGCGGATGGCGGGGCGCGGATGGGCAAGCCGGCCGCGCAGCTGGCGCAAGGTCAGCCCGCTCAGCGGATCGCGCCAGTGCCCGGCGATGGTGACGGCAGGATCAAGGACGAAGCGCCGCTCGCGAAAGGCCGCATGGGGAATGATCAGCCCCGGCCCGGCCCAGCAACCGCCGTCCCACAGCACCGCGTCAAGGTCGAGCACCCGCGCCCGCCAAGGCTCCCCCCGGCGGCAGCGCCCGAAGGCATCCTCTATGTCCTGCAACCGCGCGAGGAGTTCGTCGGGTTCGCAAACCGCCTCGATCACGGCTGCGGCATTGGCATAGCGCCGGGCCGAAGGGCCAACCGGAAGGCTGGAGACCACCGGCGAGCTTGCGGCAATGCGCAGGCCCGCCTGTTCGAGCGCGGCCAGCGCCGCCGCGATCACCGCGCGCGGCGAGCCGTGCCGCAGGTGCCGCTGGTTCGAGCCGAGCGCGACGAGATAGCGGTGCGCCATCAGACGTCCTGGCAGATCCGTCCATAGAGCTGGGGCCGCCGGTCCCGGAAAAAGCCCATGCCCGCCCGGTGCCGGGCCGCGCGGGCAAGATCGATGCCGGCCACCAGCACGCCGGCTTCCCCGGCCCCGAATTCGCACAGGAAATCGCCCCATTCATCGGCGATGAAGCTGTGGCCGTAGAACCGCTGGCCGTCCTCGGTGCCGATGCGGTTGGCGGCGATCACCGGCATGCAGTTCGACACCGCATGGCCCAGCATCGCGCGGCGCCACATCCGGCTGGTATCGAGCTGTGCGTCATAGGGCTCGGTCCCGATGGCGGTGGGATAGAGCAGCAGTTCCGCGCCCATCAGCGCCATGACCCGGGCGCATTCGGGATACCACTGGTCCCAGCAGATCCCCACGCCGATCCGCGCGCCCGCCACGTCCCACACCTTGAACCCATCGTTCCCGGGCCGGAAATAGTACTTTTCCTCGTATCCCGGACCGTCCGGGATGTGGCTCTTGCGGTAGGTGCCGATCACCTCGCCGCCCGCATCGATCATCGCCAGCGTGTTGTAATAGTGGTGTCCGTCGCGCTCAAAGAAGCTGGTCGGGATCGCGATCTTCAGCGTCCGGGCCAGGGCCTGCATCGCCCTGACGGAAGGATGTTCGCCCACCGGCCGCGCCAGCGCGAACAGCGCCTCGTCCTCGACCTTGCAGAAATAGGGTCCGGAAAACAGTTCGGGCGGCAGGACAAGCTGCGCCCCCTTGGCCGCCGCTTCTTCCACCAGCGCGGAAACGGCGGCGATGTTTTCCTGCTCGTCGTGCGAGCCGAGCGGCAGTTGCAGGGCGGCGACGGTGATCTCGGTCATGGGGACCACCTAAAGTCCGCGCCGGCCAAAGTCCACGATGACATCGCGCAGCGCGCTGCCTATCTCCACTGGCGGACCGAGGAAGGACAGGACATGGCACAGGCAATATTCGCGGGCGGCTGCTTCTGGTGCACCGAGGCGGTGTTCCGCGACGTGATCGGGGTGAGCGAGGTCGAGAGCGGCTACATCGGCGGCGCGGGCACGAACCCGACCTACCGCGCGGTCTGTTCGGGAAGCACCGGCCATGCCGAGGCGATCCGCCTGACCTTCGATCCCGCTGCAATTTCCTATGGCGACCTGCTCGACATCCACATGGCGACCCACGATCCGACCCAGCTCAACCGGCAGGGGAACGACATCGGCACGCAGTATCGTTCGGCGATCTTCCCGCTCGATGACGAACAACGCGGTGAGGCCGCAGCCGCGATCGGGCGGGCGCAGGCGGAACGCACCGTGCCGGTCGTCACCACCATCGAAGGCCCCGCGCCATGGTATCCGGCGGAGGATTACCATCAGGAATACTGGGACGGCGAAGGCCAGCGCAATCCCTATTGCCTGGCGGTCATTCCGCCCAAGCTGGCAAAGCTGCGCAAGAGCTTTTTGACAAAGCTAAAGTCCGCTTGAGGTTTATTGTGCAGCCTTCCACCGCGCAATAAAGAACCCGTCCAGCCCATTGGAATCGCGCAGCATTCCGGGATCGGTCCGAACCCATCCGTTCGCTGCGGGGACCAGCCCCTGCGGCAGTTCATCGGCGCGGACCGGGTCGGCCGGAAGCGCAACCCGGGCGGCCTGCTGCTCGCCCTCGGCCGGCTCGATCGAGCAGACCGCATAGACCAGCCGCCCGCCCGGAGCGAGCCAGCGCGCGGCTCGTTCGAGCAGGGCTTGCTGCAGCAGCGCCATGTCCGCGATCTGCCGTTCACCGATCCGGTGCAGCACGTCGGGATGGCGGCGGCACGTGCCCGTGGCGGTGCACGGCGCATCCAGCAGGATCGCATCGAAGGGCGCGTCCGGCTCCCACTGCAGCGCGTCGGCCGCGACCACCTGCGCGGCAATGCCGCAGCGATCGAGGTTGGTCTGCAGCCGCTCCAGCCGCTTGGCCGAAATATCGAGCGCGGTAACCTCCCACCCGGCGGCGGCGAGTTGCAGGGTCTTGCCCCCGGGCGCGGCGCACAGGTCGAGCGCGCGGCCCGGTCCCTTGCCGATCAGCCGCGCGGGCAGGCTGGCGGCAATATCCTGCACCCACCATTCGCCTTCGCGGTAGCCCGGCAGGCGGTCCACCATTTCGCCGCGCTGCAGGCGCAGGTGGCCCGGCATCAGCGAAACACCGCCAAGCTGTTCCGCCCAGTACGCGGTTTGACCGGCATCCTTCAGGGTAAGATCAAGCGGCGGCGGTTCGGCCAGCGCGGCGGCGATAGCCCCGGCCCGTTCCCCCCAGCGCGCCGCGACGGCGGGCGGCAGGCTCGGCGCATCGGGCAGGCTCGCCCCGCGCCGGGTCAGCGTGGCGAACACCCCGTGCGCCAGCCGCTTCGGCCCGCCGACCAGCAGCGGCAGCGCGGTCGCCACCACGGCGTGCGGCGGCGTCCCCAACCGCAGCCACTGCGCCAGCATCAGGCGCAGCACGGCGCGGGGCTTGGCATCGTCAGGCAAGGGCTGGGCGGTGGCCGAATCGATCAGCGCGTCAAAGTCGGTCTGCCAGCGCAGCGCCTCGGCCGCGATCGCGCGGGCCAGCGCCCGGTCACTGTCGGCCGCGACGCCCTGCACCGCGTTATGGGCCGCCTGATCAAGCGTTTCCCCCCGCCTGAGCACGGCATCGACAAGCTTGAGCGCGGCGCGGCGCGCCGGAAGGCCGGGAATATCCATCCCCTGCCCCTAGAGCATCGCGCAAAAAAGTGGGAACCGGTTTTTTACGCGATGCGATACGGCGACAATCAGGGCCGATTGCAATCAGGGCCCAGTGCGCCCATTTCAGCGCTCATGACTGAACGCGCCACCAAGCGGCCCGCCGGCTTTGCCAAGCCCGCGCACTGGACCAACGATCCCGCCCCTGCCCCGAAAGCGGCCAAGGGCGAGCCCGATCCCAATGGCCTTTCCCCCACCCGCTATGGCGACTGGGAGAAAAACGGGATCGCAGTGGATTTCTGAAACTTAGATCCAGCCGCCCAGTTCGCGCCGGACCAGCGCTTCCAGCATCGCCATCCCGGCGTCCCCGGCATTGAGGCAGTCGAGCGCAGCAAAGTCCTGCCCGCCGGCAGCCACGAACTGTTCCATCCCGCGGATCGCCAGTTCCTCGCGCGTTTCGAGACAGTCCGCGGAAAAGCCCGGCGCGGCGATGGCAAGGCGCTTCGTTCCCTTTGCACCTTCGCGGGCAAGCACCGCCTCGGTCGAAGGCTCCAGCCATTTCGCCCGGCCAAAGCGCGACTGAAAGGCCACTTCCACCCGCACGTCGCCCCATTCGGCCTTGAGCGCATCGGCAAGCAGCCGCGCGGTCTTGCGGCACTGGCAGTGATAGGGATCGCCCAGATGCAGCGTCCGCTCGGGCATTCCATGGAAGGAGAGCACCAGCACCTCCGGCCGGAACGGCAGGTCTGCCAACTGGCGCGAGGTATCGGCGGCAAGCGCGCGGATGTGCAGCGGATCGTCGTAATAGGGCGGC
>Ga0228701_1002586_pt1 | contig 10459 bp, 12 predicted proteins | sample McNCre117_Aug_MG_2_FD_178017 | JGI IMG/M metagenome (GOLD analysis project Ga0228701, IMG submission 178017) | Freshwater microbial communities from McNutts Creek, Athens, Georgia, United States - 11-17_Aug_MG | ecosystem: Environmental > Aquatic > Freshwater > Creek | place: USA: Georgia...
TCCCAGAGCCCAGTCTCTTTCGGGGCAAGGTCACCGCGGAACACCTTGAGTTTGTTGATGCGGTCACCCATCAGGGTCATTATTGCCGGCAGCAGCAGGACCGCACCAAGCACCGCAAATGTCACCGTGGCAACACCTGCCACCGCGAAGGTGCGAAGGAAGTACTGAGGGAAGAATCCAAGTGCCAGCAGGACAAGCGCAACCGTAAGTCCGCTGAAAAAGACCGTGCGCCCGGCAGTCTTCACGGCGATTTCCACCGATTCAGTCACCGAGTGCTTCACGCGCTCTTCGCGATAGCGATTCACAATCAAAAGCGCGTAGTCAATGCCAAGACCTAGCGCTAGGCCGGTCACCAGGTTAATGGCGAAAATCGAGGTATCCGCAATCTGAGCGGCAATGTACAAGGCGAATAGGCTGCCAAGGCCTGCAACGATTGCCACAATCAACGGCAGACCAGCCGCCACAATCGAACCAAAAGCCAAAACCAACAAACCGATGGTGGTTGGAATGGCGATGGACTCAGCCGCGGAAATGTCCTTGGTGATGTGCTGGTTGATTGAGGAACCAATCACCGAGCCACCGGCGGCGTATACCCGCGCGCCTCGGAACCAACCATCAACACGCTTCTGCAGCAGTTCGCCGGTGCCGGCGTAATCCGCCTTGGCATCAAAGTAAGCGAAAAAGTAAACCTCTTGGCCGTCCACGCTGCGCAAGGCTGCCGGACTGCCCAGGCTGTAGTAGCTGGTTACGGTTTTTACGCCGGGTACTGCCGCAATCCGCGCGGTTAGTTTTTTGGCAGTGCCGGTGCTGCTCGGGGCATCGGCGGAGCGGCGGAAGTCAGCCAGGATGACGGCGTCCGGAGTTGCCTCTTTGAACTTCTCGGTGAGGATTCTGGCGACGATGCCTGACTGTGAGCCTGGGTCGTCATAGCCGGCGGATTTAAGTTGACCGAAAGCCTGGAAACCCCAGACGGTGCTGAGCGCCAGCAACGCAATAAAGCCAAACATCACCCAGCGCGAATGGCGGGTTACCAGTTTGGCAATTGCGTTCATGTGGTTCAGACTATCGCGCGGTTAGTCGAACAGTTCGCCTTCAAGGGGTTCCCTCACCCCGCTCATGAAGCGCTGCACATTTGGGTCCACCATAACGTCGCGTAGCGCAATGGCGCGAGTCAGATAGAGACCCTGCAGGGAACGCACACGACTGAGGGCCACATAGGTTTGACCCGGGGCAAATGCGCCGCGACCCATGTCCACCTGGACCTCGTCATAGGTCTGGCCCTGACTCTTGTGGACGGTAACCGACCAAGCCAAGCGCAACGGGATCTGGCGGAATTCGGCAACCGGAACGGCCACCAAGACTTCCTTGACTTTGCCGGTGGTTTCGTCGAATTCTTCGTCAATCTCGTAGCGCACCTTTTCCCAGGTGCTCATACCAACGTCGAAGCGCTCGCCCTCCACGTCCACAATCACACCGCCGGATGATGGCAACTCCACCACGTGGCCGATGGTGCCGTTGACCCAGCGCTTGATTGCGGTGCCGTCCTTGGCGCGCTTGTTGCCGTCATCATTTTTAATGAACATCACCTGGGCGCCTACCTTGAGCTCAATGACTGGCTCGGCTGGAAGGGTGTTTCCGAATGCTTTTTGGTCACCGTCACCAAAAATGGCATGGAACTTTTTAACCGGGTTTTCGATCTTGGCAAGACGGGACTGATTTACCTGGTTCACCGACTCATTGACGGTGGCCAGGCGAATCACGTCGTCGTGCGGTGGCCAGCGGTTTCCGGCGCGGTTGATTTCGTCCAACATGCTCTGGTCGACAGACCCATCGCGGATGGCGTTCAGGATGTGCTTGAAGTCCTCGTCTTTTTGGCGGAAGATCTCGGTGAGTTCGTAACGTTCCAGCGAATCCTTGCGCCAGACGTGCGCGTCAAAGAACCAGTTGCTCTGATAGTTTTCGGCCATGTAGGCGCGGTCTTCTGGGCCACCCGGCACCGGCGCCAGCTGGTATGGGTCGCCGAACATCACAATCTGAGTGCCACCGAATGGCAGCTTGGTGCGGCCTTTGCTGATGCCAAGTGCGGTGTCGATGGCGTCCATCATGTCGGCGTTGACCATCGATACCTCGTCGATGACCAGCATGTCGATTGCACCCAGAACCTCACGGGTGCGGCGTGACAGGTGTCGACGAATGTCCTGAGTGCCTAGGATGCCAAATGGGAATCCGAAGAGCGAGTGGATGGTTGCGCCACCAACGTTTAGCGCGGCCACACCCGTAGGTGCGCAAACGGCCACCTTTTTCTCGGTGTTTTCGATTAGGTGGGTCAGCAACGTGGACTTACCGGTTCCGGCGCGGCCGGTCACGAAGATGTTGTTTTCGGTGTCTTCGATGTACTCAAACAGGCGCTGCTGTTCGTCGCTGAGAATAACTGGCTGCATCATTCTCCTGCTTCTCCAGATTCGGTGTGACCGCCAGTTTCATACTGACGATCCTGCTGTGCCTGTCTTGCGGCGGTAACGGCTTCGCGGCGTTCTACTTCAGCTGCGCGCTTGGCGGCATTGGCGGCCAACATCTGATTGTAGGCCTCGAGGTCTGCACCACCGGAGCGATCACTCGCACGGTCCTTGCGTCGGGCCTCCCTGGCATCGGAGTTTGCCCACTGCACCGAGACCATGATGGTCAAAATCGCGGCCGGGAATTCGCCAACACCCCAGGCAATGGCGCCACCGTTTTGCTGATCGGCGATTGGGGTTTGACCCCAGGTACGACCCATTGCGCCAAACCAATCGGCAAGCAACAGGCCATCGCCCATCATCAGTGAAAGACCAAAGAGCGCGTGGAAGGTGAGCGTGCCAATCAAAATCATGAGACGCACCGGGAAGTTTATTGGTTTCGGTCCGGGGTCAATTCCAACCAAGGCCTGAACAAACAGGTAGCCGGTAATCAGGAAATGAACGATCATCCACTCATGACCCAAGTGGTTTCGGGTAGCCAGGCTAAATAGCGGCGTGTAGTAGAAAATCACCAGGCTGGTGGCAAAGTTGAGAGCCGCGAAAAGCGGGTTGGAAACAAAGCGGGCATAGGGGGTGTGAACTGCCCAGAGCACCCATTCGCGCACTCCACGGGTGTCATCTGTGCGCTTCTGAACCGCACGGCTGATAAGTGTGACCGGGGCACCTGGCACCAGCAGCAGCGGAACGGCCATGGTGAGCATCATGTGCGCAATCATGTGCACGCTGAACAGGTATTCCTCGTAGACGTTCATGGAGCCGCTGGTGATCCAGATCAGCAGCAGCATTCCGCCGATCCAAGACAGGGTGCGGGCCAGGCTCCAGCTGTCGCCTCGGCGTTGCAGGCGCCAGAAGCCAACCAGATAAAGCACGATGCCGAAAACGCCGATGGTCAGCCAGATTAGGTCCGGTTTCCACTCGGTGAGCCAACGCGCACTGGTTAGTTCCGGGGGCAGTTTCTCACCGGTCAGAATCTGGGCCGGGGTTGGGTTGCTGAGGTCAACGTTGTTTGCCGGTGGTGCGGTGTGAGCCAGGGCGGTCGCTAGGCCCATTGCCATTCCCATTACGGCTACCTCAAGGCCAATTAGGCGATAGAAGCCGCGGCTCTGTGCAGTCTTCGACAACAGGCGCAGGCGGTAGTAGGCACCCAGGGCGCCAACCACCAGCAGGATTGCGCTCTTCGCCAAAATCAGTTCGCCGTAGGGGGTAAGAATTTCGGCCGGGTTCAGGATTCGCACCGAGGCGGCACCGATACCCGAGGCGGCAACCACAAAGTAGGCGAAAAGGGCCAAGGAGCTGTAGCGGCGGGTTACCACCTGGTTTGCCTCGGCGTCCTTGGAGCGGATTGCCCAAGCCGCAACCAGGCCACCCACCCACACCGAGACACCAACCAGGTGAAGGCCGAGCGCATTTACCGCCATGGAGTGGCCCTGGGTGCCGGAAGCGTGGCCGCTGATTGCCAATGGGACCAGACCGAGCATTGCGAGTACGGCCACAAAGAGACTGGCCACGGTTCCCGAAACGCTGAAGGCCAGAATGGCCACAACCGCACCGGCTAGAACGTTGAGGGACAGGTTCTGGCCCAGGTTGATGCTGCTTACAAACAGCCAAAGGCCATCGCCAAAGGTTTTAGAGCCCGAGAAACCGGTGCCGGTAACCGACAGGTAGGTCATGACGGTGGTTAGTGTGCCTGCACCCGCCCAGATAGCTGCCGAGATTCCGGCGAGGTCAAGGAGGCGACGTTGCTGCCAGGTGCCCTTCGCGGTAGCAAAGGCGGTCATGGCCAATGCCCCGATGGCCACCGCGGTGGCGAGGTCGGTCATGCCACGAACCACCGGAAGGCCCCAGCGCACGAAAGGTCCTGGATCGGCCAAAACTAGCGGATTGGCGGCACCCGAAAAGATGAGTCCCCCGATGGTGCCGAGCACCAGAAAAACGATTGCCAGCGATGCCGCGGCCAAGATCAGGCGAGGGCTGCTGGAGGGGGGAGTTTGAGGCACCATTTAAGCCTAGGTTAAACAAAAGTGCGGTGCCCTAAGGCACCGCACTTTGTGCATTAAGTTCGGCACGTAAAGCGCCGACCTTTGTTAGGAAGCCAAGACTACTTGACTGCGCCCTTCAGCTTGCTGCCAGCCGAAACCTTGACGGTTGCTGCAGCAGGGATCTGGATGGTTGCGCCGGTCTGAGGGTTGCGACCGGTGCGAGCTGCACGGTGGCCCTTCTCAACCGAAAGCCAGCCTGGGATGCTGACCTTGCCGCCCTTGGCGACCTCGGCAGCGATGGTCTCGAACAGTGCGTCAACAACGCGGTTGACTGCAGCCTGCGACTCGCCGGTGTGCTTTGCAACGGCCTCTACGAGCTCACTCTTGTTAAGCGACATGATTGGTCCTCCTGAACCTACGTGAATGACGTTTTGTCACATCGAAAATAACACCGGTGTAACTCTAAAACACCATTTCGCTCGGTGTGTTGCGGGGAAAATTAGGCATTTTGCCCTTATTTGACGCGGAATTGACCCGTTTCGCAGGTTAAAGCAAAACCGCCGGCCATTTCTGGTCCGGCGGTTTTGTGTAAGTTTTTCGGCTTACCAGGAAGACTTGGTGATGCCTGGCAGCTCGCCGCGGTGAGCCATGTCGCGGAAGCGAACACGGGAAACACCGAACTTGCTCAGGACACCGCGTGGGCGGCCATCGATGCTGTCGCGACCGCGAACGCGGACTGGCGATGCATCCTTTGGCAGCTTCTGCAGGCCGAGGCGTGCGGCCTCTACCTCAGCGTCGGTGCTGTTTGGGTCGATTAGGGCCTTCTTCAGGGCGATGCGCTTCTCGTTGTAGCGCTCTACAACAATCTTGCGCTGCTCGTTACGAGCGATCTTGCTCTTCTTAGCCATTTTTAGCGCTCCTCGCGGAATTCAACGTGCTGGCGTACAACTGGGTCGTACTTCTTCAGCACCAGACGGTCTGGGTCGTTGCGACGGTTCTTCTTGGTCACGTAGGTGAAACCAGTGCCGGCGGTCGACTTCAGCTTGATGATTGGACGGATGTCCTTGTCCTTCTTGGCCACTTGCGTGCTCCTTAGATCTTCTCGCCACGAGCAAGAAGCTCGGCAACAACGGCCTCGATGCCACGAACATCAATTACCTTGATGCCGCGTGCGCTCAGGGTCAGGGTTACGTTGCGCTTCAGCGAAGGCACGTAGTAGGTCTTCTTCTGGATGTTTGGGTCGAAACGACGCTTGGTCTTGTTCTGAGCGTGCGAAACGTTGTGACCAAACTGAGGTCCAGTCTGAGTTACCTGGCAATTGGCTGCCATTTCGTCTCCTTTAGGGGGCGTTAAGCCCCGAAACCCGATTGGCTGGGAGCTTAAAAAATGTGGTTGCAAGAGAGCAACTTCTCAAGTTTAGGCGAGGGCGGCGGGCTTAAGCAAGTCACCGCAGCAAACTTCCAATCAATTTTGGGCGTGGCGCGCCTGTCAATCCTCGGTTTTTGCCGCTGTTCGCAGTATTACGCCGCGCAATCGGCGCAAATACCAAACAACTCGATGGTGTGAGTAGCCGGCTTGAAGCCGTGCTGCTTCGCCACCGCGTTAGCCCAGGTCTCGATCTCGGAGGCCTCAATTTCCACCGCGCGTCCGCACTCGGTGCAGATCAGGTGATGGTGGTGGCCGTTGCCACAGGCGCGAAAGAGGGTAAGCCCGGCGGCGTCCTGCAGGCTGTCGGCCTCGCCCTGGTGGGCTAGGTCGGCGAGCGCCCGATACACGGTTGCCAGACCGATGCTGCTTCCGTGGTTACGCAACACCAGGTGCAGATCCTGCGCGCTCACGAAACCGGTGGCCTCACCGAGGGCGTGCCGAACGGCGTCTTTCTGCCAGGTGTTGCGGCGGGCGGTCACTTGCGCACCCGCTCGATAACGCGACAGACCACGTAGATCAGGAACGAGATGCTGGTCACGTAGGGGCTGATTGGCAGGCCCGCACCTACCGCCAGCAGGATTCCACCGAGCACCGACACCAGCGCGAAGACCACCGAGAGGACCGCAACCGCTGCCGGCACCTTGGTAACGCGAAGCGCGGCCGCTGCCGGAGTAACCAGCAGGCTCAGCACCAGCAGTGCGCCAACTACCTGAACACTGGCGGCAACCGCCAGGCCAAGCAGGAGCATGAAGACAAGCGACAGCAGTCGGGTTGGAACACCCCGGGCTTCCGCCACTTCGGGGTCCAGACTGGCGAAGGCCAGCGGGCGCCAAACCAGCGCAAGCACGGCCAGTATGAACACGCTAATTCCCGCCAACCACGCCAGCTGCGGCAGGTCCACGGCCACGATCTGGCCGGTGAGCAGGCCGAACTTGTTCAGCGCCTGGCCCTGGTAGAGCGAGATGGCCAGGATACCCAGACCAAGGCCCGCAGGCATCAGCACCGCGACAATCGAGTTTCGCTCACGCGCCTTCGCCCCAAGCACACCGATCAGACCGGCTGCCACCAGCGAGCCGAATATTGAGCCCAGCACCACATCGGTGCCGGCCAAAAGCGCGAATGAGGCGCCCGCAAAGCTGAGTTCACTGATGCCGTGCACCGCGAAAGACATGTCGCGGGTGTTCACAAACACACCGATGAGCCCACCGACGATGGCCAACAGCGCACCGGCAATCAAAGAGTTGGTGATCAGCGGCAGCAGGTCCGCGTAGTCGGAGAAGTTGAAGATCATGTTCTAGCTCCACTCCTCGTCCGGGTGGTGTTCGTGTTCGTGGGTTCCAACCACAACGATGCGGCCCTGGTTTCGCAGCACGTCCACCTGGGTGCCGTAGAGCTCGCTCAGGACCTCGGAGCGCAACACCTCATCGGGAGTACCAATGCGGAACTGCCCGTTGGCCAGGTAGAGCACGCGGTCTACCATGCCCAGAATCGGGTTGACGTCGTGGGTCACAAAAAGCACAGCCGCCTCGTGCTCTCGGCGTTCTTCGTCGATCAGGTTGGCCACCGCCTGCTGCTGCTGCAGGTCTAGGGCGCTCAGTGGTTCGTCGGCCAAAATCAGGTCCGGGCTGGCGATGACTGCCTGACCAACGCGGAAGCGCTGCAACTGGCCGCCGCTGAGGGTACCCACCGGCTTGTCAGCCAGGTCATGGCCATCGATGCAGTCCAGCACATGGTTTACGCGCGCGGTCACTCGGCGGCCGGTAAGTGGCAGACCCCAGCGGTGACCGTCCAAGCCGAGGCGAAGTAGGTCGCGGGCGCGCATTGGGGTGTTGGCATCGGTGCCGCGGTGCTGCGGGATGTAACCGATGTTTTTGTTGCCGCGGCGAACCGGCTTGCCGTTCACGCGGATCTGGCCAGCGGTCAGTTGTTCCTGACCCAGAATGGCGTGCAGCAGTGAGGTCTTTCCGCTGCCGTTGGAGCCGATTACCGCGATGAATTCGTGCGGCTGAACGGTCAGGTTCAGGCCGGTCCAAAGGACTTTGTCGCCATAGGCCATGGTGGCGTCGGAGATTTGCAGCACCGGGCTGGTGGCTTTTATTGTCATTCGATTGCCGCCTGGATTTGCTTCAGGTTGCTGGTCATCCAACTCAGGTAGCTCCTGCCCGGCGGCAGTGTCTCCGTCAGTTTCACAACCGGAATACCGGCCTGTTTTGCCCAGCTTTCGATTTTCAGCGACTGCGCGCCTTCGGTTTGGCTATTGGTTATTACGGCACTGACTTTGTGCCCTTGAATCTGTTTGCGCATCTGCTCCATCACCGATGGCGAGGCGTCGGCCTCCTGGCTGACGGCGGCCTTGAACTGGGCCGGGGTGCGGTCGGCTAGGTGAATATGGTGAAGCAGCAGCGCTGCGAAGCCCTCGGTGAGGATCACACCCTTGCCGGCGGCTAACGGACGCAGCGCGTCTTCCTGTGCCACCAGCGCGGCCAGCTTGCGGTCATAGGCGCGCACGGCATTGCGCAGCACCTGACGATCGGCTTGCGCGCGGAAGCCTAAACCTTCGCGGTAGCTGATCTCCGGCACGATGCAGTTACGCACCAGAGTGGGCTCGTACCACATGTGCGGGTTGCCGTTCAGCCCGGTGCTGGCCTTGGGCATGCAGTTTTGCACCGAGAAATAGAGCACCGAATCCATGTATCGGCGTGGGTTGGCGCGCACCTGAACCAGGTGGTCGAAAAAGACATCGTAACCGGCGCCGTTGGTGAGAGTGACATCGGAGCGGTTGACGGCCAGCTGGTCGCGAACTGTCGCCTCGTAACTGTGCGGATCCTGGTTGGCTTTGCTGATGATTGCGGTGGCCGCCACCTTGCCGCCACCGATTTGGTTGGCAATGTCCGCCCACACCGCGATCGAGGTGACCACCTTGAGCTGGCCGGGGTGCGGGGTGTACATCTTTGGGCGCGCTGCATCGGTTTTCCAAGCGGCAACGGCGAAACTGATGATCGCCATCAGGTATCCCACCAGCAAAATGCCGGCGGTTGCACCGATGCCGACTAGAACGGCCTTTGCGATCTTGTTCACAGTGACAGCCTAGGTCTTATTGAGAATGAGTGTCAATACGAATAACGATTCAAGCCTTAGGGCTAGCACTTGCCACCTTTGGAGCGTCCAAGCTAATGCACCTGCGCTTGGTGCTCGTTCACCGGTCTGTGCAATACTCCAACTAGGGGTCGGTTTCACGTGAAACATCGACCCGACTCGAAGGGAAGCAAAATGTCCGCAACTAAGCGCAGTTACAACACCACCTGGATTCTCAGTTTGCTGCTGGGTCACCTGGGTGTGGACCGCTTCTACCTGGGCTACGTAGGCCTTGGCATTCTCAAGCTGCTCACCGGTGGTGGCTTCGGTATCTGGTACCTAGTTGACCTCATCCTGGTTCTAACCAACCAGCTGAAGGACAAGGATGGCCAGCTGCCAGAGGGCTACGACGCCGGCAAAAAATTGTCCTGGATCATCGCTGCCGTAGTTATCGTCGGTGGAATTCTGCTCGGCGTTGCCTCGTTCATCTTCATGATTTTCATGGCTGTCATGACCGGCAACTGGTCCGGTTTTGAATCCGGCCGCATGATGCAGTGGACCTAACAGCCTAAGAAAAAAGCCGACCCGCTTGGGTCGGCTTTTTTGCTTTAAGTGAACTTGTTAGTTAGGGCTAGTCCAGCAACAGTGCCGGCTCTTCGATGACCGAAGCAACGTCCTGAACGAAGCGGCTTGCTACGTCTCCGTCCACAACTCGGTGGTCGAAGGTGGCGCCGATGGTGGTCACCTGGCGAACTTGAATCTCGCCATTGACCACCCAAGGCTTCGGGCGGATCGAGCCGAGGGCAACGATGGCACACTCGCCCGGGTTCAGAATCGGGGTTCCGGTGTCTACACCAAACACACCGATGTTGGTGATGGTAATGGTTCCGTTCGCCATCTCGGCCGGCTGGGTCTTGCCCTCACGCGCGGTGGTGGCCAACTGCTCGATTGCCTTGGCTAGGTCAAGCATCGAAAGCTTGTCGGCATCCTTGATGTTCGGCACGATCAGGCCGCGCGGAGTTGCGGCAGCGATACCGAAGTTCACAAAGTTGTGGACGATGATTTCTTCATCGGTGAACGTGGCGTTGACCATCGGGTTACGGCGCACCGCCCACATCATGGCCTTCGCCATGATCAACAGCGGGGTTACCTTGACGCCGGCAAAGTCGGTGGAGCCCTTTAGACGCTTGACGTACTCCATGGTGCGGGTGGCATCCACGTCAACGAAGATGCTCACGTGCGGGGCCTGGAATGCGCTGGTCACCATCGCGTTGGCGATGGCCTTGCGCACGCCCTTCACCGGAATGCGGGTCTCGCGCTCGCTCGGTGCCTCAGGGGTGGTCAGGTTGCGGAACACCGATGCCTGCTGTGCGGCATTCAGGACGTCCTCGCGGGTGACTTCGCCGGCAAGACCGGTCGGGGTCACCTTGGTGATGTCAACGTTGAGGTCCTTGGCCAGCG
>Ga0228701_1002587_pt1 | contig 10455 bp, 6 predicted proteins | sample McNCre117_Aug_MG_2_FD_178017 | JGI IMG/M metagenome (GOLD analysis project Ga0228701, IMG submission 178017) | Freshwater microbial communities from McNutts Creek, Athens, Georgia, United States - 11-17_Aug_MG | ecosystem: Environmental > Aquatic > Freshwater > Creek | place: USA: Georgia...
CGCGCGCGTCCCGCCGGCATTGGCGTCGATGTTGACGCCGCCAGCCTTGAAGCCGCGGTTGTAGGTGGCATAGAGCATCACGTCGTCAACCGGGCGATACTGCAGACCGAAGGTCCCGCTCACCGCCTTGTTGGTGATGGTCTTGTCATAGGCCGGCCCCGGCGAAACGCCGAGCACGCGGAACGGATCGTTGGCCGCCGGGCTGAAGTAGAGGAAGCGGAAGCTGCCCTGCTTCTTTTCGACCGAATAGCGCAGGCCGGTGATCACGTTGAGCTTGTCGCCCACCGCGAAGTCGAGATGCGCGAAGCCGGCATAGGAGCGGGCCTTGCCGTGCATGTCTTCCTTGTCCCACGGACCGGCAGGGGCGCTGACGGTGCCCGCCGGATAGGGCGCGAAGGCGGCGTTCCAGAACGCCTGCGCCTGGCTCGCCCAAGGCATTTCGCGGCCCATCGCCAGCTTTTCATCCGAGACGAAGGCCCCGAACACGGCATCGGCGTTCAGCGCTTCGATCTTGGTATTGTAGGTCAGTTCCTGCGAGAGGAAGCGGCTGTCGAAGCTTTCGTTGTAGCGGAAGATGTCGGCGCCCGAGAAATCAGGGTCCATGTCGCGCTGGGTCAGGTTGAACTTGCGCGCGGCGGTCACCGACTTGAGCGTGCCCGCCCCCACTTCGGCTTCGATCTGCAGGGTCGCGCCGTAATCCTCGACGGTCTGCTTGCCATTGCCGTTGAGCGTCTGCTGCCAGTCCGACGGATTGGCCGACGGCAGGGTGCGCCCGCCAGCCAGCGTCAGCGCATCGATCAGCGGCTGGGTCGGCCCAGGCTGGAAGCTCGACGTGGCGTAGCAGCAGTTGCCCTTGCTGAACGAATAGTCGCCGATCAGGCGGATCGACAGGCCGGTGCCCGGCTCGACCAGCAGCTGACCCTTGACCGCGCGGGTCTTGTCGTTGTTGAGGTTCGCCCCGGTGGTGGCATCGGTGTAGAAGCCGTCACGGGTCGAAACCACGCCCGCGAGGCGGAACGCGGCGGTATCCGACAGCGGCACGTTGCCAGCCGCGCGAACCAGCAGCGAATTGTAGTTGCCATAGGTCGCTTCCACCAGGCCGCTGGCTTCGTTGAGCGACGGCTTGGCCGAGGCTAGCAGCAGCGCGCCGGCAGTGGTGTTCTTGCCGAACAGCGTGCCCTGCGGACCGCGCAGCACCTGGAGGTTGTCGATGTCGAGGAAGTTCTGCAGCGCAGCCGCGGCGCGGGTGCGATAGACGCCATCGATGAACACGCCGACCGAGCCTTCGAAGCTGCGGCTGTTACCCGTCGTGCCAAGGCCGCGGATGATGACGTTCGCGGTCGAGCTGGAAATGTTGGTGGCGCGGAACGTGATCGAGGGGCTCACCGCCTGGATGTTCGAGATGTTCTCGACGCGCGCGGTGGCCAGGGCTTCGCCGCTGGCGGCCGTGATCGCGATCGGCACGTTCTGGAGGTTTTCGGCGCGGCGCTGGGCGGTGACGACGATTTCCTCAAGCCCGCCGGCGGGCTGCTGGGCGGTGGTGTCCTGGGCATAGGCCGGAGCGGCGAACGCGGGCGCGAACAGCATGCCGGCAACACCGGCAAGAAGCTTCCCTCTCATTGTTTTCCTCCATCTATATCATCGCCTTGATGGCGATTTGATCGTCGTCAGCGACAGCATCCCAAAAGCATTCAAAGTTGCGATGGGTCGCTGGACGAGTGCTGGCGGATGCTTTAATTCAACGATTAAATCTTGACTTTATGCGCCACATATTTGTTTACGCGTGCCACCCATGAACTGTGACTTTTCCGCACACTCGGGCTCGATGCGCCAATTCCTGCGCTTTGCGCGCACTACGGGTTTGCCGCTAGAGCGAATTCTTTGCGACGAGCTGAAGCAGATCGCCCGCGCCTGCGAGAGCCACGACCGTGTCCCGGCGCGCGGGCTGGTCGACATGCTGCAGGTCAGCGCGGTCCGGGCCGAGCTGCCGACGCTGGGCGCGGCCTTTGCCGCCTGGACCAATCCGCGCGGGTTCGGCCCGTTCAGCCTGCTGTGGGATCACTGCCCGACGATCGAGGAAACGGTGCGGATTTCGTGCCAGTACCTGCACCTTGAAAACCAGGCGCTGACCATGTCGATGGAGGACGAGGGCGAGGAAATCGCGCTGCGCCAGTCCCTGATGATCCCGACCCTGATGGGCGGCAGCCAGTTCATCATGGCAACGCTCACGGTCAGGCTGCGGATCATGCGGCTGCAACTGGGCGATGACTGGCACCCGCTGCGGCTCGAACTCGAACAGCCCGCGCCCGAGGATTACCGCTTCCTGCGCACGCTCTATCGCTGCCCGATCGTGTTCGAGGCTGATCGCAACGCGATCATCATCAGCCGCAACGACCTGCGCCGCCCCTCGCCCACCGGCAATGCCCAGATGCTGGCCTACCTTGAACGCCAGCTTCAGGAGCTCGATCACGAGCGCACCGCCGATCTTGCCCAACTGGTCGAACAGCGCATCGCCACCAACCTCGCGGGCGGGCGGGCCTCACTCGATCTGGTGGCCGAACTGCTCGCGCTCAGCCGCCGCAGCCTGCAACGCGCGCTGGCCGAGCGCGAACTGACCTACGAGGAACTGGTCGCGCGGGTCCGGCGGCGGGTGGCCGAGGAATACTTCGCCAACGAGCGCCGCACCAATCTCGCCGATCTGGCGCACCGGCTGGGCTTTGCCGAAGCCGCCAGCGTCAGCCGCTTCCTGCGCGGCCAGTTCGGGCTCAGCTCCCGTCAGATGGCGATCCAGGCCCGGCTCAAGGCCGCACGCTGAAGCCTAAACGACGAAGCCTAAACCACAAGGGCCGCCCTCCTCCTCGGAGAGCGGCCCCTGCCTGTGCCCGTGATGGGCCGTCAGATCAGTCGAGTTCGACACCGCCCGGCAGCGGAGCAACCGGCTGCGGCGGGGTATCGCTGTCTTCCTCGTGAACCTCGACAATACCGCGGCCCACGTGGCTCTTGCGGTAGCCATAGAGGAAATAGAACAGCAGGCCGATCGCGCCCCACACCGGCAGCACCATCTTCGCATCGAAGGGCAGGAACCAGAACAGCACGACGCAGCCGGTCACCGAGATCGGGGCAACCACCCAGACCAGCGGGGTGCGGAACGGGCGAGCCCGACCGGGATCGCGCACGCGCAGGATCATGACCGCGACCGAAACCATCAGGAACGCGAACAGCGTGCCCGAATTCGAAATGTCGGCCAACTGTCCGACCGGCAGCAGCGCGGCGCCAAAGGCCACGAAAATGCCGGTCACCAAGGTCACCACGTGCGGGGTCTTCCACTTGGGGTGAATGCTGGCGAGCTTTTCAGGCAGCAGCCCGTCACGCGCCATCACGAAGAAGATGCGGGTCTGGCCGAACATCATCATCAGGATGACCGAGGGCAGCGCGAGGTTGGCGGCGAGGCCGACGAGATCGCCCGCCCAGCTGTGGTTGATCGCGCGCAGCACGTGGGCGAGCGCTTCCTTCGAGCAGACCAGCGGTTCCTGGCCCTGCGCAGCCAGCGCGGCGCACTGCTGAGTGAATTCGGCCGAACCCGGTGCAACGCCCGGCGCGGTCGGCTGTGCGCCGATCGCCCCGATCGCCCCGCCGGCAACCAGCAGGTAGAACACGGTGCAGATCGCAAGGCTGCCGATCAGACCGATCGGCACGTTGCGCTGCGGGTTCTTGGTTTCCTCGGCCGCGGTCGAAACCGCGTCAAAGCCGACATAGGCGAAGAAGATCGACGAAGCCGCACCGATGATCCCCATGCCCGAGGATCCCCAGCCATTGGGCGAGAACGGGGCAAAATGCTCCCCCTTCATCGCCGGCAGCGCGAGCGCGATGAACATGGTCAGCGCGGCGACCTTGATCGCCACCAGCGCAGCGTTGACGTTGGCGCTTTCCTTGGTGCCGATCATCAGCAGCCAGGTCACGGCCAGCGCCACGAAGATCGCGGGGACATTGACCCAGCCGGCCGAAAAGTCCGGCCCGGCCAGAGTCCAGGTCGGCCCGGCTTGGAGCATTACGGGCAATTCAAAGCCTGTCCAACTTTTGACAAGCCCCATGAAGTAACCCGACCAACCCACTGAAACTGCAGAGGCAGCCACCGCATATTCGAGGATCAGCGCCCAGCCGACCATCCAGGCCAGCAGTTCGCCGACCACGGCGTAGGAATAGGTGTAGGCAGAGCCCGAAACCGGCACCATCGCGGCGAGTTCCGAATAGCACAGCGCCGCCACGGCGCAGACGAAGCCGGCGATGATGAAGCTGTACATCATCCCGGGCCCCGCCTTCTGCGCGGCAGCCGCCGTCAGCACGAAGATGCCGGTGCCGATGATCGCGCCAATCCCCAGCAGGGTCAGTTGCACCGGCCCGAGCGAGCGGTGGAGCGATTTCTTTTCGGCAGTTGCCAGGATGGCGTCGAGCGGTTTGACGCGACCGAACATGTATTTCCCCTAAAAGGTTGACGGTCCAGACACGGGGCCTGGCCGCGGATATTCCCTGGGGCGCGAAGCTAGCGGCGGCGCGCGGCTTGGCAAGGTGTAACTGCGCGCCCTTCCCCAGCTTGTTTGCGCCTTCCCCCCTGCGCGCCCACGGTCTAAGGGTCATGACCATGTCCACGACCTTCCAGCTCGACACCGCGACCAGCCGCGCGCACCCCACCCCCGCACCGCTGCGCCGCCTTTCGGTTCCCGCGATCCGCCAGCGCAAGCAGGACGGCGTCACGGCCGAGCCGATCGTGATGCTCACCGCCTATACGGCGCGGCAGGCGCAACTGCTTGATGAACACTGCGATCTGTTGCTGTGCGGGGATTCGCTGGGCCAAGTGATCTATGGCATGCCGTCGAGCCTGCAGGTCACGCTCGACATGATGATCGCCCACGGGGCGGCCGTGGTGCGTGGTTCCTATCACGCGGTGGTGGTGATCGACCTGCCCTTCGGCAGCTACGAAGCCTCGCCCGAACAGGCCTTTGCCAGCGCCTCGCGCGTGCTGGCCGAAACCGGCGCCAGCGCGGTCAAGCTCGAAGGCGGGGCGGCTATGGCGGAAACCGTGGCATTTCTCGTCCAGCGCGGCATCCCGGTGATGGGCCATGTCGGGCTGACCCCGCAGGCGGTCAATGTGCTGGGCGGCTATAACGCGCGCGGGCGCAGCGATGCCGAAGCGGCCAAGATCGTCTCTGACGCGGTTGCGCTGGAACAGGCAGGGGCCTTTGCCATCGTCATCGAAGGCGTGGTCGAACCGATCGCGATCGAAGTGACCAAGGCGATTTCCTGCCCCTCGATCGGGATCGGCGCTTCGGCGCAGTGCGATGGCCAGGTGCTGGTTACCGAGGACATGCTCGGCATGTTCGACCGCGTTCCCCGCTTCGTGAAGCGGTTTGCCGATGTCGCGGGGCTGATCTCGGGCGCGGCGGCGAGCTATGCCGAGGAAGTGCGCGCGCGCAGCTTCCCGGGCGCCGAGCAGACCTACCAGCCCAAGTAAGGGCCGGTCAGATCCGGCTGATCCGCGCCGCCAGCGGCGCGGCGATGACCAATTGGCTGAGGTGATAAAGCAGGATCGGCAGCAGGATCGTACCTGCCGCTGCCGGGGGAAACAGCACGGTCGCCAGCGGCGCGCCCATCGCGATGCTTTTCTGCGCCCCGGCAAAGAACAGCGCCACCCGGTCCCCGCGCGGCAGGCGCAGCGCCCCGCCGAGTAGCCAGGCGCCCAGATGGCCCACGGCCAGCAGCAGCGCCGTACCGCCCGCCAGCCAGCCCCAGCCGGCCAGATCGACCCGGGTCCAGAACCGCTGCTCGACCGCGCCCGAAAACGCCACATAGACCGCAATCGCGATTGAACTGCGATCCATCCAGGTCACCACCGGACGGTGCTCCTTGACCCAGCCACCAACCCGGTCCTGCAACACCTGGCCGATGATGAAGGGCACCAGCAGCATCACCACGACCTTGACCAGCCCATCGGAATGAAAGCCCCCGCCCTGTCCGCCGGCGAGCGCCGAGAACAGCGGCGCGGTGATGAACACGCCCAGGATATTGAGCAGCGCCGCAGCGACCACCGAGCTTGCCACGTTACCGCCCGCGAGCGACGAATAGGCCGTGGCCGACTGTACCGTCGACGGCAGGCAGCCAAGATAAAGGAAGCCCAGCGCGATCAGCGGCGGGATGAAGCCTTGCCCCGCCTGCCACGCGGCCCAGCCGACCAGCGGCATGGCGACGAACACCCAGGCGGTCAGCGGCCAGAGCAGGCGGTGGTTGGAAATGCCCGCGGCCACTTCATGGCGCGGCAGGCGGATGCCGTTGAGCATGAACAGCAGGAACACCGCCGCGTTCGAGATGAACTGCGCGATCTCGCGCGCGCCGCCATGCACCGGCAGCACCACGGCCAGCGCGATGGCCACGGCCAGCAGCCGCACCATCGGATCGATCCGCCTGAGCAATGTCATGATCTGTGCGCGTCCTTCGTCATCGCGGCCCGCCCCCCGGATGCCAGCCGGGCGGCGGGGCCGCAATGGCGAATTGGCTCAGCGCCCCGAAAGCTTGGGCGCGGGTGCCGGCGTGCCGGAAAAGCGCGGCGCAGGCGCGGGCTGAACCATCCCGCCTTCCTCGATGAAAGTTGCGCGCGCGACGTTGTGGGCGTGGGCGGGCGCTTCCTTGAGGCTGAGCACCGGGGCAAAGCAGATGTCGGTCCCGTCCATGATCGCGCACCATTCGTCGCGGGTCTTGGTCAGGAACAGCGCGGTCAGGCGCTCCTTCAGCTCGTCCCACTTGCCGGGGTTCATCTGCTGGGCAAAATCGGCATCGTCGGTCAGGCCGGTCTTTTCCATGAGGATCGCGTAGAACTGCGGCTCGATCGAGCCGAGCGAGATCCACTTGCCGTCCTTGGTTTCATAGGTGTCGTAGAAGTGGGTGCCCGAATCCAAGAGGTTGACCCCGCGTTCATCCTTCCACTGGCCATTGGCGAGGAAGGTATAGGTCATGGCCGACAGGATCGCCGCGCCATCGACCATCGCGCAGTCGACCACCTGGCCCTGCCCGCCGCTGCGGGCATGGAGCACGCCGGCGACCACGCCGAAGGCCAGCATCATGCCGCCGCCACCGAAATCGCCCACGGCATTGACCGGGAAGGTCGGCTTTTCGCCCTTGCGGCCATAGGAATGGAGCGCGCCCGAAAGCGCGATGTAATTGATGTCGTGGCCCGCCAGCGGCGCCATCGGCCCGTCCTGCCCCCAGCCGGTCATCCGGCCGATCACCAGCTTGGGATTGATTGCCAACAGCACGTCGGGCCCCAGACCCAGCCGTTCAAGCACGCCGGGGCGGTAGCCTTCGATCAGCGCATCGGCGGTCTTGGCCAGTTCCTTGATCTGGTCGATCGCGGCGGGATCCTTGAGGTCGAGTTCGATGCGTTCGCGGTTGCGGTTGAGGATGTCGCGGTTGCCGCCATCGCCAAAGCGCCCGCCCTTCGAAGGCCGCTCAACCCGGATCACCCGCGCGCCGTGATCGGCCAACATCATGCCGCAGAACGGCCCCGGCCCGATTCCAGCCAGTTCGATAACGGTCACACCCTGAAGAACGCCTGCCATTTTCACCCTCTCCGCAAAATTTAATCGCGCGATGAAATTGTCTTTAAGGCACTGGCGCGGACTGTCGAGAGGGAACTGTCAGGAACGCATCAGCTTGCGCCGGGCCTGCACCAGCAGGGGGTTGTCGCCGCCGATGCTGCGCGCCTTGTCCAGCAACTGGCGGGCCAGATCGGGATCGCGGCCCAGTTCGGCCAGCGCCATGCCGCGCGCCTGCGCCGCAACCCCGCTCGACGGCGCCAAGACATAGGCGCGCTCGGCGCTCTCCAGCGCGGCGGTGGCATCCCCGCTGCGCAGCTGAGCCAGGCTGAGATCGGCCAGCAGCCGCACGTCGCGATTACCGCCGCGCTGGCGCAGCGATTCCAGCAAGGTCCGCGCGCCGGGCCAATCACCGCCCGCCGCCGCAAAGCCCGCTGCCATCCGCGCCGCCAGCCGGCTGCCCGGCCAACCGGTCAGATAGCGCGACGCATAGGGACCGGCCGCCCCTGCCCGCCGGGCGCGGCCAAAGGCCTCGGCCATGCGCAGCAGCAGGTGGTCGGGATAGCGCACCTGCGCTGCGGCCATGTAGCGGGCGATCGCCTCGTCGGCCCGTCCCCCCGCCAGCGCCGCATCACCGGCCAGCGCCAAGGCATCGGCAGAGCCCGGATGCAGCTGCACGAAGCGCCCAGAAACCTGCCCCGCCCCAGCGAAGTTACCAGCTCCCAGCAACGCGCGGACATAGGGCACCGCCGCCCCTGCACTGCCCGGGTCATCGGCAAAGCGCGCCGCCAGCACGCCCGGCGGATCAGGCTCGGCGATGGGTTCAAGCGCCGGGATTGTCGCCGCGCTGGCCCGGTCAAGCAGTGCGGCAGCAGCAGCGCGATTGCCCTGCTCCTCATAAGTGCGCGCCAGCAGAGTCAACAGGTATGGCGGCGCATCGGGCCGTGCGGCCAGCGGGGCAAAGCGCGCCAGCAGTTCCTCGTGATCGCCCACTTCATACAGCGCGCGGGCCAGCAGCAATTGCGCGCGCGGATTGGCGGCCTGCCGCTCGGTCAGTCGCTCCAACTGGTCGGCGGCGACAGCAGCGTTGCCCGCCTCAAGCTCCAGCACGCCCGAAAGCAGCATCCCCGCGGGCTCGTCGCGCAGCCGGGTGCCCGCCTTGGCCAGCAGGCTGCGCGCCAACGGCACGTTGCCCGCGCGCGCCGCCAGCACCGCCTGGAGATACCAGGCGAGCGGATGGCGCGGGGCGAGGTCGATCATGTGGCGGGTCACAGCCAGCATCTCTGCCGCGCGGCCCATTTCGCCAAGGCACACCGCATAGCCGCCCAGCACCGAGAGATCATCGGGCGCGATATCCCGCGCGCGCTCATAGAGCGGCAGCGCCGCCGCCCAGCCCTGGGCATCGCGCAGCAGTTGCGCACGAAATTCGAGCGCGCGGATATTGTCGGGTCCGAGCTCAAGCGCGCGGGCCGAAGCCGCGATCGCCTGAACCTGTTCGCCCCCGGCATAACGCAGCCGCCCGATCTCGACCCAGACCAGCGGATCGCGCGGCGCTGCGGCCAACGCCCGGTCAAGCGCGCGGCCGGCTGCCGGCAAGTTGCCGTCGAGCCGTTCGAGCCGGGCTAGGGTCCGCAGCCCCCATGCCTGACTGTCCGGCGCAAAACTTGCCGGGCCCAGCCATTGACGGGCTCGGCGGGCATCGCCCTGATCGAGCAGTGCCTCGCCCATCGCAGCCGCCACCTGCGGGCGTTCTGCCCCGGCGGCCAGCGCACGCTTAAGCTCGGCCTCGGCGGCAATTCCGTCGCCCCGGTCGAGCGCCGTAAGTGCAGCGCGCAGCGGCTCGGGCGCGGCATCCGACTGCGCCGCCGATGACCAGGCCAAAGCGCATCCCAGCAGGGCCGCCAGCGGGATCAGCCGGTAATCAGGCCTGAAGATCATAGTGCTTGAGCAGGTCGTAAAGCGTCGGGCGGCTGATCCCGAGCAGCTTGGCGGTGTTCGAGATATTGCCCTCGCTGCGCGCCAGGGCATGGCGGATTACCCGCTGGTCGGCAGCCTCGCGTGCTGCCTTGAGGTTGAGCACCTGCCCCTCGGCCTCATCCGGGGCGGCAAGATCAAGGTCGGGCGCGCCGATCAGCTTGCCCTCGACCATGATCACCGCGCGCTTCACCCGGTTTTCCAGTTCGCGCACGTTGCCCGGCCAGCCCCAGCTGTCGATCGCGGCCAGCGCATCGGGGGCAAACCCCTTGACCGCCGGGTTCATCTCGCGCGCGAACCGGGCGAGGAAAGCCTTGGCGAGCAGCGCGGCATCGCCAGGACGCTCGGCCAGACTGGGGATCCGCACCACGATTTCAGCGAGGCGGTAGAACAGATCCTCACGGAACTGCCCGCTGGCGATCATCGCCTCAAGGTTCTGGTGGGTGGCGCAGACGATCCGGGTATCGACCGGGATCGACTTGCGCGAACCGACCCGCTCGATCACCCGTTCCTGCAGGAACCGCAGCAGTTTCACCTGCAACGGCAGCGGAATGTCCCCGACCTCATCGAGGAACAGCGTGCCGCCGTGGGCCTGCTCGATCTTGCCTTCGGTGGTCTTGACCGCGCCGGTAAAGGCGCCCTTCTCGTGCCCGAACAGCTCGCTTTCGAGGAGGTTTTCGGGGATCGCAGCGCAGTTGATCGCCACGAACGCCCCTTCGCGCCGGTCGCTCGCCTCGTGCAGCCCGCGCGCCAGCAATTCCTTGCCGGTCCCGCTCGCCCCCAGCAGCATGACCGAAACATTGGTGTTGGCGACCCGTTCGATGGTCCGCGCGACCTTCACCATCTCGGGAGCGCCGGTGATCATCCGGCCGAGCACGCGGTTGTCATCGCCCGAACG
>Ga0228701_1002597_pt1 | contig 10435 bp, 13 predicted proteins | sample McNCre117_Aug_MG_2_FD_178017 | JGI IMG/M metagenome (GOLD analysis project Ga0228701, IMG submission 178017) | Freshwater microbial communities from McNutts Creek, Athens, Georgia, United States - 11-17_Aug_MG | ecosystem: Environmental > Aquatic > Freshwater > Creek | place: USA: Georgia...
ATGAGCCAGTTTGCAGACGGTGGGCTGATGGCCAGCAAGCCCTACATCGCCAGTGGCAAGTACATCGACCGCATGAGCAACCATTGCCAAGGATGTCGCTTCAACCCTGCGCAATCCACCGGTGAGACCGCTTGTCCATTCACCACGCTGTATTGGAATTACCTCGACCAGCATGCCGATGTCTTGGCGCGCAACCCACGCATGCTGATGCAGCTCAAAAACTTGAACCGACTCACCGACGCAGAGCGCGCTGCCATTTCAGCGCAAGCTCAACGCCACAGAGCGTCGATGCAGTTGAGCGGTTAAGGAGTCGCCAACGCCATCACGCCTGTGGCCGTGTTGGAAATGGGGATGTGGTAGTTTTGATGCACGGGCTTCACATGGTCACCCAAAGCGCCACGCATGGCCAACCACATCACCAACTCCACACCTTGGGTGCCGGTTTTCTCAACCAACTCATGGATGCTGTACTGCGTGGCCCACTCGGGGTTCTTTTGCAGACTGTCCATGAACTCCAGATCAAAGGCCTTGTTGATGTGGCCCGCACGCTCGCCGTCGAGCTGGTGGCTCAAGCCACCGGTGCCGAGCACCACCACATTCAAGTCGCTGTCCCAGCTGCGAATGGCCTCACCCACGGCCTTCCCTAAGTTGTAGCAACGCTTGGCCGAGGGCAGTGGAAACTGCACGGTGTTGATGCAAATCGGCACGGTCAGCACAGGGCATGTGTCGCCTGGCCAGAACAGTTTGAGGGGCAAGGTGAAGGCATGGTCGACCAACATTTCTTGACAGGTCACCACGTCGAATTCTTTTTCTACCAGCTCGTTGATGATGTGCCATGACAAATCAGGCGCGCCCTTGAACGGTGGCAAGGTGGGAATGCCCCAGCCCTCATCGGCGTTGTTGTATTGCGCAGCAGCACCGACCGCAAAGGTGGGCATTTTGTCGAGGAAAAAGTTCAAGCCATGGTCGTTGTAGAACACGACCGCCACATCGGGCTTGACTTGGCCTAACCATTCGTGAATGGGTGGAAAGCCATCAAAGAACGGTTTCCAATACGGGTCTTGCTGAATGCCTTTGGCGATGGCGCCGCCAATGGATGGGATATGCGATGAGGCGAGGCCGCCAACGATGTTTGCCATGGTGTGTCTCCTGAATGTTTATTGGTGGGCTGCAGCGCGCAGCTTGGCTTTGAATTCTTCTTTGGTCATGCCGGTTTGGGCGGCGCCCAGGTCTTGCACGTCCAAACCCAAAATGCCAGCGAACTTGGCGAGGTAGTACACATTGCCCCCTGCAGCAATCAGGCCCAGCACGTTGCGGGTACGAATGGCATCGGCTTGCTCTGCATTCAGACCATAGTCCTTCATGTATGCCTCTTCATCGGCTTTGAAGGCGTTGCGGTTGTCTGCACTGTTGAAGGAATAGCACATCTTGTTCAGGGCATAACCCTTTTGGGCCTGGTCACCGTCAAACAAGGTGGTGCCAAAAATCGGCTCAGGTTTGTGGCTCATGGTGGTCTCCGTGATTGAAGTTGTTCAATGGCCTGGAGTGTGAGCTTTTAAAACCATAAAATAAACAAGGCAATACTCATTTATTCCATGAAAAAATTTAATCATTTGGATTTGGACGGGCATCTGCTGCACTTGCTCAGCACCGTGATTGAGCAAGGTTCGGTCACGGCAGCAGCCCATGCGCTAGGCATCACGCAGTCAGCGGTGAGCCATCAGCTCGACCGCTTGCGCGCCATCGTGGGCGATGCTTTGTTTGTGAAATCAGGGCGTGGCATTGTGCCCACAGCACGCGCAGAGGCCTTGGCGTTGCAAGCCCAAGGTCTGCTAACCCAGCTGCAAGGCTTTGTGCACAGCGGTGCGTTTGAGCCTGCACGCCTGAGCCAATGCTTCACCATCGCCGCCAATGATTTGCAGCGTGACTTGTTGCTGCCCGGTTTGCTCAACCGCTTGCAAGCGCAAGCCCCAGGGGTGAGCTTGCGGGTGGTGCCGTCTGATGTGCCCAGCGCCGATATGCTGCGCGCACAAGACTGCCAGCTGGTGATCAGCCCTCGCCCGCCGGATGCCACTGACATCAAACACAAGCGCTTGTTTGCCGACAGCTACCGGGTGTTCTATGACCCGCAAGTGCGTAAAGCGCCGCGTTCGCTCAAAGCCTATGAAGCGGCAGAACACGTCACCGTGGTACACCAGCCGCGACGCAGCTTAGACATTGATGAGCTGTTGCAGAAAAAAGGTGTGCAACGCCGCTTTGCTGCCACGCTCAGCAGCTTTGCAGGCGTGGCCGCCTTCGTCACAGGCACAGATCGCTTGGCCACCCTGCCCGGCTTGCTACGCCAAAGCTTGCTGCGCGGTTTGGCCGATGCGCCCGCGCCCTTCGACACACCCGACATGCCCATGTATGCGATTTGGCATGTGCGGCATCAGCAAGACCCAGTGCATATTTGGTTGCGGGAGCAGTTGTTTGCGTCTTGAGGCACATCAGCAAACCCGCCATGGTGTTCATGGTTGATTTGGTAGTGGCAAAGCACCTAGTTTGGCGGCCACCTGTTGGCAAGCCGTGATCAAGTCGGTCACGAGTCGGGAATTCACTTCGAGCATGCCTTCATATTCGCCGAGGTTGCGAGCATCGTGGCATTTGGACAGCACGCGCCACACTTCCGGACCCAAGCCCAAGGTATGCGGCAGAAGTTGAAAAACGATGTAACGGTTGCCCGAGCGATAGCCATGCCATCGCAAGGCAGCTAGACACAGCGCATGCGCAGCGTTGTAAGCCAGGTCAAACTGACTCTCCAGCGCCAAACCCGCATGCTGGGAATCGTGCAAACGGGCTAAGCCCATGCGTTGGAGCCCCGCAAACTCGTTCATGTCGGGCGGCTCCGCGCGCAGGGGCTTGCCAGGGCCAGCTAGATTTTCAAACGGTGAGGTCATGCTCTCCTCCAATCAGCCAGACCTTGGGCTGCGCCATGACGCGTGTCACAAAGGAGCCCCCCTCCCTCAGTCTTTTGGCGAAATCTTGCGCTGTGTAGATATTCGGGTTCACCTCGCGGCCCAGCAATTCAGTCACTGTCTGGAGCGCCAACACTACGTCTGCGAACGTCAGGGTATCGCTCACCAGCATCAGGTCAATGTCACTGCTGGACGTGTCTTCTTTTTTAGCGATGGAGCCATACACAAACGCCGCCTTGATTTGCTCAGCCAAAGGCGCCAGCGCAACGCGCAAGGGTTCGGCCAGCCCCACGGTCTTGCGCACCAAGCCACACAACTCGGCGTAAACGGGCGAAGCCGGGTTGGCTTGGTAATGCTTCTGGTTGCCAACAGCCTTGAGCGTGACCAACCCACTTTGCGCTAAACGCGCCAACTCGCGCTGCACCGCACCTGAGCCCACGCCTGCCAGATTGATCAGCTCAGTGGCGTAAAAACTGCGCTCCGGCTGCCCAAACAGCAAGCCCAACACGCGCTGCTGCGTGCCGGAAAACAAGGCATCTGCCAAGCCGCCGGTGCGTGGCGTTGCGCTGCTTTGGTTTTTTAAAGTACCCATTTTGGGCATTTTAATACCCTAAATGGGTATTTAGAAAGATTTCGTCATTCATGCTGCGACTCCCCCTGAGCAAAGTAGGTCTGGCAAAAAACATCCAAGGGCATGATGGGGCAAGGACTGGCCCTCTCAAACTCGGCGGCAACGGCCAGCAGATCGCGGTCGCCAGAGACCAGCACCTGCGCTTTGCCAGCTACCGCCAAGTGCATGAAAGGCAAGTCCAGCGCATCACGGCAATCGGGCACCTTGGGTGGCGGTTGCGGTATGCGCACGGTTTCGAAAGTTCAAAATTCTTCCGTATCCACCTCACCCGTCGCCTGCGCGTTGTAGCGCGCCCCTTTGACGGTGTGTTGGTTGATCAACGCCTCTAAGCGCTGCATCTGGTCAGCGGTCAGCGCCACATTCACAGCCGCCATGTTGTCTTCGAGGTGATGGATGTTTTGGGTGCCGGGGATGGGGATGAGCTTGCTGTCTTTGTGCAACAGCCAGGCCAAGGCCAGCTGTGCGGGTGTGCAGCCGACCTCTTGCGCAATCGCCAAGTAGCCAGGCAGCAAGTGCAAATTGGTGGCATAGGTGTCAGCCGCAAAACGCGGCATGCTGCGGCGAATGTCGTTGGCGGCCAAGCCACTCACATCACGCAAATCACCACATAAAAAACCGCGCGCCACTGGGCTGAACGGCACAAAGGTCACGCCCAATTCTTCACAGGCCTGGAGCACAGCAATTTCAGGGTTGCGCGTCCACAGCGAGTACTCGGTTTGCAAGGCCGCAATCGGGTGCACCGCATGGGCTTTGCGCAGCGTCGTGGCTGACACTTCGCTCAAGCCAAGGCTGCGCACCTTGCCCGCGCGCACCAGGTCGCTCATGGCACCCACGCTGTCTTCGATGGGCACTTGCTTGTCCCAACGGTGCAGGTAATACATGTCAATCACGTCGGTGCCCAAGCGGCTCAAACTGTCTTCGCAGTTTTGGCGAATCGCTTCAGGACGCCCGTTGATCACACGCTTCACACCATCGGGAAACGTCACCCCCGCCATGCCGCCTTTGGTGCACAGCGTGATCTGTTGACGATGCGCCTTCAAGGCCTTGCCCACCAACGACTCGTTGGCACCAAAGCCATACAGCGCAGCGGTGTCAAACAGGGTCACGCCCAGGTCGAGGGCGCGATGCAACAAAGCCTCCCCCACCTCCGGTGCAGGCGGTGCGCCGTAGGCGTGGCTCAGGTTCATACAGCCAAGGCCGATGGCTGATACGGTGAAAGGACCGAGTTGACGTTGTTGCATGGCAGATTTCCCTTAAGCGTTGAGTTGCAACTCCAACTCGTGCAGCACCTTGTAGCAAGGCAGCACTTGGGCCACGCTCGAATTGGGCTCGCGGCCCTCTTTGATGGCAGCAAAGAACTCACGGTCTTGCAACTCGATGCCGTTCATGGACACCGCCACTTTGGACACATCGATTTGCTCTTCCTTGCCGGTGTACAGGTCGTCGTAACGGGCCAAGTAGGTACCGGTGTCGCCGATGTAGCGGAAGTAAGTGCCCAAGGGGCCGTCGTTGTTGAAGCTCAACGACAAGGTGCAGATCGCACCATTGGCCGCTTTCAATTGAATGCTCATGTCCATCGCAATGCCCAGCGTGGGGTGGATGGGGCCTTGCACGGCGTTGGCTTTGACGATGGGGCTACCAGCTTGGTAAGCGAACAAGTCCACGGTGTGGGCCGCGTGGTGCCACAGCAAGTGGTCGGTCCAGCTGCGGGCTTGCCCCAAGGCGTTCATGTTGGTGCGGCGGAAGAAGTAGGTTTGCACATCCATTTGTTGGATGTTGAATTCGCCCGCTTTGATTTTGTTGTGCACCCATTGGTGGCTGGGGTTGAAACGGCGGGTGTGACCGCACATGGCGACCAGGCCTTTTTCTTTGGCGACGCGCACCACTTCGTCGGCGTCTTTCCAGCTGTCGGCCAAAGGAATTTCCACTTGCACGTGCTTGCCTGCTTTCAAGCAAGCCAAGCTTTGTGCAGCATGCATTTGGGTGGGCGTGCACAAAATCACGGCATCCACTTCGGGCAAAGCCAAGCTGTCAGCCAAGTCGGTGGTGACGTGCTTGATGCCGTATTTGTCGGCCACTTCTTTGGTTTTTTCCAGATCACGGCTGATCAACGAGACGACTTCCACGCCGTCGATGTTTTTGATGCCGTCCAAATGTTTGATGCCGAAGGCACCTGCGCCAGCCAGGGCGACTTTGATGGTTTTGCTCATCGTGTTTTCCTCTTGATTACTTATGCGTTTTCCAAAATGGCATGACCCACAGCGGTGTTTGATGCAGGCACATGGTAGAAGCGATGTTTCAATTTCGGCGCTGGCCCCGTGGCTTTGCCGTTTTGAATGTCAGACATGGCACCGCGTGCGATCAACCACATCACCAACTCAATGCCTTCGCTACCGGCTTCGCGCACGTAGTCGATGTGGGGCACGGCCGCGCAGGCGACGGGGTCGTTGATCATCAGGTCGAGCCAGTTGTTATCCCACTCGCGGTTGATCAGACCCGCACGCGCGCCTTGCAACTGGTGGCTCATGCCGCCTGTGCCCCAGATGTGCACATTGATGTCTTCGTCGTAGCTCTCCACCGCTTTGCGAATCGCTTGCCCCAGGTTGAAACAACGCTGACCGCTGGGCACGGGGTACTGCACCACGTTCACTGCGAATGGAATGACGGGGCAAGGCCACGCACCTTTGACAGGGTCTTGCTCGCCACACATCAAAGACAGGGGCACGGTCAAACCGTGGTCCACATCCATTTTGTTGACGATAGTCAAGTCAAAGTCTTGTTGAATGACCGACTGCGCAATGTGCGAAGCCAACTCAGGATGGCCTTTGACTTTGGGCACAGGGCGTGCGCCATAGCCTTCGTCAGCAGGTATGTATTCAGCCGCCGTGCCGATGGCGAAAGTGGGAATCATGTCTAAGCTGAAGGCCGTGGCATGGTCGTTATAGACCAAGAAGATCACGTCGGGTTTGTTGTCCTTCATCCATTGCTTGGAGTAGTCGTAGCCCGCAAACACGGGTTTCCAGTAGTCTTCTTGGGTTTTGCCCAGGTCCAGTGCCGCGCCAATGGCAGGCACGTGAGAGGTGTAAACAGATGCGGTAATTTTTGCCATGGTTATGCTTTCTTGCCAGCTGCGTGGGCTGCGCCTTGGGGTTGGTTCTGCGCTTGGGCGTCGCCGTTTTCGCCGATCACTCGGTTGCCTTCGACCGAACGACCGCCCTTCATCATCATGGCGCGGTATTCCTCTTCGGTCATGCCGGTCATGGAGCCTGCCATTTGCTGAAAGCTCAAACCATCGGTGGCGCCAATTTTGGCCAGGAAGTAAATATTGCCGCCGGTGCGCATGCACCAGTTCAAGTCGCGGGCCAACACGGCCTGCTTTTGTTCTTCGGTCATGGCCCACTCGTCGAGGTAGGCACGCTCATTAGCTTTGAAACGGGTGCGGTTCTCCGCCTTCATCAGCGACATGCAGAACTGGTTGAGCCAGTAGCCTTTGCGCGATTGTTCGGCATCAAAAATGATGGTGCCGGGAACATCTGTGTAGGGTTTATCGAGTGCCATTAAAAAGTCTCCTCAGGCCAGTACAAGCGCATCGGGTTGTCCACCAAGAGTTTCTTTTGAAGCTCAGGTGTGGTCGCGATGTGCGGAATGAAGTCCACCAACAAGCCGTCATCGGGCATGTGGTCTTTGAGGTTGGGGTGCGGCCAATCAGTGCCCCAGATCACGCGGTCTGGGAACTCGTCCACGATGCGCTTGGCAAAGGGAATCACGTCTTGGTAAGCGTTTTGCTCGCCGTTCAAGGCCTTGGGGCCGCTGACCGACAAACGCTCGGGGCATGTGACTTTGCTCCACACATTGTGGTGCTCGCGCATGAACTTCACAAACAGCTCAAACTCAGGGCCATCCACAGGCTTGGTCACATCGGGACGGCCCATGTGGTCCACCACCACATTGGTGGGCAAGGCGGTGAAGAAGTCCCACAACTCGGGCAAGTCCACGGCTTCAAAGTAAATCACCACATGCCAGCCCCAGAGCTGGATGCGTTTGGCAATTTCAAGCAACTCGTCTTTGGGAGTGAAGTCAACCAAGCGCTTCACAAAGTTAAAGCGCACGCCGCGCACGCCTGCCTTGTGCATGACTTCAATTTCTTCATCGGTCACGCTGCGTTTGACGGTGGCCACGCCACGCGCTTTGCCGCCGGAGTTGACCAAGGCATCGACCATGGCGCGGTTATCGGCGCCGTGGCAAGTGGCTTGCACCACCACATTGCGGGCAAAGCCCAGGTGGTCACGCAAGGCGTAGAGCTGCGCTTTGGAGGCATCGCATGGCGTGTACTTGCGCTCGGGCGCATACGGAAACTCGTTGCCGGGGCCAAACACATGGCAGTGGGCATCCACCGCACCTGCGGGCAATTTGAATTTGGGTTTGCTCGGGCCGTTGTACCAATCGAGCCAGCCGGGGGTTTTTTGAAATTCCATGTGTTGTCCTCTCGGGTTTTTAATCGGGTTGAATGTGGGCGTCACGCACCAGCTTGGCGTAGCGTTGGCGCTCAGAGCGAATCAGGTTGGCAAACATCTCGGCGCTGCCGGGCACCACCTCGCCGCCCACGGCGCTCATGCGCTCGCGCACTTCTTTGGTTTGCAAGGCTTTTTGCACTTCCTCATGCAGCTTGGCCACGATAGGTTTGGGCGTAGCCGCAGGCGCCACCAAGCCGTACCAAACCGAGGCCTCAAAGCCAGGGTAGCCGGACTCTGCAATGGTGGGCACATCGGGGAAGATGGCACTGCGGTTGGGGCTCAACACACCCAAGACCTTGAGCTTGCCACTCTTGACATGGGGCAAGACCTCCAGGGCATTCACCGCCACTAAAGGCAGTTGCCCACCGATCACATCGGTGATGGCCGGTGAGCCACCGCGGTAAGGCACATGCTGCAAATCAATACCTGCCGCACGGGCAAACAATTCAATCGCCATGTGCGGCGTGGAGCCATTGCCGGGTGAGCCAAAGGCAATGCTGTTGGGCTTGCCTTTGGCCGCATCGATCAGTTGTTTGATGTTGGCATAAGGCGCATTGGCATTGGCCGCAATCACCACCGGCACGCGACCGATGAGCGACACCGCCACCAAATCACGCTCGGCATCAAACGGTGCGGGTTGGTACAGCGACATATTGGCGGCCAGCGCGTTGGCGGCCATCATCAAGGTGTAGCCATCGGGCTCTGCGGTGATGACAGACTTAACGGCAATGTTGGTGCCTGCGCCCGGTTTGTTTTCCACAATCACCGCTTGACTCATGCTGGTCGAGATGCTCTGACCAATGGTGCGTGCCACCACGTCCACCGCACCGCCTGCGGCATAGCCCACCACCACTTTGATGGGCTTGCTGGGATAGGTTTGTTGCGCCATGGCTTGACAGCTCATCAGGCCCATCAGCAACACAGAACACACACGCATTGCAAAGTTCATCATCATTCCTTGGGTTGTGATTCAGAGGTGGCCAAACCGCGCAAACCTGCGCGATCGGCCATGCGTTGCAGCTCACCTTGGCGCTTGAGCGTTTGGGCAAATTCACGCAGGTACGGCAGAGCAGCTTCGCGGCCTTTGGGAATGGCGATCGCCAAGTTCTCCAGGCCCCAACGGTCTTTCAGCACTTGAGCGCCTGGCAGTTTTTCGGCCAGCTCAAACAAAATGCCTTTGTTGGTGGCGAATGCATCTAACTCACCACGCTGCAACATCTGCTGCGCCACGCTGAGCGAGGCCACGGGCGCCACGGTGGTTTGCTTCAAACGGGTACCCAACACGCCTTGCGAGGAACTGCCTTGGCTCACGCCCAAACGCACTCCGGCACGGTCCACATCGGCAAAGCTTTGGATGCGGCTGTTGGCAGGCACCAGCACGCCCAACTCGAGTTGAATCAAGGTCGGTGTGAAATCCACCTCTTGAGCTCGCGCAGGCGAGGCATTGGTGAAGGTCATGTCGACCTGCCCTGCTCTGAGCCCCACCAGCACCTCGGCCACGCGCGGATATTCCACCACTTGCACCGGCACACCCAGTTGTTGCCCCAGGGCATAGCCCAACTCCAAGGCCACACCGCGTGACTGCCCAGTCTTGGCATCACGCACCCACGAGGTCGGGCTGCCCAGGTACACGCCCACGCGCAACACGCCCGACGGAGCCAAGACCTGTTGCGCGTCGATCTGTTGTCCGTCGGACAGCGTCGACACCGCCTGCTTCAGTGGCTCTTGCACCGACGAAGCAGATGGTGTGGGCGACGAGATGTCCCAGGTGCTGACGCAGGCCGTCAAGCCCAACAGGGCGGCGACGGCCAAGGGCCAGACATAGCGACGGGGTGCGCGCATGGTTGTCAACAGGTGTCAGTCGATGTACTTCAAACCTGCGGCGGCCAAAGGCTCGCGCATTTTGTACATATCGAGGCCCAACACGCCTGAGGCCAGCTTGGCGCGCTTCTCGCCTTCGTTGGCTTCACGGGCTTGCGCGGTGGCCAAAGTTTTGGCCGCCATGGCTGCGGGCACGCAAACCACGCCGTCGTCGTCCGCCACGATCACATCACCGGGCGTCACCAACATGCCAGCACACACCACAGGAATGTTCACCGAACCAATGGTGGCCTTGATGGTGCCTTTGCTGCTGATGGCCTTGCTCCACACGGGGAAGTTCATCTTGGTCAGCTCTTTCACATCGCGCACACCGGCGTCGATCACCAAGGCACGTGCACCACGCGCTTGGAACGAGGTGGCCAACAAATCGCCAAAGTAACCATCGGTGCACTCTGCCGTGATGGCCGCCACCACGATGTCACCGGGTTGAATTTGTTCAGCCGCCACGTGCATCA
>Ga0228701_1002598_pt1 | contig 10435 bp, 9 predicted proteins | sample McNCre117_Aug_MG_2_FD_178017 | JGI IMG/M metagenome (GOLD analysis project Ga0228701, IMG submission 178017) | Freshwater microbial communities from McNutts Creek, Athens, Georgia, United States - 11-17_Aug_MG | ecosystem: Environmental > Aquatic > Freshwater > Creek | place: USA: Georgia...
GGATTGCCCTCGTGGCAGCTTGCACAGATGGTGGAGAAAGTGTCCTGACCCGCCCTGCTGGCTGCCGGAGCCTGAGCCGCAACAGGAGCCGCTGCCGGCGGCGTCTGCGCCGAAACCGCAGCCCAGCCGCATAATGCCAGCGCCGCCGCAAGCGCGCCGTTCAGTACTTTCATCGTGCCCCTCTCCCGAAGCCGGAACCTCCCCCGGACTTCGCCCCTTGCGCGCTCGTCAGCCTTGCAGGCTGGCCGCAGCCATCCCGCCTTGCATCAACGCTCCGCACGCTCCTGCGCGAAGGCGACGAACCATACGCATAGTAACGTTCCTATCCCAGCGATGGCAACCACCATGCCAAGGGGGCGGGGCGTCCCGTCGGCCAGCAAGCCGACCAGTCCCGACCCGGCAATGCCGCCGCCGTACTGGCACGCCCCGACCAGCGCTGAGACGGTACCGGCTTGCCGGGGATGGTTGCTCAAGGCGGCCGCAATCGCGTTGGCGATGAAAAAGCCCGAAGTCCCTGAAAAAGCGAAGAGCGCCGCAACCAGTCCCCATAGCCCGCCCAGTCCGGTCATGGTCGCGGCCGCGACCAGCAACCCCGTCGCGGCTGCAGCCACGACGCCGCGCCGGAGCATCCGTTCAAGCCCGATCACCGCGACGAGCCGCATATTCAGGAAGTTGCTCGCCATGATGGCGATCGTCGCAGTGGCGAAAAGAAACCCATAGTGCTGCGGGGACACATGGTAGTAGCTGATGTAGACGAACGGCGTACCCGCCACGAAGGCAAACATCCCGGCATAAAAGAACCACCCCGCCGCAGCGAGCCCGAGCAGCCGGCGCGAGCGCAAGAGCGGGCCATAGGCGGCAAACGCGCGGCCCAGATGCTCGCCGCTGCGGCGGGGCGGCGGCAGGGTCTCCGGCAGGGTGAACAGCGCGCCAAGGGTGACCATTCCGACACAGGCCATAACCACGAAAATCGCGCGCCACCCCCACAGCAGCAATATCCCGCCGCCCGCCAGCGGGCCGATCATCGGTGCGACGGCCATGACCGTCATCAGCGTCGAGAGCATTCCGGCCGCCTTGTCGCCGGTATAGAGATCCCGGACCATGGCCCGGGCCAGGACCACCCCTGCCGAAGCGCCAATCGCCTGGATCACGCGGGCCGCGATCAGGACCGTCACCGAATTGGCGAGCGCACAGCCCGCCGCGCCGCACACGAACAGCATCAACCCGCAGGCGATCGGCCATTTGCGGCCATACCGGTCACCCACCGGCCCCCATAGCAACTGCCCGAAGGCAAACCCCCCAAGATAGCCCGAGATCGTGTATTCCAGCTCCCCCGGCGAAGCGCCAAGGCCGCGCTCCATCGTGGGCATCGCCGGGAGGTAAAGATCGGTCGAGATCGACGCGAAACCGAGCAGCAGGCACAGCACGGCAAGCATCCAGATGCCCGGGCCGGGCCGGGCTGAACCACCTGGATCGTGTGAGGGCACTGCAACCATCCCGAATGCGCCGACCGGCAATGGTCGCTGCGTCGTAGCGCATGAACGATGCGCGTTCCGGGCGCAAGCCACCACCGCCCTTGCAGAGCCATCGGCAACGGCGGTGCGGCTTATGCGTCTACGGCCTGGTGCGGCCGGCGGGGACTGCGTCGGTGCCGGGCCGGACGTCGGCAACGGCCGGTGCACGCTCTGCCGGTGTGATCTTGATCGACACGAAGCGGTTGGCAAAATCCGAAACGCCGTCAGCTGGACGGACCTGCGAATCCCAGTTCACCGAGATGATGTCCTGCGCGATCGGAAAATCCGCAAAGATCGCCGCAACGGCCTGGGCCCGCTCCTTTTCGATGCCCGCCCGTTCGACCAGGGTCTGCCCGTCGGATAGCTTGACCGATGCCCGGGTACCAAGAATCTCGATCTTTCCCGCCCCGACGTCGCGGGCATAACGCACGGCATCGACCACGGTCTGGTAAGCATAGACCAAAGAGAAGTTGTAGTGGAAGGGAACGAAGACTTCCTTGGCCTTGCGCTCGACCGCAGCGGGTTTGTAGTCGACCGACCAGAGCTGTTCGGCGGCGGCCCGGCGACCGGCCGAGCTTTCGCGGTGGGCCAACCCGTCACCGCCCGGACCGGGTCCCCGCTTGGCGAAGGCGACCTTCGATCCGTCTGCCGGGAGAACCTTGTTGCAGCTCTCGTCCATGTCCCGGATTACCGAGATGTAAAGCGGCGAGAGCACAACCCCGCCGCCGATGCGCGGCTCGCTGGAGACAACCCCCTCGACCAGGACGCGATGCCGGAGTTGCGGATGCGTCACGGCGGCGCTGCCATTCTGCTGCGCCCTCAGGAAATAGGTTTCGCCGTTGAACTCGGAGAACCACAGCGGGGTCGGCTCGGAATCGCGGATATAGGGGCACGCGACGAAGGTCACGCGCGGGCCGGCGTTCATGTTGTCCGTCGTCAGCTGGAGCGGGTCGCCGGGAACGTAGCCCGGCGGCATATTCCATTCGCTGTGGCCCTTCTGCCACTGGGTGCCCTGCCCAGGCGGCGGCGTGACCTCGGCATGGACGGCAGCCGAAATCATGCCTGCTGCCGCCGTAGCAAGGATCAGTCCGATATGTTTCATATCCAGCACCTCCTGCTCAGAGCACGGAAAGGAAGTTGATGAGATCCTGCTTTTCCTGGTCGCTGTAACCGATGCGGTAGCGACGGTCGTAGAAGTCGACCACTTCGCGCAGCGATTTGGCGCCGCCATTGGTGAAATAGGGCGCGCGGGCCGAAATGCCGCGGAACTGCTGCATCACCACCCCGCCGGCGTCCTGGCACTTGCCGCTGACCAGCGCTCGGCCGGGATCGTGGGTGAAGATCACGCGGCCCATGAACGGGTGCGGGGCAGTAGTGTCCTTGCAGGTCAGCTTGAAGGTAGGCAGGTCGGGCGACGCGGCGGTGTTGGGGAAGTTGTTGGTTCCGATATCCATCCAGCCGGGCACGTCATCGCCGCCGGTCAACTGGGTGCTGTGGCAAAACGCGCAGGTCTGCTTGTAGGGATTGCCTGCCAGCGGCAGATGATTGATCCCGTACGTATCCGAGATCCAGATCGGCTTGAGAAAGAACACGTCGTAACCACGCGCGACCGAGGCACGGAATTCGCCTTGCGCATCGCCGGGCCGGACCGGCTTCTTCCATTCGTTGAAGAAGAAGAACACGCCGGTATTGCGGTCATTGCCGATATACTGCGCCGTGCCCTTGACCATCGCGTTCACACCCAGCGCCTTGGGTGTATTGGGGGCGTCGAAGCGACCGCCGATGGTCGACGCATTCTGGGCGACGTGGAGCTTGCGCTCAAAATCCACCAGCCGTTCGAGTTCCTGGGGCGTGAAGTTCGAGAGCCCCATGTGGACGCCGGCAGCTTCGACCGCCTGGGCGCGCAGCGAGGTCGCCCGCGCATCGGACATGATCGCCATGCTGGAATGTTCCCCGCTGACCGGATCGCGTTCGAGCGGGGTCATCGATTTGAAGTTCAGCGACTGGCCGGACTTTTCGACGTAACGCAAGTTGCCGGCCATGCGCGGGCGGCGATAGACCGATACCATCGGGATCGGCGACTTGAGCCCATAGACCGGGCTGGTGTTGCACCCGGTCGGGTCGGCGACGACCTCCAGCGTGAAATCGGGATCGATCTGGGTGCCGTCCGGCCGCTTGGGCGGCCAAGGGAGCGAAACGCGGAACACGCCGCGCTCCAGCAACAGCGAATGGGACTTTTGCTCACCCCGCGGCAGATTCGGGCAGTTGGCGCCATCCGAGACCTGGAACAGCGGGTCACGCCCGCCGGTGGCGTCCCAGCGGGCCTTGATCGTCCGCGTCGACAGACTCATCGCGTCGGCAGGCTGGTGGCAGGTAACGCAGGCCCGGCCATTGGGCCCCGCGCGGAAGAAAGGATGACCGCGGGTCCGGAACGGTTCTCCGGCAAAGGCGATGCCGATCCGGCCCGCCGGACCGGGATATTCGGCCAGTCGGGGGAACTGGAAGTCGGCGTCCGGCTCGATGAAGGCGCCAGGCGACCGGGGCTGCAATGCAGTGCGGGCCGGGGATGCTGCAGCGACTGCGCCGGACGGCACGGCGCGGGCGGCGGCCTGCGCGGCGCGGGCCGTCCCGCCGGATGGGATGGGCGCGTTGCGGACTGTAACGCCGTAACCGACCGCACTGGTGCCCACAGCGATCGCCGCACTGCTCGCCAGAATCAAAATTCCTGCCTTGCGCAATTGGCCTCTCCTTTCCGGCACCCGTTTATCGGAAGTCCGGGACCAGACCGCGCAAGCAGAAGCGCAGCCAGCCTTATCCTTCAACGCATACGAATTCGCAGCCGCGCTGACAATCAGATATTCTCATGCTCCATAGCAATTTTTGCCGCGCCACCGGCATTGCCCCCAAATGGACATACCAAAAAGGTGGCAAGTCGCGGCGGCTCGGTTATAGCGAACCTGCACAGGCGGTAATCGGGCTGCGGAAGGGCGTTATTCGATGCTCATTCCAGCGCTGCCAGAATTCCCCTGCACATTCGGTTTGTTAGAAAGACACGTGGGAGTGCCAAGCCATGGCCAATAAAGTGATCATCACCTGCGCGATCACGGGGGGCATTCATACGCCGACCCTGTCCGATGCGCTGCCATATACGCCTGCCGACATCGCCCACCAGGCGCTTGAGGCAGCGGAAGCCGGCGCGGCCATCCTGCACCTTCATGCGCGCGATCCGGAAACCGGCGCACCGACCGGCAATCCGGACGTCTATCGCCAGTTCCTGCCGATCATCAAGCAGGGCACCGACGCCGTCATCAACCTGACCACGGGAGGCAGCCCCGACATGGCGCCCGAGGAGCGCCTGGCCGCCGCGCTCACCTTCTCGCCGGAAATGTGCTCACTCAACCTGGGCAGCATGAACTTTTCGTTTCACGACATGGGGCGCAAGGTACAGGACTGGAAGTTCCCCTGGGAGGACCAGTACATCCTCGACAGCGAAAAGTTCATCTTCCGCAACACTTTTGCCGACATCCGCCGCAACTACGAGCTGCTGGCCGACCACGGCACCAAGTTCGAGCATGAATGCTACGATATCGGCCACCTCTACAACCTGGCCTATTTCGTCGACAAGGGCATCGCCAAGCCGCCCTTCTTCATCCAGTCGATCTTTGGCATCCTTGGCGGGATCGGTGGGGATCTCGACAACGTGATGTTCATGAAGCGCACGGCCGACCGGTTGTTCGGCGACGATTATGTCTGGTCAGTACTGGGCGCGGGCAAGTACCAGATGCCGGTCTGCACGATGGCGGCGCAGCTTGGCGGCAACGTCCGCGTCGGCCTCGAAGACAACCTGTTCATCGGACGCGGCAAGCTCGCCTCGTCCAACGCCGAGCAGGTAAGGAAGATCGTCCGCATCCTTGCCGAACAGGGGCTGGAACCGGCCACTCCGACAGAGGCGCGCGAGATGCTGGCGCTCAAGGGCGGGGACCGCACCAGGATCTGACCGCTCCCCGGGCGCTACAGCGCCCCGGGCCTGCGCGGCCACGCTCACAATTCGCGCATGACGCAAGCCGCAGGTGCGCGCCGCGGCGCAGCTAGGCTGCGCTAAAGCCCCGGGAGCGCGGAGGGCCCGCCCTCCCGCATCTCCTCCCTCACTCCGCCGCGATGCCTGCTGCGCCGAACATATCGACGTCGCTCTCGCCGCTCGGCGCATCGGCGTTGGCGGCATCCTTGGCCTTGCGGCGGCTGTCGAAGTTGTTCCAGACCGACTGCCAGTCGCCCTTGGTGGCGCCCTTGGAATATTCGGTCGCGCGGGTCTCGAAGAAGTTGGCGTGTTCGACGCCGTTGAGCAGAGGGGTGAGCCACGGCAGCGGGTGGTCTTCGATCATGTAGATCGCGGGAAGGCCGAGCTGGCTGAGGCGCCAGTCGGCGATGTAGCGGATGTAGCGCTTGATTTCCTTGGCGCTCATACCGGGGACGGGGCCCTGTTCGAAGGCGAGGTCGATGAAGGCGTCTTCGAGACGGACGGTCTTCTGGCAGCAATCGATGATGTCTTCCTTGACCGCCTTGGTCAGGCAATCGCGTTCAGCGGTGAAGGCGTGGAAGAGCTTGGTGATGCCTTCGCAGTGGAGGCTTTCATCGCGCACCGACCAGGTGACGATCTGCCCCATGCCCTTCATCTTGTTGAAGCGCGGGAAGTTCATCAGCATGGCGAAGGAAGCGAACAGCTGCAGCCCTTCGGTGAAGCCGCCGAACATGGCGAGGGTGCGGGCGATGTCTTCGTCGTTGTCGACGCCGAACTGCTGCAGATAGTCGTGCTTGGCGCGCATTTCCTCGTATTCGAGAAACATCCCGTATTCGGTTTCCGGCATCCCGATGGTGTCAAGCAGGTGCGAGTAGGCCGCGATGTGGATCGTCTCCATGTTGGAGAAGGCCGCGAGCATCATCTTGACCTCGGTCGGCTTGAACACCCGGCCGTACTTTTCGTGGTAGCAATCCTGCACCTCGACGTCAGCCTGGGTGAAGAAGCGAAAGATCTGGGTGAGCAGGTTGCGCTCGGACTCGGAGATCTTTTGCGCCCAGTCGCGGCAATCTTCGCCGAGCGGCACTTCCTCCGGCATCCAGTGGACCTGCTGCTGGCGCTTCCAGAAGTCGTAGGCCCACGGATATTCGAAGGGCTTGTAGGTCTTGCGGGCTTCGAGAAGGGGCATGGGTCGAATCTCCTGGGCGAACGGTCAATATAGGGATGCCCGCGCACCAAACGAAGTGGTGCGCGCGGGCGAAGCTGGGGAAAAGGGACCGGCAAACGCGAACGGCGCGGGGGCGATGGCCCCCGCGCACGCGGTTGCTTTCGGCGGCAGTGGATAAAAGGCGGCTGGACCCGCGCCCGTTACTTCCAGAACCAGCCGGGCTTGAGCTTGCGGTCCTTCCGGTTGCGCCACATCTGGATGTAGACCCACAGCCCGGAAAAGCTGAAGAACACCAGCGCGAGGCCCGAGAGCGTGGCGATGAACACACCGAGCGGGCCGAAGCTTTCGCCCGAGTGCAGGTCGTGCAGGGTGCCGATGATCGACTTGCCCGTACCCTTGGGCCGGCACATCATCGTTTCCGGGCAGATAAAGCCCGGCGGCGCCCCGACGGCGACTGCAGCCGGTTGCGGCTTCGGGGTGAACCATGGCACGACCTGGCTGAGCACCCCGGTGACCGAGATCCACAGCAGGAAAGCCCCGAACAGCACGCTGAGCCAGCGGTGCCACTTGCGCATAGATAAACCCTTCAATTGGACGACCCGGTACTTCCAAGCCAGCACCGGCGCGCGGAGGCAAGCCGCGAAATGTCGCAGTGTGTAAGCGCCGCCAGCCCGCATCCTCAACGGGCGGCAGGTGAGCAGCGGCGTGCCTCGCAGAATCCATGGCGACAAGCCCCGGGATGGGCCCCGCCCGCCATCACTGGCAGGCGAGGCATTCCTCGTAATCGGTCTGGGCGGCGAGTTCCATGACCGGGGCTGCAGCGGTGTTGTCCGCTTCGACCCCGCCGGCGAAACCGGCGCGCTGGACCGACTTGGACCGCAGGTAATAGAGCGACTTGATGCCCTTTTCCCAAGCCTGGAAGTGCAGCATCATCAGGTCCCACTTATCGACATCGGCCGGAATGTAGAGGTTCAGCGACTGGGCCTGGTCGATATAGGGGGTGCGATCGGCCGAGAATTCGAGCAGCCAGCGCTGGTCGATTTCGAAGCTGGTCTTGTAGACGGCCTTTTCCTCGGGCGACAGGAAGTCGAGGTGCTGGACCGACCCGCCGTGTTCGAGGATCGAGTTCCAGACGTTGGTTGAATCCTTGGACTTCGCTGCCAGCAGCTTTTCAAGGTACGGGTTCTTGACCACGAAGCTGCCCGACAGGGTCTTGTGGGTGTAGATGTTCGCCGGGATCGGCTCGATGCAGGCCGAGGTGCCGCCGCAGATGATGCTGATCGACGCGGTCGGCGCGATCGCCATCTTGCAGGAAAAGCGCTGCATCACGCCCATTTCCGCCGCATCCGGACAGGCGCCGCGTTCCTGCGCGAGCATCAGCGAGGCCTCGTCGCCCTTGGCGGCGATGTGGCGGAACATCTTGAGGTTCCACGCCTTGGCCATCGCGCTTTCGAAGGCGATGCCCTTTTGCTGGAGGAACGAGTGATAGCCCATCACGCCCATGCCGACCGAGCGTTCGCGCATGGCCGAGTACTTGGCGCGGGCCATTTCGTCCGGCGCGCGGTCGATATAGTCCTGCAGCACGTTGTCGAGGAAGCGCAGCACGTCCTCGATGAAGCGGTCGTCCCCGTTCCACTCGTCCCAGGTTTCAAGGTTGAGCGAGGACAGGCAGCAGACCGCGGTGCGATCGTTGCCGAGGTGATCGCGCCCGGTGGGGAGCGTGATTTCCGAGCAGAGGTTCGAGGTCGAGACCTTGAGGCCAAGATCGCGGTGATGCTTGGGCATCATCCGGTTCACGGTGTCGGAGAAGACGATGTAGGGTTCGCCCGTGGCGAGGCGGGTTTCGACCAGCTTCTGGAAGAGCGAGCGCGCATCGACCGTGGCGCGGACCGAGCCGTCCTTGGGGCTGCGCAGGTGGAATTCGGTACCGTCGCGCACGGCCTCCATGAAGTCGTCGGTGAGCAGGACGCCGTGGTGGAGGTTCAAGGCCTTGCGGTTGAAATCGCCGGACGGCTTGCGAATTTCGAGGAACTCCTCGATCTCGGGGTGCGAGACGTCGAGGTAGCAGGCGGCCGAACCGCGCCGCAGCGAACCTTGCGAAATCGCCAGCGTGAGCGAATCCATCACGCGCACGAAGGGGATGATCCCGCTGGTCTTGCCGTTGAGGCCGACCGGTTCGCCGATCCCGCGGACCTTGCCCCAGTAGGTGCCGATCCCCCCGCCGCGGCTGGCGAGCCAGACGTTCTCGTTCCAGGTGTTGACGATGCCTTCGAGGCTGTCGTCGACCGAGTTCAGGTAGCACGAGATCGGCAGGCCGCGCCCGGTGCCACCGTTGGAGAGCACGGGCGTGGCCGGCATGAACCACAGCTGCGAGACGTAGTCATAGATGCGCTGGGCGTGGTCCTGATCATCCGCGTAGGCATCGGCCACGCGGGCGAACAGGTCCTGGTACTTCTCGCCCGGCAGCAGATAGCGGTCGTCGAGCGTTTCCTTGCCGAAATCGGTCAGCAGCGCATCGCGCGAGGGATCAGTCTTGATCGTGAAGCGGCGCGGGTTGACCTTCTTGGTGTCTTCCTTTTGCGGCGCAGCCACCGATGCGGCAACGCCTGCCGCGAGCAATTCTGCCATCTGGTCGGTCTTGTCGTTCATCGGCATGGCCGGGCGTGCGCCCGCCTCCTTGTCAGTGTCAGGCATATGGGCATTGTCAGCAGCCATATCCAGCGCCAGCGGCGCCTGCTCGTCTTTCGTGCTGAAATCCACCGTATGTCCCTTGTTCAAAATCCTGTGCGGCCGTTCTGGTGCAAGGAGCGCAGCGGGCTTGCCCCCCGGCTTGCACCATCCTTGCCTGCGATCCTTCCCGCCCACGGCATGTCCGGCGAATCGCGCAAGGCGACAGTCAACACGAAAGCACAAGGGGTTGAGGTCGATCCGCAGGACCGGCCACCACACCTTGTTATGAAACCATCGGGCCGCGCAAGTGGGGAAAGGCCGCAAAGTTGCGCCATTGGCATGGTGCCAAAGTGCTGCATCGCGGCGATGCGCGGAATTCTGGCCACTGTTGCGTTGTGCAAGGGGGAAAATCAGTCTGGGGAAAACTATTTGCGCGGTGTGCGACGCGCAGCTTCAGGTGGGCAAAGCGCAACATCATGCTGTTGGCCCTGTGGCGCTTGCACCATCCCTAGTGGTGCCCTATATTGGCAACACACTCTGGTTTTTCCTTAGGAGCTTGCCCGTGTTCCGCATTATCGGCGCCCTGTTTTCCGGCCTGCTCGTGGGCTTGATCGCGCGTTTTCTCTATTGGGGCGCGGTGCCGATGGGGTGGTGGATGACGATTTTCCTCGGCATGGGCGGATCACTGCTGGCCGATGCGGTGGTCAACCGCGGTCAGCCTGCCCGCCCCGCCGGCCTGATTGCCTCGGTGCTGGGTGCCATCGCCCTGATTTTTGTCGGGCGGCATCTGGGATGGGGGTAAGCGGGCCCCTGTTAGAGGGCCTGCTGTTCAATCCAGCAAATCGCGGATCTTGCCGATCATCGCGGCGATGCGTTCGGCGGCCTCGGTGAAGGTCTTTACGTCTTCGCGGTTGTTGTTGCCGCGTGCTTCCTTCACCGCTTCCAGATAGCCTTCCATGTCGGCTTCCAGCGCATCGCACAGGATCTCGGCTTCATCTTCGGTGATCTTGAGCGTGACGGTCTTGGACATGGGTAAACCCTTTCGAAATTCGCGCGCCGCCCCTTAGG
>Ga0228701_1002599_pt1 | contig 10422 bp, 9 predicted proteins | sample McNCre117_Aug_MG_2_FD_178017 | JGI IMG/M metagenome (GOLD analysis project Ga0228701, IMG submission 178017) | Freshwater microbial communities from McNutts Creek, Athens, Georgia, United States - 11-17_Aug_MG | ecosystem: Environmental > Aquatic > Freshwater > Creek | place: USA: Georgia...
GCCATTTTCCCAATGCTGCGATAGCTCACACCATCGATGGTTGCGGAAAATCTATCGCTGAGCGTCCTAGGCAAGCCATCGGAAAAACCCAGAGCTACGAGTCCAAGGTTTTCGTCCTTGGAGGTCTTTCGAATGTGTCCGTAGGAGACTCCGGTATCAACCGGAACTCGCTTCACGAGGACCAATTCGCCGACAAGCGACACGGCTGGTTTCCCGCTGTTCAGCCCAAGAGCCCTTTCAACGAGTGTGAGCTCTGAGCCGGAAAGACTCAGTAATCCAGAAGGCTGGGAGATTGCATCGCGAAGTTTGCTGGCGGCAACGTCTGTCACTGCCAATTCGGCTAAGTTTTGGGTGACTCGACTCTGAGAAATGCGAAGTTCACGTTTGAGGCTTTGTGGAACCGCGCGAACTGACATAGTTCTTCAAGTCTAAACAGCAGTGTGTCAGTCGGGCTTGAAGTCGTGGTGCTCGGTTAGCATCTACTAGTGCCAACCAACGATTACTCAGCCCGCCATCTCTCTGTCCTAGAAGGATTGGAAGCGGTTCGTAAGCGTCCCGGCATGTATATCGGTTCAACCGATTCCCGAGGACTAATGCACTGTCTCTGGGAGATCATCGACAACTCTGTTGATGAGGCACTCGCCGGCTTTGGAAATTCAATTGAAGTTATCTTGCACAAAGACAACTCGGTTGAAGTTCGAGACAAAGCTCGAGGCGTTCCGGTAGACATCGAACCAAAGACTGGTCTTACCGGTGTAGAAGTTGTCTTTACCAAGCTGCACGCCGGTGGAAAGTTCGGTTCAGGTTCCTATGCGGCATCCGGTGGTCTTCACGGCGTTGGCGCGTCGGTGGTCAACGCACTTTCGGCAAGACTTGATGTTGAAGTCGACCGTGGCGGAAAAACCTACGCGATGTCATTCCGTCGAGGTGAGCCTGGAATCTTCGATGACTCAAAGGGAATCGGTGCAGACAGCCCGTTCATGCCTTTTGAGAACGAGAGCAAACTCCGTGAAATTGGCAAGGTCGGAAAGGATGTTTCAGGAACACGAGTGCGTTACTGGACCGACCCGCAGATCTTTATTCAAGATGCAAGATTTGAGCTCGAGGACCTCATCGGGAGAGCACGTCAAACCGCTTTCCTAGTCAGCGGACTTTCTCTCGCGGTTCGTGATGAGCGTGGGGAAGAAGTACAGGAGCACAAATTCAAGTTTGATGGCGGCCTAACTGAGTTCGCTGAATTCTTGGCCAAAGACCCGGCGCTGACCAACACTTGGCGCATTACCGGAGATGGAGCCTATAACGAGACTGTTCCAGTGCTTGATGAATCGGGCAACATGGTTTCACGTGAGGTCGCCCGAAACTGCTCCGTTGAAGTTGCTTTGCGATGGGGTACCGGCTACGACGTGGAGCTCAAGTCTTATGTGAACATCATCGCCACTCCAAAGGGTGGCACCCATGTCTCTGGCTTTGAAGCTGGCCTAATCAAGGCTCTGCGCGGCCAGATCGACGCCAACGCCAGAAAGCTAAAACTCGGTAACGACAAGGTGGAGAAAGAGGACATCCTTGCCGGTATGACCGCAGTTGTCTCCGTGCGCATCGCTGAGCCTCAGTTCGAAGGTCAGACCAAGGAAATCCTGGGCACACCGGCCGTCAAAAACATCGTTACCAACGTGGTTGCCAAGGCTCTGACGGAACGACTAACCAGTACGAAACGCGACGACAAAGCACAGTCGGCGTTACTTCTGGAGAAAATCGTCGCCGAGATGAAATCTCGTATTTCAGCACGCACCCACAAGGAAACGCAACGCCGAAAGAACGCTCTCGAGTCTTCATCGCTTCCAACAAAGCTTGTGGATTGTCGTACTGGCGAGACCGACATCTCAGAACTCTTTATCGTGGAGGGCGACTCAGCCCTCGGCACTGCAAAACTTGCAAGAAATAGCGAGTACCAAGCCCTGCTTCCAATTCGTGGCAAAATCCTGAACGTGCAGAAGGCTTCGGTTTCCGACATGCTTTCAAATACCGAATGCGCATCAATCATTCAAGTTATTGGGGCCGGCTCGGGCCGAAGTTTTGAATTAGATGTTGCTCGTTATGGGAAAGTCATTCTCATGAGCGATGCCGACGTTGATGGTGCGCACATTAGAACGTTGCTACTTACCCTGTTCTTCCGCTACATGAGACCTCTGGTTGAGGCTGGGCGAGTTTTCGCAGCAGTTCCTCCGCTACACCGAGTTGTGGTTATAAACCCAGGCTCTAAGGCAAATGAGACCCTGTACACCTATTCACAGGCAGAGCTTGAAGCCGTCTTGGCCAAGCTCGCAAGCCAGGGTAAGCGCTACCAAGAACCAATTCAGCGCTACAAGGGTCTTGGTGAAATGGATGCAGATCAGCTGGCGGAAACCACGATGGATCGAGATCGCCGTACTTTGAGGAGAGTGCGAGTGGAAGACGCTGCCGCCGCCGAACGAGTATTTGAACTTTTAATGGGTAACGATGTCGCGCCTAGACGCGATTTCATCATCGACTCAGCCGACAGTTTCGACACCGAGAAAATCGACGCTTAGTTTCTAGCGACTCCCAACACTGCTGATTGCAATGTCTAGGGTATGCCCGCTCGAGTCGCGCTTTGCCAATTCGAACGACTGAATGTCAATTGGCTTACCATCGGCACTTGCGCCAAGTGCTTCTAGCCCGGAGACGGCAGCGAAGTAAAGGTGATCCTCATTGCGGATGAACTTGTGCGCGCGTACCCCACCGGTAGCGCGGCCCTTAGCTGGGAATTCGCTAAGCATCGAACGCTTCAAACTTCCACCATCGATGCCGGCTAAAGTGCTCTCAGACTTTGCTGCGGTGATGACCTGGGTGTCGTCGGCGTTGGTAACGACGCCAAAACCAATCACACAAGCTCCGTCAGACAGATTGATCCCAGCAATACCAGCAGCGGCACGGCCAGTGGCACGCACACCTGCAGCATCGAATCTAAGTAGCTGCGCATCGGATGTAATCAGCACATATTCCTTTGCCTCGGTTGCTACCCCAGCACCAACAACCTGATCGCCTTCTTTGAGGGTGATTACTTCAAATTCGTCTTTGTTAGGCCAATCATTAGTAACGCGCTTGATAACTCCTTGCGCGGTGGCAAGTGACAGCTCGTCGCTAGACGAAAGGTCAAATACACCGAGGAGCTTTTCGCCTGATTTCAAACCGAGGAATTCAGATGCGGTTACGGCGGCCGAATAATCGAAGATGTCGCCAACCGGAGGGATGTCTCCAGCGTGGATGCGCAGCATGCGACCGGCGCTGGTTAGGAATCCAACATCGGTTCTAGTGCTGGTTTCGATGTGGTTTGCAACCGCATCGTGGCGTTTACGTTTAGCGCCTAGCTCAGTGGCCACGTAGTTTGGTGTGCGACCGAGCAGACCGCTCGAAGTGAGCAAGATTGAGCACTCAGTGTCAGCGAGCTCGGCACCAGAGGCAACAGCCTTGGCGTTACTTACTGCCTTTACTTCGCCAGACTCAGACAAAAGCTGGGTACGTCTCGCATCACCATACTTATCAGCAACTGCCTGCAGTTCCTCTGAAACCACGTTTTTTAGTAGCGATTCGTTGGCAAGTAACTTCTCTAGGAATTCGATTTCGTCTCGTAGAGTTTTGCCTTCACTCTCCAATTCCAATTTGCTGAATTTGGTTAGACGTCGAAGTTTCAGTTCAAGGATGTACTCTGCCTGAATCTCTGAAAGTGCAAATTTGTTCATCAGGCCTGAGCGGGCTTCATCGACTTCATCGGAAGTACGAATGATCCGAATAACTTCATCGATTTCAAGAATTGCCTTCAGCAAGCCTTCAAGAAGGTGGAGTCTGGCTTTTTTCTTCCCAAGACGATTGTTGCTGCGACGACGTGTAACCAGAATTCGGTGAGCCAAGAATACTCCGAGTAGGTCTCTCAAACCGAGAGTTTGCGGGCGGCCACTAACCAACGCGACATTGTTGATTCCGAACGAATCTTCCATTGGAGTGAAACGGTAGAGCAGATCCAAAACCACGTCCGGGTCAAAACCGGTCTTTAGTTCGATAACCAATTTCAACCCGTTAGTTCGGTCAGTTAGGTCGGTAACCGCGGCAATGCCCTGAAGCTTCTTGTTGTTGACGCCCTCTTTGATTTTTTCGATGACTTTCTCAGGGCCAACTAGGTATGGCAGTTCGGTCACAACGAGACCAAGCTTGCGAGGGCTAACGCTTTCGACCGACACCTTTGCGCGAGTTTTGAAGCTACCTCGTCCGGTTTCGTAGGCATCTTTTACGCCATCTAGGCCAACGATGATTCCGCCGGTCGGTAAATCTGGACCAGGTACAAACTTCATAAGTTCGAGGTTTGTGGCATCAATGTTGTTCAGTAAGTGAATAGCCGCCGCGATTACTTCCCGAAGGTTATGTGGCGCCATGTTGGTAGCCATACCTACGGCAATGCCAGCAGATCCATTGACCAGAAGATTTGGGAAGGCTGCCGGTAGAACTTCTGGTTCCGTCAATTGAGCGTCGTAGTTTGGCTTGAAGTCAACAACGTCTTCAGAGAGGTCTTCGTTCATTAGCATGGCAGCGAGCGATAGACGAGCCTCTGTGTAGCGAGCGGCAGCTGGTCCATCGTCAAGGCTACCGAAGTTACCATGGCCGTCGATGAGCGGCATACGAAGCGAGAAGTCTTGAGCCATGCGCACCATTGCGTCGTAGATTGCGCTGTCTCCGTGAGGGTGCAATTTACCCATGACCTCACCGGTTACACGAGCAGACTTGACGTGGCCTTTATCTGGGCGCAGCCCCATCTCACCCATTTGATAAATAATGCGACGGTGAACTGGCTTCAAGCCATCGCGCGCGTCGGGGAGAGCACGAGAATAAATCACCGAATAGGAGTACTCCAAGAAAGACTCTTGCATTTCAAGAGTCAGGTCGATGTCGACTATTTTTTCGGAAGGCGTGATGTTATTCGTCATAGTTTCTTTTATTGCTGTGGCAAACTCTAGGGGATGAACCCTTTGATGCTACCGCTCGCCCCAAAAGATGTTGGGAGATTGTCAAATGTGTTTAGTAGCGCATTCTCGGCAGTAGGTGGTCATGCAGCAAATGACCTTCGACTGCCGAAAGTCAATCATGCGGTGGTAGTTCTCATCGATGGCTTGGGATACGAAAACCTGACTCAGGCCAAGGCATATTCGCGCTTTCTAAACAGTCAGAACCTTGAATCTATTCGTTGCGAATTCCCGAGTACAACGGCCACTTCGATTACTGGCTTTGCAACAGGCGTGCGAGCTGAAAAACACGGAGTCATCGGATATTCGGTTTTCGATCGAAACACTTCAACTGCCATAAATCTTTTAACCGGTTGGGAAAGCAGCCTAGAGGCTAAGAGATTCAAGAAGATCAATAGCATCTCAGACGATTCGTCTGAGCCCGCGGTTCGGGTGATAGCTCCAAAGAGTTATCAGGATTCTGGTTTCACAGCACTGACTATGGCTGGGGCACAGTATCTCGCAGCTGATTCAGTCTCCGAGCGGTTTGCGAAGCTGACTTCCTTCCCATCGTCTAAGACACTCACTTATCTTTACGTTCCGGAACTTGATCAGTTGGCACATCGTTTCGGTGTCTCCTCAACGAATTGGCTAGAAGCACTTGAAGATGTGGACATGGAACTTTCTAGGTTGAGCGAAAGACTTCAGCCGGGAGTTGGGATTGTGGTCACAGCTGACCATGGAATAGTAGATGTCCCTCGGGCAAATCAAGTAATGCTCGAAAAGTTCGATTGGTATGTAAACGCTGTCGCACATACTTCGGGAGATCCACGCTGTAATTACCTCTACCTGAAAAACCAGACTGACTTGAGCCAGGTTCAGGCGAAGGCGCAGAGTGAATTCGGGGGAGAGGCCTATGTTTGCAGCGTCTCTGAGTTAGCGGAATCAGGGTGGGCAAACTGGGAAGTCGCCGTTGAATCAGGTTATGCACCCGACTTGATTGTGATTTGGCGAAATAATGCGGTTGGATACGACCAGCGAACTGCGAAACCACATCACCTGAAGATGGTTGGTCAGCACGGCGGACTTTCGGACATCGAAACCCGAGTTCCGCTTATTAAATTTGGGGCTTTTTAGAAAGCTTCACCATCATCGGACTGAGTCCCACGAACAATCTGGTCCCATGATGGCATCGGCGGTCTAACCTTTTTGCTCTCGACTGGCGGTGGAGTCACTTCCGGTGCGGGTTCGGGCTCAGGTTCAACTTGTGTTTCTTCTCCGAGTTCGTCGATCACTTCAAGCTCTTCTAACAAAACTTCGGATTCGACTTCAAATTCGACTTCAATCGCGGGGACGTCCAACACTTCAGGCTCATCAGGCTCTGCTGCTGGCTCGTCTTCCACTGGAGCAATTGCTTCCCGACGCTTACGGAAGGCCTCTAACTTGTCAGCAGTGACCACGCTTGATACTGGCTCAGGCTCTGCTGCGGTGACTTTTGGCGACGCACTTAGTGGGGTATCGATGTTTGCCGTAGGAGTAGAAAGCGTTGCAGCATTGCTGGACTCAGGAGTGAGTAGGTATCGGCGAGGGTCGAAGGTCCAGGTAGCAGCGGTGGGTACGTTCGATTGTTCGAAACTTACTGTTATTTCCCAGCTCGTGTTTTCACCACGTTTAGCAGACCAAGCAAACGCGGTAACGCCGCTTTGAGCGAGCTTGCTTTCAACCACTTCACCGAAAGGTTTCTTTTCAACATCGTTGAACCTGTCGGCCGGCATCTCAACTCGAATACTCTTGGCCAAATCAACCATATGTGCAAGTTCTTCAAGTACTGGGCGGGCGAATCTTTCAATTAGATCCACGCTTCCGCCGCTAGATTCGGCAAGTTCCTGCACTGTCGCGCCGGACCTAATTGAATCCTGAATTTCTCGGGGGCTTAGCTGCTTGGCGTTTGAGTCGGGCAGACGATTTTCTTTAATGGTCTTTAATAACGTGTCGTCAATCAAAACGCTGAAACGTTCTCCATCGCTGGCAACCAACAAAAGCTGCTCTTGGTCACGACCAATTGCATTTAGTTCACGCATAAAAACCTCCTGCCACGAGTTTGCCACCTGTTTCGAACTTTGGTTGGCATTGGCGAGTGTGTGGAATAAAGAACTTTTTTTCGAACTTATGGTGTTTTGCGTTTGCGAAATAGTCGAAGTTGTTGGACACTAAACGCGCTTAAGTAATAACTGATCCACGAAGGGTAGGCACATGGCCACCGATTACGATGCTCCGCGCAAAAATGATGACGAAGCTGAGTCGCTCGATGCGATCAAAGAAAGCCAGTCAGACAAGTCCCAGGCGACACTACCTGTAGACATTGAGCACGTCGGCGGCATCGACCCGGATAAGCAGGCTTTAGAAGACGAAATCGTGGTTTTGCCGCAGCAGAGCGACGAATTTACCTGCATGAGCTGTTTCATTGTGAAACACCACTCGCAAATGGCCAAGAAAAAGAACAGCAAAGACGATTCAATTTGTCTTGAATGTGCTGGCTAAGCGTTTTTTAGCAGCTTGACCAGCGTTTCTGGTTTTCTCGAACTGACCAACCAGTACGGTGTTTGATCCTCTGGGTCTGTGATTCCAAGTCGAACTAGTCCGGCAACGCTGGACTGAATAGAGAGCCAGGCTCTAGCATCGAGCTTCATTCCCAATTCGGCAAACTTTTCGGTTTTCTCAATCACCTTAATCTCACCAATAAACTTGCGGTCAATTGAAGCACCCCGGCAAGTCAGTGCGTGTTCGGTCAATTCAATTACTGGCGCAGAGACAAACATCAGAGCCAAGAATGCAAGGCTGATAACCAGGGCAATCGCGGCTGCAAAATCAGAATTAATCGGCAGCATTATGGCCAAGACCGTGAAGAAAAGAATTGCGGGGAGCGCTAGGTTTCCTGCGCTCGGAAGTACTCGCTCACGGTAAATAATCACCAATTTAGACTACGCTCTAACCATGACTGAATCAGTACCTGTACTAATTGTTGCTGCGCCGGAGCTAAAACCCGCCTACGCCCAGCCTGGCGACGCTGGATGCGATCTTCGAGCATCAGAAGCCACGATAGTTCCAGCCCGAGGCCGCGTATTGGTGAAAACCGGGGTTTCAATCGCCCTTCCAGACGGCTACGTAGGTCTGGTTCACCCACGTTCGGGCTTGGCTGCCAAGCACGGAATCACCGTGCTCAACACCCCTGGCACTATCGACGCTGGGTATCGCGGAGAACTCATGGTCACTCTTTACAACAGCACTGACACCGACTTTCCAGTGGCACGCCTTGACCGTATTGCCCAACTGGTTATCCAACAGTTCAGCCAAGCTCAATTCATTGAAGTTGACCACCTGCCAGAGTCTCACCGAGGAGAAGCAGGCTTCGGTTCAACCGGAGTTAAGTAATCAATGTCTGAGCTAGTAAGCCAATCTGTGAGTGGCCCACACGATGTTTCAGAAGTGGGATCAACTCTCGGTTACCTTTCATTCGGCAGTATTTTGATGCCAACTATCGAAGGCGTCTCGGTACGCGTCGAAGTCGATGAAAACACTGGCCAGGTAGTTGCCGTTAGTTTTGAACACCAAGGTTCGGTGTTACAGGTTTCAGCCTTCGCAGCGGCAAAAAGTGATGAGCTTTGGCCTGAAATCTACGGACAACTAATCGAAACCGTGACGTCAACCGGAGGTACCATCACAGAGACGGTTGGCAGTTTTGGTAAGCAATTAGAGGCAAAGCTGGTTACCCCTGCTGAAACTAGAGAACTTCGTTTTATTGGCTTCGATGGACCGCGTTGGTTCCTTCGCGGCGCAATCACCGGACTAGCTTTGACGAACGAAAATGCTGCACAGAACATGGAAGACATCTTCCGTTCGTTGGTAATCGACCGAGGAAACTCTCCGCTACCTCCTCGCGAACCATTGCCGCTTAGAGTTCCAGAGGGAAACTTCGTACCTCCAAAGTTTGGTTTGTAGTGGATGATTCAACGCAGAGGAATTCTGCCGCGAAACGTCTAGGTATTGATGCCTCGGGTGAGACGCCTACCCAATCGGGAAAATCAATTCTTGCCACGCTCGGTGGTCCCATTGGTGTTTTAGAATCACTAGTCCCAGGAACCGTCTATGTAACCCTTTTCGGTTTTACTTTGAACGTCGTTCTATCAGCAATCTGCGCCGCATCGGTGGCCGTAGTGTTCGCAATCATTCAGGTTGTTAGAAAACGACCGCTCACTCAAGTTTTTGCTGGCCTGATTGGCTTAGCTATTTCGATTTACCTGCCGCTTAGAGACGGCTTGAACGACACTCATGCGGCCGATTACTTCGTCCCAGGACTGATCACCAATCTCGCTTACTTAGTCGCTCTCACGATTTCTGTGCTCGTCCGTTTTCCACTACTTGGAGTTTTACTGAGCATCCTTGCGGGAAAAGGACAATCCTGGCGCAAAGACAAGGCACTTTTTCGCCGTTATAACTGGATCACGCTCATGTGGGTGGGCATGTTTCTCACCCGCCTTGCCGTGCAACTTCCGCTTTACCTAACCAATCAGGTAGCAGCGTTAGGCATTGCCAAATTGGCGCTTGGAACCCCGTTGTACGCATTGACTATTTGGTTCACTTGGCTAAGCGCTAAGGAGACCCTCGCGCGAACCAAGTAGTGGTAGTTTTGAGGTGTTTGAGAAAGATTAATAGGAGTCTCTATGTCAAAGGTGAATAGTTTCGGAAGCGCTGCAGAGCTTGCGGTTGGTGACAAGTCTTATAAGTACTTCAGACTCGATGCTCTAAACGCTCCTAAGCTTCCTTACAGCCTCAAAATCCTTCTTGAAAACCTTCTTCGCACCGAGGATGGCGCAAACGTCACTGCCGAGCAGATCAAGGCTTTGGCTAGCTGGGACCCAAACGCTGAGCCAGACACCGAAATTCAGTTCACCCCGGCTCGTGTGATCATGCAGGACTTCACCGGTGTCCCATGTATCGTCGACCTCGCCACCATGCGCGAAGCCGTTACTGCTCTTGGGGGAGACCCAACCAAGATCAACCCATTAGCACCTGCCGAAATGGTTATCGACCACTCGGTAATCATCGATGTGGCTGGTTCGCCAGAGGCTTTCGAGCGCAACGTTGAGTTGGAATACCAGCGCAACGGCGAGCGTTACCAGTTCCTACGTTGGGGTCAGACTGCGTTTGACAACTTCAAGGTAGTTCCTCCTGGCACCGGTATCGTGCACCAGGTAAACATTGAGTATCTAGCGCGCACTGTTATGGCTCGCGAGGTAAACGGTGAACTTCAGGCCTACCCTGACAGTTGTGTCGGTACCGACTCGCACACCACCATGGTGAACGGTCTTGGCGTTCTAGGTTGGGGTGTCGGTGGAATTGAAGCCGAGGCTGC
>Ga0228701_1002600_pt1 | contig 10420 bp, 9 predicted proteins | sample McNCre117_Aug_MG_2_FD_178017 | JGI IMG/M metagenome (GOLD analysis project Ga0228701, IMG submission 178017) | Freshwater microbial communities from McNutts Creek, Athens, Georgia, United States - 11-17_Aug_MG | ecosystem: Environmental > Aquatic > Freshwater > Creek | place: USA: Georgia...
ACCGGCGGACGAAGCGTGCACCTCGCCGACTGGCCCGACGCTAGCGAATTCCCGGCAGATGGCGCACTCGTTGCTGCGATGGATGCCGTGCGCGACATTACGTCGAACGCACTCGCTCTGCGCAAGAAGACGGGCCTGCGCGTGCGACTACCGCTGGCAGGTTTGACTGTCGTCTCGACAGATGTAGCCGGACTTGAGCCGTTCGCCGACATTCTGCGTGACGAGCTCAACGTCAAGAGCGTTAAGCTCGTCGCTCAAACCGACGCGAGCGCCACCGAGTACGGAATCGAATCGAAGCTTGCGGTGAACGCACGCGTTGCAGGCCCTCGCCTTGGCAGAGATGTTCAGCGCATTATTCAGGCCGCGAAGTCTGGCAACTGGTCTGAAATGGACGGAGTCCTCATCGTCGACGGAACTGAACTGGTCGAGGGGGAGTATGAACTAACGCTCGAGACAGCCCCGGCGGCCGACGGTGCTGAGCGCGCCCTGGCACTCATTGCTGGTGGTGGGTTCGTTTTGCTCGATACCCAAATAACGCCTGAGCTTGAGGCCGAGGGCCTGGCTCGGGACGTTATTCGTGCCATTCAAGACACCCGCAAGGCAGCCGGGTTCGACGTGAGCGACCGCATCGCCTTGGCTCTCGTATTCTTCGATGAGCAAGACGGTGCAGCAATCCGCTCCGTCAACGCCGTCAACATCGCCGACGAGACACTCGCTACGACATTTGCAGTGGCCTCAGTCAGTACGCACCCACAGCTAACAGAGTTGGAAACCCAACTCGCGTCCGAATGGATCGCGTCAGTCGCTGGTGGCGCACCTGAGCACGTCGCCACGTTTGAGGCAGGCACTTTTGCCAACGCAGGGCGTTTCTTGGTCGCCGTCGAACGAGAGAGCAAGGTCATCGATGTCTGAGTCTTCTGAGGAGCGCGAATACTTACGCGCGGCACAGCTTGCCTATGAGGAAATTGCTTCGCGCATGGGGGAGGGCGCCCCGCAGCCGCGCCTGGAGCCCACCCGTCGCGTCGTCGAATTGCTGGGTGACGTTCACCGGTCGTATCCGGTAATTCAGGTCGCTGGCACAAACGGCAAAACGAGCACGTCACGCATGATTGAAGCAATCTTGCGCGCCTACGGTCTGCGCACTGGCTTGTTCACGAGTCCGCACCTGGTTACCGTCAACGAACGAATCATGATTGATGGTCAGCCCGTCAGCAACGACGCGTTTGTTGCGAACTGGCTCGATATCAAGCCGTACGTCACTATGGTGGACGCTGATCTCGAGAAGGCAGGCGAGGGCCGACTCACATACTTCGAAGTGCTCACGATTCTGGCCTTCGCCTGTTTTGCTGATGCTCCGGTTGACGTTGCCGTTGTCGAGGTCGGTCTCGGCGGCGAGTGGGACTCAACCAATGTGGCTGATGCGGTGGTCGCTGTCTTCACTCCCATTGACCTCGACCACACCGATCGCTTGGGCAAGACCCTTCGAGAGATCGCGCTCACGAAATCGGGAATCATCAAGCCGTCAGCGCTCGTAGTCTCGGCAGCTCAGAAACCCGAGGTCGAAAAAGTTCTGCGCAACGGTGCTGAGCTCACTGAATCGGACATCGCCTTTCTTGGCGGTGAGAAACTGTCGGCGTCCTCGACCGTCGCTGTCGGTGGCCAGATCGTCTCCGTTGACGGTCTCGCAGGGAACTACTCGGATATTTTCCTCAATCTTTACGGGGCGCACCAGGCACAGAACGCGGCACTTGCCGTCGTTGCAGTGGAGAGCTTCTTGGGCGGTGGCACTCAGTATCTCGATCCCGATGTCATTGCAGAAGCCTTCGCGACCGTCGAATCACCCGGTCGTCTTCAATTAGTTGCCACGGAGCCAAGCGTGCTGGTGGATGCTGCACACAACCCACACGGTGCCGCATCGCTCTCAACCGCACTCGGCGAGTTCTTTACCTTCGATGACGTCACCGTTGTTATCGGCACTCTCGGAGACAAAGACTCACGTGGAATCATCGAGTCCCTCAGCTCCGTTGCATCACGATTTATCGTTGTTCCGGTCAACTCGGAACGTGCTTCGGATACGGATGAACTCGTTGCACTGACGCGCGCAGCTGCGCCGCATGTTGTCACGGACCAGGCTGCCGATCTCGGCGAGGGTATCGCGCGGGCACGTGCCTACGCTTCATCGACCGACAAGGGCGCCGTCGTCGTCACCGGATCGATCGTTCTCGTCGGTCAGGCGCTTCAGCTTGCCAACCTCACGGAGGGCTGGACCAAGTGAGCAAGTCAGCACGCGTCCCTCGTGTTCGACGTCAGCGATCGGTTACCGAGCTGTTGACCTCGGTGGTTCTCGGATTCGAGGCAGTGGTCATTTTCCTGGCGGCGCTCGTACTCTTTGGCCTCAAGTCTCTGCCTCCGCTCACCGCCCTCGTTGGTGGCTGGTCGTTGGCCCTCGTCATGCTGGTTAGCGTGGCGCTACTGCGTTACCGTTGGGGCATTGTGTTGGGATGGTTTTTGCAAGCCGTCGTGGTCGCGAGTGGGTTCATTCAACCCGCTATGTTTTTTGTAGGAATTTGTTTCGTCGGAGCGTGGACATTCGCCACGATTTCTGGCGGACGCATTGATAAAGAAAAGGCAGCCACGAGATGACCGCATCCGTAGAAGAAACGCTCGTTCTCATTAAGCCGGACGGGGTCAAGCGCCAGCTGACCGGAGAAATTCTTTCGCGCATTGAGGCGAAGGGGTACGTCATCGCCGACCTGGCGATGGTTTCTGCAACGGTTGAGCTTCTGCACGCGCACTACGAAGAGCACCGAGGAAAGCCGTTTTTTGAGCCACTTGTTGAATTCATGCTCAGCGGGCCGGTCGTGGCTATTCGCCTCCAGGGTAACCGCGTCATTGAAGGTTTCCGCAGCCTGGCGGGAACCACTGACCCCACGACTGCCGCTCCCGGCACGATTCGTGGGGATTTGGGACGCGACTGGGGTCTCAAGGTTGCGCAAAACCTCGTGCATGGATCCGACTCGCCCGAGTCAGCAGCGCGAGAGCTCGCTCTCTGGTTTTAGACCGTCAACGAACTAGGGCTGCAATTCCTGTGCACGTGTGTCGGGGGTTGCCGGCTGACGCACCAGCATGGCAGGGATGAGGGCGAGCGTCGAAATGATGGCGCCACATAAGAATGCCGCCTGAGTTCCGCTTGCAAGCGACGCGACCGCTGAATTCTGAGACTGAGTACTGACAATCGTCATGATGGTCACGAAGAGCGCGGTCCCCGCTGCCCCGGCCAGTTGTTGAACGGTTCCTAACACAGCCGATCCGTGTGAGTAGAGCTGCGGGGGCACGGAACTCATGGAGACCGTGAACAGCGGTGTGAAAATGAACGCGAGCCCGAGGCTCAGCACAACGTTGACGATGAGGATCCAGCCCGGCCAGGTGTGTTCGTTGAAGGTCACCATGCTCCACAGTGACGCTGCGACCGCAAAGGTTCCGGGCACGATGAGCTTGCGACCGCCGTGGCGATCGTAGAGGCGCCCAACTACGGGACCCATGAAGCCCATGATCAACCCGCCGGGAAGTAGGAATAGACCTGTGGCGAGGGCCGTAACGCCCAGAACATTTTGCGCATAAATCGGCGTCAGGATTGCAACGCCGAACAAGCTCATCATGAACACTGCCATCAGCACGATTGCAATTGTGAATTCGTTCGAACGAAATGGCCGCAAATCGAGCAGGGCTCGGTCCTCCCGTTGGAGCAGGAGTTGCCGCCAAATGAAGAGCGCGAAAAACACAACGCCAACGCTCAGTGGTAGGTAGGGGCTCACCACAGCCGTTTCGCGCGCCGCGTCAGCGAAAGAACTCAAGCCGTAGACAAGTCCCGAAAAGCCGAGAGCCGAAAGCACAATAGACAAGGCATCCACCGGAATGTCCTTAGGTTCGTTGACCGAACTGATGCGAAGGCTTCCCAGAAGCAGTGTGACCGCCGCAATCGGGAGAACGAGCCAGAATAGCCAACGCCAGTCCAGCACGCTGAGTACCAGTCCCGACACCGCCGGTCCGATGGCAGGAGCAACACTCATCACGATGGATATGGTGCCCATAATCTTTCCGCGAATCGCTTCTGGCACAAGAATCATGACGTTTGTCATGAGCAACGGCATCATGATGGCCGTTCCTGCAGCCTGCACGATTCGGGCGATGAGGAGAATGGAGAAGTCGGGGGCAAGCGCGCCGATGAGTGTTCCGACGGTAAATAGTGACATCGCGAGAATGTAGGCACGACGAAGTGAAAACCGTTGTAGCAAGAATCCCGTTGTGGGAATCACGATGGCCATGACCAACATGTACGAGGTTGACAACCACTGACCCGTTGCCGGCGTGATGTGCAGGTGCTCCATGATCTGAGGCAATGCGACACCGAGAATCGTCTCGTTCAGAAAGACGACGAAGGTTGACACCAACAGCACAGTAAGAACGACCTTGTTGCGCGGGTCGAGCCGAATCTGCTCAGTTGACGATGTCATCGCTCCAGACTAAGGCGCTGAGGTTTCACTCGTGTTACAGGTAATGAATCCAGTCCAGGCGAAGCTGGGCAATTAAGGCCTCGATGACAAGGATTGTCAAAATTATCGTGGGCGACCAGGACAGTACACGAGCGCCGGTTGCCTTCAACCATGCCGCTTCACCCCACACTCCATTTTTGAGGGACCATCCCTTGAAAACGATGGTGAGCGTGATCGTTGCGATCCAGGTCACCATGCACCACGGGCACAGAGTTCCGAGGTCGAAAACGCTCTCCGCGTAGAGCCAAATGACGAAAACGAAGGCAAGCATCGCCACGATTCCGAAGGCTCGCCAGAACCAACGCGCGAAGGTCGCACCGGCAAGCATCGCCACACCGATGGCGATGACAACCGGCCAGCCCATCAAACCGAGAAACGGGTTAGGGAACCCAAAGAGTGAACCTTGCCACGAGTTGAGGTTCTTTCCGCACTGCACCACGATGCTGAAATCGCACGAGGGATGAGTGTCGGGGTGCATGAGATGAAAGAACTTCTCGTACGAGAGCGCGAAGGCCGCAATGAGTCCGACGGTGGCGGCAACAATGAGCAAAATAGCGAGGCCGACGGGCTTACGTTCAGTCGTAATGGTGGTCACGTTCGCCATTATGCCAATCATTCATGGCAATGGCGTGTGAGGCACGTGCACGCATTTCGCTTGAACCGTGCGATACTGGGACAAGGCAGTTACCGACGCTAGTTGGTTGTCTGCACGAAGACTTTACAAAAATCCACCCGCTGGATTCTTGTGCCCGCGACAACAGGGGTTGTTGCAAACGGCGACAACGGTGACCATCACTTTTCGCCGCACCAAGTTTGGCAATGCTGAGTGAGAGCGCATCGCCCCCAAGATTAGGTTCCGTCACTCTCGATGACACATCGAAAGTCGAACCAAAGAAAGTGCACCACTATGGTGAATGAAGATTTTTCTAACAGTTTGTTCCTCGAACCAGACCCGGCTCGTGCATTTAGGCCCGAGGTCGCAGACGAGCCGGTTGCTGATGTCGTCTCCGTGGATGTTGTCGAGGCGAATCCTGAGCCGGTGGTCTTTCCGACGCTGACGGCAGAGGAAATCACCGACCTCATCTTTTTTGCCCCGCCGGCACCACCGCAGAGCGAACGGCGACGTGATCGCAGCGAGCGCTCGGACCGTTACGACCGAAGCTTCCGCGACCAGCGCGACGGCACCGATGGTGACAGCCGTGAGGATGGTTTCGATTCTGACGACTCGGCTGGATCATCGCGTCGTCGCAGCCGTCGTCGCGGCGAGCGAGACCAGTCCCAGCGTGCGAATCGCGAGCCCGAACAGATAACTGAGCCACAAAAGGTCAAGGGTTCGACCCGCCTTGAGGCGAAGAAGCAGCGTCGACGCGATGGCCGTGATGCTGGTCGTCGTCGCACGGTTATCACCGAGAGCGAGTTTTTGGCACGTCGTGAGGCCGTCGATCGCACGATGGTCGTGCGCGAGAAGGACGAGCGCATCCAAATTGGTGTTCTCGAGGACAACGTCTTGGTCGAGCACTACGTGGCGCGCTCGAGCGAAGCGAGCCTCATCGGCAACGTGTACCTGGGCAAGGTGCAAAACGTGCTTCCGTCGATGGAAGCCGCCTTCGTCGACATCGGCCGAGGCCGTAACGCGGTGCTCTATTCGGGAGAAGTTGATTGGGACTCGGTGGAAACCGGAAACCAGCCGCGCCGAATTGAACTCGCGCTGAAGCCCGGTGATCGGGTTCTCGTACAGGTCACCAAAGACCCCGTGGGACACAAGGGCGCTCGTCTGACGAGCCAGGTTTCACTTCCCGGTCGTTACTTGGTTTATGTGCCCAACGGCTCGATGAACGGCATCAGCCGCAAGCTCCCCGAAAATGAGCGCACGCGCCTGAAGCGCATCCTCAAAGAGGTCTTGCCCGAGAACGCTGGCGTTATCGTGCGCACGGCGGCGGAAGGGGCGAGCGAAGAACAGCTCACCATTGACGTTCAGCGCTTGACCGCACAGTGGGCGAGCATTCAAGAGAAGGTTGCTGCCGGCAACGCGCCCGCCCTCCTACACAGCGAACCTGATCTCTTGATCAAGATTGTTCGGGATGTCTTTAATGAGGACTTCCAGAAGATGGTCATCGAGGGTGAAACATCACGCGCGACGATCGTGAACTACCTCGAACAGGTTGCTCCCGAGCTCCTCGAGCGCGTCGAAGCGTATGAGGGCGACGTCGATTCGTTCCAGAAGTATCGCGTAACCGAGCAGATTGAGAAGGCTCTCGACCGCAAGGTGTGGCTGCCCTCAGGCGGTTCGCTTGTCATCGACCGAACCGAGGCGATGACTGTAGTGGATGTCAACACCGGCAAGTTCGTTGGATCCGGTGGAAACCTCGAAGAGACGGTTACCAAGAACAACCTCGAGGCTGCTGAAGAAATTGTTCGTCAGCTTCGTCTTCGCGACATCGGCGGAATCATCGTTGTCGACTTCATTGACATGGTTCTCGAATCGAACCGTGACCTCGTTCACCGACGACTTATCGAGTGCTTGAGCCGTGATCGTACGAAGCACCAGGTAGCCGAAGTGACGTCGCTGGGTCTGGTTCAGATGACCCGCAAGAAGGTCGGTCTGGGCCTGCTTGAAACGTTCAGTGAGGCGTGCGAGGTCTGCGCGGGTCGTGGCGTCATTGTTTATCACGAGCCTGTGTCGCGCAAAGCATCGTCGCAAGGGTCGGGGGAGAAGAGCAATTCTCGCCGCAAGGGCAAAGGCGCTGAGAAACCAGTCGTCGAACCTCACGGAATCCCTCAGGGAGCCGCAAGTGCCCTCGCGCAAATCGCTGCAAGCACAATCGGTCACGCGCACGATCACGACGAGCAACTTCACGAAGTTGAGCTTGAGACCGAGGGCGACACCTTGGACCTCAATGAGGCGCTCGATTCTCAGGACATCTTCGAGGAATCCGAAACCATCGAGATCCTCGATATTCCGGTCCGCTCACGCGGCCGAAAGTCCCGACGCGCCTCGACTGACGCCTCCTCGATGCTCGACAGCGTGCTGGATGCGCTACCGGATCCCAAGTCACCTGGTGAAGGACGAGGGCGTTCGCGCTCAGTTTGACCCGCGTAGTGCACTCGGGGTATTCTTGACCCTTGGTGCGCTTTGTTCGGTCGAACATCACACCTCATGAGTTTGTTGCCAGAGCTGGCAGCGATAAGCAAGCGTCATCAGGCGCTAAACAATACGAAGTAAAGGTACGAAAAGTGGTTTTCGCAGTAGTGCGCGCCGGTGGCCGTCAAGAAAAGGTCGAGGTCGGCACCATCGTAACGATGGACCGAGTTCAGGCTGACAAGTCGGGCAACGTGACGCTTCCCGCCGTTCTCCTCGTCGACGGTGACAAGATCACCTCTGACGCTGCTTCGTTGGCAAAGGTCACCGTGACTGCCGAAGTTCTCGAAGACCTTCGTGGTCCGAAGATCATCATCCAGCACTACAAGAACAAGACCGGCTACAAGCGTCGCCAGGGTCACCGCCAGGAGCTGACCCGCGTCAAGGTCACCGGCATTAAGTAAAGCTTTTTAGGAGAAGAAGACATGGCACACAAAAAGGGTGCGAGCTCCACTCGCAACGGTCGTGACTCGAACGCACAGCGCCTCGGTGTAAAGCGTTACGCAGGTCAGAAGGTCAACGCAGGCGAAATCCTCGTTCGTCAGCGTGGAACCCACTTCCACCCAGGCGCTAACGTCGGACGTGGTGGCGATGACACTCTCTTCGCCCTCGCCGCTGGTGCGGTTGAGTTCGGCAACAAGGGCGGTCGCAAGGTCGTCAACATTGTGACTGCCTAACTCTCACAACTTCCAAGCATTGGGGCGAGCATTAGCTCGCCTCTTTGTGTTTAGCCAACTATCCACCCGGGAGGAGTTCTCATGGCAACGTTCGTTGATACCGTGACGCTCCATTTGCGCGCCGGAAACGGTGGGAATGGTTGTGCTTCCGTTCGCCGCGAGAAGTTCAAGCCCCTGGCTGGTCCGGACGGTGGAAACGGCGGTGACGGCGGCGACATCGTTCTCGTCGCAGACACCCAGGTTACGACTCTGCTTGGACACCACCGCCACCCGCACCAGAGCGCTGAGAGCGGCACCGCGGGAATGGGTGACTACAGGTCAGGGACGACCGGTGCTGATCTCGAATTGGCCGTGCCCGTCGGAACTGTGGTCAAGGATGATCGTGGCAATGAACTCGTAGATATGAATGTGGCCGGCATGCGTTTCGTTGCGGCCGAGGGCGGCATGGGCGGTTTGGGAAATAACGCCCTCGCCTCTACGAAGCGCAAGGCCCCCGGCTTCGCGCTCCTCGGCACTGAAGGCTGGGCAGGCGATGTCATTCTTGAGCTCAAGACTCTCGCGGATGTTGCACTTGTCGGTTTTCCCTCGGCAGGCAAATCCTCGCTCATTGCAGCACTCTCGGCGGCGAGACCCAAGATTGCGGATTACCCGTTCACGACCCTCCACCCCAACCTCGGCGTCGTTCAGGCGGGAGATGTTCGTTACACCGTCGCCGATGTGCCCGGCCTCATCGAGGGTGCAAGCGAGGGTAAAGGCTTGGGCCTGGAATTTTTGCGCCACGTTGAGCGCTGTTCTGCCCTGTTGCACGTCATCGACTGTGCGACTCTTGAACCCGGTCGTGATCCGCTAACGGACCTGCAGGTCATTCGTGCCGAACTTGCCGCGTACCCGGTTCCTGCCGGGCAGGTTCCTTTGCTCGAGCGACCTGCGCTCATTGCACTTAACAAGGTGGATGTTCCTGACGCCAAGGACTTGGCAGATTTGGTTCGGCCAGAATTCGAGGCGCAGGGTTATCGCGTCTTCGAAATCTCGGCGGTAAGTCACGAAGGCCTGCGTGCGCTTTCGTTCGCCATGGCAGAGTTGGTTGCGGCGGCCCGCGAAGCGGCTGCTGCCGAGGAGGCTTCGGCTCCCGAACGCATTGTCATCCGTCCCCGAGCAGTCGACACCGCCGACTTTGAAATCCGGGTCGAGCAGGCGCCCGCTGGTGAGGTTTTCCGAATTCTCGGTACGAAACCCGAGCGCTGGGTTCAGCAGACCGACTTCAACAATGATGAGGCAGTCGGGTTCCTGGCCGATCGTCTGGCGAAACTTGGTGTCGAAGACGGATTGTTCGCCAAGGGCGCTGTACCCGGTTCGACAGTGGTGATCGGCGCCGGTAACGGTGTCGTATTCGACTGGGAGCCGACGATGACTTCGGCAGCGGAACTTACCGTCGGTCCGCGAGGCACGGACGATCGTTTGAGTTCCAATAACCGACGTACCAACAAAGAGCGCCGTGAAGAGTACTTTGACCTCATGGATGCGAAGAGCGAGGCTCGCGCTGAGCTGATTCGTGAAAAAGAAGCCGGACTGTGGACCGAAGGGGCAGATGATGACAGTGACTGGGCGCAGTGATATCGCCACGGCTTCGCGCATCGTCGTGAAGGTCGGTTCGTCGTCGATTAGTGGAGATAACGCTGATCAGATCGACCGAATTGTTGAGGCTCTCGCAAGCGCCCACGGTCGTGGCTCCGAGGTCGTCTTGGTCTCCTCCGGCGCAATCGCCACTGGGCTCCCCTTCTTGCATTTGGATGCACGTCCCGATGATTTGTCCACGCAGCAGGCGGCCGCGGCCGTAGGGCAAAATGTGCTCATCACGCGCTACCAAAACAGCCTCGACCGTTACGGAATAACCGCGGGGCAGGTCTTGCTGACCGCCGGCGATTTGGAAAACCCGACTCACCGCCTCAACGCTGAGTCGGCTATGGATCGGCTGTTGGGCTTGCGCATACTGCCCATCGTGAACGAAAACGACACGGTCGCGACGCACGAAATTCGTTTCGGGGACAATG
>Ga0228701_1002603_pt1 | contig 10419 bp, 7 predicted proteins | sample McNCre117_Aug_MG_2_FD_178017 | JGI IMG/M metagenome (GOLD analysis project Ga0228701, IMG submission 178017) | Freshwater microbial communities from McNutts Creek, Athens, Georgia, United States - 11-17_Aug_MG | ecosystem: Environmental > Aquatic > Freshwater > Creek | place: USA: Georgia...
AAGTGGCTGCAGCCAATACAACTGCACTGATCAGAACAATGAATCTGCGGTTCATGATTGATTAAAGCGTCGATTTAGTCCATCAACAATTATGGGAGCAAGAGAGCTGACATCTCCTGCCCCTAGTGTGATGATCACATCACCAGGCTCGGCCATTTCGACTACCGAATCCGTTACCTCAACAAAGTTTGGAATGTACTCACCCTTTGTCATCTTGCTGGTAATAATTTTTGAGGTAACACCTTCAATTGGCTTTTCACTTGCTGCATATACTTCAAGAACGATTGCACGGTCAGCTGTTTCCAACACATCGGCAAAACCTTGCGCGAAAGCTTGTGTACGTGAGAAACGATGAGGCTGGAAGATAACAATGAGTCGACCATCTGCTGCATAACGTCTTGCAGCAGCAAGCGTTACTTGAATCTCAGTTGGATGGTGTCCGTAATCATCAATAACTCGAACCCCGTGCACAGTTCCCTTTAATTCAAAACGTCGCCCAGTACCTCTAAATGTGCCTAATCCAGTCAGCAACTCCGCTGCTCCGAAACCAAGCTTTAAACCAGTAGCAAGGACTCCCGCAGCGTTGAGCAAATTATGGTGACCTGGCACTTGAAGTTCGATATGGCCAACACTCTTGCCATTCCAGATGGCACGGGCGGTTGAGCCCATAGTTAGCAATTCAATTTGATCGATGTGCAAGCTAGCGTTTTCCGATACTCCATATGAAACTAGATCGGTTCCTGAGATTGAATCTGCAAGGGCGACTGCACCTGCATCATCTGCGCAGTAGGTAAGGAATCCCCCGGGCTTTATTGTTGCCGCAAAATCACGAAAGGCTTGTGCAACTGATTCAGCAGTTGCGAAGAAATCAACATGATCATGCTCAACATTTGTAACAATAGCTGCAAAAGGGTGGTATTCGATAAATGAACCATCTGATTCATCTGCTTCTGCAACGAAGATTTCTCCGGTACCGCGATGAGCATTTGATCCTGAAGCGGTAATTGTTCCGCCAATTGCAAAGGATGGATCTGCCGCACATGCCTGTAAAGCCACTGCAAGCATCGATGATGTGGTCGTCTTACCGTGCGTGCCTGCAACTGCAACGCTCTTGGACTCTGACATCAATATAGACAACGCGGCAGCCCGGGTGAGGATTGGAATATTTAATTGTGCTGCTCGTTCGCGTTCTGGGTTGTTTGCTGAAATTGCATTTGAGTACACCACTAAATCTGAGCCATCAACATTGTCCGATTTATGTGAGGTAGAAATTTTCGCACCTAAAGCCGATAGCGCTGTTACTACCGATGAATCTTTTGCATCTGACCCACTAACAGTAATTCCATGTGACAAAGCGATGCGAGCTAATCCGCTCATGCCTGCTCCACCGATCCCGATGAAGTGAACTCGTTTGCCGATTATTGATGAAAGCTGTGGCTTCATGATTTCATCGCAAACTCTGTCAATGATGCGATCTTTTCTGCGGCATGAAGATCTACTCCATTACCTGCAATTGGTGCAGCTTCTGCTCGAGAAAGAAGAGCCTTCAGATTGTTTGAAATATATTGTGCGGTGAAATCCTTTTGCAGGATGGTTTCTGCCCTGCCATCTGCAACAAGGGATGAAGCATTAACAAACTGCTCGCCATTTCCGATTGGTAGGGGCACAAAAAGAGCGTATCGCCCAAGTGCTCTAAATTCGCTACAGGTAACTGCGCCGCTGCGGCCGATGACAAGATCTGCAGCTAAATAAGCATCTGCCATCGCATCAATGTAGGCAACCGCTTTGTAGCCTCCTAAAGATTGAGGCAGTGTGTTGAGCTTTCCAACTGAGTGCAAAACTTGGATTGAGCTCTCATTAATGAAAGAAAGCGAATCTTCGATCACTGCATTAATTGCAACAGATCCTTGCGATCCACCCATAACAACTACTAGTGGTGCATCGGTTGAAAAGCCCAAACGCTTTTTTGCTGCCTGTCGGGCCAAGGCCCAATCATTCTCCGATGCCATGAAACCTTGAGCAACATCTGAACGCAGTGGAAGCCCTGCAAGAAGTGCAGAGGAAAACTTCCCGGATTCCACTGGATGAGCAACTGCAAGATGTTTAGTGAAAGTTGCACCTAAGCGATTGGCCCAACCTGGCTTTGCATTGGCCTCGTGGATGATGATGGGAACTCCTGCGATTTTTGCCGCGATGTAGGCAGGAGCGCTTACATATCCGCCAAAACCAATCACGGCATCTGCGTTCTTAATAACCGCTAAACAAGCGCGAACAGATGAGAGAAGATCGAATGGAATCTTTAGCCACGAAGCAGATGGTTTACGAGAGATACGAACACGTGGGATGAGATGCAAAGGGAAATTGGCTGCTGGCACCAAGGTGGTTTCGAGACCGCTTGCTGTTCCTAGAAAAATTAATCGATCTGCTGGGTGGCTATCTGCCCACTGCCGAGCTACAGCTAGTGCAGGTTCAATATGGCCAGCGGTTCCTCCACCTGCCAGAACTACCGTAGCCATTTAATACCTGTCTCTTTTAACTCTTTATAGATTACTGGGTCGCGACGTGCAGCACCCAATACAAATCCAACTCCCATATATGAAGCAATGAGGGCGGAGCCACCGTAAGAAACTAACGGCAAAGTCACTCCAACAACAGGTAGGACGCTAATTGCTGAACCGATATTCAAAATAGTTTGGATTGCGATCCAGACTCCAAAACCCGATGCCACGTATCTCACCATCGGATCATTTGCCCGAAGCGCTAACTTAAAGATTGAGAAGATTAGAATGGAAAGAAGTAACACGGTTGCAAGGGTTCCAAATAACCCAAGCTCTTCGCCGATAACTGCGAAGATAAAATCTGTATGAGCCTCAGCAAGATTTCCCCACTTTTGACGACTTGCTCCTAGTCCCACTCCAAATAATCCACCGCTTGCAAGGCCTAGCAAGCTGTGCGCTGGCTGCCATCCATATAACTTGTACTGATCTTCAGCGAATGGGTTGAGAAAAACCATAAATCGTTGAACACGATATGGCGAAGTTAAGATCGCAGCAGTCAGGCCGACCAAACCTACGCTGAGTCCAATTCCGAATATTCCAAGGCGTAAACCGGAAACCCATAGCAATCCCGCCAAGATGCAGGCAAAAACAGATGCAGTACCTAGATCACTACCTGCCATAACAAGGATGATGCACAGCGCAAATGCAGGAGCGATTAACTTAAGTACAGCCATGTGATCAACGCCCGAACGCTCCTGTTTTGCCAGCATAAAACCCGCCCACAAGATCATCATGAACTTAGCGATCTCGCTCGGCTGAACATCCACAAATCCCAAGCTAATCCAGTTGTGGTTACCGTTGACGCTTTTACCGATTACTTGAACAATCAAAAGCAAAAATACTGACACCGAAAATCCAAAACGTGCCAAAACCTTCCATTGCTTCAATGAAAGTCGGGATAAGACCCAGGCCAAAGGGATTGAGATAACTAAGAAGATGAACTGACGCAAAACGATTCCAAATGAGGTGCCCTTGGTTTCAAGAGAGTGAATCGATGAGGCTGAGAAAACCATTATCAACCCAAGGACGCTCAACCCCAATGTGCTCCCAAGAAGCATGTAATAAAGATTTACCGGCTTTGTAAAGAATGTCTCTCGCTGTTGGTTACTCATGTGCCACCAATTTCTTTACCGCTGCAGCAAATCTATCTCCACGATCTGCATAAGAGATAAATTGATCCATAGATGCACATGCAGGTGCCATTAGAACGGTGTCTCCGGCGGTTGCACAAGTAAGCGCCGCTTTCACCACAGCTTCCATGAGTCCATTTGATTGCCCACCATTTGTGTAATCAGCTGGTGCATCAATCAAAAATTGCGGTATATCTGGAGCGAATTTCGTTAGCGCATCAGCAATGAGTTTACGATCTGATCCAATAAGGATCGCTGCCTTGATGCGGCCCTTGCAACGCTCAACCATGGCGTTCATATCCGCACCTTTTGCTAATCCGCCGGCAATCCACACAACTGATAAATGAGACATTAATGAAGCTGCTGCTGCGTGTGGATTTGTAGCTTTGGAATCATCAACCCAACTTATTGAGTCAGATTCAAAGATAGTTTCAATTCGGTGGCGACCAGGGCGAAACTCTTGCAGCGCCTTTTGAATAGTTTCATGAGGAATATTGATAGAGCGTGCAAGTGCTGCAGCTGCAAGGGCGTTAGAAACATTGTGTGGCACTGTTGGTTTGATATCTGAAAGTTCGCAGATCATCGATGCTTGTTGAGGATCTGACACAAAGGCGCGATCTACCAATAAATCTTCAACGACACCGATCTCACCCGGTGCTGGCGTATCAAGAGAGAAAAAGACTTTTCGGTCAGTAAATCTGTTTGAACGCTTAACCACTTCCCCATCATCTGCGTTAAGCACAGCAATGGCACTGCGATCTAAAATTGAGAACTTGGCATCGGCATAAGCATCAAATGTTCCATGCCAATCTAGGTGATCATCGGCGATATTCAAGATTGCAGAAGAGACAAACTCAGCTTGCTTGGCCCAGTGCAATTGAAAGCTAGAAAGCTCTAACACTAAGTATTCGTAAGGTTCTGGGCGATCAACAGCTTCAATAACCGTGTCACCCACATTGCCGCATGCCACAGCCTTCAAGCCAGCAGTTTGTAGAATCCTTGCGGTCATCTCGACGGTCGTAGTTTTCCCATTGGTGCCGGTTAGCGCTAACCACTTCTGGCCTGGCGCAACTTCAGCGCGAATCTGCCACGCTAAATCAATCTCATTTAATATCTCTAAATCACTTGCCAGAACTTTGATTACAAGTGGATGATCCTGTCGCCACCCAGGTGAAATAACCACCGCATCAAAATCTTGCAGATTTACCGACTCTGGTTTGATTGAATCCGGCGCATTGTCATCGGCAATACTTACTGTGCCACCACGTGCTTGCAATGAGCGAGCAACTGCAGAACCAGTTACTCCTGCTCCTAAGACCAGGAAACGTTTATTGGCAAAGTTGATTGGCATGTACTACTTAACGACCCACTGCGCGTAGAACAATCCGAGTCCCAAGGCAACGCTCAAACCTGCAATAATCCAAAAACGAATCACGATAGTTATCTGTTCCCAACCAATTAATTCAAAGTGATGATGAAGCGGTGCCATCTTAAATACACGTTTTCCGCCAGAAATTTTGAAGTACAGGGTTTGAATTAGAACTGACATGGTGATGATTACAAAGAGTCCACCCAGAGGAATAAGCAATAGTTCTACGCGCAAAGTTGCTGCAAATGCTGCGATCGCACCACCAAGTGCTAGCGACCCTGTATCTCCCATGAAGATCTTTGCTGGGGCTGTGTTCCACCATAAGAATCCTGTGCAGCCACCTGCAAAGGCAGCGGCAAGAACAGCTAGATCCAATGGATCTCTGACCGCATAACAACCTGCAGATGCATTAATTGCACAGCTTTGACCAAACTCCCATACACCGATAAGCACAAAGGCAAGGAATGTCATAATTGAAGCACCGGTTGCTAAACCATCAAGTCCATCTGTCAGGTTTACACCATTACTCGCAGACATCACCATCAAGACAATCCAAACAACGACAAGTGTCGAACCAAGATAAATTGAGGTTTCGCGCACACCAGATAAGTATTGTGAAATAGGTGATAGAGAATCAGAATCTGCAAATTGCAATCCCATGTAGCCAAAGATCCCGGCAAAAATTGCTTGTCCTAATAATTTGAATCGCCCTGGTAGACCGCGAGAGTTTTGTTTAGAAACTTTGAGCCAATCATCTAAGAATCCAATGAAGCCAAGACACACAACTAATCCCATTACCAAAAGTGCTGAGACAGTAACTGGATTTCCTGATATTAAGTGAGCGAAAAAGTAACCAAGAACCGCGGCAAGGATAAAGATAATTCCACCCATGGTTGGAGTACCATGTTTGATGCGATGTGTTGAAGGACCATCATCTCGAATTATCTGGCCGTAGCCACGGCTAGCCAGAATTCGAATGAGAACACGAGTGCCGAAGAGCGCGAAGATCAGTGCAAATGCACCAGCAATCAGAATCTGTCTCAACTCTCAACTCCGCTCTTGTCTAACCACAAACTCTCTAACTTCTGTGCCAAAACCTCAAAGCCTTCAGATCGTGATGCTTTAACTAGTGCAACATCACCTGCTGAGAAATAATCTGTCATGGTTAAGCACTCATCAATACTTGCGTAGTGATGAACCTTCATCTCCCCCTTTGGATCACCGTATTCGGGCGCTCCTACGGCGACTAAATGATCGATACCAATCTCTTGAGCAAGCCTGCCAATTGCTTCATGTTGCGATGGGCTTGACTCGCCGAGTTCATGCATCTTTCCTACAAAGGCCCACGATTCGCCACCTCGCTCCTGCGCAAAGAGCACAAGGGAGCGCATGGCAGCAGCCATAGATTGCGGGTTAGCGTTGTAAGAGTCGTTAATAATGAGTAAGCCAAAAACATCGTGTAACTCCATACGCCACTTACTTGCACTCTCTGCAGTTGAAAGCGAGCTCGCAATTAATTCGATTGGAAGCTCTAGTGCGGTGCCAATAGCTGCAACCGCCAAAGCATTTGAAATTTGGTGTGCACCAACTACACGCATTCCAACAGCATCGCGCCCTGCTGGAGTTACTAAATCAAAGTGTGGTCGCCCTTCACGGATTTCAATATCTGCGGCACGGACCTCCTGTCCCTCGCCAAAACTAATTGTTCGACCTGAGTGAAGTGACGCCATAGCAGGCGTGAATGGATCGTAACTGCCAAGAACTGCGACTCCATCAGCAGACAATGATTGGATGAGCTCTGATTTAGTCTCTGCGATTGCTTGAACAGATCCAAACTCCCCAAGGTGTGCAGTACCGACAGTTAAAACAACTCCGATATTGGGTTTAGCAATTTCACACAGCCGAGCAATATCGCCTTTATGGCGCGCTCCCATTTCGAGAACACAGAATTTTGTTCTTTCATCACATTCGAGCAAAGTTATGGGTAAACCTAGGTCATTATTGAAGGAACCTGAAGGTGAAACGGTTGGACCAGCAACTCGCAGCATGTGCGCCAGAAGATCCTTGGTGCTTGTTTTTCCTTGAGATCCGGTAATTCCAATAACCGTTAAGTTTGTTAGGCGCTTGCGAACAAATGCTGCCAGTACTGCAACCGCCTCTAAAACATCTTTAACCACGATGCAAGGACCATCGATGCGATGAGTCGTTAGTGAAAACATTGCACCTGCGCGATAAGCATCAGCTGCGAAATCATGTCCATCAACTGTCTCGCCCTTGAGTGCCAAGAAAATACAACCAGGGGTTGCTAGTCGTGAGTCAAAGACGGGTGCTTTTGATACCAATAAATCTTTATCGCAATGCAACTCGCCTGCGACCAGAAGTGCGATCTCTCCTGCGGTTAATGTAATCATTTCTTGTCCTCGATCGCTTTTGCGAGCTCGACGCGATCATCAAATGGGTGATTTACCCCTGCAATATCCTGTCCCTTTTCATGGCCTTTGCCAAGAACAATTACAACGTCACCATCTTGTGCCTCATTAACAGCTGCACGTATTGCTTCTGCGCGATCTTCAATGATGGTACTTGGCTCTTGGATGTCTAAGCCCAAAGTCATTTGTACCAAAATTGCTTCAGGCTTTTCAGAACGTGGATTGTCGCTTGTAAAGATTGCGACATCTGCTCCATCATGCAAAGCCTTTCCCATTAATGGTCGCTTAGTTGAATCTCGATCGCCGCCACACCCAAGCACGGCGATTACTCGACCATCTGAAATTTCATGTGCAGTTTCTAAGACTCGAGACACCGCATCAGGTGAATGCGCATAGTCAACTAAGGCGGTGAAGTTTTGCCCGAGTCGCACAGCTTCTAGACGACCTGCAGCACCGGTGAGTTGCGGCAAAATAGCTGCAATATCTATTGGATCAATTCCACTTTCAGTTGCGATTGCAACCGCCATTAATAAATTGTCGAAGTTGTATCCACCGTGGAGGTGAACCTTCCCTTCTATCAAAATTCCAGCACTTCCACGAATAGCAACATGAGCTCCAACATAATCGCGGGTGATTGATACGTAATGCCACGTTGCATTGTGGTCATGACGAGAAACTGTCATGACGGGAAGCTCAGTTTGCTCAGCAAGCTTCACGCCATAACCATCATCAATGTTGATAACTGCAAGATCAGCAAATTCAAAGGTAAATAACTTTGACTTAGCGGCAAAGTAGTTTTCCATGGTCTTGTGAAAATCTAAGTGGTCCTGAGTTAAGTTTGTAAATGCGACAACCGCGAAGTGACTTCCACGAATTCGCTCTAAGGCGATAGCGTGGCTTGAAACCTCCATGACCAGATTTCGCATATGTCGCTCACGCATGACAGCAGAGAGCGCCTGCAAATCGCTGCTTTCGGGGGTTGTGCGCTTGCTTGCCACAACTTCATCACCGATTCGGGTTTCTACAGTACCGATTAAACCGCTTTCGCGACCTGCTGCAGACATAATTTGGTGCAACAGGGTTGTAACTGTGGTTTTTCCATTAGTACCAGTGACACCAACGCTATAAAGATCACGCATGGGTTCGCTGTAAAACCATGCACTAATTACTCCAGCTGCACGGCGTGGATTTGGTGAAACGATTAGTGGTACACATGAAATTTTTTCTGCCCCAACTTCATCTGTCAGAACAGCAACTGCACCTCGTGAAATCGCATCCTGTGCGAAATCGGCACCGTGAACCTTTTCACCAGGTAACGCTATAAAGAGATCACCTTCTTGAACCTCGTTGCTATTGAGTGTTAATCCAGAAATTACAGTCGATGCCTCACCCGTAAGCGATGCATTTGCAATCGCTGCCACAGCTTCAACGGTTCGCTTGAACTCCTCAATTGGTCTTGACACGTGCAGCCTTCTGTTCTGCTAATTTTCTTTCGGCAATCAGCTGCTTTTCTGTCAATGCAACAGGATCAACCGTTGTTCCGGTTGGTGCAATTCCCTTTGATTGCAGAACAAATGACATAACCTTTTTAAATACTGGACCTCCGAGTGCTCCACCCCAGTGCAGACCTTTTGGATCTTGAATAGTTACTGAAATTACGTACGCAGGTTTATCAGCTGGAGCAAATCCAATAAATGAAGCGGTATATCCGCGATAGCAACCACAGGTGTCATCGATTCTCATCGCTGTACCGGTTTTTCCAGCTACCCGATATCCAGCAATAGCTGCGGTAGGTGCGGTTCCGTTAGCAGAAACCACGCTCTCCATCATGATGCGCATCTTTTGCGCTGTTTCAGTGCTAATTACACGAACACTCTCGCGAGCCGCAGAAGGTGTGTAATTTCCGCTTGCATCACTTGTTCCAGCGATAACTGTTGGTGACACGCGAACTCCATCATTTGCGATCGTTGCAAAGACGCTTGTTGCTTGCATCGCAGTTAGTGAATAACCCTGTCCAAAAGCAACCGTTGGCGCTGTAGTTCCAGACCAATCTGCAACCTTTGGCAAAATTCCGCGTGATTCTCCAGGAAGTCCTGAGCCGGTCTTCTCCCCAATTCCAAACTTTGAAAGATAGTCATGCAAAGTGTCATTTGAAAGCATCTCACCGATCTGAATTGAACCTGTGTTACTAGAAACCGCCAAGATTCCTGAAGCGGTCAATCGCTGGGTTGCATGCTTCTCATGATCGTGGAATGTCTTAACAGAGCGCTTTAGCGCGTAAGGAACTGTGAAAACAGTTTCAGGGGTAATTTTCTTTTCCTCAATTGCTGCTGCTAACGTCATTACCTTTCCAGTTGATCCTGGTTCGTAGACATCTTGTACAGATGGATTACGCATTGCAACAAGTGAAACCTTTGAGGTGTTATTTGGATCAAATGTCGGCGCTGTTGCATGAGCAAGAATCTGACCTGTCTTTGGATCCATAACAATTACCGTGCCACTAATAGCATTTGAGGATTTAACCGCATCTGCAATCGCCTTTGAAGCAACCCACTGAATATCACGATCTACTGTTAAACGAATAGATGTGCCAGCTTGTGCAGGAACAATCTCTGATTGGGAACCAGGAATTTCAGCCTTGTAACCATTTGCATATGAATACTTACCATTGATACCAGAGATTGTTGAGTTCATGCTGGACTCAAGCCCTGTAGCACCAACTCCGTCATGATTTACAAAACCAATGAGGGATGCAATTAATGAACCAGATGGATATTCACGCACGTAACTTCGCTCTGGAAAGAAACCGATGATTCGCTCTGGGCTCATGCCAGGAAGGGTTGCGTTATAAGTATCAATTGCCTTGGTCAGCTTGAGCCATGTTGCAGGTTTTGCATTCTCGGCAACCATGTACCACTTACGTTTTCCTGTAA
>Ga0228701_1002605_pt1 | contig 10414 bp, 7 predicted proteins | sample McNCre117_Aug_MG_2_FD_178017 | JGI IMG/M metagenome (GOLD analysis project Ga0228701, IMG submission 178017) | Freshwater microbial communities from McNutts Creek, Athens, Georgia, United States - 11-17_Aug_MG | ecosystem: Environmental > Aquatic > Freshwater > Creek | place: USA: Georgia...
TGTCGGCGTCGGCGAGCTGAATCCGTCGCGCGTAATGCGGGTACCGGACACCACGATGTCTTCTGCACTTACAGGTGCGGGCGTCGCGGCCTCGCCGGAATTAGCTGCTTGGGCAAGCGCCACGCCGTGCCCGGAGGCCGCGAGTATTGCGGCCATGCTGCAGGTTCTTGCGAGGTTCGACAGGGAAAAATTCCGTCGAAAAGTGGCTGCGATATGCTTCATAGTGAGTTCCTCCCCTTGAGATGAATCTTTGTGTTCGGTTCTGGCGATCCGGAGGATCACCTGCTGATGCTGTTCTGATGTGATCGCGTGCGGCCCGGGGCAGAACCGGTATGCCGGATCTCGGCCGCGAGCTGTTCCATACCCTTCAGCGCACTGGCGAGCGTTACCTCGTTGTCGCCGCCGGATTCCGCGGTAACCCCCACGGGACCCGACCAACCGCTGGCCTCGATGATCTGCATCATTGCGGCTGCGGCCGCCCGGTCGCCTTCTGTGGGCAGCAGTGCGGTGCCGTCATCCATGTGGATGCCGGAGACGTTCACGGTCGTGACGTGGGGACGAATGAGCCCCCAGAGCTTCGCGAAATCCTTGCTGTCATCGTGCCATTCGTCGCGTGCATGGCTGAAATTGTACGCGAGGCTGACGTTGTCAACGCCGCGCCGGCGCAGGTGGTCGATCATCTGCAGCTGATTTTCCATCGTGCCGAACCAGCCGCCATGATTGTAGAGCGCTACCTCCATTCCCTGACGGGCGGCAAGCACGGCAATCTCGCCCACTCGCAGCGCTTCCTGTTCGACGCGCCTGGCCTGGTCCTGAGGCGACTGCGGCCAGACTTCCGGGGGTAGCTGCCGGAAACGCGACCTTGTGATGGCCTTCTGCAGCACGGTCCGCTGCTCGACGGACAGCCGTCCCGGCTCTTTCAGGCCCAACTCCAGCGGAAAGCCTTCGGGCAGGTCGCGCGGGGTCAGCGAAAGTGGAGGGAAGGGCGGCCAGAGTTGCCGCAGCCACAATTGCGGCCGGATTTCCTGCCGCCTGCACACGTCCAGAATCTGGCGCCCGATCGGATCGGCGGCATTGAATGGAAACCACCAGGCATGCAGCGCCACGCCCGCCTGCTTGAGTGCAACGACTTGCCGCTCGAATAGCGGCACATCCGGCGCGCGCCAGTCGTAGGCGAAACGCAGGAAACCGAGCCGCCGGAGCATGGCGGCGCGCTCCTCGGGTGTCCTGTCACGTGCGTCGAACGGCACGGTACACCACGCTAAGGCGTTATTCCGGTTCCACAATCTGGAGGGGTGCAAATGCGGTCGAGCGGATATGGCGAACGCAGGTAAGGCCATAGAACTGCTCATGGTAATTGCGGTGAGAGCCTCTCGGCGAGACAGCTTCATGCAAAACATCTTGACTCAATCTCACACAACGGAGGCAAGAGCGTCAACGAGCCGTGACAGAGATGCCATTCGAAATGCTTGCGGCAAGCGCAATCGCGCTGTGGTTGGGCGCGGTGCCGGACGACCTGCGTGAAATCGGTTTCATTTCTCTCCCCCAAAACCTTTTCAGGTTTTCTCCTGCGGTATCCCGCAGTGCCAATTATCGACACCTATTATCGACACCTATCGTTGACCGAGGCGCTCGTCTGACGTTTTCGAGTAATGACTTCGCGGGCAATTCTCGGCAACTGGGTAACTTGGATGATGAGTCCGGTATTTGAGATTCGTCGCGCTCGCAATCCGATTCCCGCTTCGCCACCCCGACCATTTTCTCATATGACGATGCCGCTGCCTCATCCTCGCAGCAGGGGTCACATCCGCAGCGGAGCGTAAAGGCGCTCGCAGTGCCAATTTCCGCGAGATGACGGAAACCAGGGGGAATTTTGTATCATGGGTGAGCCATATGACGTCGTCATCGTGGGGTCCGGCGCTGCCGGGGGGATGGCGGCCTACGAGCTCACGCGCCGCGGTCTGAAGGTACTTATGCTCGAGGCGGGCCGTGACTACGATCCGCAGACCGAGACGCCGATGATGCAAATGCCGGGCGACGCGCCGCTGCGAGCGGAGGCCACGCCAGACAAGCCGTTTGGCTTTCACGACGCCACTGTGGGCGGTGGTTGGACGGTGCCGGGCGAGCCCTATACGATCGCACCGGGTTCGCAGCCCTTCATTTGGTGGCGGCCGCGCATGCTGGGCGGGCGTACCAACCATTGGGCCAGGGTGTCGCTTCGCTTCGGCCCGCTCGATTTCAAGCCTTACAGCCGCGACGGCCTTGGCGTGGATTGGCCGATTACCTACGAGGAACTCGCCCCGTGGTATGACAAGGTCGAACGCCTCATCGGGGTTTCCGGCGGGCCGGCCCAAGGCCTGCTCAACGTGCCGGACAGCCCGCCCGGCTGCCTGCAACCCGCGCCGGAGCCGAAGGCATACGAAATGCTCGTCAGTTCCGCATTCAAAAGCATGGGAATACCCACGGCCCCGATCCGCGCGGCAATTCTGACGCGCGCGCTGGGTGACCGTCCCGCCTGCATCTATGCGACGCCTTGCGTGCGCGGCTGCTCGATCAAGGCAAATTTCCAGACGCCGACGGTGCTGCTCCCTCCCGCCTTGGCCACGGGCAAGCTGACGATTTTGACCGACGCCGTCGTGTACGAGGTGGAAGTCGGAAGCAATGGACTGGCCAAGGGCGTGCGCTGGATCGACCGCAAGACGGGCGAGCATCGAGGCGCGGGTGCGCGCGCCGTGGTGCTTGCCGCCGGCTCCTGCTCGTCGGCCAGAATCCTGCTGAACTCGACAAGCCCGGCCCATCACGCGGGCATCGGCAACGAACACGGGATGGTCGGCCGCTATCTGATGGACAGCGTCGGCATGAAGATGCAGGCGCAGGTCCCCGCGCTGGAAGGCATGCCCTCGACCAACGATGACGGCATGTCGATCATGCATACCTACGTGCCGTGGTGGGGACATGAGCGGCAGAAGGAACTGGGCTTTGCCCGCGGTTACCACGTGGAGATGAACGGCGGCCGAGTGATACCCTCACTCCGCCTCGCCGCGATGCTCGACGGCCCGGAGCCGATTCGGGGCCGGGCGCTGCGTGAGGCAATGCGAAGGCGCTTCGGCAGCGTCGTGACGCTTTCCCAGCGCGGCGAGATGATCCCCAACGAGCACAGCTATTGCGAACTGGATCCGGAAGTGAAGGACAAGTGGGGAATTCCCGTCCTTCGTTTCCATTGGCGATGGGGCGAACATGAAATCAAACAGGTCGAGCACGCGGTGTCGACGTTCGAAGAGGTTTTTACCAGGCTGAAGGCTACGCCAGTCGATCCGATCGAGCGCGATGGAGCAAAGGCTATTTCGAAGGGGGGCGAGATAATTCACGAGGTTGGCACGCTGCGCATGGGAGCGGATCCAAAGACTTCCGTCGTCAATAGCCTGGGTCAGTGCTGGTCCATGAAAAACCTGTTCGTCTGCGACGGCGGGGTGATGCCCTCCAGCCCGGACAAGAACCCCACCTTGTCGATCCTGGCGCTGGCGTGGCGAAGCACCTCGCACATGGCCGACCTGGCGGCGCGCGGAGAGTTGGCGTGACCGGGCCGGTCCTGCTGAGCCGGCGAACCACCCTGCGGTGGATATCCGCATTTGCCGCCCTGCACGGCGGGGAGGCTGCCGCATTCGCGGCAGATGCCTCGCCGGCCCGCGCGATCGCGCCGGTCAAGGTCGGCGAGGGATATGGTCTGGATCCGAACCTTCTGGAGCCCAAGCAATTCTGGCCGCGCATTCTGGGACCCGGCCAACTGCAGGTGATCGAGGTTGTCTGCGACTTTGTGCTGCCTGCGGATGGCAGCGGCCCGTCCGCGTCATCCGTGCGGGTTCATGAGTTCATCGATGAATGGATCAGCGCGCCTTACCCTATCCAGTCGGCGGATCGCGACCTTATCCTGAAAGGCATCGACTGGTTGAGCGCGGCAAGTAACGTCGCGGTGACCGGTGCCGCGATCGACCAGAGCCGCATCCGGCACGAGGTGACGCGGTTCCTGGAAGAGTACCGGGACTTGAAGACCTTGGCATTCTACATGCGGCTGAGGCAACTGATCGTCGGAGGTTACTACACCTCGGACATTGGTCTGTCCGAGATGGGTTACACCGGCAACGTGCCTCTCCAGTCATATGAGGGCGCGTCGGCCGAGGCGCGAGCCTGGATTGCCAAGGCGGCACAGTTGCTGGGCCTTCCCGAGATTCGGTGAGCACGGCGGAATAAGGCAAACGGCAGTGAGCGGCAGGCGCAATCGTCGGATTTGTCGGCCAAGCCTGACGTCTTTCGCATGTATAGAGTTTCGCATGTATAGAGATTGCCGTGCGGTGCGGGCGACGGGCGATGAGTAGAGAGGGAAAACTGGTCCATGTCGGATATCAAGCTGACTTCGCGAGTCTTCCGGCTGGTGGCTGCGGTTGGCGCAGCCAGCCTTGTTGCTGGAGCACAGGCGCAGCTTGCCGATAGTGCCTATCCAGGCAAGGACTGGGCAATCTACGGCGGCGCCGAGGGGACGCATTTTTCCACCCTTTCCGAGATCAACACGGCCAACGTTGGTCGTCTTGCGCAGGCGTGGCGGTACGATACGGGGCCGGGAGCCTTGCAGACGTCGCCCTTGGTGATCGACGGCATTCTCTATGGCATGACTCCGACCCAGGAGGTGATCGCACTTGACGGGGCCACCGGGCAGCTGCGTTGGCGCACAAAGCTGCCAACATCAGACCTCCAGCCGGTGCGGGGATTGACCATGTGGCGCGATGGTGGGGAGACCCGCCTGTTCGTTGGCGCTGGGCCGTGGCTGAACGCGCTGGATCCTGCCACCGGCAAGCTGGTCCCCGGATTCGGTGATGCCGGAAGGGTAGACCTGCGCGCCGGGTTCGATCCTGGCTCAGCTGGGCCGGTGGCAATGACCTCGCCCGGGGTCTTGTGGCATGACCTGATCATTGTCGGTTTCCGGACGACGGAGGGCAAGCCCGCCGCAGCGGGAGTGATCAGGGCCTACGACGTGCACACCGGCGCGCTCCGCTGGAGCTTCCACGCCATCCCCCGGCCGAATGAACCTGGCAGCGAAACCTGGGCCGAAGGCAGTCTCGGCACCGCGGGCGGGGCGAACAACTGGACTGGGATGACGGTCGACACCCGGCGCGGGATCGTCTTCGTGCCGACCGGATCGGCGGCCGACGATTTCTACGGCGCGGACCGAATCGGACCGAACCTCTATGCCAACTCGCTGGTGGCGCTGGACGCGGGCACCGGCAAGAGGCTGTGGCACTACCAGATCGTGCATCACGACATACTGGATCGCGATTTGCCCAGCCCACCGGTGCTGCTGACGGTCCGGCGGGGCGGCAAGCTTGTCGATGCGGTGGCGCAGGCGACCAAGCACGGCGATCTCTTCGTCTTCGACAGGGTAACCGGGCAGCCGTTGTTCCCGACCGAGGAGCGACCCGTCCCTGCCAGCCTGACGCCCGGCGAACAATCCTGGCCGACACAGCCGAAACCGGCGGCGCCAGCGCCGTTCGCCCGGCAGTCGCTCACTGCTGACTTGCTGACCACCCGCACGCCTGAAGCCCACGCGGCCGTGGTGGAAACATTCGCGCGCGCCCGTAGCGAGGGGCCGTTCACGCCGGTCGATGTGGACCGGAAGACGATCATATTCCCGGGGTTCGATGGCGGCGCGGAGTGGGGTGGCCAGGCCGTGGACCCCGCAAGGGGCGTGTTCTTCATCAACGCCAATGACGTGCCGTGGATCGGGAGCCTCGCCAAGGTGACGGCCGGGGATCCCAACAGTGGCGCGGTGCTTTACGAACGCAGCTGTGCCGGCTGTCACGGGCTTGACCGGCAAGGCTCGCCCCCGGAATTTCCGTCGTTGCAGGGTATCGTCGGCCGCAAGATGGAACGCGAGATCATCACCGCCATCACGGGCGGGAAAGGCCGGATGCCCGCCTTCGATTTCGATCAGCAGCAGCAGCTTGCGATCGTCAATTACCTGCGCGGGCCAAGTGGCGGCGACAATCGCGAAATGCAGCAGGCGGGACCGCGCCAGGCCAATGGCCAGGATTACATCTTTACCGGCTATCAGCGCTTCGTCGATCCGGATGGTTACCCTGCTGTGGCCCCGCCGTGGGGAACGCTGAGCGCGATCGATCTCAATTCGGGCAAGTACGTCTGGCGCGTGCCGTTAGGCTACTATCCCGAACTGGCGGCCACCGGCCTGGCGAATACCGGCACCGAGAATTATGGAGGTCCGATCCTGACGGCTTCGGGTGTCCTGTTTATCGGCGCAACGGTCTTTGATCGAGTGTTCCGAGCCTTCGACGCGGCGAGAGGCGCACTCCTGTGGTCCGCGCCCTTGCCCTATTCTGGCGTTACGACCCCTGTCACATATCGGGCAGGCGGCCGCCAATTCGTCGTCATCGGCACCAGCGCGTATCGTGACCCGAAGGCAGCGCCGGGCTCAGGCTATGTCGCGTTCGCCCTGCCGGCCGCGCCGCGATAGCACTGGCAAACGGCGTTGAAGACCAAGTTCAACGTCGCGCGCCAATTGCCTTGCAGTCCGGGCTTGCCGTGCCGGCAAGCCCGGAGTCGATCACACTTTCGTCCTGACCCGTGATAATGCCACGGTTTAGGCGGCTTCCTCCAGTACCGGGTTGCCGGTCAGGCGGCCTTCGAGTTCTGCCGTGATCCGGTCATGCACCCCTTTGCGCAGCGGCGAGGCAAGAATGCACAGGCCGCTGCCGACGAAGCCCAAGCTTGCCAGCGCGATCACTACGAGGGGTAGGTTGGCGGAGACCGACTGGCTTTCGGAGCCATCCTTGGAAAAGCCGATCCACTGGAGTGCCCACCCGAAAAGGCCCGCGGCAAGGCCGAGCCCGAACTTCTGAAAGAACATGAACAGCCCGATCAGGAACGATTCCAGCCTGATGCCCGTGCGCCACTGCCCATATTCAACCGTGTCCGGCAGCATCGCCCAATATGCGAGACTGATCGCCACGATGCCAGATTGAAGTGCTACATAAAGCGCGCTGGCCGTAGTCTGATCGGACGGCCTTAGAGCGGCCATGCCCACCAACCCTGCCAGGCCGATAGTGACGCCGACCAGCCAGAGTGCGCGGGTACCGAAGCGCCGCGCAACAATCGTCCAGATTGGAACGGAGAGGAAAGATGAAACCGTAATGATGCTGAGCGCCATGGTTCCGGCAGCCTCGTCGTGCACCACGTACTTGAAGTAATAGACCACTGACTTGCTGACAGCCGTTATCGCGACTGTCGCTCCAAGCAGTCCGCCAACCAGCGCCATGAATGCGCGATTCGAGAAGACGGAGGACCAGCGCTGGCGAAGCGGGACGTGTAGCACCTGCGCACTGGAGGTCGATTCTGGCGCCTCGTGCACGCTCAACAGCACGATCATGTAGATGATCGTCGCTGCGCAGCCGCTTAGCGCTGCGACCCAGAAGAAGCCGGATGCTTCGTCGCGGCCCAAATAGCTGGCCAGCGGCCGCGTTCCGGTCGTGACGATCACCGCCCCGGCCAGGGCGAACATGACACGCATGCCGGTGAGGCTTGATCGCTCGCGGCTGTCGCTGGTCACGGTTGCGATGAGTGAGGCGATCGGCACCGCAACGATGGTAAAGCTGATCCGGAACAGCATGTGCGCAACGGTTACGAACGCGATCAATGCCGCGCCTTCGAATGGAGGCTGCCAGTAGATCAATGCGAACGACGTCGCGAGCGGCAACGCGCCAATCGCAATCCATGGTCTGTAACGGCCGAACCGACTCCGCCGGCCCTCCATGAAGTGGCCGGCGATCGGGTCCATGATCCCGTCGAAAATCGATGCGGCCATGTAGATGAGGCCCGCCACCTGTGCGGGAAGGCCAAGCACATCAGTGTAGAAGAAGAGCAGAAAATACGTGATGCTCTGCCAATAGAAGTTCATGCCCAGGTCGCCTGAGGCAAGCGCTATCTTGCGCCACCGCGGCAAGGAATGGGCGGCGGCAAGGTCAACCGGTGCGATAGGGGTGCTTTCGTTCATGCCTTCACCGGGTAGCTGACAAAAGCGAAGTGCGTGCTGTCCGGTGACCAGCTGTTGACGTTGATGGTCCCCTGCCCACCCAAAAGGCTTGCCATTGTTCGCGACTGACCCGTTGCGAGGTCGAGCAATCGAAGATGGACTGGCTCATCGGCAGGGTGGCCGCGCGTGCCTTCCGGATAACTTAGGAACAAAACCTCCCGTCCGTCCGGCGAGGGGTGGGGAAACCAGTCAGCAGTGGCGCTTGTGACCATCCGCTCGAGCCCGCTGCCGTCCGGCCGAAACCGGAAAATCTGCGCGTGGCCAGGATAGTCGGCTTCGAGTTCTCCATTGAACCAGATCCACCCGCCATCCGGGCTCCATTCGGGGCCATCGACAGGCGGCATCCCGGCGAGGAGAGCGGTGGGCGCTCCGCCTGCTGCCGGCAGCAGATGCAGGGCCCATGGCGCGTCAGGGCGGCCATGGCACTTTACCGTGCAGGCAAGCCTGGCACCATCCGGTGAAATGCCGTGGAGATAGTAGGCGTCGCTGCCTTCGGGCGACAGGCGGCTGGGCGTGCCACCGGCGAGCGGAACAGAGTAAATGGCCCCGGCCGCAGAGAGGTATATCGTCGCCCCGTCGCAAGAGAGCACATGGTCGTTGTTCGCGTCGTCAACCCCGTCGACCGGAATTTCGGTCAACGTCGCATCGGACAGCCGGAGGGCGAACAGCTTGCCGCCGCCGTTGACCACAAGTGTCCCGCCATCCGGTGTCCAGTTCGGCGCTTCAAGCCGAAACGGTACCTCAAGAACCAAGGTCGAGGAGGTCCCGTCGCGCGACATTGTCCGGACCTGCGAACATTGCCCGGGCTGGAGCGGGGTGAAGACGCCGAATGGCGCCCGCGCTGGGACAGTGGGCCGGTCACGATCGCTAGTCATATGCCAGCCCTTTTTGTGTGTTGTAGGAGTAGGTCAGCTATGCGCGATACCGTCCCAGTGAACAATTTCCCAGCGCGCAATTCGCTATGACTTAAACTTCATTGCGCTCCCTCACATCCAACGGCCAGCGGGATCGCGGTGGAGCGCGCCATTCTTCATTATCATCCGAAAATGCTGCGGGCCGACGAGTACCGACAGATCCTCAAGCGGATTCGCGTCTACCAGCAGAAGGTCCGCGAGCGCACCCTTGCGGATCACCCCCAACTCACCATCATGGCCCATCAGCGCGCCGCCTACGGCCGTTGCCGAGCGCAGGGCCTCGGCTGGCGTGTAACCGAAGAATTTGACGAAGTGGGCGATGTCACGGGCGTTCTGCCCCATCGGCGTGATGGTAAAGCCGTAATCGCCGCCGATCACCACGCGGAGCCCGCGCTTGCGCAATTCGTGGTAGGTCGCGATCGTCCTTTCGAATTTGCGGGGCAGGCCCATTGCCTCGGCAACGTCCGCTGTTATTCCGACCCGATCCCCCTCGAACACTCCATTGTGCACCAGGCCAACCGCCGGTCCGATGAACACCCGGTCCTTGACCGATTCGAGCATGTCGAGCGCTTCTTCATCAGCGAAATCGCAATGGTAGATGCAGTCCACTCCGGCCCGCACCGCGCGCTTGATCGCTTCTGGCGCGCGGGCATGGCAGACCGCTGTCTTGCCCCAGTCGTGCGCGACAGAAACGCCGGCACGCAGTTCCTCCTCCGACATGGAGACAACTTCAGCGCGCACGCGGCTGACGAACTCGTCGCCCGAGACGTTGAATTTTACGTTGTCCACCCCCTCGCGGAGGCACAGGCGCGCAACGCGCCGGATTTCATCGACCCCATCTGCAATGAGTCCGAAGCTTTCCGCATGCATATGCGTCTGGCGCTCATCCCCCAGGCCGCCCGTCACGGTGATTTCCGGCCCCGCCGCCCTCAGGCGCGGTCCAGCGAGGTAGCCGGCCTCGATCTCCCCACGCACTACCACGTCGGTCCGCAGTTTGGCCGAAGCGGCCGAAAAACAGGAAGTAAAGCCATGCTCCAGAATCATGGTGGCGTTGCGGCACGTCCGCAGCAGGTGTTCCTCGGGCGGTATCTCGCCCAGGTCCTGATTTCGCGCCACGTTGACGAATGAAAGGTGGCTGTGTCCTTCCACCATGCCCGGCATCAGAAACTGACCGTCACAATCTATGACGCGTTGCGCCCGCTCCGGCGGCAGTGCTCCGGGCTCACGAGTGACAGCGGCGATCCGATTGCCTTCGACCAGCACGTCGCCAGCGAACGGACTCGCCTCGATCCCGTCCCAGACCAGAGCATTTCGGAGTAACGTAGACGCGCTCGTTTCCAACACCACCTCCAGGTCATTTTTTTTGTTGAGCGGACACTACCCCGGAGAAACTCAAAGGCGATTG
>Ga0228701_1002607_pt1 | contig 10403 bp, 12 predicted proteins | sample McNCre117_Aug_MG_2_FD_178017 | JGI IMG/M metagenome (GOLD analysis project Ga0228701, IMG submission 178017) | Freshwater microbial communities from McNutts Creek, Athens, Georgia, United States - 11-17_Aug_MG | ecosystem: Environmental > Aquatic > Freshwater > Creek | place: USA: Georgia...
TTGTCCCGTTGAAACTCACCTGAATTCAAACGCTCGCCGCCAATACGAAGATCGAATCGGCAAGCGGCGACCATCAAACGGGTACTCCCACCAAATCATGCCCGTCCACACGCACAATGCGTGCTCGTGTGAACTCTCCCACTTTCAATGTTTTGCTGATCTTTTCAGGTGGAAGCAAGCGCACCACACCATCAATCTCGGGAGCATCGCCATAGCAACGCCCCACGCCACCACGCCGACCCATCGCAGGAGCTGAGTCGACCAGCACCTGCATGGTCGTGCCCACGCGCTGATGCAGGCGTGCAATCGAGACCTCTTCAGCAACAGCCATGAAACGGGCACGGCGCTCTTCACGCAAGGCATCGGGCAACATGCCAGGCAAATCATTGGCCGTCGCACCAGCCACGGGACTGTAAGCAAAGCAACCTGCACGATCAATCTGCGCTTCCCGCAAGAAATTGAGCAAATGCCCAAACTCTTCCTCAGTCTCCCCGGGGAATCCCGCAATGAAAGTGCTGCGGATCACCAATTCAGGGCAGATTTCACGCCAGCGCTGAATTCGTTCCAGATTTTTCTCACCGCTGGCTGGCCGCTTCATCCGTTTGAGAACATCCGGATGGCTGTGTTGAAAAGGCACATCCAGATAGGGCAACACCCAACCTTGCGCCATCAGGGGAATGATTTCATCCACGCTCGGATAGGGGTAAACATAATGCAAACGCACCCAGGCATCGTGCGCACGCGCCATTTCACCCAGCGCCTGAACGAGCTCGAGCATGCGGGTCTTGACGGGCTTGCCATCCCAAAAACCCGTTCGATACTTGATGTCTACACCATAGGCTGACGTGTCTTGGCTGATGACCAGCAACTCCTTGACACCGCCCTCAAACAACGCCTTGGCTTCCTTGAGCACGTCACCAATCGGGCGCGACACCAGATCACCCCGCATGGAGGGAATGATGCAAAAAGTGCATCGGTGATTGCAGCCTTCACTGATTTTCAAATAGGCATAGTGGCGCGGTGTGAGCTTGAGGCCGGCCTCACCAAATCCTCCTGGCACCAAATCAAGAAACGGATCATGGGGCTTGGGCAAATGGGTGTGAACAGCGTCCATCACCTCCTGAGTCGCATGAGGCCCCGTCACAGCCAGTACACTGGGATGCATCTCACGGATCATGTTGCCGCCGCCATCACCGGTTTTGGCCCCCAGACAGCCTGTCACGATCACCTTGCCGTTTTCATTCAGGGCCTCCGCAATGGTGTCCAGACTTTCCTTGACGGCATCGTCAATGAAGCCGCAGGTGTTGACGATGACCAAATCGGCACCATCAAAAGTTTTGGACGTCTGATAGCCCTCTGCACTCAACTGTGTGAGGATCAACTCGGAATCGGTCAAGGCCTTCGGGCAGCCAAGACTGACGAAACCCACTTTGGGGGCTGATGGGGATGTTTGGGAAGAAATCGTATCGCTCATGCCCGCATTGTCCCCGCAAAACAGGCGCGCCGCTCACCAACGCGCTTCTGGCAACACCCTAAGCCTTCAAACCCAGCACGCCCAGCATCTGCTCAGCATTCTTTTGAATCTGCTTTTGCATTTGATCCTGCAATTGCACCATCACATGCTGCGATGGATTGGTCAAACCCGAAAACATGTTTTGCATCAATGGGGATTGCCATTGCATGAATTGAGTCCACGCCTCCGGACTCAGACTGCGACCTGACTCTCCCAATTTGGACTGCCAATCCATGAACGATTGCACATGGTTCTCCAAATAAGAGCCCATGTAGCCCTGCATCGCATTGCCATAAAACCGGATGATGTTGGACAGCACGGCTTCACTGAACATGGGCACACCTGCAGCCTCTTCCTCCAAAATGATTTGGAGCAGGATGGACCGGGTCAGGTCTTCTCCTGTCTTGGCATCCTTGACGGAAAATGTCTCCCCCTCCAACACCAGACGCTTGACTTCCGTCAAAGTCACATAACTGGAAGATGCGGTGTCATACAAACGACGATTCGGGTATTTTTTGATCACGTGCGAAGACGCTGGCCCCGCAGAAACACCTGGGGAGGTAGGAATGTCCTTGACTGGGGCGGTCTTGCCGATCACTGAATCTGTCTCCTTGGGGCAATTGCTGCAACGCGACAGATTTTAGACAAGCCGCCAAGCGCCTCTTGGAAGGAATACCCTGAGCCAAACGCCCGGAATTATTGGTGGCGAAACATTTCAGCAATCAAAATAAATCATTTCGAACTGACTGTGACACCACTTTGACCATAGGCAGTATAGGTGTTGTTGTAACGAATCACCGTCAGCAAAGAGACGACTGAAGGCGGGAAACGTCGCGTCCACACACCGCCATCTGGACTCGTGAAAACTGCGCCAGAATCCCCCACGACCATCAATTGACCCGTGCTTGCAATGACCTTATTCAAGTTCAAGGAAGCACCCAAAGCTGCCGAAGCTGAAGTCCAAGCCACGCCATCGGTTGAGGTCATCAACTGGCCTGAATGCCCAACCAGCGCCGTCAAATAAGTGGTGGTCACCGTTGTCCCAGATGTCACAGTACGTGTGAGTACCGCTGCACTTTTCCAATAAGCATTAGCGAATTCAGCCGGAACAGATACCGTACTCCAAGCTAGGCCGTCAGTGCTTGTGTAAACCACCCCCGAAGCCCCAGCCGCCAACCAATATCCACTCAAGGAATATGTCACTGCATTCAAATCCTGGGTCAATCCATTGACGACCACGGCCGTCCAGGATGCTCCATCTGTAGAAGTGAGTACCGTGCCACCCTGCCCAACAGCTGTCAGGCGAGATCCGTTGTAAAAAACAGCCGTCAAGTTTTGAGTTACCGGTGAACGGGCTGCAGTCCATGAAACCCCGTCAGCGCTGTAAATGATCGTGCCAGCATCGCCCACTGCAATGTATTTGCCATACGCGTATGCCACATCTTTAAGCTGATAGGTGGTGCCCGAAGACGCTACCTCCGTCCATGTCTGGTTATCGGCGCTCGTGAGAACTTTTCCGGCATCCCCCACACCAACCATCAAAAGGCCTGTCGACAGTGTGGCGTAAGTCACTGCACGCAATGCATGACCTTTCACATCAGGGCCAGCTGCCCAGTTTTGCCCCGCTAGACGGGGAACTGCCGTCACGATGTTGGCAGGGTTGCCACCTGGACCAGACCCTGTGCGTGCGTTCACGGTGAAGCTGTAAGTAGTCTCATTCGTCAAAGCCACGCCCGACTTGGTACCTTTCAGGACAAATGGCGGAGTCACATTGGTCCAAGCGCTCACGCCAGCAGTTTTATCATAGTTCTGCGCGTCCATCGCCGTGCCGGGGGCAAACCAGACCCAATAATTCACGCCTGGCTGAGCTGTCCAGTTCAAAGTCACTTGTGTATCGCCGGTTTCCTGCACCACCAGATCGGAGGGAGGGGCCACAGAATGGCCATTGCCACCGCAAGAGGCCACAACGACGCACCACAAAACCAGTACAAAACGAATCCAACGCATGAAAACTTCCCCGCAGAAAATGGGGATTATGGGTCATGGGACATGGGCTGGAACCAAGATTTTTGTAAATTCCACCCAGGCATCAATCCGAGCACCGAATCCTGCGACAATCACTCCTTATGTTTACCGGAATCATCACCGGCGTGGGGCGAATCGTCGCCCTCCACGACCTGGGCAGCACTTCACACCATGGCAAGCGCCTCACCATTGAGGTCCCTGCCGGGTACCTTGACGATGTGGGCCTGGGCGACAGCATCGCCCTCAACGGCGCTTGCATGACGGTCACCACCTTCTCCCCAGAAAACCGTCAATTCACCATCGACATCTCGGCAGAATCCCTGAAAAAAACCAGCGGACTTGACCGGGAAGGTGCCGTGAATCTCGAAAAAGCGCTGCGCGCCCATGACCGATTGGGCGGGCACATTGTGTCAGGACATGTGGACGGTGTGGGCCAGGTCAGCCACTTCGGGCAAATCGGTGAAAGCTGGGAGCTGCGCATCGTGGCCCCGCACACACTGGCCAAATACCTGGCTTACAAAGGCTCAATCACCGTCAACGGCGTGAGCCTGACAGTGAACAAGGTAGCCGATACGGTGCAAGGCTGCGAGATCAGCATCAACCTGATCCCGCACACCGTTGAAAACACCGCCCTCGGCAGCCTGACAACGGGCAGCCGGGTCAACCTCGAAATCGACACTGTGGCCCGCTATGTTGAGCGCATGCTCAGCGCTGGCCTGATCCAGAAAGACACCGCATGAACGCCCCTGCGCAACTGACACCCGTGGCCATTTCGCCCGTCGAAGAGATCGTGGCCGAGATGAAAGCCGGTCGCATCGTGATCCTGGTGGACGAAGAAGACCGCGAAAACGAAGGTGACCTGGTGCTGGCCTCAGACCACGTCACACCCGAGGCCATCAACTTCATGGCCCGCTTTGGTCGGGGCCTGATTTGCCTGACGCTCACCCGTGAGCGCTGTGAATTCCTCAACTTGCCCCCCATGGCCGCACGCAACGGCACCGTCTACAGCACCGCTTTCACGGTGTCGATCGAAGCGGCCGAAGGCGTGACCACCGGCATCTCGGCGGCAGACCGTGCGCGCACCGTACAAGTCGCCGTGGCCAAAAACAGCCAGCCGACCGACCTGGTCCAACCCGGTCACATCTTCCCGTTGCAGGCAGTGGACGGCGGCGTGCTCATGCGCGCGGGCCACACCGAAGCCGGATGCGACCTCGCCGCCATGGCCGGTTGCAGTCCTTCGTCCGTGATCTGCGAGATCATGAAAGACGATGGCACCATGGCGCGTCTGCCTGATTTGCAGCTGTTTGCCGCAGAACACGGCCTCAAAATAGGCACCATCGCCGATCTGATCGAATATCGCAGTCGCAACGAATCACTGGTTAAACGCATTGGCACACGCCCCCTGAACACCGCCCATGGCGAGTTCACCGCCATCGCCTTTCGCGACCGCCCCAGCGAAACTGTGCACCTGGCCCTGGTCAAGGGGCAATGGACAGCAGGCACAGAAGTGCCCGTTCGCGTGCATGAGCCGCTGTCGGTGCTCGACGCGCTGGAAGTCAATCGTTCCATGCACTCGTGGAGTCTGGACACCAGCCTGCAATACCTCAATGCCCAAGGCTGTGGCGTGGCCGTGTTGCTTAACTGCGGTGAATCGGCCGATCAGCTGCTGGCGCAATTTGAAGGTCGCGCCCGAGCCGCCCAAGCCCCGGAACGCGGCAAGATGGACCTGCGCACCTACGGTGTGGGGGCCCAAATTCTGCGCGAGTGCGGTGTTCACAAGATGAAACTCATGGGCCAACCCCGCCGCATGCCCAGCATGACGGGCTATGGACTCGAAATCACCGGCTACATCCCCAAGGAATAAACATGCTCGACGCCAACAAAGGTCAAGAACAAGAACTCGACGGCCAATTTCTGCACATCGGCATTGTGCAAGCGCGCTTCAACGAAGACATCACCAATGCCCTGGCCAAAGCCTGCATCGAAGAACTCGAGACCTTGGGTGTGTCCAACATCGACCACGTCATGGTGCCCGGTGCCCTCGAAGTGCCTGTGGCCCTGCAAGCCATGGCCGAACGCGCCGAATACGATGCGCTGATCGCGTTAGGCTGCATCATCCGCGGCGAGACCTACCACTTCGAGCTGGTGGCCAACGAATCCGGTGCGGGCGTGAGCCGCGTCTCGCTCGACTACAACCTGCCGATTGCCAACGCCATTTTGACCACCGAAAACCTGGAACAAGCCATCGTGCGCCAGACCGAAAAAGGCCGTGACGCGGCCCGAGTGGCAGTCGAAATGGCCTGCATCATGGACGACCTGTCTGCTGACCTGGCCGAAGAACTTGGCGACGAAGAGGCTGCATGATGGACGACCAGCGCACCGACCCCGCCACAGCCGCCCCCGCAGGCACGCGCAAATCATCGGCCAAGCCTGCGCGCAGCCGCTCTCGTGAATTTGCACTGCAGGCGCTGTACCAGCACATCGTGGGCAAAAACGAAGCCTCCGACATCGACATCTTCACCCGTGACCTGTCGGGCTTTCACAAGGCAGACACCGCACACTACGACGCTCTGCTGTACGGCTGCATCGAACAAGCCCAGGCCCTGGACGCCATGATTGCGCCTAAGCTCGACCGCAACTTTGCCGAGATTTCGCCCATCGAACATGCCGTGATGTGGATCGGCGTTTATGAAATGCAGCATTGCATGGACGTGCCATGGCGTGTGGTGCTCAACGAGTGCATTGAACTGGCCAAGGATTTTGGCGGCACCGACGGCCACAAGTATGTGAACGCCGTGCTGGGCGGCCTGGCCCCCGAGTTGCGCAGCGCCGAAGTGCAGGCCGACCGCAACGCCGGTCGCGTCAAATAGTTTCGGCGCAGCCCATGCGGATCTCCCAGCGAGCCCAGCGCATTGAGCCGTTTTATGTGATGGAAGTGGCCAAGGCCGCTTCGCAAAAAGCCCGTGAAGTGGCTCACACGGATCGGCCCGTGGTGTTTTTGAACATCGGCGAACCCGACTTCACCGCCCCACCCCGGGTCCAGCAAGCGGCCCAACAGGCCATTGCCACTGGCCAAACCCAATACACCCAGGCACTCGGGATGGACGCGCTGCGCCAGGCCATCAGTGACTGGTATGCCGCTCGCTTTGGCGTCCAGATCCCCGCAAGCCGGATTGTGGTCACGGCCGGAGCCTCTGCTGCATTGCAATTGGCCTGCCTGACCCTGATTGATGCCGGTGACGAAATCCTCATGCCCGATCCCTGCTACCCCTGCAACCGCCACTTCGTGAGCGCCGCAGACGGTCAGGCGGTGCTGATCCCCACCACCGCAAACGAACGCTTTCAGCTCAGTGCCGCCAAAGTGGCCGCAGCCTGGGGCGAAGCCACACGGGGCGTTTTGCTCGCTTCACCGTCCAACCCCACGGGCACATCCATCGACCCGGCCGAGTTGAGCCGCATTGTGGATGTGGTGCGCCAGCACGGCGGGATCACCCTGATCGACGAAATCTACCTGGGCCTGAGCCACGACAGCCGTTTTGACCAAACCGCTCTGGCACTGGGTGACGACATCATCAGCATCAACAGCTTCAGCAAATACTTCAACATGACAGGCTGGCGTCTGGGATGGCTGGTGGCGCCCGAAGCGCTGGTCCCCGCACTGGAGCGGCTGGCCCAAAACCTGTTCATTTGTGCCAGCACTGTCTCGCAGCAAGCTGCATTGGCTTGTTTTGAAGCCGACAGCCTGGCCGAATACGAGCGCCGACGCGCCGAGTTCAAGGCGCGCCGCGACCATTTCATCCCCGCTCTGAACGACTTGGGTCTGACGGTGCCTGTGCCACCCGATGGCGCCTTTTATGCATGGGCCGACTGCACAGCGGCTTGCGAAAAACTGGGGCTGAAAGACAGCTGGGAATTCGCCTTTGCCGCACTCGAACACGCCCATGTGGCCATCACTCCCGGTCGCGACTTTGGCACCGACCAGACCGCCCACTTTGTTCGGTTTTCCACCGCCAACTCAATGGCCGAACTGCAAACTGCCATTGCCCGCCTGAAAGCCTGGCTGCAACCATGAGCACCGCACCGCAAAAACAAGCCCCCTTTCACTTCCCGATCCGCATCTATTGGGAAGACACTGACGCAGGCGGCATCGTGTTTTATGCCAACTACCTCAAATTTTTCGAACGCGCCCGCACCGAATGGCTGCGTGCGCTCGGCTTTGGCCAACAAGTGCTGCGTGACCAGTCTGGCGGTATGTTTGTGGTGAGCGAAACTGCCATCAAATACCACGCCCCCGCCCGGCTGGACGACACCCTGGTGGTCACGGCCAAGCTGCAAAGCGGTGGCAAAGCCAGCCTGACCATCGCGCAGCAAGCCTTTTTGCGCACCCCGGGCCAGCCCGACCGCCTGCTGGCCGAAGGCACCATCCGCCTGGGCTGGGTGGACAGCCAAACTTTGAAACCAGGCCGCATTCCGGCCCCTGTTCTGGAAGCACTGAAATGAACCAAGACATGTCCATCATCTCGCTGTTGCTGCACGCCAGTTTCGTGGTGCAGCTCGTGGTGGGTGTATTGCTCACCATCTCGGTGGCCAGCTGGGCCGCCATCGTGCGCAAACTCTCGGCCATCAAACACATCAAGGACCTCAACGAAGAGTTCGAACGCATTTTCTGGTCGGGCACCAGCCTCAACGAACTGTTCAACTCGGCCAGCCAGAACGCCAAACTCGCGGGCCCGATGGAGCGCATTTTTGCCAGCGGCATGCGCGAATACCAGAAACTGCGCGAACGCCGCATCACCGATGCAGGCACCCTGCTCGACGGCGCACGCCGCGCCATGCGGGCCAGCTTTCAGCGTGAAATGGACGTGGCCGAATCGCAACTGGCCTTCCTGGCCTCGGTCGGCTCCATCTCGCCTTATGTCGGCCTGTTTGGCACCGTGTGGGGCATCATGCACGCCTTCACGGGCCTGGCCAGCTTGCAACAAGTGACACTGGCCACCGTGGCACCGGGCATCGCCGAAGCCTTGGTAGCCACCGCCATTGGCTTGTTCTCGGCCATCCCTGCCGTGCTGGCCTACAACCGTTTCTCGCATGATGTGGACCGCATTGCCATCAAGCTGGAGACCTTCATCGAAGAGTTCTCCAACATCCTGCAACGCAGCCTGGGCGCGGGCACCACAGGCACCCCCGGCACGGGCTCTGCCTCCGGCCACTGAGACAGGAACGCCCCATGCCAGCCGTCTCATCCCGGGGTCGCGGTCGCCGCACCATCGCAGAAATCAACATGGTGCCGTTCATCGACGTCATGTTGGTGCTGCTCATCATCTTCATGGTCACCGCCCCCATGATCACCCCCAGCATGGTCGACTTGCCCAGTGTGGGCAAAGCCGCCAAACAGCCTGACAAAGTCATCCAGGTCGTGATTCAAAAAGACGAGCGGCTCGAATTGGTCAGTGACGGCAAAACCGACAGTGCCAACCTGAGCAGCGTGGCCGCCAGCGTCAAGCGCCTGGTGGGTGACAGCGACAACACCGCCGTGGTCATCAGTGCCGACCGCACGGTGAAATACGAAACCGTGGTCCAGGTGATGGACGGCCTGCAACGGGCAGGCATCGCCCGCGTGGGCTTGTCGGTCCAGCTGGCTCCTTGACGCTGCGCACAGGAGCCTGGTTTTGAGCGACAGCACGTCACAGCATCTCGAATTTGCGCCCCCGCCCCAGCCGGGGCTCCAACGCGCCCTGGGCATTGCCGCTGTGGCGCACCTGCTGCTGTTCCTGGCCCTGGGTCTGGCCACCGCCTGGAAGACCCAACCCCAAACCCTGCAAGCCGAAGCCGAGCTGTGGTCTGCCACACCCCAGGCCGCAGCGCCCCGACTGCAAGAGCCGCCACCACCCGCGGAATCCGAGCCGGAGTCGGAACCCACGCCAGTCAAACCGGTGAAACCGGCCAAGCCAACACCCCCACCACCGCCCGCCCCCGATCCGGAGATCGAGCGCCGCGATGCCCAAATTGCGCTTGAAAAGAAAAAACAACTGGAAAAAAAGAAAAAAGAAGCGGAAAAAGAGAAAGCCGAAAAAGCCAAGGCAGAACTCAAGCGCAAGGAACGCGAAAAAGAGGAAAAAGCCGAAAAGGAAAAGGCTGAAAAAGCCAAAGCGGCCAAAGAGAAAAAAGCGCAGGAAGACAAAGCGCTTGAAAAGAAAAAGGCCGCTGAAAAAGCCGAAGCCGATGCCAAAAAACGCAAGCAAGACGACGCCCGCAAAGCCGCCGATGCCAAGGCCGATGCCGCCCGCGCCGATGCGCTGCGCAGCGAAAACCTCAAACGCATGCAAGGCCTGGCCGGGGCCTCTGGTGGCGAAGGTGCCACGGGTTCCGCCCTCAAGTCGGCAGGCCCCTCGGCCAGCTATGCCGGTCGCCTGGTGGGCCGCATCAAACCCAACATCACCTACCCGGGCGATGTGGTGGGCAACCCGCGTGCCGAAGTGGAAGTCAAAGTCGCACCGGACGGCACCGTGCTGAGTCGCCGCATCGTACAGTCCAGCGGCAACAAAGCCTGGGATGACGCCGTACTGCGCGCCATCGACAAAACCGAAATCTTGCCCAAAGACACCGATGGGCGCGTACCGCCTTTGCTGGTGCTGGGCTTCAGACCCCAGGACTGAGTGGCCTCGCGACACCCCGATGCACCGTCAAGTTTCGCTGCCACCTGCCGATTCATCCAAGTCGTCACCCCAAAGCCCATCTGGACTCGCCCATGAATCTGCGCACCTTGCCCCATTTTTTGAAGCACAGCCTCGGTATTGTGGTGCTGGGCATGGCCCTGCAAGCATCGGCGCTGGCCCAAGCCCCCAAAGGGGCCATTCCGGCAGGC
>Ga0228701_1002608_pt1 | contig 10402 bp, 10 predicted proteins | sample McNCre117_Aug_MG_2_FD_178017 | JGI IMG/M metagenome (GOLD analysis project Ga0228701, IMG submission 178017) | Freshwater microbial communities from McNutts Creek, Athens, Georgia, United States - 11-17_Aug_MG | ecosystem: Environmental > Aquatic > Freshwater > Creek | place: USA: Georgia...
GCGCTGACATGAAACCGATTTGGATTGTGGATGACGACCAGTCAATTCGCTTCGTGCTGGAGAAGGCGCTGTTGCGCGAGAACTTGCCCACCCGCAGTTTCACCAGTCCCCGCGAAGTCTTGCAAGCACTGGATGCGGCAAGCGAAGACGAGGGGCCGCAAATTTTGGTCAGCGACATTCGCATGCCCGGTGGTTCGGGCTTGGATTTGCTCACCAAAGTGAAAGAGCGTTTACCAACTTTGCCGGTCATCATCATGACCGCCTTCTCCGATTTGGACAGTGCGGTGTCAGCGTTCCAAGGTGGTGCATTTGAGTATTTGCCCAAGCCGTTTGATTTGCCCAAGGCGGTGGAGTTGATTCGCCGTGCCGTCGATGAAAGCCAACGCGAGCAAGCCCAAACCGAGCGGCAGGATGAGACGCCCGAAATGCTCGGTCAAGCGCCCGCTATGCAAGATGTGTTTCGCGCCATTGGCCGCTTGAGCCAAAGCCATGTGACGGTGATGATCACCGGTGAGAGTGGCTCGGGCAAAGAACTGGTGGCGCGTGCCCTGCACAAACACTCGCCGCGCGGCGATGCTGGCAGCAAAGGCCCGTTTGTGGCCATCAACACAGCGGCCATCCCTAAAGACTTGTTGGAGAGCGAACTCTTTGGGCACGAACGTGGTGCATTCACGGGTGCCCAAACCACGCGCCGTGGGCGCTTCGAGCAAGCTGAAGGTGGGACCTTGTTCTTGGACGAAATCGGTGACATGCCGTTTGATTTGCAGACCCGTTTGTTGCGTGTCTTGAGCGATGGCAACTACTACCGCGTGGGTGGTCACAACGCCATCAAAGCCAATGTGCGTGTGATTGCTGCGACCCACCAAGATTTGGAGCAGCGCGTCAAAGATGGCGTGTTCCGTGAAGACTTGTTCCACCGCCTGAACGTGATTCGCTTGCGTTTGCCCGCTTTGCGTGAGCGTCGTGAAGACATCCCCACCTTGACGCGCCACTTTTTGCAGCAGAGCGCACAACAATTGGGCGTGGAATCCAAGCGCATCTCTGACAGCGCACAAAGTTTGCTCAATCAATTTGCCTTTCCAGGCAATGTGCGTCAGTTAGAGAACATTTGCCATTGGTTGACCGTGATGGCACCCGCACAAGTGATCGAACCCAAAGACTTGCCGCCGGAAGTTCAAGTGGATGGCACAGAGGTCGCTAATTTGGCAGGGCAAGCGGCTCCGCCTGCGTTGGGCGCATCCGCGTCTACAACAGCGCCACAGGATGTGCTGCGGCCGTCCTCGCCCGCAAGTTCAACCAACGAGGGTGGCGGTACAGCGCCCGTGGTGCTGAATTTGCCAGGCGCCGACTGGGAACAAGGCTTAGAAGCCGAAGCCATGAGCTTGCTGGTCGCAGGTCGCACCGATGTGTGGGAGGTGTTGGCCAACCGCTTTGAAGCGCGCCTGATTCAAACCGCCTTGGCCAACACGCGGGGTCGACGCATTGAGGCCGCACAAAAACTCGGCATTGGGCGCAACACCATCACACGCAAAATCCAAGAGCTCGGGCTGGACGACTGAGCATGTCGTCCAGCGTGTGAAACTTTAAGCCAGCGTCACCACCACAGGGGTGTGGTCGCTGGGGCGTTCGTTTTTGCGTGGGGCTTTGTCGATCACACAAGCGCTCACACGGGGCTTGAGCGCATCGCTGACCAAGATGTGGTCAATGCGCAAGCCTCGGTTGCGGCGAAACGCGAACTCGCGGTAATCCCACCAGCTGTAACTCTTCTCGGCTTGTTCAAACAAGCGAAACGCATCGTGGGTGCCCAGTTGGATCAAGGCTTGAAAATGTTCGCGTTCTTCCACGGTGCAGTGGATGGTGTCTTTCAAAGCCACAGGGTCCCACACATCGCGGTCATCCACCGTGATGTTGAAGTCGCCCATCAACACGAGCTGGGGGTGGCGCGTGAGCTCATCCGCCACCCAGGCGCGCAGCGCGTCCAACCAACGCATCTTGTAAACAAACTTGTCGCTGTCTGGGGCTTGGCCGTTGGGAAAGTAGGCGCCAATCACGCGCACTCCGTCGACGGTGCCGGCAATCACACGCGCCATGTCGTCCTCAAAACCTGGAATGTTTTTGACCACATCGGTGATTGGTGTGCGTGACAGCAAAGCCACGCCGTTGTAGGTTTTTTGTCCAAAGAAAGCCACGTGGTAGCCCGCGGCTTCGATGGCTTCTTTGGGGAATTTATCGTCGGTGGTTTTGGTTTCTTGCAGCACCAACGCGTCGACCGGGTTGGCTGCCAACCAGTCCAAAACTTGGGGCAGACGCACGGTGAGTGAGTTGACGTTCCAGGTGGCGAGTTGCATGGGTATCGACGTATTCATCAGAGGTGTAGAGCCGCCAACAAACCCACACTCAAGCCAAATGCCCCTGCCCCAAACATGGCGTACTCCAACCAGCGCTTGCGTGTCAGCAAGGCGATGGCAGCCAGTGCAATGGCCACTTGCAGCAAGGTGGTGGCTTGGGCCCAGCGGTGGTGCTGGTGCATTTGCTCATCCGACTGGTGGTCCCATTCTTTGGACTCGGCTTCGAGTTTTTCGGCTACCACTTTGATGTCAGATTTTTCAGCTTTGTAGCGTTTGATTTCGGCGTCGTAAAACTCTTTTTTGCCAGCAGGCGCGAGCTCAAGTGCCAATTCGCTCAAATTCTGTTTGCTGCTCTTGGCTTGGTAAAAATTCCACTGGTTGGAAGCCTCGGTTTTTTTGATGGCCGCATTGTTTTTGTACAAGCCTGCGTTGGCTTGGGTGGCACCACCCATATAGCCAAAAATCGCGCCCACGGTGGCAATGATGGCGGTGAACATGGCGATTTTGTTGGTACTGCTGCTACCGTGACCTTGGGCCGCGTGTTCTAACTCGTGGTCGTGGGGGCCGTGAACGTGAAATTCGTGCTCAGACATGGTGTTCTTTTCAGAGGTTGCGTGTGAGGGTGACAAAACTGTAGCGTGTGCCATTGGCGGCGGTGTGCGATTCGCGAGCCGTTTCGTGCCAGCTGGCATCAAAGGCGGGCGCGAAGGCGTCGCCTTCGTAGTCGGCATCAATTTCGGTGACCACGGCACGCTTGGCCCAGGGCATGGACTGGGCGTACACCTCGGCACCACCTATCACCCATACCTCGTCGGTTGCCGCGCACAAGGCGAGTGCTTGGTCTATTGAATGGGCCACCTGGGCACCTTGTGCGTGCCAATCGCTTTGACGCGTGATCACAATGTTGGTGCGCCCTGGCAGCGGACGAAATTGAGGCGGCAGGGACTCCCAGGTCTTGCGACCCATGATGACCGGTTGACCGAGCGTGGTTTTTTTAAAGTGCGCCAGGTCTTCGGGCAAGTGCCAAGGTAATGTGTTGTTGCGGCCAATCACGCCGTTGCGCGCGCGCGCAAAGATCAGGTTCAAACCCATGTGTGTCTCTTGTGTTTAAACCGCAACCGGCGCTTTGATCGCACCGTGGCATTGGTAGTCGAGCACCTCGAAGTCTTCGTAGTCGTAGCCGAAGATCGAGTCGGGTTTGCGCTTAATGTGGAGCGTGGGGTAGGCGAACGGTGCGCGGCTGAGTTGCAAGTCCACTTGTTCGTGGTGGTTGCTGTAGATGTGGCAATCACCACCGGTCCAGATGAAGTCTCCGACATCCAAGTCGCATTGCTGTGCCACCATGTGGGTGAGCAGGGCATAGCTGGCAATGTTGAAAGGCACGCCCAAAAAGATGTCGGCGCTGCGTTGGTAGAGCTGGCAGCTGAGCTTGGCTTTTTCGCCCGGGTTTTGCGCGGGTGCCACGTAGAACTGAAAGAACGCATGGCAAGGCATCAGCGCCATCTTATTGAGCTCGGCCACATTCCAGGCGCTGACGATGATGCGGCGGCTGTCGGGGTTACTCTTCAGTGTGTCGATGACTTGTTGAATCTGGTCAATGTGGCCACCATCAGGGGTGGGCCAGCTGCGCCACTGCACGCCGTACACAGGGCCTAAGTCCCCATCTTCGCGAGCCCACTCGTCCCAAATCGTCACACCGCGCTCTTTGAGCCAGTTGTTGTTGCTTGAACCGGTCAGGAACCACAACAGCTCTTGGATGATGGAACGCAGGTGCACTTTCTTGGTGGTCACCAATGGGAAGCCTTCTCTTAAGTCAAAACGCATTTGATAACCGAACACGCTTTTGGTGCCCGTGCCGGTGCGGTCTGTTTTAGCCACGCCATGGGTGTAGACGTGTTGCATGAAATCTTCGTATTGGCGGCGAATGGGGCGCATAGAGGGAACTTTTAGAAAAATCTGCTTGAGAGTTTACGCGCTACAGGCAGAGGCCAGCACGGGCCATGATGGCGATGGGAATATTCAAAGTGAGTTGTTTTGTTGTGTAAAATGATATGAATTGAGCTCTAAAAGTCTCTACGCCTGGTGGCGTATTGACGACTTTTATAAACGCAACGACATTCTTAGGCAACCTGGAACACATCCATCACTCCAATTGTCGGCATGACATTACCTGAAAACATCAGCGCATCGCATCGCAGCGTGTACGACACCTGCGATCCAGATTACCTGCGTCAGCTGAGAGAAGCTTCGGGTGTGGAGGAAACATGGCTGGCGCGCACCGCCTGTTTGTCGCTGGCCCAAGTGCGCCAGTTGGAAGAAGGGGGAGAGAGTTTGTTCTACTCTCCCACCATCAAGCGCCAAGCTTATAAACGGTTGCTCATGCTCTTAGGCGCCGAGCCGCCTTCGGTCGTCATCGATTCGGTTGCTGATCCCGTTCCCTCTGTGGTTCATGACTTGAACGAGATCATCGCCATGGACGAGAAAAATTTGGACCGCAAATCAGCCGCCGACTTTTTCTTGGCCATGCGCAGTCGCGTGGCACAGCACAAGGTCTCGGCGATGGTCGTGTTGGTCATGGGGGTGACTGCCATGACCTCATGGGTGATGCCTATTGCAGGCATAGAGCCTGTGAGTCTGTCTGAGCGTGCGCCGGTCAAAGTGCCCGAGTCGCTGACGCTGGCAGCATTACCGGCTGCAACGCCTGTGCCCGCCGCACCTGCGGTGTCCGCGCCGCCAGTGGTTCAAGCCTCGGCATCGGTTTCGATCACAGCCCCACCTGCTGCTGTCACCGCCTCGGCGAGTGTGTCTGCATCGTGTCAATACACACGTGATGCGTTGCCTCAAATTTCACCTTTGACCGCAACCAAACCCAGCCGCTATGTGTACATGGTGGCTGCAGCAGATGTCACGGTGTGCGTGGTGGATGGCAACCAACAAGCCAGCTTGTTAAAGCTCAAAGCGGGTGAAAGTCAGAGTGTGTTTGGTACCGCGCCTTGGCAAGTGTCGAGCACCAAGTTGGCCCAGCTGCAAATTTATTTCCAAGGCTGGCGTGTATCGCTACCCGAAGGGACTGACCAACGCGTGGCGTTGATCGAGAAACCCAACTGAGGTTGAGTCGATTGACCATCTTGTCACCGACGGATGCCACCACCGATTGGGGTCATGTGGTGGTGATTGATGATGACCCCTCGGTGCGCCGCAGCCTGTGCACCATGCTGGAACGCGCAGGCTATCGCGTGACTGAGTACGAGAGCGCCGACGCATTTTTGCAAAACCCCATACCGCCTTCGCCGGTTGTGCTGTTGCTTGACATGCGCATGCCAGGCACCACAGGCGTCATGCTGCAAGCCAAGCTCAAAACCTTGGTCACGCATCCGGTGCCGATTGTGTTTGTGAGTGGCGACAGTCGACCCGATGAAATCATTTCCGCCATGAAGCAAGGGGCGGTTGACTTTTTGCTCAAGCCTTTCACGGCCCAAGCCATGCTTGATGTGATCACCCGCGCCATGCAAGTCGCTGTTCAGTCGCAAGAAGTCAGCAACAAGCAGGCGATGGTGTCAGAGCGTTTGCAACGTTTGACGCCACGTGAGCTTGAGGTTTGCCATTGGATGGTGCGCGGTTTTTCCAATCAACAAATTGCCTCATTGGATGGCGGCGCGGCGGCCACTATCAAATTACACCGTTCGCGGGTGATGGAAAAAATGCAGGCCCACAGCTTGCCCGAATTGATTGACATGCTCTCGGGCTTGCACCTGCCGGTTCCCACGCGCCAGGGGCGGGCGGCGGTTTAACGCACCACGCGGCCTGGGTTGAGAGTGCCTTTGGGATCCAGGGCCTGCTTGATCTGACGCATCACAGCCAGGGCGGTGGGATCTTTGTAATCGGGCAAGGTGTCGACTTTCAAGCTGCCTACCCCGTGCTCCGCAGAGATGGAGCCGCCAAATCGTTTGACAGCGTCATAGACCAAGGTGTTGACCCGATCTTCTTGGGTTTTTAAAAATGCTTGGTTGTTACTGCCTTCAGGGGCTTGCACGTTGTAGTGCAAATTGCCGTCACCCAAATGGCCAAAGTTGACCAAGCGCACGCCTTCAATCTCACGCTTGAGCATGGCGTCGGTTTCGGCCACAAAGGTGGGAATGGCAGACACCGACAAGGAGATGTCGTGTTTGATGTTCAAGCCTTCCTCTGCCTGTGCCATCGTGATGCTTTCGCGGATGTGCCACAAATTGCGCGCTTGCGAAAGGCTTTCAGCCACCACCGCATCGGTCACGCAACCGTCTTCGAAGGCGATTTCTAGCAAGTGTTCAAAGCGTTCGCGGGCATGGGCTTCAGACTCGGTGTCCGAGTTTTCCAGCAGCACGCAATACGGTGTTTGCTGCCACAAGGGCACGCGCAATTGGGGGTAGTGTTTGTCGACCAAGCTCAGCGCAAACTGACCCATCATCTCGAACCCGGTCAAACCTGCGCCTAGATGTTTGTGCGCCAAACCCAGCAAACGCACCGCATGTTCAACCGATGGCACTGCGGCCCAAGCGGTGAGTTTGGCCGCCGGCAAGGGGTAGAGCTTCATGGTGGCAGCGGTGATGATGCCCAGCGTGCCTTCGCTGCCGATCATCAGATTGCGCAAGTCGTAGCCGGTGTTGTCTTTGCGCAAGCCACTCAAGCCGTGCAGGATTTCGCCTTGTGCGGTGACCACTTCCAACCCCAGACACAACTCACGCGTGTTGCCGTAGCGCACCACCTGTGTGCCGCCTGCATTGGTGGACAAGTTCCCGCCAATCGTGCAACTGCCTTCGGAGCCCAGACTGAGCGGGAACAAAAAGCCTGCTTTCTCCGCGGCTTGTTGCAGGTTTTGCAGCACACAGCCCGCTTCAACTGTGATGGTCAGGTTGTCACCGTCTACCGCACGAACCGCGTTCATGCGCTGCAAACTCAACAGCACTTGGGTGCCCGAATCGTCGGGAATGCCACCCACCACCAAGCCCGTGTTGCCGCCTTGCGGCACGATGCTCACCCCCGCTTGCGCACAGGCTTTGACCACGGCCGCCACTTCATTGGTGTTGCCGGGGCGTACCACAGCCAGTGCTTGGCCACGTGTGCGTTTGCGCCAATCTTGCTCGTAGGCCGTCAAGTCGCCTTCGGTCAACACATGGGCGGCACCAATCGCTTGGTTGAGGGTGTTCAACAAATCAAGTTGCGCAGCAGTGGGCATAAAAACCTCAAGAATGGGAGGAGGCAGCGACGGCGGTGTCTGTCGCTGCATCGGTCATGTCATGGCGTTTGGCATGCTGGAGCCGCAAGCGCACATGCAGCGCGCAGGCCACAAACAGCACCACACACAAGAAAACTTCCAGCATGGCGAAATAGTTGCTGGGCGCGCGATCGCCCCAAGCGCGCACCACACCCTCGGTGAAATAAAGCCAGACCAACAAGCTGACCCAGCGGTAGGTGTACATGCGGTTTTTCAGCAAACCTGTCAGGGGAATACACAGCGGCAACACTTTGAGTGCGAGCAGCGTTCCGCCTGGTCGAATGGGGGCCAGCCACAGCTCCCAAGCCAGGCCCAGCACGATGAGCCCCATCAAGCTGCCCACGGCGAGCAATCGGGTCAGCGTCACGTGACGCGGCGTGTGTTCTTCGGGGGCGGTGTGGGAGGTGTGCATAGAGGATGGCATGATTCGGGTCATGATTGTCCCGCAACTCCACAGCTTTTTCACTCGCCTGAGCCAATTCCCTTGGCGCAACACCGCGCGCACCTTGCGCCAACGTTTTCGCGAGGACCGCCTCGGTCAAGCCGCAGGCAGTTTGACCTTCACCACCACCATTGCGCTGGTCCCTTTGGTGACGGTGGCCTTGGCTGTTTTCACCGCGTTTCCAATGTTTAGCGATTTTCAAGCCGTGTTGCAACGCCGCTTGGTCGAGAGCTTTGTGCCTGACAACATCTCCCGCCAAGTGCTGGGTTACTTGACCTTGTTTGCTAGCAAGGCCAGCCGCTTGGGCGTGGTCGGTGTCACAGCCTTGATTTTGTCTGCTATCACCTTGGTGTTCACGATTGATCGCACCTTGAACGCCATTTGGCGCGTGCGCACACGCCGCCCCTTTGCACAAAGCATGCTGCTGTATTGGACGGCCATCACGCTGGGGCCGTTGCTGATGGGGGCGAGCTTGGTGATGATGTCACAACTCATTGTGGTGTCACGTGGTTTGGCTGCAGACACGTTGGGGAATTTGCGTTGGTTCTTCAGCACCTTGGAATTCTTGTTGTTGGCCTGGGGGGTGAGCGCCTTGTACCGCTACGTGCCGTATACCCAAGTGCGCTGGAGCCATGCCTTGGTCGGTGGGGTGTGGGTAGCCGCAGCGACTGAAATTGCGCGCAATGTCTTGGCCTACTACTTCGGCAAGATGCCTACCTATTCGGTGGTTTACGGGGCGTTTGCCACCGTGCCGATTTTGTTGGTGTGGATTTATTTGGCCTGGTCCATCGTGTTGATGGGGGCTGTTTTGGTGGCCAACCTCCCCAGTTTGTTAGGGGGCATTGCCCGTGATGGACGCAGCGTGGGTTGGCGCTTTCAGCTCGCGCTGGAGGTGTTACAGCTCTTGCAACTGGCACGTACCACTGACGCGCGTGGTGCCAGCTTGATGCAGCTGTGCGAAGACCTCAAGCTCGATCCCTTACAGCTCGAAGAAGTACTGGCCACCTTGGTGGACCTAGACTGGATTGCCCGTTTGAGCGAGTCCGTCGATGCCCGGCACACCCATGTGCAAGAAGCTCGCTATGTGATGCTGGCTGACCCCCACCAAACGCCCCTTTCGCCGTTGATGGAGCGTTTGTTGCTGGTGCGCAGCGCCGAGAGTCAAGGCCTGTGGATGCGCTGGCAAGACCTGCGCTTGCGCGATGTGATGTAAATACCATGAGGCACTTGCATTCAGGTGCTCGGGTGTGATCAGGCGCCCAAAAACGTTTTCAAGGCTTGCAAGGTTTCTTCGGGCGACTCGCTCATTTGGTGATGGCCCATGGGCACATCCACCACCGTGAATTGTTTGCCGCTTTGCTTGGCTTGCGCCACCAAAGACTGAGCCGCGCGTGGCGTGGTCATTTGATCGCTAGCGCCCAACAGGAACAACACCGGGCACGTCACTGCCTCCATGGCCTGCAAACCGTTGGCATAGCTGTCGCAGGCGACAAAACCCCGATGGAACACATTCACGGCCGGGTTGCTGGCTAGCACCCGACGGTTTAAGGCGAGCGATGTGCCAAAGACCCAGGTTCCAGGTCCCAGCCCTGACGGTGGGGCGGCCAAGGTGGCGCGTGAAAACACATTCACCATGTGCATGGCTTTGGCGGGCTCGTGCAGCGATGCCTCCAGCAACACGGGCGAGACTTTCATGGGGAAGGCCGTGCCCACCAGCGCCAGGTGGGTGATGCGCTCTTTCATGCGTGCAGCAGTTTCCAGCGCAATCAGCGAGCCCCAGCTGTGGCCCACCAATGCTGCTTTTTCAACACCTGCTGCGTCGAGCAAAGCCTCAATGAATTGCGAGGCTTCTTCCACCGTCGATGGGGCGTCACCACCGCTGCGGCAATGACCTGGCAAGTCCACGGCCAGCACATTGAAGCCGTGGTGGGCGAGGTAGCGGCTTTGCAAAATCCACACGCTGTGGTCATGCAGCACACCATGGATGAACACTACCGTGGGCTTGGCTGCGTCAAAGGCTTTGCCACCGGTGTAGGCGTAGGCCACATAGCTTTGGCCAGCAGGCGTTTGCAGATTGAATTTCATGGCACGTCTCTCCTTAGGCTTGGGCGGGTTTGCTCGCTTCGCCGCCCGCTTTTTCTGCCGCCTTCAAGGCGCGTTTCAAGTCGTCAATCAAGTCGGCGGGGTCTTCCAAACCGATGGACAAACGGATGGTGCCTGGGCCAATGCCAGCACCGGCCAAGGCCTCGTCGCTCATGCGGAAATGCGTGGTGCTGGCGGGGTGAATCACCAAGCTGCGGCAGTCGCCCACGTTGGCCAGGTGGCTGAAAAGTTTCAGGGCTTCGATGAAGGCCACGCCTT
>Ga0228701_1002610_pt1 | contig 10390 bp, 14 predicted proteins | sample McNCre117_Aug_MG_2_FD_178017 | JGI IMG/M metagenome (GOLD analysis project Ga0228701, IMG submission 178017) | Freshwater microbial communities from McNutts Creek, Athens, Georgia, United States - 11-17_Aug_MG | ecosystem: Environmental > Aquatic > Freshwater > Creek | place: USA: Georgia...
GGGTCAGAAAATTCATCAGCCGCTTGGCGTTGTCGCTCTTGGCTTCAAACTCAATGCCCGCGTAAATGTCTTCCGAGTTTTCACGGAAGATGACCATATTGGTTTTCTCGGGCTCTTTCAGGGGCGATGGCACGCCTTTGAAATACTGCACCGGACGCAAGCACACAAACAGGTCCAGCTTTTGGCGCAAGGCCACGTTCAAGGAGCGAATGCCGCCGCCCACGGGCGTGTTCAGAGGGCCTTTAATCGACACCACGTAGTCGCGCAAGACATCCACCGTCTCATCGGGCAGCCACACATCGGGGCCATAGAGCTGGGTCGATTTGTCACCCGCAAACACTTCCATCCACTGAATTTGGCGGCTGCCGCCATAGACTTTGGCCACCGCAGCATCGACCACTTTGCGCATCACGGGCATCACGTCTTTGCCCACGCCGTCCCCTTCGATGAAAGGAATGATGGGTTGGTCAGGCACGTTCAGCGACAAGTCGGCGTTGACGGTGATTTTTTGACCCTGGGCCGGCACTTGGATGTGCTGATAAGACATGAAAAAAAGCTCCCGTGAGATATTTGTTTGCTGCAATTCTAGAGGCCTGCCAGATCGCTGCCGCGCGAGGTGCGATACATTTCAAGCTGTGTTTTGCAGCGGCCTCACTTGGCCTGGGTTTGAACTTATGAAACGTGTCCTTTTTTCCATTCTCTTGGCGGTACTCAGTGAGGCCGTGAGCGCACAAGACACGCCGCAAACCAATTTGCCCCGGATCAAGCTGCAAGCAGGCATGTACCAAATTGACACCCAGGTGGCGCAAACCCCCGAGCAGCGCAGCATCGGCCTGATGTTTCGCAGTGACATGCCGCAACACGAAGGCATGCTGTTTGTGTTCGAACAGCCCGCCACGCAATGCTTTTGGATGAAAAACACCCTGCTGCCCTTGACGGCTGCCTTCATTGCTGACGACGGCACCATCGTCAACCTGGCCGACATGAAGCCCCAAACCACCGACTCACACTGCTCGACCAAGCCCGTGCGCTTTGTGCTTGAAATGAACCAGGGTTGGTTTAGCAAAAAGGGGCTCAAAGCGGGGAGCCGCTTGGCAGGTGTGGCCTTCAAGCCTTAAATGCCTTAGGTGCCTTGAGCGCTGGTTGCAGGTAGTTTGCGTGGTCGACCACCGCGCGCACCATTGGCTCGCGCCGCACTCGCTTTGGCTTGTGATCTAACGCTCCCAGCTTTGGCAGCATGTGCACGCATCCATGCGCGGCTACCAAAGACCCCATGAAGCAGGCCTTCAACGGTTAAATCTGCATCCAGCAGCGGCCAGCTTATCCCCGTACCCTTTGGCGAAATTTGAATGCGTGCAAGCTGAACTGATGACGCGTTTTGGAGTCCTTGGGCTAAATGCGGCGGAAAGCTAAAACTTGCCCCGTTTTGCAAAACGACATGAATCAGTTTTTTGCGTGCATCGTATTTGGCACTCACCGCATGCATCGCATCCAACGCTTGGCTTTGCGCGCTGCGATCGTGCGGCAAATCTTTAAGTTGCATTTCAACCCAGTCGGGGTATTTAGATTCAGTCATGCAAATTACTCCACATCGTTGTCAACACATGCAATCTGTCGTTCACGGCTATGAGGGCCGATGCGATCGATGGCTTCTTGGGTTTTCCCAAAATAGACATCAACAAAGGCGGCTGAGTCAGTGCGATGCGAATCTCCCAGTCACCACCCAGCACATGGACATGCGGCGGTGGATGATCATTTGGGTAAATCACCAGACGCAAATTCGCAACTCGAATGCTGCTCATAATAACCCATCATGTTTGGTTTATTCGAGCTTTAAGTATCCGTAACGACGAACAGCCAAGCGCCAAGCAACACTCACAAACAAAAAGCCAGCCCATTTGCAGGCTGGCTTTTATGCGAGTTCTAGCGCGACTGCGCTAGGGGTAGCAGATGACTTAAGCGAAATTGGCTTCAGCGAAAGACCAATTGACCAGTTGGTCGAGGAACGTCTCGACAAACTTAGGACGCATGTTGCGGTAGTCAATGTAATAGGCGTGTTCCCACACGTCCACAGTCAACAAGGCTTTGTCTGCGGTGGTCAAGGGTGTGCCAGCGGCGCCGGTGTTGACGATGTCCACCGAACCGTCGGCTTTTTTGACCAACCATGTCCAGCCAGAGCCGAAGTTACCCACGGCGCTCTTGACAAACGCTTCTTTGAACGCGGCGTAGCTGCCAAATTTGGCGTTGATAGCTGCAGCCAAAGCGCCTGTGGGCTCGCCACCGCCTTGGGGCTTCATGCAGCTCCAGAAGAAGGTGTGGTTCCAAATTTGGGCTGCGTTGTTGTAGATACCGCCGCTGGACTTCTTGACGATGTCTTCGAGCGACATGGCTTCGAATTCAGTGCCTTTTTGCAGGTTATTCAGGTTCACAACGTAGGCGTTGTGGTGCTTGCCGTGGTGGAACTCCAAAGTTTCTTTGGAGTAATGAGGGGCCAATGCATCGATGGCGTAAGGCAGTGCGGGGAGCGTGTGTTCCATGAAGTCCTCTTGTGTAAAAACGTGAATTGTAAAAACTAAATTTAAATCTGATCGGCAACTCGCAAATCAACCACGCCATCAGCCAGGGTTGCTTGCAGCGGCTGCCCGGGCTGGGTTTGGTTGACTGAAGTGATGGCGCTGCCCTGTGCATCGCTGAGCCAGGCAAAGCCGCGCTGCAACACCAATTTGGGATCCAACAAGTCTAAGCGCAAGGCCGCGCGGTGCAAACGCTCGCGCGCCAAAGCGGGTGTTTGTTGCACACCGCGCGCAAGCCCGGCGCTCAAAGCAGCCAGTTCATGCCCGCCCCGCTGGGTGCGGCGTTGCACCGACGATGTCAAACGCTGCTGCAAGCCCAACAGTTGTATTTTTTGGTGGCTCAAGCCCTCTGAAGGGCGGCCTAAACGGGCCTGGGCGCGGTCCAAACGCTGCTCTTGGGTATCCAGGTGGCGGTAGGTCAGGGTTTGCAAGGCCGAGACCCATTGGGCCAAATTGGCTTGCAAGTCGGCCCGGGGCATGGCGCACATCTCTGCCGCAGCGGTGGGGGTCGGGGCACGCAAGTCGGCACAAAAATCGGCAATGGTGAAGTCGGTTTCATGCCCCACCCCGCTGACCACAGGCACCGGGCACGCCACGATGGCGCGGGCCAAGGCTTCGTCGTTGAAGGCCCACAGGTCTTCCATGGAACCGCCACCTCGCACCAACAAAATCACGTCCATACCGGGCACTTGGCTCAAAGACTGCAAGGCCTGCACCAAGGACGCCCCCGCTTGCTCGCCCTGGACCAAGGACGGCGCCAACACCACCGGAATATGCGGCACACGACGCTGCAAAGCCGTGGCGACGTCATGCAAAGCCGCCGCGCCCAAGGACGTGACCACGCCAATGCAGCGCGGCATGGCGTTAAGCGCGCGCTTGCGCTCGGGCGCAAACAAGCCCTCGGCCTCGAGCTTGGCTTTACGCTGCAAAAAGGCCTCAAACCAAGCGCCTTGGCCGGCTCGGCGCATGTTTTCCACAATGAGCTGCAACTCGCCGCGGGGTTCGTACACGCCCAATCGGCCACGTACCTCCACCAATTCACCATCGGCGGGCGAAAAATCCATCAACTGAGCCGCACGTTTGAACATGGCACAGCGCAATTGGCCTTGTGCATCCTTCAATGTGAAGTAGCAATGCCCGCTGGATGCACGTGTGAAGCCCGAAATCTCACCCCGCACCGCCACAGGATTGAAACGCGCATCCAAAGCGTCCGCCACAGCGCGGCACAAAGCACCAACTGCCCATGTACGGGGCGCCAATCCTAGCGATTCAGAAGACGGCATGGCAAGATTCATCCACAGTTGGCCCAGATACGCATGAAATGCAGCTGGTATACAAAAACACTGAAGCCACGGTACAAGTCATTGATTTCATTCAGTTTTTTGACGCTCAAAATTCAGTCAATGTGTTCAATCTCACAGTTCATGCGACTTCGGAGGCCTTCGATAAGAAGTTACCCACAAAGTTATCCACAGTAAATGTGCATGAATGCCTGGGCCATAATGAGCCGAAACTTGCTTTTTGGAGTGTTGATTTGCTGTCGATCATACAAGCGGCCGGATGGCCGATTTGGCCGTTGTTGCTGTGCTCTGTGGTGGCTTTGGCCTTGGTGATTGAACGCCTGATGAGCTTGCGCGTTCATTTGGTGGCGCCGCCCGGGTTACTGGAACAAGCCATCACCGCCTCACGCCAGAACTTGCCATCGAACGAGGTGGTGGAGCAGCTCAGCCAACACTCGTTGTTAGGCCGGGTGCTGGCCAGTGGCTGGCAAGCGCTCAAGGCCGAACCCCATATCAACGAAGCTGATTTGCACTCCAGCATGGAAGCCGCAGGTCGGCAAGCGGCACATGATTTGGAAAAACATCTGGTCGCCCTGGCCACCATCGCTTCGGCCGCCCCGCTGCTGGGCTTGCTGGGAACCGTGATCGGCATGATCGATATTTTTGGTGCCCAAACCTCACCCGGCACCAGCAACCCGGTGCAACTGGCGCAAGGCATTTCGATGGCGCTGTACAACACGGCGTTTGGTTTGATCGTCGCCATTCCGGCCTTGATGTTCTGGCGTTACCTGCGCGCACGCGTGGACGCCTATGTGCTCGGCATGGAACTCGATGCCGAGCGCTTTGCCCGCCACCTGCTGGCCTTGCGCAGCCAACTCAAGGCCTAAGAAAGCGTCAGCCAAGCCATGAAGTTTCACCGCAACCACAGCCCCGAGCCTGAAATCAACCTGATCCCGTTCATTGACGTCTTGCTCGTGGTGTTGATCTTTTTGATGCTCTCAACCACCTACAGCAAATTCACCGAAATGCAACTGAACTTGCCCGTGGCCGACATGGCGCCACAACAAGAGCGGCCGCGTGAAGTGATTGTGGCCATCAGCAGCGAAGGCCAATACAGCGTCGCACGCACCCCCCTTCAAGGGCGTGATGTGCAAAGCCTGAGCCAAGCGCTCAGCCAAGCCACCCACAACATGGACAACCCCATGGTCATCATCAGTGCCGATGCCCAAGCCAGCCACCAGTCGGTGATGTTGGTGATGGAGGCGGCACGCCGCACCGGCTTGAATCAACTCACCTTCGCCGCCCAAGCCTCTGGCGGCAAAACGGACTGAGGGCTGCCCCCATGAGCCGCTTGCGCCATGTGCTCACGCACGCTTGGCTGAGCCGCGGCCCCTTGGCTTGTATGTTGTGGCCCGTCAGCGTGCTGTATGGCGTGCTGGTCTGGCTTCGTCAGCGCCTCTACCAACAAGGCTTCTTGCAGTCTGCACGCCTGAATGTGCCTGTGATCGTGGTGGGCAATGTGCTTGTGGGCGGCGTGGGCAAAACCCCTGTGGTCATGGCCTTGGTCCAGCATTTGACGCAGCGTGGGCTGAAAGTTGGCGTGATTTCGCGCGGCTATGGCCGTCACACCCGCGATGTGCGGGCTGTCCACGCCGACAGCCAGGCCCACGAGGTCGGCGATGAACCGCTGCTGATTGCCCGCACCTGCACCGTGCCCGTCTGGGTCGGGTCTGACCGCGCGGCCGCCGGACACGCTTTGCTGGCCCAACACCCCGAGGTACAAGTGATCGTCTGCGACGATGGCTTGCAGCACCTGGCGCTGACCCATGATCTGGCGCTGTGTGTTTTTGACGAGCGCGGCGTGGGCAATGGCTGGCTCTTGCCCGCAGGCCCCTTGCGCGAGCCTTGGCCTCGTCGCCAGGCAGCGCCCACATGGGTGGTCAAGACCTCAGGCGTCGCCGCCAGCGGCGAATTTGCAGCAAACCGGCAATTGGCCCCTGTGGCGCATCGCGCCGATGGCAGCACACGGGCCTTGCGCAGCTGGTTCAACCAACCCGTGCAGGCGCTGGCCGGCATTGCCAAACCCGAGGTGTTTTTTGACATGCTGCGCGCCCAAGGCCTGCAACTGAGCCACACACAGGCCTTGGCCGACCATGCCGATTTGGACCTGGTGCACATTGATGCAGACGCAGGCGAAGTGTTGTGCACCGAAAAAGACGCCGTCAAACTCTGGCGCACCCACCCCCAGGCCTGGGCGGTGCCCCTCGTCACCCAATTGCCGCCCGACTTGCTCACCACCATCGACCAAGCGCTCGATGCAAAGTTATCATCCTTGCATGGACTCCAAACTCATTGAACTGCTGGTCTGCCCCGTGACCAAAGGCCCGCTCGACTACAACCGCGAACATCAAGAACTGATCTCTCGCAGCGCGCGCTTGGCCTATCCCATCCGCGATGGCATTCCGATCTTGCTGGAAAACGAAGCCCGCCCCCTGACTGACGCTGAACTCGAGGCCTGAATGTCGTTTTGTGTTTTGATCCCGGCCCGCATGGCCTCCCTGCGTTTGCCCGACAAGCCCTTGGCCGATATCGCGGGTGCCCCCATGGTGGTACGCGTGGCACAACGCGCGCTGCAATCGAGCGCGACGCGGGTGGTGATTGCGGCAGACGATGTGCGTATCACCACCGCCTGCGCGCAACACCAAATTCAAGCCGTCTTGACCCGCAGCGACCACCCCTCTGGCAGCGACCGTTTGGCGGAAGCCTGCGAAGCGCTCGGCTTGCAAGACGATGAGATCGTGGTCAACGTGCAAGGCGATGAGCCCTTGATTGACCCCGCCGCCATCGACGCGGTGGCCCAATTGCTGGCCCAGCGCCCCGACTGCAGCATGAGCACCCTGGCCCATGCGATTGACTCGGTGCAAGACTTTGCCAACCCCAATGTGGTCAAAGTGGTGCTGGATGCCCACAACACGGCGCTGTACTTCAGCCGCGCCCCGATTGCCTGGTGGCGTGATGGTTTCGCGCAAGGCATCACGAGCTTGCCAACACCAGCGCCGCTGCGCCATGTGGGCTTGTATGCCTACCGCGTCGGCTTTTTGCGCCAGTTCCCTCAACTCTCGCAAGCGCCGTTGGAAATCACCGAATCGCTGGAGCAATTGCGCGCCATGTGGCATGGCCACCGTATTGCCGTGCATGTCACCGATCACGCCCCCGGACCCGGTGTCGACACGCCAGAAGATTTGGCGCGCGTGCGTGGGGTTTTCCAGCGCATGGCGTAAGCCTTTGCAAGGGGATCGCATGCTATCCTCAGAGCGAAAAATAACTTAGCGAATTCATCATTAGGACCAAGCATGAGACTCATTTTGTTGGGCGCCCCCGGTGCCGGTAAAGGCACACAGGCCACCTTCATCTGCCAGAAATACGGCATCCCACAAATCTCAACCGGCGACATGCTGCGCGCTGCCGTCAAAGCGGGTACGCCCTTGGGTGTGGAAGCCAAAAAAGTGATGGATGCCGGCGGCTTGGTCAGCGACGACCTCATCATCAACTTGGTCAAAGAACGCATTGCCCAACCCGATTGCGCCAAAGGTTTCTTGTTTGATGGCTTTCCACGCACCATTCCGCAAGCCGATGCCATGAAAGCAGCAGGCGTGAAGCTCGACTATGTGCTCGAAATCGACGTCCCGTTTGACGCCATCATCGAACGCATGAGCGGTCGCCGTGCCCACGTCGCCAGCGGCCGCACCTACCACGTCAAGTTCAACCCACCCAAGGTGGAAGGCAAAGACGATGTGACGGGCGAACCCTTGATCCAGCGCGACGACGACAAGGAAGAAACCGTCAAAAAGCGTTTGGACGTGTACAGCGCCCAAACCCGTCCGCTGGTCGACTACTACTCCAGCTGGGCCAAAAACGATGCCGCTGCTGCGCCCAAATACCGCGCCATCAGCGGCACGGGCTCGGTAGAAGAAATCAAGGAACGCGCCTTCAACGCCCTGGCCGCCTGATTGCCATCTGCCCCATGCAAAGGCCGCTGACGCGGCCTTTGTTGTTTTTAGCGCTCAGCGCTTTGCGCCTTGAGCAAAGACAGCCATAAAGCCACCCGAGCTTTGGCTGGCGCAAGCCCTGGTGCTACCGGCAACGCATCACCAGGATGGGCCTGCGCAGCTCCGAACGCGCAGCGCGAGGTGCGCAACACCTGGGCGCCACGGGCTTGCGCTTCCTGCAAAGCCGCCTCTAAATCGGCATGGACACTGCCATTGCCCGTGCCCGCCACAATCCAGCCTTCGGGCGCATCTGCCGCCAGCAAAGCGCGCACCATGCGGCCATCGGCCCCTGCATGGTTGACCACCCATTCCACCCGTGGCCAACGCGTGGCTGAAGCAAACTCAGCAGCCGTTGGTGCGGGCAAAAGCGAGGCCGTGTCGGGTGTTGCACGCAAGCGCTGCCACAGACCATCGTGCACCACCCCCACAGGGCCTTCGGGGCCAGAGCTGAAGGCATGGGCTTGATGGCTGTGGATTTTTTGCACCGCCTGCGCCGGGTGAACGTCGCCCGCACACACCACCACCACCCCGTGCACGTCCTGGCTTTGAGCCACCACAAACGCATCGCGTAAATTGGCCGGACCATCGCTGTTTGGGGCATTGGCAGGCCGCATGGCACAGGTCAACACCACGGGCTTGCGGGGCTGCAGCACGCACTGCAACACATAAGCGGTTTCCTCCAGGGTGTCCGTGCCATGCGTGATGAGCACCGCCTGCACATCGTCTTGTTGTAGCCAATGGTCCACACGCGCGACCAAAATCTGCCAAATCGCATACGACATGTTTTTGCTGTCGATTTGCGCCACTTGCTCGCTGAGAACTGTGACATTCGACGGCGCCACCCCCTCCAACAGCTGCCCTACGCCCAGCTGGGCCGCCTTGTAGCGTTGCGGTGCAGACACGTCGTCTGCCAGCCCTGCAATCGTGCCACCTGTGGCTAAAACAACAATTTTTTGAGTTTTTTTCGCATTCATGGCTTGCCAAACTCCAAAACCTGGTTAAAAATACAGTTACTGGATGTCCAAACAGGACATTCCACCAGCCCACATTGTGCAGGAGCCGCATTCATGATCGACACACCCAAACTCACGCCCCGCCAGCAGCAGATTCTGGAGCTGATTCAATCGGCGATTGCCAACACCGGCTCGCCGCCCACCCGGGCTGAAATTGCCGCCGAACTCGGCTTCAAGTCCGCCAACGCCGCCGAAGAGCATTTGCAAGCCTTGGCCCGCAAAGGCGCGATCGATTTGGTCAGCGGCACCTCACGCGGCATTCGCCTCAAAGGCCAAAGCTTGCGTGCTGAACCCACGCCACAAGGCATGGCCCTGCCCTTGATTGGCCGCGTGGCCGCCGGTTCGCCCATCTTGGCGCAAGAACACGTCGATCAAACCTATTTTGTCGAAAGCAGCCTGTTCGAACGCAAGCCCGATTACCTGCTGCGCGTGCGCGGCATGTCCATGCGCGACGCCGGCATCATGGATGGCGACTTGTTGGCCGTGCAATCCACCCGCGACGCGAAGAATGGGCAAATCGTGGTGGCTCGCCTGGGCGATGACGTGACCGTCAAACGCTACCGCCGCCTGCCCGATCACATTGAGTTGCTGCCCGAAAACCCCGACTACAAAACCATTGTGGTCGAGCCCGGTGAGCCGTTTGAAATTGAAGGCCTCGCTGTTGGCCTGATCCGTAACACCATGTTGATGTAAAGAAAGAACGACCATGAGCCTCGCACTTTTTGGCGCTTACCGCCTGCTGAACCCGCTGCAAAACGTTGTCCGTGGCTTCATGCCATCGCAAGCCTTGCAAAGCACCCCCACTTGCCGTCCCCTGCCCTTGCGCGTGTCGCGCGTGATGGAAGCCCAGCAAAGCCGCCAAACGGCTGGACGCATGGTGATTTCAGGTCGCATGGCCGATGTCTGCGCCGAACTCGACCGCTTGGCCGAGCTCGAAAATCGCCACTGAAGCCAGCGCGCGTGGTTGGCGCGCTGAGGCGCTGAGGCCCTGGGGTCTTAGGCGTTGGGCCCGAGCAAAAAGTCGGTTTTGCCAACGTCCACGCCGTTGTGGCGCAAGATCGCATACGCCGTGGTGACGTGAAAAAATACATTGGGCATGGCCCAGTGTTTGAGGTAGTCCTCGCCAGCCATGGTGCGCGTTTTGTCCTTGCCCACCGGAAACGTGATGCTTTTTTGCTCCGTGCCATCCAAGGCCGATGCAGGCACGGTGTGCAGCCAATCCAAGGTTTTTTGAATCCGCCCCATGAGTTCATCGAACGTGGATTCGGTGTCATCGAACTTCGGGGCCTCCAAGCCTGACAAGCGCGCCACACACAACTTGGCCGCATCGCAAGCAATCAAGACCTGGCGTGTGAACGGCAGCATATCGGGCGCCAAGCGGTATTGGGCCAACACCGATGCATCAAACTTTTTCGCCTGCGCATGCGCTTGGCCTTTGGCCAAGAGGTGCTTGAGGTTGGTCAGCGCGGTTTGAA
>Ga0228701_1002611_pt1 | contig 10388 bp, 10 predicted proteins | sample McNCre117_Aug_MG_2_FD_178017 | JGI IMG/M metagenome (GOLD analysis project Ga0228701, IMG submission 178017) | Freshwater microbial communities from McNutts Creek, Athens, Georgia, United States - 11-17_Aug_MG | ecosystem: Environmental > Aquatic > Freshwater > Creek | place: USA: Georgia...
CTGGCAAGTGGCTGGCAGACCTGGCAGGCTTAGCGCGGCTGCGTTTGCATGCTTTAGGTGTTAACTCGGTGGCTGGCAACGACAGCACGCCCGAGTGGTGCACGGTGACGCAGCGTTCAAGGCTCTTTTCGTTCAGGCGCGATGGGGTGACTGGACGCTTTGCTGTGTGCATCTGGCGCAACTGAGGCCGCACTTTCGCGTGCGGCAGCCTCTTTGGCTTTGATGGCACGACGCCTCGCAGGCGTCCCCATGATGTAGCCCACCACGCTCATAGGCAGTACGCCGTAGAGCAGAAAAGTAAACGCTGCGCCAAGCAAAGAGCCCACGGGGCTTGTCGCTTCTGCGATCGCCATCATGAAAGCCACGTAAATCCAAGCGATCAAGACCAAATACATCTAGGGGTTTTCTCTCAAGTTTGATTTCTGTCAGAAATTCGAAGGTAAATCGCTGACATACTGGCGACAGTTATAGCAATGACAGTGACTGTATAGGAGTTAGCGATGGATCAGAATGCGGCCCTCAAGAGCCTAGGGGATAGCTGGCTCAAAGCCTTGGCCTCATTTCAAACAATCGGTGGTGGAGATGCCAAAGCACCCGCACTGAGCTTCTCTCCTGAAAAACTCGAAGCGTTGCAAAAGCAATACATCACAGAAGCTACTGAGTTGTGGAACCAAAGCCTACATGGCAAAGCAGAAGTCAAAGATCGCCGATTCAAAGGCGAAGCATGGGCGCACAACCCCATGGCTGCATTCACTGCAGCGGCGTATTTGCTCAACACCCGCACCATGATGGCACTCACCGATGCTGCCGATACAGACGCCAAAACCAAAGCACGTATTCAATTCGCGGTTGAGCAATGGGCCGCTGCTGCAGCGCCTAGCAACTACTTGGCGTTGAACGCTGAAGCACAGCAAAAAGCGATTGACACCAAAGGCGAGAGCATTTCCAAAGGCATTCAAAACTTGTTGCACGACATGCAGCAAGGCCACGTGTCGATGACCGACGAAAGCCTGTTTGAAGTAGGCAAAAACGTCGCCACCACCGAAGGCCAGGTGGTGTTTGAAAACGAGTTCTTCCAACTGCTTGAATACAAACCCCTCACCGCGAAGGTGTACGAGCGTCCGTTCTTGTTCATCCCGCCTTGCATCAACAAGTTCTATATCTTGGACTTGCAGCCAGAAAACTCATTCATCCGCTACGCCGTGGCCCAAGGTCACCGCACCTTCGTGGTGAGCTGGCGCAACCCTGACGAGAGTATGCGCAACACCACATGGGACAACTATGTGGAGGATGTGGCCATTCAAGCTATTAAGGTGGTGCAAGAAATTGGGGGCTCAAAACAAATCAATGCGCTTGGCTTTTGCGTGGGCGGCACCATTCTTTCTAACGCGCTCGCCGTGTTGGCTGCACGTGGCGAAAAGCCAGTGGCTAGCGCGACCTTGCTGACCACGCTGATTGACTTCACAGACACCGGTGTGCTGGATGTGTTCATTGACGAAGCTTTCGTTAAGTTCCGTGAAGGTCAATTCGCTGAAGGCGGGTTGATGAAGGGCAAGGACATGGCGTCGACCTTCAGCTTCTTGCGCCCCAACGATTTGGTGTGGAACTATGTGGTGGGTAACTACCTCAAAGGCGAAACACCGCCACCGTTTGACTTGCTCTACTGGAACAGCGATTCCACCAACTTGCCTGGCCCCATGTATGCCTGGTATTTGCGCAACACTTACCTTGAGAACAACCTCATCAAGCCCGGCAAAGCCACGGTGTGCGGCGAGAAGATCGACCTGCGCAAAGTGGACATGCCCATCTACATCTACGGCTCGCGTGAAGACCACATCGTGCCGATTGGCGGCGCGTACGCCAGCACACATGTGTTCCCTGGCAAAAAGCGTTTTGTCATGGGGGCCTCGGGCCACATCGCAGGTGTGATCAACCCACCTGCGGCCAAGAAGCGTTGCTACTGGACTGGCAGCGATACCAAGTTCCCCAAAGACGCCGAGCAATGGATTACCAGCGCCAAAGAGCATCCAGGCAGTTGGTGGACCGATTGGTCAGCTTGGCTCAAAACACACGCAGGCAAACAAATCGCGGCACCTAAGACGTATGGCAAAGGCAAGCACAAAGCGATTGAAGCCGCACCTGGTCGTTACGTCAAAGTACGCGCCAGTAACTGATTTTTAATTTGTAAATTTTTTCGGGAGACAAAAAATGGAAGACATCGTCATCGTTTCAGCAGCACGCACAGCCGTGGGTAAGTTTGGTGGTTCACTCGCCAAAATCGCAGCCACTGAGCTGGGCTCTATCGTTATTCGTGAGGCCTTGGCGCGTGCCAAGGTGGACCCTTCGCAAGTCGGTGAAGTCATCATGGGTCAAGTCTTGGCCGCTGGTGCCGGTCAAAACCCAGCACGACAAGCGTTGATGAAGTCTGGTGTTCCTCATTCTGTGCCTGCATTGACCATCAACGCGGTGTGCGGCTCTGGCCTCAAAGCGGTCATGTTGGCTGCACAAGCAGTGGCTTATGGTGACAGCGACATTGTGGTGGCCGGTGGCCAAGAAAACATGAGCGCTTCTGGCCATGTGCTGTTGGGTTCACGCGATGGCCAACGCATGGGCAACTGGAACATGATCGACACCATGATCGTTGACGGTCTGTGGGACGTCTACAACCAGTACCACATGGGCATCACGGCTGAGAACGTGGCCAAAGAATTTCACATCACACGTGACATGCAAGACGCACTGGCTTTGGCCAGTCAGCAAAAAGCAACGGCTGCGCAAGAGGCCGGCAAGTTCAAAGACGAAATCGTGTCGGTGAATATTCCTCAGCGCAAGGGCGACCCCGTGGTGTTCAACGCCGACGAATACATCAACAAGAAAACTACCGCCGAAGCCTTGGCTGGTTTGCGCCCAGCGTTTGACAAAGCAGGTTCTGTGACTGCGGGTAATGCATCCGGCATCAACGACGGCGCTGCTGCTGTGGTGGTGATGACGGCCAAGAAAGCAGCTGCTTTGGGCCTCACACCGTTGGCACGCATTGCAGCTTTTGGCACCAGCGGTTTGGACCCCAAAATCATGGGCATGGGCCCTGTGTCTGCGTCACGCAAAGCCTTGGAGCGTGCAGGCTGGAAAGCCTCAGATGTGGACTTGTTTGAACTCAACGAAGCTTTTGCAGCACAAGCTTGCGCCGTGAACCAACAGTTGGACATCGATCCAGCCAAGGTCAACGTCAACGGTGGCGCGATTGCCATTGGTCACCCCATCGGGGCATCAGGCTGCCGCATTTTGGTGACCTTACTGCACGAGATGCAACGCACCAATGCCAAGAAAGGTTTGGCCGCACTGTGTATCGGTGGCGGCATGGGCGTGTCATTGGCGCTTGAGCGTTGAAGCGCCACGATTCAGATTTCTTTCACTAAAAACTCATAAATCAGGAGACAAAAAATGAGCCAAAAAGTAGCGTACGTCACAGGCGGTATGGGTGGCATCGGAACCGCAATCTGCCAACGCCTTCACAAAGAAGGCTTCAAGGTCATTGCAGGTTGCGGACCAACCCGTGACTTCAACAAATGGCTCGACGAGCAAAAAGCTTTGGGTTACACCTTTTACGCGTCTGTCGGTAACGTCGGCGATTGGGATTCCACTGTAGACGCTTTCACCAAAGCCAAAGCAGAACACGGCCCCATCGATGTGTTGGTGAACAACGCTGGTATCACCAAGGACCGCATGTTCTTGAAGATGAGCAAAGAAGACTGGGATGCGGTGATGAACACCAACCTCGATTCGATGTTCAACGTGACCAAGCAAGTTGTGCCAGACATGGTGGAACGTGGCTGGGGTCGCATCATCAACATCTCGTCGGTGAACGGTGAAAAAGGCCAAGCGGGTCAAACCAACTACTCGGCTGCCAAGGCTGGCATGCACGGTTTCTCCATGGCTTTGGCCCAAGAGCTCGCCACCAAAGGTGTCACGGTCAACACCGTGTCACCAGGCTACATCGGCACAGACATGGTCAACGCCATCCGTCCTGACGTGTTGGAAAAGATCGTGGCCACCGTACCCGTCAAGCGTTTGGGCAAACCTGCTGAAATTGCATCCATCATTGCGTGGATGGCCAGCGAAGACGGTGGCTACACCACAGGTGCTGACTTCGCCGTGAACGGTGGTTTGCACATGGGTTAATGGCCATCACGCCTTTGGCGTTTTGCATGTCTATCAAGGCCGCAGATTCGTCTGTGGCCTTTTTCTTTGGCCTAATGGTTTACGTAGTAACCCGTCACATGACTTTGCTAGAGTGGCCAAATTAATAACAAACATGGCAAAACTGCTGGAGGCATATGGGTGACTACACCAACATGGCGGGCTACTACGATGTCATCATGACTTCGGGTTACTACGATTACGCAAAGATTGTGGACAGCTTGGTTTCACACCATCCAGAACGCAATGTTTTAGAGATTGGCTGTGGCACAGGTTTGATCTTGGAAGAGTTGGCCAAGCGTCAGCCCAAACTGCCCATCACCGGCATTGATTTGACAGCACCCATGTTGTCCATCGCACAAAAGCGTTTGGCACCTTTCTCGACGGTTTCTTTGTCGCAGCAAAACATCACTGAATTGGCGCTCAACGAACAGCATGAGTTGGCGTTCTCTTATGGTGGTGTGTGGTACTTCGTGATTGACGGCGACAAAGAGCCTTTCTTGGTGAGCCACATCGCGGACGCACATGCCAATGAATTGGGCTTTGAGCATTTGGCCAAACACATTGCGATAGGTGGCACTTTGCTGCTGGGCATCCAAGGTCCGCACCACAACTACAAAACCACCATTTCAAATGGCATGATCTATTCGCAACAAATTGACCCGACAGACATTGGTTTTACCAAACACTATTTTTTGCACGATGGCGACCAAAAATTGATGGACCAAACTGTGCACTACCGTACCTACACCTTTGCACAAGCGCAAGAGCTGATGGGGACGTATGGTTTTGAGTACGTACCAGAGCGAGACCCCAATCAACTGTTTTTGCAGTTCAAGAAAGTGACATGATGAGCGCTGCAAAACCGAAATTGTTTTTCATCGGTGTGGGCAACATGGGCAACCCCATGGCTGCCAATTTGGTGAAGGCGGGTTATCCCGTCACCGTGTTTGATGTGTCGCGTGCCAAGGCTGAAAACTTGATTGCTTTGGGGGCCACTTGGGTTAACAGCTTAGCCGAGGGCGCTGCAAAGGCTGATGTGGTCATGGCATCCTTGCCAGGTCCAGTGCAAGTGCGCGAAGTGATGTTGGGCGAGCAGGGCGTTTTGGCCCACGCCAAAGCGGGCGCCACCGTGATTGACACATCCACCAGCGCCGTGGAGTTGGTGCGCGAGTTGGTGACTTTGGCCAACAACAAAGGCGTTGGCTTTTTAGAAGCGCCCGTCACCAATGCCGTGGACATGGCGGCTTTGGGCCGTTTGTCGATTTTTGTCGGCGGCGACCCAGCGACCTTTGAAAAACACAAACCCATCTTCGACGTGATTGGGGAAAAGATTTTTCATGTGGGCGAACCTGGCAACGGCGCGACCATCAAGCTGCTCACCAACTTGCTGTGGTTTGTCAGTGCCGCCGCGATTGGTGAAGGTTTGATGCTCGGTGCCAAGGCCGGCATTCCGCTGCACACCGTGTGGGAAGCGATCAAGTCAAGCGCGGGTAACAGCTGGGTGGCTGAGCACGATGTGCCATCCATCTTTGCCGGTCACTACGACCCGAGTTTTTCGCTGGCCTTGTGCTGCAAAGATTTGGGCCTCATCAACGGCATTGCCAAATCGCAAGGCTACGATTTGCCCATGGGCGGCATGGCGCAACAGTTGTTCCAACATGCCATGGCGACCTATGGCCCCGAAGCGGCTGAGCTGCATGTAGTGAAACTTTTAGAAGAGCGTGTCGGACACATGCTGCGACCATGACCCAACAATCTCGTTTGCTCGCCGAAGCCCATTTGCACATGCCGCAAGGCGTGGCAGAGAACTATCGCTATTGGGGTGAAAAAGACACGGTCTTCATCGCCAGCGCCAAAGGCTGCATGCTCACCGATGTCGATGGCAAAACCTATGTGGACTTTCGCCTAGGCTACGGCCCCATCATTTTGGGCTATCGAGACGAGCGCGTGGACAACGCGGTGATTGAACAAATCACACAGCGCGGCACGCTGTCAGGCTTTTCGACTGAACTTGACACCACAGTGGTCAAGCAAGTCAAAGCCATGTGCCCCAATATTGACAAGATGCGCTTTGCCAACTCGGGCACCGAGGCGGTGATGGGCGCAGTACGCACCGCACGCGGCTACACCAAGCGCGACCGCGTAGCAATTGTGGAAGGCTCGTTCCACGGTTTGTATGACGAGATGATGTGGAAGTCCGACATCGAGCATTGGCAGCCGGGCAGCAACGTGGCACCCAAGGTGATTCCCTTCGGCGGCGGCATTCCAGAGCGCAGCCGCGAATTGTTGAGCATCATCAGTCACAACGACTTTGAAGCTTTAGAAAACTTGTTTGTCATGCAAGGTGACACCTTGGCCTGTGTGGTGATTGAGCCCATCATTGGCAACGCTGGTAGCGTGGCTGCCAGCCAAGAGTGGCTGCAACGTTTGCGTGACCTGTGCACACAGCACGGTACCGTGCTCATCATTGACGAAGTGAAATCTGGCTTTCGTGTTGCGAAGGGCGGGGCTCAAGAGTTGTACGGCATTCATGCCGACCTCACTACCTATGCCAAAGCCATGGGCAACGGCTACCCCGTTGCAGCGTTTGGTGGCAAAGCCCATGTGATGGATGTGGTGGGCTCACACCCTGGCGGTGTGGTGCACGGCGGCACGTACACGGCCAACTTGGTCGCGCTCAGTGCGGCTCATGCCACGCTCAAAATTTTGGCGGAGACCAACGCGCAGCAAGCCATCAACCATGCGGGTGAACAAATTCAAGCGGTGCTGAGCCGCGTGTTCACAGCGGCTGGCCTAGAGCATGCCTTTGCAGGACCGCCTGCGATGTTTGGCATTCACTTCAGTGCCACCGTGCCCACCAACTACCGCGATTGGCGCGTGACCAACAGCGAGCTGTATCGCAAGTTTGCGTGGGAGTTGATTGCACGAGGTGTCATGCTTGAGCCCGATTCGCGCGAGCCATGGTTCATCTGCGAAGCGCACCAACACATGGACTTAGGCTGGTTGGAAGACGTGGCCACGCAGTCCATCCGCGTGGCCATGGCTGGCTGAGTCAACGTCAACTTCATGACTCTGAAGAAGTCGGGATAATTGCATCATGAATTTTCCCGATGCCTCGCTCTGGCGCACGTCCGTCGCACCCATGATGGACTGGACCGATCGCCACTGCCGCTATTTCCACCGCCTACTCAGCCGCAACACCTTGCTCTACACCGAGATGGTCACCACCGGTGCGCTTCGCCATGGCGACACGCAGCGGCATTTGCGCTTCAATGCCGAAGAGCATCCGGTGGCGTTGCAACTGGGTGGCAGTGATGCGGCTGATTTGGCGCATGGCGCCAAGCTGGGCGAGCAGTGGGGTTACAACGAAATTAACCTCAACTGCGGCTGCCCGTCTGACCGCGTGCAACGCGGCGCGTTTGGTGCGTGTTTGATGAATGAGCCGCAAACCGTGGCTGATGGTGTGAAAGCCATGATGGATGTGGTGAGCATTCCTGTCACCGTCAAGCACCGCATTGGCATTGACCGCATCGAGAGCTACGACTTTGTGCGTGACTTTGTGGGCACAGTGAGCGACGCAGGCTGCAAGGTGTTCATCGTGCATGCACGTAACGCATGGCTCGATGGCCTCAGCCCCAAAGAAAACCGTGAAATTCCGCCATTGCGCTACGAGCTGGGCTACCAGCTCAAAAAAGACTTTCCCGATTTGGTGATCGCCATCAACGGTGGCATCACCACCAATGCGCAAATGGCCGAGCACTTGCAGCACGTCGATGGTGTGATGCTGGGGCGCGAGGCGTATTACCGTCCATGGCTCATGACGACGTGGGATGCCGAGTTTTACAACGACCCGCATGAGACTCTCAGCCGCGAAGCGGTGGAGGAGGCAATGGTGTCGTACATGGAGCGTGCCCACGCCGAAGATGGTTGCCCTTGGTATCCGATTGCGCGTCACATGCTGGGCTTGTTCCATGGCCAACGTGGTGCGCGTTTGTGGCGACAGACCTGGAGCAACCACAAGCTCAAGCCATTGCCACCTCGCGAAGTTCTCAAGATTGCGCGTGAAGCCTTGGCGCGTGGTGCCGCCGAACGGGACGCTTAACTCGCGGCTTCTAAACCGTTGGCAAAGTGCTCGTTCATGCGCTGCACGCTGAGTGCGGCGTCACGTGCCATCAATGCATCCATGATGGCCTGGTGTTCTTTGAGAGATTCTTCGAGGCGACCACTCTTGAATAGCGAGTTGTGGCGATTGAGCTTCATCACCTTGCGCAAGTCGCCCACCATTTGGTCGCGCCAACGGTTGTTGGCAATTTCTAGCAAGCGCATGTGAAAGCGCTCGTTGATTTCAAAGAACTTTTCTCGGTCCGCCACAGCGGCCGTGAGCTCGGCGTGCAAGGCTTGCAAATCTTTGAGCTGCGCATCGCTGGCGTCTTTGGCCACCACGCCTGCAGCGTCTGACTCCAACAAAGAGAGCAGGTGGTACACATCCCGCTGGTCTTTCTCGTTGACCTCGGTCACATACGCACCGCGGCGCACCTTCATGGTGACCAAGCCCTCGGCGGCCAGTACCTTGAGGGCTTCGCGCATGGGGGTGCGGCTGATGCCGTATTCCTCGGCCAAACGCATTTCGTCAATCCAGCTACCGGGCTCTAACTCAGCCGCAAAAATGCGCTGACGCAGCAGTTCAGCGACTTCTTCGTACAGGGCGCGAGGGGTGAGGGTGACAGCGGACATGGTCTCGAATTGTAAGCTCAGATAAGATTTTGAATCAATAATTATGAATGATATGATCGTATGAATGATCAATACCCGTAGGTTAACCTTGGGTTTTGTTGATCGCTGAACACCTATTTCACGAGTGATTTGCCATGAGCCAAAAGCCGACCGAATTCAACGCCGCCAACCTCGAAGCATGGGCCAAAGCGGCCGCTAAATCAGCCCCAGGCGGCGACATCAACGCCCTGAACTGGAAGACATTGGACGGCATCAGCGTCAAGCCGCTGTATACCGCTGAAGACACCCAAAACCTCCCTTACGCCAACACCTTGCCTGGCTTTGAGCCGTATGTGCGCGGTCCACAAGCCACCATGTATTCGGTGCGCCCTTGGACGATTCGCCAATACGCAGGCTTCTCTACTGCTGAAGAATCCAACGCGTTCTACCGCAAGGCCTTGGCTGCAGGTGGTCAAGGCGTGTCGGTCGCGTTTGACTTGGCCACGCACCGTGGCTATGACTCTGACCATCCCCGTGTGACGGGCGACGTGGGCAAGGCCGGTGTGGCCATTGACTCGGTCGAAGACATGAAGATTTTGTTCAACGAAATTCCGTTGGACAAAGTATCGGTCTCTATGACCATGAACGGCGCTGTGTTGCCCGTGTTGGCTGGCTACGTGGTGGCGGCTGAAGAGCAGGGCGTGAGCCAAGAGTTGCTGAGCGGCACGATTCAGAACGACATTCTGAAAGAGTTCATGGTGCGCAACACCTACATCTACCCGCCAGAGCCTTCGATGAAGATCATTGGCGACATCATTGGCTACACCGCCAAGCACATGCCCAAGTTCAACTCGATCTCGATTTCGGGTTATCACATGCAAGAAGCTGGTGCGAACCAAGCTTTGGAATTGGCCTTCACCTTGGCCGACGGCAAAGAGTATGTGAAGACAGCCATTGCTTCCGGCTTGGACGTGGACGCCTTTGCGGGTCGCTTGTCGTTCTTCTGGGCGGTGGGCATGAACTTCTATTTGGAAATCGCCAAAATGCGCGCCGCCCGTTTGCTGTGGTGCCGCATCATGAAGGGCTTTGACGCCAAGAACCCCAAGAGCTTGATGCTGCGCACGCACAGCCAAACTTCGGGCTGGTCGCTCACCGAGCAAGACCCTTACAACAACGTGGTGCGCACCACCATCGAAGCGATGGCTGCGGTGTTTGGTGGCACACAGTCGTTGCACACCAACTCATTCGACGAAGCCATTGCTTTGCCCACTGAGTTCTCGGCACGCATTGCGCGCAACACGCAGCTCATCATTCAAGAAGAGACCCACATCACCAATGTGATCGACCCATGGGCCGGCTCGTACATGATGGAGTCGCTCACCCAAGAGATGGCCGACAAAGCCTGGGCCATCATCGAAGAAGTCGAAGCCATGGGCGGCATGACCAAAGCCGTGGACAGCGGCTGGGCCAAGTTG
>Ga0228701_1002612_pt1 | contig 10385 bp, 7 predicted proteins | sample McNCre117_Aug_MG_2_FD_178017 | JGI IMG/M metagenome (GOLD analysis project Ga0228701, IMG submission 178017) | Freshwater microbial communities from McNutts Creek, Athens, Georgia, United States - 11-17_Aug_MG | ecosystem: Environmental > Aquatic > Freshwater > Creek | place: USA: Georgia...
TGGTGGCAAACCAGATGCCCCGCTCCTAAGCGCGCATCACCAGCTCTTCGCAACCTAAAATAAGTCTCGATGACTGACCTCAGACGCATTGACGTCAACTTGATTCTGGTCTTGGATGCAATCCTGGCCGAGATGAACTTGACGCGCGCCGGCGAGGCCGTTGGAATGTCCCAGCCCGCAGTCAGCGGTGCCCTTGCGCGTCTTCGCCAGCAGTTCGACGATGCGCTTCTGATTCGGAAGGGCCGCCAGTTTGAGCTGACTCCGCTAGCCGAAAGCCTGCGTCCACTGGTAGCCGAAGCCATGCTCGAGATCAAGCGAACCTACGAGCTACTGCCATCGTTCGATCCACCAACCAGCACCAGAACCTTCCACATTGGTGCCACCGACTACCTGCTCTCTCAGATCACCGGGCCGCTGCTCCGGGTTCTGCAGAAAGAGGCGCCGCACGTAAATATCGAGTTTGGCACTCTGGGTTTCGACCAGCTGGTCAACGTGATCGACCTGCTGCGCCGCGATGTCACAATTGCGAGTTCTTCCATTGGTATTCCCGGCAAGAAGCAGTCGCTGTTTATTGAGTCTTTCGTTTGTATCGCCAGCAAAGACAACTCCGCCATTGTCGATGGCAAGCTTTCGCTTGAGCAGCTTGCCGAGATGGGTCACGTGCGCATGACCTTCGGGGACAACCAGACTCACCACATCGATGAGATGTATTCCGAATATGGAATAAGTCCGAAGTACTCCATCTCGGTGCGCGGAGTTCTCATGATTCCGCACATGGTTTCCGGCACCAACCTGGTTGGTTGGGTTCAGGAGCGCCTGGCCGCACAGATGGTTGAACCTCTCGGGCTTCAAATAGTTGAGACGCCAGTGAAGTCGCCAAACCTCACCGAGGCCGTGCACTGGCATCCGTCGAAGTCGTCGGACCCGGCCATTCCTTGGCTGGTCAGCATGCTGCGCCGCGCTACCGAACTCTTAGAGTTTGGCGAAGAATAGCCCCGCTACTGAGGATTGATTCCAAACGCGGTTGCCAGCTTGTCAATCTTTTGAGCGCGACCTAGTCGAGGCAGGTCGGAACCATCGCGAATCACGCGACCGCGAGCCTCGAAGTCGGCCATGAACTCGCGAGCCCAAATCACATCGGAGTTGGTTGGGCAAATGGTGTCGTTGATGACCACACACTGATCAATCTCGAGGGCGAGTTTTCCCGTGAGACCCAAGACCACCGAGTGCTCCGACTGCTCTCGCAGAATGGGGTGACTGGCACCAACCGTGGGACCGTCAATCGGGCCAGGAAGGTTGCCAACGCGGCTCGCCGTGACCAGGCGCGATCGGGGGTAGGCCATGGCCATGTTGTCGGCCGCGGTTCCGGTGTCGCGACGGTAATCGCCGGATCCGAAGGCTAGGCGAAAGACTCCGCGAGCGCAGGCAATGTAGCGGGCGTCTTCAATGCCGAGGGCCGATTCAACCAGGGCGATGATTGGCTTCGACTGTCCCATGCCGAAGTACGTATCTTCCACGTGAGAAGCCGCCTCGGTCTTGGCAAGCATGATTCCCTGAAGGGTCTCAATCTTGCGCAAGCGCTCGATGTCGTGTGCCCAGAAATCGGTGTTTCGGTCGTTGATTCGAACCCAGGCCTTGTTTCCCGCCTCCAGCCACTCGGCCACCCTTTCGCGGGCGGCGTGCTTGTTGCTCGGGTCAACCGCGTCCTCAATGTCGAGAATGATCTGATCGGCGCGGGAGGCACGCGAGGGGTCGAAGAGTTCTGGGCGAGCGCCGTTCACCAGCAGCCAAGATCGGGCTAGATCCGCGGGTACTTCGGGGCGGGCAGAGGTTGAGGTCATCGTTGACACACTTGCTTTCGGTAAAGCTACAAAGGCTACCTACCCAAAATAACAGGCAGTTGTTTCTGGCAAGTATCAGAATGCTCAATGGGTGCTTCCTACACCAACTTTCAGCCACCGATGCAGCCACAGTGACCTTTTTCATTAATACTTGGTGACCTCGGGAAGTTTCCTACTAGAAATTCGTTTTACTTAAAGGCGTAGGCCTCTCGGCCGCCACGCTCAGTTTTGCAATGGTGCAGGCCTGATTCACCCAAGTCTCAATCGCGCGAACGCGCCCCTGCACACGAGGATCCTCCATGGCCGAACTCCTTTACCGTCTTGGCAAGCTGTCTGCACGCCGTGCCTGGGTGGTAATCACCGCCTGGCTGCTGCTATTGGCCGCCACCGTAACCTCCATGGCCCTCACCGGCGGCAAACTATCCACCGCAATGTCAATCCCGGGCACCCAGGCTCAGCAGGTAATTGACGACCTAAAGAAGTCCTTCCCGGCCGCCAGCCACGGCAACGCATCGGTGGTTTTCCATGCCACCAAGGGCACCTTCACCGATGCCCAAATTGCGGCGATTGGGACTGAGCTGCGTCAGGTTGCCAAACTTCCCGGAATCAACTCGGTTATGAACCCGTTCACCGTGCAGGCCTCCAAGGACCACCAGATTGCCAACCTTAGGGCCGGGGCTCGCAAGGTTGCAAACGGCAAGATTCAGATCGCCGACGGCCTGAAGCAACTCGCGGACGGCCAGGCCAAGCTAGATGCGGCGCAGCGGACCGTAACCGCCAATCTGGTCAAGGCTCGCGCGGGGCTCGCGCAGGCAACCGCCGGATACAACCAGGCCAGCGCTGCTCTGACCCAGGCGCAGGAGGGTGAGGTTCAGGCTCAGGCCGCCTACGATGCCGCAGTTGCAAACGGTGCGCCGGCCGAACAGCTGGCCGCAATCCAGGCTCAGATTTCGCAGATTCAGGCAGGTGCCGCGCAGGCTCAGGCTGGTGTTGATGCAGCTACCGCGGGCATAGCCCAGGCAACGGCTGGAATTGCTCAGCTAAAGGCCGCCCAGCAGACCATTGATGACAACCAGGCACAGCTGACCTCGGGCAAGATTGCCCTCAACCAGGCGGCCGACAAGTTGCCTGCCGCCGAGAAGAAGGTCTACCAGGGCGAGCGTATTCTGGCCGCGGCCGCTAACTTCCGAACTGTCTCCAAAGACAACACGATTGCTCAGGCGAACGTGGTCTTCAACCAGCCAACCGACTCTGTTGATGTGGCAACCAAGAAGGCTGTCGGCAGCTATCTGAGTGCCCACCTCCCTGCCGGTGTTGAGGTTGAACTATCCAAGGACCTCACCCAGAGCATGGAGGGAATCCTCGGCGTTGGCGAAGTGGTCGGTCTGCTGGTTGCAGCCGTTGTCCTATTCCTGATGCTCGGCACCTTTATCGCCGCAGGCCTTCCGGTCCTAGCCGCCATCCTCGGCGTGGGCATCGGCGCCACCATCACCATGACTCTGGCATCGGTGATTGAGATGGGCAGCACCACCCCAACCCTCGGTGTCATGCTCGGATTGGCCGTTGGCATTGACTACTCGCTCTTCATTCTTAACCGCCACCGCCGCCAGTTGAAGGCGGGCATGGACCTGCGCGAATCAATCGCGCTGGCCAACGGCACCTCGGGAAACGCCGTGTTCTTCGCTGGCCTCACCGTGATCATCGCGCTGGTTGCCCTGAACCTCACCGGCATCGGATTCCTGGGTCTGATGGGCGACTTTGCAGCGCTCAGCATCTTTATCGGCGTACTAATGGCGGTTACCTTCACCCCGGCGGTGATCAGCCGCATTGGCATGCGCGTGCTCTCCCGCAAGGAACGCCGCAACCTGGCTGCCCTGCCTGCCAAGGCTGAAGCCCACACCGATGCCACTCACGCCGATGCCACTCACTCCGAAGCCGGCGTGGCCGCGACAGCAGGCAAGCCTTCCAAGAAGCCTTCGTACTTTGCTGCAAAGCATCCGTGGCTTTCCATTCTGGGTGCAACCGCAATTCTGGTTTTGGCCGCCATCCCGCTGGCTTCCATGCGACTTGGTTTGCCCGATGGCTCATCGGAGCCTTTGGACTCAACTCAGTACAAGGCCTACACCCTGGCCACGAAGGCATTCGGTGCCGGTTCCAACGGAATGATTGTTGCCGTTGCCTCGCTGGAGAAGCCGGTCACTGGCTACCAGCAGCTCAAGACCGAGGCCGACCTAGCCACCGAAATTGCCGCGGTCAAGGGTGTCTCGGCCGTAGTCCCGGCATCGGTGAGCAGCGACAAAACCAAGATTCTGTTCACGGTTCTTCCAAAGTCTGGTCCGGCCAATGTGGCAACCGAGCGTTTGGTGCGAGACCTGCGTGCGCTCTCGCCGAAACTGGCCGCCAAGTACGGCACCCTTCCCGGCGACAAGGGCCTGGGCATCACCGGTCTAGTGGCCAGCAACATCGACGTGAGCGCGAAGCTCTCTTCGGCCCTGCCGCTCTACCTGGGGACCGTGCTGATTCTCTCGCTCATCGTGCTAATCCTGGTGTTCCGCTCAATCCTGGTTCCGGTGATTGCATCGGTGGGATTCCTGCTGTCGGTTGCCGCCACCATGGGTGTGGTTGTGGCCGTCTACCAGTGGGGTTATCTGGGAAGCATCTTCGACGTGCACGACCCCGCGCCGGTGCTTTCGTTCCTGCCAACCATGCTGATTGGAATCCTGTTCGGCCTGGCCATGGACTACCAGCTCTTCCTAGTTTCTGGAATGCGTGAAGCCTACGTGCACGGACTGTCGGCGCGCGATGCGGTTGTCGCCGGAGCACGTTCCGGTGCCACAGTTGTGGTGGCCGCGGCATCCATCATGGTCTTCGTCTTCGGAGGCTTCGCGTTCAGTCACCTGACCCAGGTTCGCCCGATTGGACTTGGATTGGCGGTTGGTGTTCTCGCCGATGCATTCCTGGTGCGCATGATTCTGGTACCTGCACTGATGACCCTGCTGGGTAAGAGCGCCTGGTGGATTCCGAAGTGGCTAGACCGAATCCTCCCGGATGTGGATGTTGAGGGTGCCAAGCTGGAACGCACCCACCAGATTCACTAGGGCAAGTTCCGAAAAGTCCACTCCACAGACAAATAAAAAAGACCCCCTACAACGGGGGTCTTTTTTATTTGTGCGCGAGGCGGGACTTGAACCCGCACGTCCTTACGGACACTAGCACCTGAAGCTAGCGCGTCTGCCATTTCGCCACTCGCGCGGATGCCCTGAAAACAGAGCAACTTTAGAAGATTAGCAGATATAAAGGGGTCCCGCCATCCCCTGCGGCGGGGTGACCAAATAAACTCATAGGGTCACCGAAACGAGGAGAGTCTTGGGTTTTCTAGAGAACTTTGAGAAGGGTCTGGAGCGCGTTGTCACCGGAGCCTTTTCTAAGACTTTCAAGAGCGAGTTGCAGCCGGTGGAAATCGCTGCCGCCATCAAGAATGAGATGGACTCCGCCAGCAGCATCCTGAGTCGCGATCGAATTCTCGCTCCCAACTCCTTCCGTGTGCGCCTGTCGTCACCAGACTTCGCCCGCATGCGTGTTCTGGGTCAGCCGCTCATTGAGGAACTGGTTGACCTAGCCACCCGTCACGCCCAGAAGCAGAAGTACCAGTTTGGTGCCGGCCTAGTAATCACCCTGGCCGAAGACTCCTCGCTACCCATCGGACAGATTGCGGTGGCAAGTCAGACTCAGAACGTTGCCGTGGAGTGGACTCCGGCGATAGATGTCGCCGGTCAGCGATACCTTCTTACTAAGGCGCGCACAATCATCGGCCGCGACGCCTCGGCCGACATTCAGGTGGATGACAAGGGTATGAGCCGCAATCACTTCGAGGTCCTGTGGGACGGCAAGAACGCCGGCGTCCGCGACCTAAACTCCACCAACGGCACCAAGCTGGACGGCCGCCCAGTGAAGGAATCTGGAATGAAGCCAGACTCCGTAATCTCGGCCGGCCACAGCGACTTCATTTTCCGCGTAATCGCAAAGTCGGTGACTAATGAGTGATCTAGCGCTGTTCTTGGTTCGCACGGGATTCCTGGTGGTTCTGTGGATCTTCGTCTTCAGCGTGCTCAGTGTCATTCGAGCCGACCTCTTCGGTCAAAAGGTGGTTAGCCGCGTGGCGGAAGCCAATCAGCCAGTGGTTGTCTCCGCGCCAGTAATTCCGGCGGCACCGCTAAACAACATGCCGGAAACCTCCGATGCCCTCCCCGTTGTGGATGCCTCCGACCTTCAGATCATTCCGTCGAAGCTGGTGCTTACGGCCGGCCCGCGAAAGGGCCAGGAGCTGCGCCTGGATCGTCGCGAGGTCACCATCGGTCGCGCCGACAACGCCGATCTCGTGATTCGCGACGAGTTTGCCTCCACCCATCACGCCAAGCTTGTGCTCATGAACGGCGAGTGGCTTATCCAAGACCTCAACTCCACCAACGGCACCTTCGTCAACGGCAAACGCGTTGGCACCCCAATGACGGTTAAGGCCAATGTTCCGGTGCAAATCGGCAACTCCGTCTTCGAGCTGCGGGCCTAGGCGCTCAAGTGTCGGTAAAAACTATCGCCCACGCCCAGTCCAACATCGGGCGGGTTCGCCACAGCAACCAGGACTCCGGTTACTCCGGCTACCAGTTGCATTTCGTGGCCGACGGCATGGGTGGCCACGCCGGAGGCGACATCGCTTCGGCGATGGTTAGTCAGAAGGTTGCACCAGTAGACGCCGTGTTCGCCAACCCCGATGCCGCCGCGGCCGCGATCAAGGCTGCGCTTTTGGAGGCAAACCGTTCGCTGAGCCAGACGGTGAAGAGTCACCACGAACTGGCGGGCCTAGGCACAACTTTTAGCGGCATCATGATCAATGGCGATGACGTAACCGTCGCCCACATCGGTGACAGTCGGGTTTATCTCTGCCGCGAAGGCGTAACCACCCAGATCACCAAAGACCACACCTTCGTTCAGCGTCTAGTTGACCTCGGGCGCATCACCCCCGAAGAGGCCCTGGTCCACCCTCGCCGCAGCGTTCTGATGCGAGTTCTAGGCGACGTCGAAGATGAACCGGACATCGACACCTTCCACCTCAAGACTCAGCCCGGCGATCGCTGGCTGCTCTGCTCCGACGGCCTCTGCGGCTACGTCCCGGAGGGTCTGATTGGCATGATTCTCTCCGGCCCAATCCCGGCCGAAGAGGCGGCCGACCTTCTGGTCCAGGAGACCCTGGAGTACGGTGCTCCCGACAACGTAACCGTGGTGGTTGTAGACGTTGTTCCCGGCACCGCCGCCACCGACTTCGTTCCCACCGCCACATATGTTGGATCGGCCGCAAACGAAATCATCATCGACGAGCGTCGCGGCTCCAAGCTGCTTCGCCTGTTCAACCCTCGAGCCCTCACCGACCTCCTCGGCGCCAGCCAGGAGACCAGCGAGTTCAAGCCAGAGTCAGACGAGTACCTCGACTACATCCTGAGCCAAACCCGCGTGAAGATTAAGTGGCATCGGCGCCGCCAAGCGGCCACCTGGGCCGGACTGGTTCTCATCGGTGCCCTGCTGCTGGGTGCCGGTTACGGTTACACCCAGACCCGCTTCTATGTTGGCCAGCGCAACGGACAGGTGGCCATCTTCCAGGGCATTCGCGAGTCGCTCGGGCCGCTGCGTTTCAGTCACCTATACCGCCTCACCGATGTGCCGCTCGAATCGCTGCCCAGCTACCAGCGTTCGCTGGTGCTTCAGACCATTCCGGCCACCAGCCTGAGCGATGCCGAACGCGAGATTAACGCGCTCCTGCATCCTGGAGGCAACTAATGAGTAGTCCGTTAGACAACCTGCGCAAGCCGCTGCAGAAGCTTCGCCGCCCCTTAAAGGCAGCGGAAAAGGCGGCCAATACTGTCACTTTCGGAGCCACCGATGCCATCGGCAAAATGGTTCGCATTGTGCCGCGCAGCCGAAACACCGAGCTGCTGCTCCTGCTGTTTGCCCTGGGCATGAACATCTACGAGCTAATTCAGATTCAGCTGAGCGTCATTCAAATCATGCGCTCCGACGTCTGGGTCTACTTCCTGCCGCCGGCCATAGGCGCCTTGGCCATTCACGTTCTGCTTCGCCTTCGAGCAAGCGAGGCGGACCCACTGCTCTTGCCCCTGACGGTGGCATTGAACGGCCTCGGCATCAGTGAGATCTACCGCCTTGACCTGGCCAAGGAGCACCTCGCCAACCCCAACCTCTTCGCGGGCAAACAGGTGATCTGGACCTGCATCGCCATGGTGGCGGCCATGCTTGTCGTCTACTTCGTCAAGAGTCACCTCTTCCTGCGCCGCTTCATTTACATCAGCATGGTTATCGGTGTGGCCCTTTTGCTGTCGCCAGCGCTTCCAATCATTGGCAAGACCATCAACGGAGCCCGGCTTTGGATTGGCATTGGTAGTTTCACCTTCCAGCCGGGTGAGTTGGCCAAGATTGCCCTGACCATCTTCTTTGCGGGCTACTTGGTTAGCCGGCGCGAGAGCCTGTCCATTGTTGGCCGCCGTGTCTTGGGGGTTCAGCTTCCCCGAGCACGAGAGCTGGGTCCAATTCTTTTGGTCTGGGTTGCCAGCCTGGGTGTTCTGGTGTTTGAGCGCGACTTGGGAACCAGCCTGCTCTACTTCGGCCTGTTCCTGGTGATGATCTACGTGGCCACCGGGCGGGCAATTTACGTGGCCACGGGTCTGGGAATGTTCCTCACCGGAGCCCTGGTTGCGGGCCGTTTCATGTCCTACGTCTCCGGGCGAGTAAACGCCTGGCTAGACCCGCTTAACCCGGCCAACTACAACGCCATCGGTGGCTCATACCAGCTGGCTCAGGGTAACTTCGGGCTGGCCCACGGTTCGCTGCTTGGCTCCGGCCTGGGCGGTGGCCTTCCGCAACTGGTTCCGCTGGCAGAGAGCGACTTCATCTTCTCCAGCCTCGGCGAGGAACTAGGTCTCGCGGGCGTATTCGTTCTGCTGCTCACCTACCTGCTGCTGGTTTCGCGCGGGCTTCGCATTGGCTTCACGCACAACGACGACTTCTCCAAACTGCTTGCCACGGGTCTTTCATTCGTGCTCGCGCTACAGACCTTTATCGTGGTTGGTGGCGTAACCCGCGTGGTTCCACTAACCGGACTCACCACACCGTTCCTCGCGGCCGGTGGATCGTCCCTGCTGGCCAACTGGATCATCGTTGGTCTGCTGCTGCGCATTAGCGATTCAGCCGGTGGACACCAGAGGACGGTGACCCTGTGAACCGCGAACTGAGACGTGTTGGCCTCGTGATCATGGCCATGTTTGCCTGCCTGTTTGTGGCGGCCACGGCAATTCAGTTTGGCTTTGCCGATCAGCTCAACAACGATCCGCGAAATGTGCGTACGCTCTACGACAGCTACAAGACCAAGCGCGGAGCCATTCTGGTTGCCGGCCAGCCAATCGCCTACTCGGTGCCGAGCGGCGACACCTATCACTACCTGCGCAAGTTCACCGACCCAATGTATTCGGCGGTAACTGGTTTCTACTCGAACATTCAGGGAACCGCAGGCCTCGAGGGTGCAATGAACAGCTACCTCAGCGGCCAGAACTCCTCGCAGTTCTTCGAGCAGTTGAACGCCACCCTATCCGGAAACCCGGTCTCGGGGGCATCGGTGGAATTGACCATTGACCCTAAGGTTCAAAAGGCGGCCTGGACTGCCCTGGGCAACCTAAAGGGTGCTGTGGTGGCCATTGAGCCAAAGACCGGCAAGATTCTGGCCATGGTTTCCAAGCCCGGATTCGATGCCAACCTGCTCTCGGTTCACAACAATCAACAGGCACAGCAGAACTACAGCAAGTTGCTGGCCGACAAGACCAATCCGCTGATCAACAAGGCCATCACCGGATCGCTTTACGCACCCGGTTCGGTATTCAAGATCATTGTGGCGAGCGCCGCGTTGAACAACGGCTACAAGCCAACCGACACCTTCCCAAACCCTGCCAAGTTCCAGTTGCCAGGCACCAGTACCTACATCTACAACTCCGGTGAAGGAAAGTGCGGTGGCAAGCCTCGCGTATCCATCGCCGATGCCCTCAAGTGGTCGTGCAACATTCCTTTCGCCCAGCTGGGCATTGCGCTGGGCCAGGACAAGATTCGCGCCCAGGCCGAGCTGTTTGGCTTTGGCAAGAGCCTGAAGATTCCAATGACCGTGACCCCGAGCACCTATCCCCAGAGCATGGACGATGCCCAGACCGGTCTTAGTGCCTTCGGTCAGTTTGACGACCGCGTAACACCGCTGCAGATGGCGATGGTTTCGGCGGCCGTGGCAAACGGCGGCGTAATGATGAAGCCGTACCTGGTTTCCTACGTTCAGTCCTCCACCCTCTCGATTCTCGAGCAGGGTTCGGCATCGGTGCTTGGACAACCGCTCAGCGGCGGGGTTGCCGGCCAGGTGCGCGACATGATGGTGAACGCGGTTGCTCACGGCGTGAGCACCAACGGTCAGATTCCTGGGGTTTCGGTGGCGGGTAAAACCGGTAC
>Ga0228701_1002613_pt1 | contig 10383 bp, 13 predicted proteins | sample McNCre117_Aug_MG_2_FD_178017 | JGI IMG/M metagenome (GOLD analysis project Ga0228701, IMG submission 178017) | Freshwater microbial communities from McNutts Creek, Athens, Georgia, United States - 11-17_Aug_MG | ecosystem: Environmental > Aquatic > Freshwater > Creek | place: USA: Georgia...
GACCACCAATACGCCGTCATAGTCATTCAGCTCCACCGACACGCGGCTGAGGTAGTAGCGATGCAACCACTCGACAGGTCCGTTGGCAAACAAAAATTTAGAGAATGGATCACGTCGCCAGTTGCTGAAATGGCTTCGCAGGTCGAGTTCTTTATCTAGCTTTTGCAACAAACCCACTGATAGCAGGTAGTCGCGCATCATGAGCTGGTCAGTACGGTTTGCACCAGACACGCCATTAATTAAACTGGATAAGTCTCCGGCTGTAGCCCCAGTTGAAAAATCCGTACGCTGAATGACAATGTGGGCTGTAGATACATAGCGGTCAGAAGCAAACACCAGCCAATAGGCTGCCATAGCAAGAAAAAACGTAAAGGCTGCAGCCCAAATGGGCTGAGCGATGGCGAGTTGCTTGACTCGCAACTGGTCTTTGGCCCAGTCTCTTTTTTTCAGCGCCTGCACAAATGCCTTAGGCTTCATTGAGGAAGACTTTCTTTGTAAGCCACCAGAGCATCGTCAATTTTTTCAAACCAGTGTGCTTGGCCTTGATTCAGCCAAATACCAGACTGGCAAAACTGCTTCAGCGTTGCTTCACCATGTGACACCATGATGAGCCCAGCTTTATCAGCCAACCCCTTAAAAGCCGCGGCAGCCTTATTAGTAAAAGATGCGTCGCCAGCTGCTGTGACTTCGTCTGATATGTAGACATCAAATTCAATGGCGAGAGACAAGGCAAATTGCAAACGCGACTTCATGCCTGAGGAATAAGTTTTGACAGGCTCGTCAAACGATTCACCCAACTGCGCAAAGTCTTTGATGTATTGCAAGCGGTCTTGCAGGTCTGCATGCGAGGTATAGCCATGGATGCGACAAACAAACTTAGCGTTTTGCCGACCAGAGAGTGAGCCCTGTAAACCACCGCCATAGCCCATTGGCCAAGAAACCCGGCATGTGCGCTGAACAATGCCTTTGTTGGGCTGATCCACCCCGCCGATGATTCGCAGCAAAGTAGATTTACCTGCACCGTTGCAACCCACCAAACCTACGTTGACGTTGCGAGGAATGGTGAGGTTGACCCCTTTCAACACCCAAAGCCCTAGGCCATGGTCTGTTTGGTAGCGCTTGTGCACGTCTGTGACCACGATCATGCTGTCACCAACCTCACAGCAAACCTTCGCATGAGCAACAAGCCCGTAAAGAAAAGCACCAACGCAAATGCAAACAGATACGAGACACTCAGACCTGATACAGGGTGGTAAGTGGCAGAAAAGCCAGCCCGTGCAGCTTCAACCCCATGGGCCACGGGGTTGTAAAGCAACCAATCACGGTATGGCAAAGGAATACTTGCCAAGGGAACCATGACACCCGAGATGATGTACATGGGCTTCATGATGAAGTTCAACACAATTTCTAGCTCTGGCACCAGGTCATGCAAAACAGCACGTACTAAACCCCAACCAAGTGCCAAAAGCCACAAGCCAAAGATGGCGAGAAACAATTCAAACGGGTCATGCGGCAACACATCATGCTCAAGCATGGCGGCGGCACTAAAAATAACGATGGCAACCACACTCAACAGCAGTACCTCTAAGAAGGCGCGGACAACCATGGAGTCAATCGGCTGCACTTGGCGATACGAAAACAGCGATTTATTGGCGTTGATGGCATTGGCCGTTTGACCACTTGCACGCTCGAAGGTGAAGTAGGCCAACAAGCCCACCACAATCCAAAGCCCTGTATCGAAACCGCTCACATAGTGAACGCGAATGATCGTAAAAATAATCACTAAATACGCAATGTGAAAGATAGGCTCTAACAACAACCAAGCCCAAGCACCGCGGCTAGAGAACAAACGCGCCAATGCTTCGCGCAAAAACAATGCGCTCCACACAGACCACATGACTTGCCAAGGAGAACGGGTAGCCATCGTGTCAGCGCCAATCAATGGAGACGTCGCGCGTGGCGTAGCCGCAAACTGGGACTTGCGTCAAATTCTTGAGCTGCAACACATAATCTTCTATTAGCTCTGGCTTAGCAGGCATCGACTTGAGCCAAAACTCATCCAACTCACCTTCAAACACCAAGCCTGGCCGTTGATAAATGGCAGCCCCCATGACCTTCAGCGGCACGAGTGATTTCAAAGCACGAACACCCACTGTGCTGTTAATAGTGATCACACCAGCTGAATGCTTGACCAACAGAGGCGTGTTGCCTTCCACCAAATACACAATGCGCGAATCGATCCCAAAGGATTTGGCAATCTGACGGACAAATGATCTATAGCCACCCATGCCACGACCATGAGGATGCTCCCGAAAAACGAGCATCGTCGGCTTGGGCGCATGAAGGGAAAAGGAACGAATCAGCTCGGCTAAGAACTCTTCAACCGAGCTGTAGCGAGAGAACAACTTAAACTGGGCATCGCCTTCAAACTGCAATGGAACAAAGTAAAAATAAGCTTTTCTGTCTATCAATAGTTTCTGCTTGCGCATGTCAAGCTTGAAATGGCTCCATTTTCTGAACCACGAATACATCCAATAACCGAAGTAATAAGCAGGCGAACGGTTGCGATGATGCTCGTAGCCAGGAAATTGCCAATGCCCCAACAATATGTGCGCATAATGCTTAGCCGCAAAGTATGTTGAGTTTAGAAATGGATGTTTGTCTGTCGCGCTGATGATGTGTTCTGGCACGCCATCCCAGCTAAAACGATCGAGTGTGGTGGAGTTGCCATTGACACCGTCTAACTCCATCGTCATAAAGCCAGGCCTGAAATAGCCCTCTTCCAAAACGATGACTTGAATACCAAGTTGGTTTGCGGCCTTAATCGCTTGTTGATGGTACGAACGCGACTGACCAAACAACACAACTGCATCCACTTCAAGTTGAACACACTGCTCTTCAAAGAATTTATTCCAATCTTTCAAGCAACCTAAAAATTTAATGGGCGTTAATGCTTTGCAGTCATGCTGATCACCGCCAGAAAAAACAATGCGATGTACTAGCTTATTTTTTGCAGTTAACCACTGTGTGAGTCGGTCGAAAAATGGCCCCACGGGTCCTTGCAACAAAAGCACGGTTTGGGAAGCCTTCAACACAGCCAGTGCTGGGTTTTCGTTCACCTTTTGCTTTGAAATCAAATCTCTCTTCACCACTTGCTCAACTTTTTAGCGCCTGCGACTCTTAACTAAGTCTGAGTTTTTGATTGAGTTCAAAAGGCTAACAAAAGAGTCAATCTGCTCCGGCGTGATCTTCTCAATAGAGCTAATGCCTAAGTACTGCAGTCGGGATGCCTCTACTTTGTTTTTGTCATGCTGCAGCTCATCGACAAATACCTTCGTCATATCTAAGCCGAGCCACCTGATTAGATGTAACAGGTGATCTAAATCTGGAAATGAATCCCCCTTAAACCACTTCCGTACAGTCTCCCTGCTCACCTTGAGACCGTATTTAGATGACAGATACATGTCGCGTGCGAACTGTTCATTCGACGGAACCGTTTGGTAATGGCTACCGCAGCACCGCCTTAACTCCTCCGAGAAGCGATGTTTGACGAGCTCAGGTGTACTTGTCATATCTGTATCTATTTTTGTTTTTAAATTGGCAACTATTAGTTGCTTTGGTTACGTTTTCGCAACTTTGAATTGCCAATATATGGAAAAATGAGAAAAATAGAAATTAATGATGAAAACAGACAAAGCTTAAGTCCAGATAATCTAATAATTCCATTTAAAAACAACAAGTTATGAATTATCAGCACGCATGTGTTGGATCTGAAGCACTTACTTTTCTCGTTGTAATAACTGCGTACGGAGTAATTTTCTTTTGTCATTTTCATAACATGAATATAACTTCAGTTCCATAGATTAGCAACTATAGTTATTTTTTTGATTGGCTTTTGACGTAAATTAGTTGCTCTCTAAAGCACCTATGACCCAAGATCTAAACTCGTTTGCAAAACGGCTACAAAGTCAGCTTCTACTGAGGGGGAAGCCTATTAGCCCAACCCTGCTTGCACGAGAGTTCAACTTACGCTGGAGAGGGTCGCCAGTTAGTACAAATGCAGCAAGAAAATGGTTATACGGCCCCACTCTGCCAAAAATGGAGAAGATTCAAGTCCTTGCAAAAATGCTCGGTACATCCGCTGAATGGCTACGATGGGGACCAAATACTGATTTAGTAGTTACGGGATCTGCTCGCCCAAAACAGCCTGTAGATCTAAATTTCACGGAACTGCAATTAGCGGAATCAGTTTTGCACGATTGGTCACTGTTAACAGATGCAAATAAAAAGCTGATTTCAGCATTACTAGATTTTTTACTTACGCAGCAGCATCTGCACAAAATTGACTCTAAAAACAAGACTTGATGATTCAGCGCTGAATCACGGCATTCCTTGTAGTTCTCGCTGCGTCTTTTCAATCACCATGCCGAACTCGTCCCTCAAGGTAGCTATGTGTGCATTGCGCAAATCTTGAACCGAGTTAATACCATGTTCAGATAGTCACTCAAGATTGACAACCCTATTGGATAAGTCTGCGTACAGGGCGTAGTTAGAACTCAACGCAAAGATTCCATGTTCTCAAATTTCGTAGGCAACATCAGATGCATCAAGCGCATCCCAATACGCATTTTGTGATTTCGTATCCGTAACACATATACGCACAAGCTCTACGCAATCATTCTCATGAGCTTTCAAAGATGCAGCAGTAGTTGATGCGGCAAGTGCCAAAGGAACTTTAAACACGCCTGTCCCGATAGCTGGAAATGCCAGCGACTTTATGTTGTGTTCAACAGCGAGTTTCCAAACTGACTCAAAGCATTGCGTAAGAATGAGCTCAGCGTTGTCATCAAGCAGGTAGTTCGCTGCCCGTGTGTGTATCACCCACTTGTTGGGCAACTTAAACCCCGGCGTGATGACCGCTTGACCGTGCGGGAGAGGTGCAAATTGCTGACAGTACTCTTCAAGCTCCCGACCGGCTGCTGTATGGATGGCTCCAGCAACACCAGACCCAAGGCGCAAGTTCCCATTGGCCGAATTGACCACAGCTTCAATGTCCGGTTGGATGGCGATGTTGCCGATCACGACTTCAACTATCACAGCTTGTCCTTTTTGCTCTAGTGGCCGCCAGTCTAGCTTTTGTTTCCTCAAATTGTTCGCATGGGTCAAGCCCTGTGATCGAGGCCACACCAAAATAGGCTTGCTCTAAAAGGTGGGCATTGAATTGCCTTTGCGCAAGAGTCATTGGTTCGTCTGAGCAACTCCGAAGGTTCATAGCAACATCCCACACCATAGCCATCTGGCTAGCTAGCTGGGGGAACTGCTGCGCAATCCCATTTAGTTTGGATTCGGTTGATACACGTTTCATTTTTCTTCTCCGGTAAATTGCCAATAGCGCTTGTTACGTCCAGCTGTTGTCCAGTCGCGTTTTTGTTTGAAGCCGCAGCGGCGAAGTGCTTCACCTGTGTAGCGCAGCGACGCGTTTGGTCTTAAGTGACCCGGTAGGGTGGCTAACGCAATCACCTCGGTTATGGTGAACTGCCGACATCTCTGAACTGGGGGCAATCTGCTTACCCATGTTTGAATACGTTCAACGTACTCATCAGGAATGCTTTTTTTATGTACTGTTTGCACGGGGGGCGCTTTTACGTTCACCGCTTCCGTCTTAAGTCGATCGATGGTCTCTCTCAGGGTTTCAAAAATCAATGGTGGCTGCATTGTTTTCTCCAAATATCTAAATCTTGGCTAATTGCGTCCAACCTACCCAACTTGTCCAGCTGATTTTGAAAGTTCATTTGCACAGTGGTGACAGCTGAAACAGGTTGGTTGCTTCTTGTATTCTTTAATGAATTGAAAAAATGGTTGGACAGGGTGGACAGGGTGGACAGATTGGGAATTGCCCCATGGAATAAGTCCACAGGGCATCCAAGTTAGAACTTCAATCCAGTCTGCTCTGTGAAAGCCTTCTGCATCTCAGTCAATGACGGAAGAACATCCTCACGGAAACGATCACCATTTGGCCCAGCCTTACGTGACTCAGTAATCCCGTGTGGCTGACACCAACGCCTCAGGCGTTTAGCTACGACATCCCATGCCACCGGAAGCTTTCCACGTACCCCTGCACTTTGCTCATAGGACAGTCTTAAAGCTGATCGTTCAACACTTGTGGCTTTACCTGACTCAAGCTCTACAACCTTGGTGCCATTTCCATCGGACCAGCGGATACAGCCCTCTGACAGACATTGATGCCACCAAGCAGTCGCGGGGTCACGCAAGGCTGTCAATGCAACTTGCTCTTCAATCGCTGTGCCAGAAGGAATTTGACGGGGGTTAAAGCTTGTCACATCCACTGACAGCAAATAGTGAAGCAAGTTGGCTGGGCCTGTTGACTTACACCATGCGTAATACGGCTTCCAAAAGTCAAAGTCACCACGTAGTGCATCCGAGACATTCACAACGACTGCACGGCGCTCATCTAAGGTCGCTTGCCAAACATGGTCGTGGTTAGTAAGCATCACATATGCACACCGGTTTGCCCCCGCTACAGGCGTCATACCCTTGGCTTCAAAGACCATTTGAGTTGCAGTGATACGTGACTTCAACTTATCTGCTTGCCGGTGATCGCCAGCGAATACAGCCTCATCTAAAACTACAAACGACTGTGTCATCAAATGCCAATTGAAGCGCCCAATGATCAACTCAGGATCATCTGCAACCATGGCGTGGCTACCGAAGAAGGCAACGATGGGTTCAAATAGTGAGTTCTTCCCCGTGCCCTTTCGGCCATGGAAAATCAAAACTGTCCCGGGGACTTGGTCAAGGTTTTGCACGCGCCATGCAAGCCAGTTCATGATCCAAGCCGCAAGAGTTTGATCTGGGATCAGAAAGTTCAGCAGCGTCAACCAAGGAGAGACATCTCCGAGCATTGGCGGCACCGGAAAACCTTGCCACAGGTTCAACAGCTTCGGGGATAAGTTCTGACCGGGTGCATACGCTATCCCTTCATACTGGCATCGCTTTGGGCTATTTAGCCAAGCAATGGCTTTAGGAACTGTTTTTCCCTCATCAACTGAAACGTACTGTCCAGCCAACATCAACTTAAAGGTTGATACCTTCATCAATTCGGGACCGAACCCAGTGCCGTGGGCGCTAGCGTTTGGAGTGTGAAAGTCCATCACAAAGTGGTCAGGACCAGTTCGCACAACTGCATGGCGTTCGTTCAATTCTGAAAGCCAATCACTTGGCGCATCAGTCAAAGGGGGTCTTTCGTCATTAGCGCTGCCTGTAACCTGCATCATTGCAAGACTGATAGTTCTGCGACGGTAATCTTCCCTCTCCCACTTATCGCGGTACAAAGCAGAAGCCCTCAGTGCCATGTCGACCTCAACACTGCTCAAGCCCTCTCGCACAAGCAACCCACAAAAAGCTGCATCAGCTTCGCTTTGACTGGCGTAAGAAGCTTCCCAGTCGCCAGACCAGAGTTTTTGAAAGCGCTGGAAGTGGGGAATGATGTCGGAATTGGTTGAGTTGAGCAGCAACGAGACTGCATCACTCACTTTTGGTGATAGCTGTTCAAACGTCAATGGACCAACGCCGTCGTAAAGCTCACAGTCCTGTTGCTGGTGAAAAGAATGTGATGCCCCAGACATACCGCCCTTGCACTTAACGATGGTCTTCAACACAACGTCGATCAGCTCTTGGTGTTCAATTAGTGCGGACATTGAGCGTCTCCAGTTGTTGACCAGTCACAGTCAAAAAACGACTATCGGCATAGATTTCAAAACCACCAGACTTCTGCCCGGTGCTAGATAGATGGCCTTTAACAAATGCACGCAGCCCTGCCCCGCTAGGAGAGCGCTCTACGTAGCCACCCTGATGGATGAATTTTTCCAAGGTGTCAAAAACGTCTGTGTGAGCCGCGACTAGCGACTCCCAACCATCGATGTCAATACCAACGACACCAGAGTCGCTGGTCAACAGCACCCCAATGCCGTCGTACTTGCCACTCCGGTAGGCGTTTTGAACTTGATCAAAAGTAGCCCACCGATCTGGTTGATTGACGCTAAGCATCCACCCACCGTTTGGGTGACGAGGCGCTTTGTTAAATTTGCCGTTTTCGCGTGGCTCAGCTACCCACACGCAAAACTTCTTGTCCTGCATCCAAGAAGGAACGTTTGCAAGGTTCACGTCTAACGCCCAACCGGTTCTGGCTGTGACACCAGCGTAGTTGGATTCTTTTTGGTTTAGGTGCTCAATCATGATTGAACCCCAATGTTTTTTTCATGTTGGTTGATCCAGCCTTGAGGATCAGCAAGCCACGCTTCAACCTCAGCAGCACTCCATCGGGTGAAGCGAGACCCATAACGAATTACGGGTTTAGGAAAATGCCCTTTTGCAACCAAGCTGTACAGATGCGATTTTGAAAAATCACCTCGCTCTGTGATGCAGGCCTGAGCATATAAGGCATGGGTTTGCTGTTGTTCGCTACGGTCCATACGACCACCTCCTTAAAAGTGGTCGTATGTTCCAACTTAGGCTTATATTTGTGGAGTGGTGTTTGGTGGCAATAAATTATTTAGCGTCACTCACCTGAACTCTAGCTATAGCTTCGGCTTCAGCTTCAAAAGATTTTCTGTAGCGGGGTAAAGCCCTGACAAGATTGCGTCGATCGAGTTGAAAATAGCGAGCAACCAACGCTACAGGCATGCCATCTTCAACAACGCAACGTAGCGCAACTGCTGTTTTATTTAGAGGCGGAAAGTGCGCCTGCTTAACAGCATCACCTAATGCGACGTGAACTAAACCTCTTTGACGCTTTTTGATTGCTGCTAAAGCACTATTTTCATTAGCAAACCCAAGCTCACGCAATTTGGCCCGGCGTCCAAGACTGATAGCACTCCCAATCTGAAGAATGTCAATAGCCTGAATCACGGCTACTTCGATTCGTTTGGAGGGGCGTCCGACTTTCTTTTTTAAGATTTCTTTCATGCTGCAACCTTTTCAAACGTAACGACATTGCCACGAGCTAAACGCTCAAGGTAGTCGCCCCAGTCTTGCATCATCCGCGTCCTTTGAGACAAATAGATTGCGTGGTTGTAGGCTGCAGAAACAGCACTCCTATCTTGGTGCGCTAACTGCAGCTCAATGTGCTGATGGTCGTAACCCTGCTCGTGCAAAAGCGTTGATGCAAGCCCACGAAAACCATGTCCAGTCATCTGCCCTGCGTAACCCATACGCTTGAGCGCACCCAAAATTGTGTTGTTACTCATTGGTTTGGAGTAGTCACGTTCGCTTGTGAACAGGTACTCACGATGCCCAGATATCTCCTTCAAAATCTGAAGCACCTGAACAGCTTGACTCGAAAGTGGGACGATGTGCGGTTTATCCATCTTCATCCGAGATGCTGGAATATCCCAACGAAGCCTTTCTAGATCGAACTCGGACCACTTAGCTTTGATAAGCTCCCCGGTACGCACAAAGGTCAAGGACATCAGCTTCATTGCCAGCCTAGTGATTGGCGACCCGTTATAAGCTTCAATTTTTCTCAGCAGGGCTGGAAACTCCTTTGGCTCAAGACGAGCGTAGTTTTTCTTGCGACGTGGAGTCAGTACATCCAAGGGTTTGATATCAGTCGCTGGATTTCGGGTTGTACTGCCAAGTCCATGCGCGATGGCATATCTAAACACCTGCCCAGTCGTTTGAAGCGACCGCTTAGCAATGTCAAGGGCTCCGCGAGCCTCAATCTTTTTGACCATGGCAACAAGTTCGGGGGCCTGAATCTGCGAAATGGGCCGATGGCCAATGGCAGGAAAGACATCAGCTTCGAGCCGGGCCAGGACATAGCCCGCATGCCGTTCATGCTTATTGGCACTCCAATGTGGGTACCACTGTCGGGCAACGACCTCGAAGGTGCTCAGGTTTGCCACCCTCTGTGCTTCTTTATCAGCCTGCTTGGCCAATACGGGATCGACACCCTTGGCTATCAGCTTTCTGAGTGCTTCACGCTTTTCACGCGCCTCAGCAAGACTGACATCAGGGTACTGACCCAGTGAAGCGGTTTTTTCTTTACCTTGGTACCTATAGCGAAGTTGCCAAAGTTTTGAACCGTTGGATTTGACCAGCAGATGAAGCCCACGCTCGTCTGGCAGTTTGTAATGGCTTGAGGAAGGCTTGGCCCGTTTGGTTTGGACGTCTGTCAGCATATTTACTCCGATTTGCGGGTAACAGCTGAGAGCACTGCGGGTATCGACCGCTTTTACCCCTTCTGTTACCCACATGAACCACCGGCTTCATGGACACGCATGCGCACCCAAGAAGACAGCAAAACGACCCCTCAGCGGTTAAGCAAAAGGAATGATTCAAACGCAGTAAGTAAGTGAAGGACTG
>Ga0228701_1002614_pt1 | contig 10382 bp, 12 predicted proteins | sample McNCre117_Aug_MG_2_FD_178017 | JGI IMG/M metagenome (GOLD analysis project Ga0228701, IMG submission 178017) | Freshwater microbial communities from McNutts Creek, Athens, Georgia, United States - 11-17_Aug_MG | ecosystem: Environmental > Aquatic > Freshwater > Creek | place: USA: Georgia...
CTGAGCGAACTTGTCCGACGAATCCCCTCTCGACCGCTTCAAGTCCGTGCTGACCGGCACGGCCCGCGCCGTTGCCCACGAGCCGGAGCTGGAAGTGGCGTGGACGGCGGATACGGCGGTCGCCAACGGCAAGAACCTGCGCATCCCGATGCCGGGCCGCGCGCTCCCGCGCGAGCAGGCGATGGAAGCGCGCGGGTTTGCTGACAGTTTCGCTCTGCGTCTGCGCCATCACAACGATCAGCTCCACGCCAGCAAGGCACCGGGCGATCCCACCGCGCGGGCCTGCTATGACGCGGTCGAGCAGGTCCGTTACGAAGCCTTGGGCGCCAATGCCTATGCCGGGGTGCGGGCCAATCTCGATGCCGCGCAAATGGTGCGGATCGGGGGTGATCCGATCACCCGCGCGACCCGGTCGGACGAAGTGCCGATGCAGGCCGCGCTGGCGCTCTTGCTGCGCGAACACCTGACCGGCCAGCCCGTGCCCGAGGCCGCGCGCGCCGGGGTCGAAATGCTGCGCGGCTGGATTGGCGAAAAGGCGGGGGCGGATTTCACCGCGCTGGCCGGTTCGCTCGACGATCAGAAGGCTTTCCAGCACCTGACGCTCGACATGCTCAAGCATCTCGAACTGACCCGCGCCGACCAGCTTGAGCCCAATACCGAAGAGGGTGAAGAGCAGGACAGCGAAGACGAGCAGGACGAGCAGCAGCCCGAGGACGGGGATTCCGCCGAGGACCAGACCCCGAGCGAAGCCGCCGCCGAACCCAGCGAAAGCGACGAGGAAGGCGAAAGCGAAACCCAGCGCGAGATGGAAGACGATTCCGCCGAAGCTGAGGAAGGCGACGAGGGCGAGGAGGGCATGCTCCCGACCCGCCCGAACCGCGCCTGGACCGACATTCCCGCGAATTTCGATTACAAGGCCTTCGCGCTCGCGTTTGACGAAGTCGTTAGCGCCAGCGACCTGTGCGACGACGATGAACTGGGCCGCCTGCGCGCCTATCTCGACGCGCAGCTGAAGGGCCTGCAGGGCATCGTCACCAAGCTCGCCAACAGGCTCCAGCGCCGGCTGATGGCGCAGCAGAACCGCAGCTGGGACTTCGATCAGGAAGAAGGCCTGCTCGATGCCGCGCGGCTCGCCCGCGTGGTGATCTCGCCCGGGCATTCGCTCTCCTACAAGATCGAGCGCGAGGTCGAGTTCAAGGACACCATCGTCACCCTGCTGCTCGACAATTCGGGTTCGATGCGCGGGCGGCCGATTTCGATCGCGGCGATCAGCGCCGATGTGCTGGCGCGCACGCTGGAGCGCTGCGGGGTCAAGACCGAGATCCTCGGCTTTACCACCCGCGCATGGAAGGGCGGGCAGAGCCGCGAGGCCTGGCTTGCCGGTGGCAAGCCCGCGCAGCCGGGCCGCCTCAACGACCTGCGCCACATCGTCTACAAGAAGGCCGAGGAGCCCTATCGCCACGCCCGCAAGAACCTGGGCCTGATGATGCGCGAGGGCCTGCTCAAGGAAAACATCGACGGCGAGGCGCTGCTCTGGGCGCACACGCGCCTCTTGGGCCGCAGCGAGGATCGCCGCATCCTGATGGTGATTTCCGACGGCGCGCCGGTCGATGACTCCACGCTCAGCGTCAACAGCGCGGGCTATCTTGAACTGCACCTGCGCCGCGTGATCGACTGGATCGAAAAGCAGTCACCGGTGCAGCTGGTCGCCATCGGCATCGGCCACGACGTCACCCGCTATTACCGCCGCGCTGTGACGATCATGGATGTCGAGCAACTGGGCGGGGCGATGATCGAACAGCTCGCCCGCCTGTTCGAGGACGAATAGGCTTGACCGGGCTGTTTAATCGAACAATTAAACGGCCATGAGCAAAAGCACCACTGTTAGCCAGGCCGTCCTTTCCCGCCGTTCGATCCGCGCTTTCACCGACCAGCCGGTTCCGCTCGATCTGATCCGCCAGATCATGGACACCGCGCGCTGGGCGCCTTCGGGCTGCAACTTCCAGCCGTGGGAAGGCGCGATCCTGACGGGCGAGCCGCTGCGCCAGTTGCAGGCGAAGATGCAGGCCTCGCAGCCGCAGGATCCCAAGGAATATTCGTGGAGCGATCCCGAAGTCCTGCCCGAATGCCTCGCCCGGCTGCAACAGGTTGGCGCTGACATGTACACCGCGCTGCACGTGGAGCGCGCCGACAAGGCGGGCCGCGCCGACTTCATGGCGCGCAATGTCGTCTCGTTCGATGCCCCGGCCGTGCTGATGGTCTATTTCCCGCGGGTCATGGGCTCGCCCCAGTGGTCGGACGTGGGGATGTGGCTGCAGACGATCATGCTGCTGCTGCGCGAACACGGCCTTGATAGCTGCCCGCAGGAATTCCTCTCGATGTATTCCAAGGTCATCAAGGACTTCCTGGGCGTATCGGATGAAAGCCACATCTTCTTCTGCGGGATCGCCATCGGCTATCAGGACGAGGAAGACCCGGTGAACCACTTCGACCGCAAGCGCGAACCGCTGGACGGGAAGATCCAGTTCCTCGGCTTTGAATAAGGGCACGATCATGGACGTTACCGAAGCCGTTGCCTCGCGCCGCTCGATCCGCGCGTTCAAGGATCAGCCGGTTGACCGCGCCGTCCTGACCCGCGTGCTGGAAAAGGCGCAGAACTCGCCTTCGGGCGGCAATACCCAGCCGTGGAACGCGGTGATGCTGGCCGGGGCTGAACTGGCCAAGCTGCTGGCCAAGGTCGCTGAAGTGATCCCGCAGGGGCTGGCCGCCTATTCGCCCGAATACAACATCTATCCCCCCGAGCTTGAGGGCGCCTATGCCGCCCGCCGGTTCGGCGTGGGCGAGGCGATGTATGCCGCGCTCGATATCCCGCGCGAGGACAAGGCCAGCCGGCTCAAGTGGTTTGGCCGCAATTTCCAGGCCTTTGGCGCGCCGGTGTTGATGCTGGTTCACACCCCGCGCTACATGGGCCCGCCGCAGTGGTCGGACATGGGGATGTGGCTGCAGACCGTGATGCTGCTGCTGCGCGAGGAAGGGCTTGATAGCTGCGCGCAGGAAGCCTGGGCGGTCTATACCAAGCAGATCCGCGAATGCGTCGATATCCCGGACGATCACATCTTCTTCTGCGGCCTCGCCATCGGGCATGGTGATCGGGATCAGGTGATCAACCAGTTCCCGGTGCCGCGCGCGCCGCTGGATGAAGTGGTGCGCTGGCAGGGGTTCTAGGGCCCCCGCCACCTTGACCAGCGCGAGCGGCCCGGTAAGGCCGGAGCGATGACCGATACGCCTGCCTTGCAGCTGTTCAACAGCCTGACCCGCCAGCTCGAAGTGTTCGAGCCCGTCCACCCCGGAGTCCCCGGTGTGCCGGGCAAAGAGCCCGAGGCGCGCGTCTACACCTGCGGGCCGACGGTCTATAACTATCCGCACATCGGCAATATGCGCGCCTATGTCTTTGCCGACATTCTGGGCCGCACGCTGAGCTTCAAGGGCTACAAGCTCACCCACGTCATCAACATCACCGATGTCGGCCATCTGACCGACGATGGCGATGCGGGCGAGGACAAGATGGAAAAGATGGCGGCGCAGCGGGCGCAGTCGATCTGGGACATCGCCAAGCACTATACCGAGGCTTACTGGGCCGACATCAAGGCGCTGAACATCCGCGAGCCGGCGCACTGGTCGATCGCGACCGACTATGTCCCCGCGATGATCGACTTTGCCAAAAGCATCGCGGATAAGCACTGCTACGAGCTGGATAGCGGGCTCTATTTCGACGTTGCGTCGGTGGACGACTATGGCCGCCTCGCCCGCGCGAACACCGAAGAGGGCGCCAATGCTCTTGGGGCACGGATCGAGGCCGTCGAGGGCAAGCGCAACGCGGCTGACTTCGCGATCTGGCGCAAGACCCCGGCGGGCGAAAAGCGCCAGATGGAATGGGATAGCCCGTGGGGCCGCGGCGCGCCGGGCTGGCATCTCGAATGCTCGGTCATGTCGGGCCAGTTGCTCGGCTTTCCGTTCGACATCCACACCGGCGGGATCGACCACCGCGAGATCCACCACCCCAACGAAATCGCCCAGAACCAGGCGTTCTGCTGCACCAATGGCCTCGACGTGCCGGCCAATTCCGGCGCGCGAGTGTGGATGCACAACAACTTCCTGGTCGAACGCAGCGGCAAGATGTCGAAGTCCTCGGGCGAGTTCCTGCGGCTGCAACTGCTGATTGACAAGGGCTATCACCCGCTGGCCTACCGCATGATGTGCCTGCAGGCGCATTACCGCAGCGAACTGGAATTCAGCTGGGATGGCCTCGGCGCGGCGCTGGTGCGCTTGAAGCGGCTGCTGATGGCCGTGGGCGTCCTGCGCGCGCAGGCCAGTGCGGCGGAAAGCTGGGGGCCGAAATTCGCGCCCTTCGTCGAACGCTTCGATGCTGCCGTGTCGGACGATCTCAACACCCCGGTCGCGCTGACCGTGCTGGAAGAGGTGGCCGCGCTCAAGAAGGTCGATGCCGCCGAAAAGCTGGCTGTGATCGCGGCGATGGACGCGGTGCTGGGGCTGGGCCTGCTCGGGCTCGAACGGGCTGAACTGCGCCTGCGGCCCAAGGCTGCGACGATCGCTGAGGCCGACATTGCAGCCGCGCTCGAACGCCGCAAGGAAGCCCGCGCCGCCAAGGACTTTGCCGCCTCCGACGCGCTGCGCGACGAACTGGCGGCGCAAGGGGTCGAAGTGATGGACGGCGATCCGCTGGGCTGGGAGTGGAAGCTGTGACCATAACCGTTCTCAACGCCGTGCTGCGCCCGCTGCTCGAACCGCGCCTGCCTTCATGGGTTCAGCCGCGCTGGTATGGCTCGAAGCAGGAAGCCTTCGATCTGGCGCATGAGGCCGAGATCGGCTGGTTCGACATGTATGCCAAGGATGACATGTCCGAGGTCATCACCCGCGCCGCGAAGCTCAAGTGGCTCAATTCGGTGTTTGCCGGGGTGGAAAGCTTCCCGCTTGATCTGCTGGAACAGCGCGGGGTGGTGCTGACCAACGGGGCCGGAATCAATGCCATTCCGATTGCCGAGTTCGTGGTCATGGGGCTGCTGGCCCATTGCAAGGGCTATGGCGAGATCGTCCGCGCGCAGGACCGGCACGAATGGCTGAAGGATGCGCCGGGCAAGCGTGAGCTCTATGGCAGCAAGGCGCTGATTCTGGGTTACGGCGCGATCGGGCAGGAAGTGGCCAAGCGGCTGGAAGCTTTCGCGGTCGAGGTGACGGCGGTGCGCCGCACCCCGGGGCCGGGCACGCTGGCCCCGCACGAATGGCGCGCGCGGCTGGGCGAATTTGACTGGGTGATCCTCTCGCTGCCCGCCACGGCGCAAACCGATGGCACGATTGGCGCGGCTGAATTGGCGGCGATGAAAAGCGATGCGGTGCTGGTCAATGTCGGGCGCGGCTCGGCAGTCGATCAGGCGGCACTGGGCGCAGCGCTGGCCGAACAGCGGATCGGCGGGGCGATGCTCGATGTCACCACGCCCGAGCCGCTTCCCGAGCACGACCCGCTGTGGGATCTGCCCGGCACCCAGGTGACCATGCACCTCTCGGGCCGGGCGCAGAACCGGATGTTCGAACGCTCGGCCGCGCGGTTCCTTGAAAACCTTGCCCGCTACGAACGCGGTGAGCCGCTGACCCCGCAGGTTGATTACGCGCTGGGATACTAGGCGTCATCGAGCACCAGCAGTTCGATTTCCGCCGTCAGGCGGGGCTCGGGCAGCAGGCTGTGTTCGGCGGCTATCACCGCGGCATCCGCCACCAGCCGGCGCGGCAGGGTAAATTCGTGGTCGGGCAGGGCGGCGATCAGCTGCTCGCCGGCGGCCACTGCTTCCGCCCCGGTGAACGCAAGCAGCACGGTGTGGCGCGATCCTGAAAAGGTCACGCTGGCCCAGGCGCGTTCGGCGTGGCGGATCAGTTCGGCCTTGCCGCCGGCCAGTTCGAGCAGGGCCGAGAGCAGGTGCAGGCACGGAGCGGTGCCCGCCCGGCGTGCCGGCTCGAACGGGATCTGCATGGTGCGGTGGGTGGCAGGATCAAATTGCACGGGCATTCTCCCGATAAATGTTCATGAAATGTTCTACGCGTGTTTCGGTCGCGCAGCGGGGGGTGCGGCCATTGCGCAGGTCTTCGACAAAGCGCGGATCGTGAACCGCCAGCCGCCCGAACTTGGTCCAGGGCATGCCGGTTTCCCGCAGAAACCGTTCGATCCGCATCAGCAACATTCGCCGTCCTTCCCTCGCTAACCGCCTGTCCCATCACGACGAATCGCCGTGGGGATGCCCTTGTTTTCAGGGCTGAAATCCTACTTGTCTAGGAAAAATACATCGCGTAGGATGAAATCATGAAAAGCCCCGATCCCCGCGCCCGCTTGCTGCAACTGGCGAGCCAGCATGGTGCCAGCCTGTCTGGCCTGTCCGAACTGATTGGAAGAAATTCAACCTATTTGCAGCAGTTTGTCCGCAAGGGCAGCCCGCGCAAGCTGGAGGAAACCGATCGCCGGACCTTGGCCCGATTCTTTGGTGTGGCCGAGGGGGAGCTGGGTGCACCAGAGGAAAATTCCTCTCAAATCGTGGGAAAATCCCCGCGCGGCGATTGGGTCGATGTGCCGCGCCTGGCGCTTGGCGCCTCGGCGGGGCCGGGCGCGCTGGGGTTTGAAGAGGCGCGGATCGGGGCGTTCCGCTTTGCCGCGCGCTGGCTGCGCGAGCAGGGGCTCGATCCTGCGCGGCTGTCGGCCATCCGGGTCGAGGGCGATTCGATGGAGGCCACGCTGCGCGATGGCGACGAGATCCTGGTCGATCGCAGCCCGCGTGCCTTGCGCGATGGGATCCACGTGGTGCGCGCCGGCGATGCGCTGCTGGTCAAGCGGCTCGACACCAGCCGGCCCGGGGTGATCGCGCTGGTCAGCGACAATCCGGCCTATCGCACGCTCGAACTGCCGCCCGAGGAGGTCGAGGTGATCGGCCGGGTGGTCTGGAAAAGCGGGCGGCTCTAGCCGAGGCTTGATTTCGGGGAGGGCGCCGTCCATTTCCGGCGGCATGACACAGCCCAGCCAGCCTATCGCCAGTGAACCCCCGATGCGCGTCGGGATCGTTCCCGTCACCGCGCTCGAACAGAACTGTTCGCTGATCTGGTGCACCAAGACGATGAAGGGCGCGCTGATCGATCCGGGCGGCGATCTCGACAAGCTCAAGGCGGCGGTCGCCAAGATGGGCGTGACGCTCGAAAAGCTGCTCGTCACCCACGGCCATATCGATCACTGCGGCCAGACCGGGATGCTCGCCAAGGAACTCGGCCTGCCGATCGAGGGCCCGCACGAGGCCGACCGGTTCTGGATTTCGCGGATCGAGGAAGACGGCGTCAAATACGGCATCCACGCCGAAGCGTTCGAGCCGAACCGCTGGCTCAATGATGGTGACAAGGTGACCGTCGGCGAACTCGAACTCGACGTGATCCATTGCCCCGGCCACACCCCGGGCCACGTAGTGTTCTATCACGCGCCGTCGCACTTTGCGGTGGTGGGAGACGTGCTGTTTGCCGGATCGATCGGGCGGACCGACTTCCCGCTGGGCAATCACCAGCAACTGATCGATTCGATCACCCAGAAGCTCTGGCCGCTGGGCAATGATGTGACCTTCCTGCCGGGGCATGGCCCGACCAGCACCTTCGGGCGCGAGCGGCAGGTCAATGGATTCGTCAGCGATTATCTACTGAGCTGAATGGTCCCGCCCCGCCGGCAGGTCCGGCAGGGCGGGAAAAGTGGTGGATTACATCCGCCCGGTGGCGATCAGCACGGCCACCACGGCAAGGCCGATCTGGCTCAGCATGGTGGTCACGGTGCCAAAGCTGCGGCCCTTGGCCAGCGCGGTGCCGTCCATGCCGAGGCCGTGGCCGATCCGGCCCAGCATATAGACCGCGCCGACGATCGGCAGCCACTGGCCGCCCTTGCCGGCGAGTTCGACCAGCGCCACCAGCGCCAGCACCCACGGGGTGTTTTCCACGAAGTTGAGCTGGGCGCGCATCCGGCGTTCCAGCAGGTCGCTTCCGCCGGTGCCGATGCTGATCTTTTCGCTGGCGCGAACCTGGCCGCAGCGCAGCGCGAGCCAGAAGTTGATCACCGCCGCAGCGGCGGCCAGGCAGAGCGTGGTAGGCAGTAGAATGGGCATCGATTTCTCCCCCGTTATGGAATTGCGCAAGAGCGGGGACTGACGGTGCTTGCAACCCGCGCCAAATCGGTTATAGGCGCGCCTTCGCTAGCCGCCGGCCCCAGTGCCATTTGCGCGGCCTTGTTAGACGACCCAAGAATTTTCAGGAACAGGTGCCGCGATGGCTGTCCCCAAAAGAAAAACTTCGCCCTCCCGCCGGGGCATGCGCCGCAGCCATGATGCGCTGACGCCTGCAGCATTCCACGAATGCTCGAACTGCGGTGAACTCAAGCGTCCGCACAACCTGTGCACCGCTTGCGGCCACTACAACGGGCGCGAAGTTATCGCGGTCGGGCTCTAAGCCCAGTTCCCGGGAGTAAGTGCACATGACCCTGCCGCGTATCGCCATTGATGCGATGGGCGGGGATGAAGGTGTGCGCGTGATGATCGAAGGGGCGGCGCTCGCAAGGCGCCGCCACGATCGATTCAAGTTCCTGCTCGTCGGCGACGAAGAGCGGATCAAGGCGGCGCTCGAAGCCCATCCCAACCTGCGTGCTGCGTCCGAAATCCTCCATGCTCCCGATGTGGTGAGCGGAGAAGAACGCCCCACCCAGGCCCTGCGCCGCGCCAAGACCACATCGATGGGCATGGCAATCAACGCCGTGAAGGAAGGCCACGCTGGCGCTGCCGTTTCGGGCGGCAACACCGGCGCGCTGATGGCGATGGCCAAGCTGGCGCTGCGCACCATGCCGGGGATCGATCGCCCGGCGCTGTCCGCCCTGCTGCCGACCTTGGGCGATGGCGATCTCGTCATGCTTGATCTGGGCGCCAATACCGAATGCGATGCCCGCAATCTGGTGCAGTTCGCGGTGATGGGCGCAGCCTATTCGCGGATCGTCACCGGGCATGATCGCCCGCGCGTGCGCCTGCTCAACATCGGCACCGAAGAAACCAAGGGCACCGAAGACCTGCAGGTCGCGGCCGCCCAGTTGCGCGCTGCCGCCGATGACCTCTCGATCGTGTTCGACGGCTTTACCGAAGCTGACAAGCTCGGCCGCGGCGATGTCGACGTGGTGGTCACCGATGGTTTCTCGGGCAATATCGCGCTGAAGGCGGTCGAAGGCACGGCGCGGTTCGTGGCCGATCTGCTGCGCCGCAGCTTTGCGAGTTCGCTGCGCTCGAAGTTCGGCTTCCTGATCTCGCGCCCGGCGACCGAGCTGCTCAAGCACCATCTCGATCCCAACAACCACAACGGCGCGGTCTTCCTCGGCCTCAACGGTGTGGTGGTGAAAAGCCACGGCAGCGCCAACGTGCTGGGCGTGGCCAATGCGGTCGCGGTTACCGCGCGGCTGCTCGAAGAAAACCTGACCGAGCGGATCGCGGCGGACCTCGCCCGGCTCGGCGCCGAGAGCCTGCGCAAGGCTCCGAAGGCAGGAGTTGAATGATTCGCCGTTCCGTCCTGATTGGCACGGGCTCTGCCCTGCCGAAGCGTGTCGTCACCAATGCCGAACTGGCGCAGAAGGTCGACACCAGCGACGAATGGATCGTCGAGCGTAGCGGGATTCGCACCCGCTATATTGCTGACGACAGCGAAACCACCGCCTCGCTGGCGACCGATGCCGCCAAGGCCGCACTGGCCGCGGCCGGCGTGTCGGGCGATTCGATCGGCCTGATCGTGCTCGCCACGGCCACCCCGAACCAGACTTTCCCGGCGACCGCCACTCTCGTGCAGGACGCGATCGGTGCGAACGGCGGGATGGCCTTTGACGTTGCCGCGGTGTGCTCGGGCTTTCTCTACGCGGTCGGCGTCGCGGATTCGATGCTGCGCACCGGCATGGCCCAGCGCGCGCTGGTGATCGGCGCGGAAACCTTCAGCCGGATTCTCGACTGGGAAGACCGCACCACCTGCGTGCTGTTTGGCGACGGTGCCGGCGCGATCGTGCTTGAAGCGCGCGATGTGGCCGAAGACGGCCCGGGGATCCTCGCGACCAAGCTCCACGCCGATGGCGCGCACAACGAATTGCTTTACGTCGACGGCGGTCCTTCGACCACCGGGACGGTCGGCCATGTCCGCATGAAGGGCCGCGAAGTGTTCCGCCATGCCGTGGTCAACCTGGCCTCGGTCCTGGCCTCGGTCCTGGCCGAAGTGGGGCTGACCTCAGCCGATCTCGACTGGGTCGTGCCGCACCAGGCCAACCAGCGGATCCTTGA
>Ga0228701_1002617_pt1 | contig 10379 bp, 10 predicted proteins | sample McNCre117_Aug_MG_2_FD_178017 | JGI IMG/M metagenome (GOLD analysis project Ga0228701, IMG submission 178017) | Freshwater microbial communities from McNutts Creek, Athens, Georgia, United States - 11-17_Aug_MG | ecosystem: Environmental > Aquatic > Freshwater > Creek | place: USA: Georgia...
TATTCAATAAAAAATCCCAGTTGGCAAATGCCGACTGGGATCAGATAGTGACTATCCGACTCCACCCGTAGACCTCGACGGTAGTTATTTGGAGTCAATCGTTTGGTATAGGCATTCCGACTTTTGAACTGGCCGGAGCCAAATCAATCTACGGTTGCGGGTCAGTGCTGGATTTTCACCAGTTTTCCCTATGCAAACAAAGGGCACCTTGCGGTGCTATTTCAGAGTATCAGGCAATTCGCACGCCGCGGTAGCCCCAGGCATTTTTGCCCGATTTCTTGCCACCCAGTAATAGATCGCTTTGAAGACAGTGCGAACCAGTGGCAAAGAGGTGACCCAACCTAGCAAGCGCCAGCCCGGGTTTGCCTCAGCCAAAAGCATCGCCGAAATGGCCTGGTTAGCCGGAATCGGCGGCATGCCCTCGCGGATAAGCCAAATGCTGTTTACCACCTGTTTTTGGGTCAATCCAAATTCGGCAGGATTGATGCGCTGAAAGGCGACAACAGCTGGGAAGTTTTTGAGGTTCGTCTGGCCCCACTTCACGCAGAGACTGCAGAAGGCGCAGTCGCCGTCGTAAATCAGCTTGGTCTGGGTCACAGTCCAAAACTACTCTTTCTAGCCGGCCCACAGGCGCAGTTGGTAACCTTGATGAAAGTTTGTCTAGGAGCCCCGTGAAGAAGTTTTTTGCCTCAGCCGCCATCGCGGGATTGTCGCTTAGCCTTCTGGCGGGCTGTTCCGGCGCCTCCACCAGCGCAAGTTTTCAGCCAGGCTCAGAGCTGACGCTGGGGGAGTCGGGTCCGGTGGTTTCGCTCAACAGCGGACTAGCTACCGTAACCGCCAGCAGCGTGGCCGCCCAAGACATCGCCGCATTGACCATGCCGGCGTTCTATACCCCGGATTCAAGTGGCAAACTCACCGCCAACACCCAGATCGGCTCGGTCAAGTACTCCGCCAGTGAAATCAAGTTCACGCTCACGGGCAAGGCCAAGTGGAGCGATGGCGCTTCGGTTTCGGTGGCGGATTTGTTGCTGGCGTACAAAGCTGCAACCGCATCTTCCGGCGTTGGCTTCAACAGCCGCCTTACCTCAACTTCGTTGGCGCTTACCAGCAAGCCGGTAGTTGCAGGAAACACACTTTCCCTTGCCCACAGTGCCCCAATTGCCGACTGGCAGACCATGCTGCCGATTACGGTTTCGGCCGCACAGGTTGGCAAGCAAGCCTTCAGTGGCAAGGGGTACAGCAGCACCGATGCCGCCGCAGCTGTGCAGTCTGCCTTGCTTGGATCCTCATCGTCAGACCTAGCATCGGTGGCCGCTGCCTATAACTCGGTTGGGTCCCTGGCCAACGGTTCGACCAAATTCGTTACCGGTGGCGCCTACGGCATCAAGTCAGTTTCTGCCAGCGCCGTTGAGCTCACTGCTAATCGTGGCTACCTGGGCCCAAAGCCCACCATCGAAACCGTCACCGTAGATTGCTTCAACGGCACCGATGAACTGATGGCAGCGATCCAAGCCAAGAAGGTAGATCTGGCTGCCCCGATGGCAACCCCAGGTCAGACCGTGGCTCAGATCGAGGCAACTGCAAAGCACGCCGGATTCAATGTCACCACCGGTGACTCGGGTCAGAACGAAGTATTGCTACTAAACCACTCCACCGCCAGCACCTTCAGTGTTGCCGGTGCCGGTGGCCCGAAGAAATCGGCTGCCGCGCAGGATGCGTTCTTCAAGTTCGCTCCACGCGCCGGAATCTGGAACGAACTCCTCACCGATACCAGCCTTAGCAAATCCGACTCGCTGGTATTTGGAAGTGACTCCAAGGACTACTCGGCTTCGGTCTCTGGCAACGGCAGCGGCTCGTACCAGTTCCAAAATGGCGAGGCAGCAGTTGAAGAGTGGGCAGCCGCCGGCTTCCTTCGCACCATTCCGCTTCGAGTGCTGTTCGACAGCAACAACCCGCGCGCTCAGCTGGAATACAGTCAGCTTTCACAGTGGGGCAAGGTCTCGGGCTTCACCATCCAAAACGTGTCCAGCGACAACCCCGATGCGGTGTTGAACTCGGGTGCCTGGGATGTCTACATCGCAGATTTGCCGCGCCTCGGATTTAGCTTGGCCAGCCTCAGCACCGCTTCGGGTGCGCTCACCGGGCTATCGGTGCCTGCCGTAAACGCAGTTGTTGCCAAGCTGGCGGCCGGCGCCAAACTAGAGGGACAGTCGGCTCAGTTGGCAAAACTAGACCAGCTCCTATTTGCAAACTATTACGGTTTGCCGCTGTTTGAGGTGTCCAAGAGCGTGGTCCACAGCAAGAAACTAAGTCCGTTTACCGCAAGTTCATCCGCCCAATCGGTGGTTTGGGGCTATTCAAACTGGGTTGTTTCGGCCTCCGCCAAGTAGACTTATAGGTAGGGCTGTCGCAGATGCGGCCAACAACGCCCACTAATCCCATTTAGCGCACAATGTCTTGCGCCCAACTAAGGATGTTTTTATGGCTCTGGCAACCAGAGATGAACTTCGTAACGTAGCAATCGTCGCCCACGTAGACCACGGTAAGACCACCCTGGTAGACGCCATGCTCCGTCAGACCAACTCTTTCGACTCGCACGCCGCCATGGGCGAGCGCGTGATGGACTCGGGTGACCTCGAGCGCGAGAAGGGTATTACCATTCTCGCCAAGAACACCGCAGTGTCCTACTCGGGCCCTGCTGCCAACGGCAAGACCATCACCATCAACGTAATCGACACCCCAGGTCACGCCGACTTCGGTGGCGAGGTTGAGCGCGGTCTATCGATGGTTGACGGCGTTGTGCTTCTAGTAGACGCTTCGGAAGGTCCGCTTCCACAGACTCGCTTCGTGCTTCGTAAGGCACTTGAGGCCAAGCTGCCAGTTATTCTTCTGGTCAACAAGACCGACCGCCCTGACGCCCGTATCGACGAGGTTGTTGAAGAGACTCACGACCTGCTTCTCGGTCTAGCCTCCGACCTAGCCGACGACGTGCCAGATCTAGACATCGATGGCATCCTCGAGCTGCCAGTTATCTACGCATCGGGTCGTGCCGGTCGCGCCAGCCTCAACAAGCCAGCCGATGGCACCCTGCCAGACCACGAGGACCTAGAGCCACTATTCGGTGCAATCCTCAAGTACATCCCGGCACCTACCTACGATGACGAGCACCCACTGCAGGCTCACGTCACCAACCTGGACGCATCGCCGTTCCTTGGTCGTCTTGCACTGCTCCGTATCTTCAACGGCACCCTGAAGAAGGGCCAGCAGGTTGCTTGGGTTCGTCACGATGGCACCACCAAGACCGTAAAGATCACCGAGCTCCTTGCAACCAAGGCACTTGACCGTTACCCAACCGAGCAGGCGCTTCCTGGCGACATCGTTGCGGTTGCCGGTATCGAGGAGATCACCATCGGAGAAACCCTGGCAGACCCAGAGGACGTTCGTCCACTGCCAATGATCACCGTTGACGACCCAGCCATCTCGATGACTATCGGTATCAACACCTCTCCAATGGCCGGCCGCGTCAAGGGCGCCAAGGTTACCGCTCGTCTGGTTAAGGACCGCCTAGACCGCGAGCTCATCGGTAACGTATCCATCAAGGTTCTTCCAACCGAGCGTCCAGACGCTTGGGAAGTCCAGGGTCGTGGCGAGCTTGCTCTTGCAATCCTGGTAGAGCAGATGCGTCGCGAAGGCTACGAGCTAACCGTTGGTAAGCCCCAGGTAGTTACCAAGCGCATCGATGGCAAGCTCAACGAGCCTGCCGAAGACCTAACCATCGACGTTCCAGAAGAGTTCCTCGGTGCTGTTACCCAGCTGATGGCTGCTCGCAAGGGCCGCATGAACAACATGGCAAACCACGGCACCGGCTGGGTTCGCATGGAGTTCCGCATTCCTTCGCGTGGTCTAATCGGTTTCCGCACCGAGTTCCTCACCATCACCAAGGGAACCGGTATCGCCAACGCAATCTCGGCTGGCTACGAGCCATGGGCCGGCGAGATCGTTACCCGTTCGTCGGGTTCGATGGTTGCCGACCGTGCCGGTGTTGCAACTCCGTTTGCCATGATTGCCCTGCAGGAGCGCGGTTCGTTCTTCGTCCAGCCAACCGAAGAGGTTTACTCGGGTATGGTTGTGGGCGAGAACTCGCGCGCCGACGACATGGACGTGAACATCACCAAGGAAAAGAAGCTCACCAACATGCGTGCTTCGTCCTCGGATGAATTCCAGGCTCTTACCCCTCCTCGCAAGCTATCGCTGGAAGAGTGTCTAGAGTTCGCTCGTGAAGACGAGTGTGTTGAGGTTACTCCTGAGGCCGTGCGTATTCGCAAGGTTGAGCTAGACCCTAACCTTCGTGCACGTCAGGCAAGCGCCCGCAAGAAGGCCTAGCCTCCAAAGTTTCAAAAGAGAAACCGGCCACCTGCACTGGGTGGCCGGTTTTTTGCTGCCGTGTTTTGGTCGGCTTGTTGGATAGGTTTGATACAAGCTCGCGGGGTGAGCTTGAGCTAATGGGGGATTCATGTTGGAAAAGATTGTGGCTGCAGTTGCTGCCTTGAACCTAATCGCAGTTATTGCTGTTGCTGGAGTGATGGTGCTTCTCGCTGCATCACATCAGCCAGCCACGATTGCACACAAGCAGGTGAAACCGGTTGCCGGATACTGCAAAACCACTGCGCTCAAAGGCGGCACCTCGGTTACCCAGTGCACAAACTAACTTGTGCGGCCTAACGATTAAACAAAACCGGCCACCCGCATTGGGTGGCCGGTTTTGTATTGCCGAAGCAGAGATTAGTTCTTAGCTGCCTGCGCGGTCTTAGGGCGAAGGTAGAGGAAGCCGATTGGCAGTAGGTAGGCGAACCAGGCGATGGTCTGCAGCACGGTTGGGACGCTGTTGAAGCCAGTGGTGCCAACCAGAATCAGCTCTGGGATGCTGTTCTCGGGGAGAATGCCTGATACGTCGTAGGTGTGGTTGGTTAGGAACGGTAGCACGCCAAGTTCCTGGAACTCGCCCACGCCGTAGGCAAAGATGCCGGCGGCCAAGATAACCAGGTATGAACCGGTGAATCGGAAGAACTTGCCGATGTTGAACTTGAGCGAACCTCGGTACATCAGGTAGCCAAGTACGGCTGCAGTTCCAAGGCCTAGGAAGGCACCACCGAATGCGCTGAAACCACCGTTGGTGGTCTTTGCGGTGCTCCAAATGAGGATGCTGGACTCAACGCCCTCGCGAATCACGGCCAAGAAGGCTACGAGAGCCAGCGACCAGCTGTTCTTGATGAGAGCGGCGTCAACCTGACCCCGAAGGTGGCTCGACATGGCTCGTGCTTGCTTTGCCATCCAGAAGATCATCCAGGTAACAAATACAACGGCCAATAGGGAGGTGGTGCCGGTGATTGCAATCTCGGTGGTGGCAGAGGCTTCGGCCTCGATGCCACTTAGGCCAAAACCGATTCCGACAGCAATGAGAATTGCCAGCCCGGCGCCCAAGAGAATTCGGGAAATCAGTTGTTTCTCGCCAAGTTTGACCACGTAACCAACCAGGATGCTGATGATGATGGCGGCTTCAATGCCCTCGCGGACACCAATTAGGTAGGTTGCTAGCAACTTAGAGTTCCTTTCACACCGCTGTTTACGGCTAGTTAGGTTTACCTAAATAGTTTAGTTAGGTAAGGCTTACCTAACAAGTGTCTGCCAAGCGTTTTCTTGGATGAAATAGTGCCGCACCTCAGGCCAGTGTTGGCCACCGCTGGGTAAAGTTGACTCATGGCAAAACTGACTTTCAACCCGAAGCGCGTGCTACTGGTTCACGCTCATCCTGATGATGAGAGTCTGTTCACCGGCCACGTTATTGCGGATCGGCTAGCGGCTGGTGCCGAAGTTTTCGTGCTCACCCTTACCCGTGGCGAGCGTGGCAAAGTAAAGCTTGCCGATCTAAAGCAGCTTGAGGGTCAGTCGGCAGAGATGGGTGCCTTCCGCACCGCAGAGTTGATGACCGCGCTGGCCGAGTACAACACCGAAACTGCCAAGGTGCAGCACGCCTTTGCCGGAACTCGTGCCTACCTAGACAGCGGCATGCGCATCAACAGTTTTGGGCGCCCAACCCGCAAGCGAATCTTGGATGAGCGTTCACTCACTGCGGTGGCCACTCCGGTTATCGCCGACGACATCGTTGCCATCATGAAGTCCTTCCGGCCAGACGCGGTAATCACTTACAACCGCAAGGGCGGCTACGGCCACCCGGATCACCGCAAGGCCTATGACGCCACCACAATGGCAATCCGCAAGTATGGCAAGAGTCATCGAGCACCACAGCTTTGGACCATCGCTGAGCCTGGCGAACACTACGACGTGAGCGTTGGTGGCAAAGACACAGCAGCAATCAAGAAGGCAGCACTGTCTGCGCACGGTTCGCAGGTTTTGGTCATGGATGAGACTTATGCGCTGGTTGCTGGCAAAGAGCTTCGCTACGACGCACCCGAGAAACTACGTAAGGCAAGCGTGAGCTACTGGAATTCTGTAAAACCTTGGCTTCGCTCGCTTTGGGCGCTGCCGCTTGGTTGGTTGGCCGCACTGGCCGGAACACTGTTGCACCTGTCCCGCACGCTCGAGGGCGGTTTCCCGATTGGCCTAGTCGTGGCTCTTGTAATGACCGGAGCACTCGCACTTGCTCTGCGCCTGCTTCGCCGCAGTCGTGGATCGCTGTACTTGATGGCACTGGCATTCGTTATCACGGTGCTAAACCTGGCAACCCCACAGCAAGATGGCAGCGAACTGGTTAGCAACTCCGACCTAAGCACCTACTGGGTTTATGGCTCCATCGGCCTCATCGCGGTAATCATCATGTTCCCGCGCCTTCGCAAGGCAGCCTGGAACCGCAGTGCCTCCGGACACCGCTAAAATTAGACACAGTTTTTGAAGGGATAAACCAGTGACTTACGTAATCGCACTTCCTTGTGTTGACGTCAAGGACAAGGCATGTATCGAAGAGTGCCCTGTAGATTGCATCTACGAGGGTGACCGCATGCTTTACATCCACCCAGACGAGTGTGTGGACTGCGGTGCCTGCGAGCCAGTTTGCCCAGTTGAGGCAATCTACTACGAAGACGACCTGCCTTCGCAGTGGAGCGACTACTACAAGGCCAACGTGGAGTTCTTCGAGACCGTTGGTTCGCCTGGTGGTGCCGCCAAGGTTGGCAAGCTAGACCTAGACCACGCTGTAATCACCGCCCTGCCTCCTCAGGGCGAATAAACCTGTGTTCGACCGCCTTCCCGAGTATCCCTGGCAGCAGCTAAAGCCGTATTCGGCATTGGCCGCCCAGCATCCGGGTGGGGCAGTAGACCTTTCGGTTGGGTCTCCAGTAGATGCCACTCCTCAGGTAGTTCAAGACGCGCTTATCGCAGCAGCCAATTCGCCTGCCTACCCAACCACCGCTGGTTCGCTAGAGCTCCGCGGGGCAATCACCGAGTGGTTCGCTCGTCGCCGCGGTGTTCCTGGCCTAAGTGCCGATCAGGCCATGGCCAGCATCGGTTCTAAAGAGCTAATTTCCCTGCTGCCGCTCTACCTTGGTCTCGGTCCAAACGACGTCGTGGTTCAGCCAGAGGCCGCCTACACCGCCTACGCGGTTGGCGCTGCCTTTGCCGGCGCCCAGATCATTTCCGAGGACGACCCCGAGAAGTGGCCAGCCAACGCCAAGCTAATCTGGATCAACTCACCGGGCAACCCAAACGGCAAGGTTCTAGACGTTCAGTTCCTTCGTGCCGCTTTGGCTAAGGCACGCTCCATCGGTGCCATTCTTGCCAGCGACGAATGCTACGCCGAACTTGGCTGGGACGGACAGTGGGCTAACGAACTTATTCCAAGCCTCATTGATCCGCGAGTCACCGAGGGCAACCTCGATGGTGTCATCGCTCTCTACTCGCTAAGCAAGCAGAGCAACCTTGCCGGTTACCGTGCGGCGTTTGCGGTGGGCGAGGCAGGACTCATCAAGGCCATCGTCAACCTTCGTATGCACTCCGGCATGATCACCCCCATGCCAATCCAGAAGGCCATGGTTGCGGCACTAAAGGACGAGACTCACGTTGCTGTGGAGCGCGAGGTATACGGCAAGCGTCGTGAAGTCCTGCTTGCGGCTATCCGTGAATACGGGTTTGAGGTTTCCGCCAGCGAGGCCGGTCTGTACCTCTGGGCCACCCTCAACGAAGACTGCTGGATCACCGTAAAGGCGATGGCCGAGTTGGGCATCGTTGTGGTTCCAGGCACTTTCTATGGTGAGTCTTCGCCAAACCATGTGCGTTTTAGCCTCACTGCCACCGATGCGAATATTGCCGAGGCCGCTAAGCGCCTGCGCGATGCCGTTAGTCTTAGATAAGCCAACGATTTCCCACAAGGAGCACCCTTGACTGCCAACGATAAAGTTGCACTCAGCTACGGTGACAAGACCGTAGAACTTCCCGTACTGCACAGCGCAGTGGGTCCCGACGCCATCGACATTTCCAAGCTGATGGCAAACACTGGTCTCACCGCCTACGACCAGGGTTTTGTAAACACCGCAAGCACCAAGAGCGCAATCACCTACATCGATGGCGATGCCGGTGTGCTGCGCTACCGCGGCTACCCAATCGAGCAGCTTGCTGGTCAGAAGAGCTTCCTAGAGGTTTCGTACCTGCTGATTTACGGCAACCTGCCAACCGAGGCAGAGCTGGCTGTGTTCGACAACCGCATTCGTCGTCACACCATGCTGCACGAGGATCTCAAGCAGTTCTATCACTCGTTCCCGCAGTCGGCTCACCCAATGTCGGTGCTTACCGCCGGTGTATCGCTGATGAGCACCTTCTACCAGGACTCGCTCAACCCACACGACCCAGCTCAGGTAGAGCTCAGCACCATTCGCCTGCTGGCAAAGCTTCCGGTTCTAACCGCCTACACCTACAAGAACTCTGTTGGTCAGGCACTGATGTACCCAGACAACAGCCTCAGCCTGGTTGAGAACTTCCTGCGTCTGACCTTTGGCAACATGGCTGAGCAGTACATCCAGAACCCAATCATCACCCGCGCCCTAGACACCCTGTTGGTGCTGCACGCAGACCACGAGCAGAACTGCTCGACCTCAACCGTGCGCCTGGTTGGTTCGTCTAACGCCAACCTCTTTGCTTCGGTTTCGGCCGGCATCAACGCCCTAAGTGGTCCGCTGCACGGTGGCGCCAACGAGGCAGTGCTCGAGATGCTCAACTACATCCACGAGTCTGGTGAGAGCGTTCAGCGCTACGTAGAGCGCGTGAAGAACAAGGAAGACGGAATCCGCCTCATGGGCTTCGGTCACCGTGTTTACAAGTCGTTCGACCCACGCGCCCGCATCGTCAAGAAGATCGCCGATGAGGTTCTTGCCGAGCTTGGCGTAAACGACCCACTTCTGGGCATTGCCAAGGAGCTTGAGGCCGCTGCCCTTGCCGATGAGTACTTCGTATCGCGCAAGCTGTACCCAAACGTGGACTTCTACACCGGCGTTATCTACAAGGCGATGGGCTTCCCACCGCACATGTACACCGCGCTGTTTGCAATGGGCCGTCTGCCAGGTTGGATCGCCCACTGGCGCGAAATGATCACCGACCCTGTTACCAAGATCGGTCGCCCACAGCAGGTTTACATCGGAAACGATCTGCGCAACCTCTAAGCCTTGCAAAAGTAAAACCCCGCCCTCCCAGAGAGCGGGGTTTTCTAATTCTTGATTGGACGCTGTGGTCCTTTGCTTGAGGTTGGTGGCCTGGTTTACGCGCGGTTTAGCCAGTAGACGCTGGTGTCGCCGTAGTCCTTGCGCTCAAACATCGCATAGCCGGCCGGCCAAGCAGGCTCTGGGCTGCGCGATGAGCGTTCTACGACGATGGTGGCATCTTCGGTGAGGATTGGAAGGAGGTCTTCCAAATTCTCGGCCACGTCTTCGTTGGTTACCTCGTAGGGAGGGTCGATGAAGACCACACCAAAGCCACGGCCCTGTTCTTCGGCCTGTGCCTTACCCTTGCCAGCCAAGAAAGACTTGACCGAGTCCTTGATGACGTGCCATTCGCCCTCGCCACCGGCGGTGTCGATTGCGCGGGCTACTGCCCAAGAGTTGTTCTCGCAGATTGCGGCGGCTTGCTTGTTCTGCTCCACCATCACGGCAATTGTGCTGCCGCGGCTGAGAGACTCGAGGGCAAGGGCACCGGTGCCGGCGTAGAGGTCTAGTACGGCTGCGTTGGTGAGCAGGTCAAGCGACTCCAAGCGGCCAAAGATGCTCTCGCGTACGCGATCGGAGGTTGGGCGGGTGGACTTTGCTGGGGAGGCCAATCGCAGTGAACCTGCGATGCCGGCGATGATTCTGGTCACCGGTCAAGGATACGCTACGGCTGGC
>Ga0228701_1002618_pt1 | contig 10378 bp, 21 predicted proteins | sample McNCre117_Aug_MG_2_FD_178017 | JGI IMG/M metagenome (GOLD analysis project Ga0228701, IMG submission 178017) | Freshwater microbial communities from McNutts Creek, Athens, Georgia, United States - 11-17_Aug_MG | ecosystem: Environmental > Aquatic > Freshwater > Creek | place: USA: Georgia...
TGGGGATACTGTACCACATTCTGCCACTTTATTAGGCACTTTTCCCTACCACACTTTTGCCCTTAAAAACGCAGGGGCGAAAAAAATCCCCAGCATCTCGGCTGGGGATTTTAAAATCAATCAATTGATTGATATTCGTTCATACAAAACGATACGGTATGCCTGCATGTAGTTCAATTGAATCTTTAGAAGAACTTGATTTTGAACATCCAATTTTTCAAACTGTTCCGTAGATAGGAATGCATTTAACTTAGAAATTTTTTCTCTAAGTTCAATACTTTCGGTCAATAAACGTTCTTTAAAAGTAGTCATTTAAAATCCTCCCAAACATCGCGGGCCATATAACCCACAAACACACAAGCGGCAAGCGCCACGCTCAAATCGATAGGGTCGATGAACACAGTCATTGCTCCCTCTCCACCTTGGCCAGCATCCCGCGCAATTTGCTACGGGCCTGAGTCATTTGGCAAACAGTTTGTAAAGCGTCAAAGGCCTTGTCTGTGTCACCTGAGCGACAACATTCATTAGCCGCCATGATCAAGTCGTCAATGTCTGCTGAGAGTATGGCAATAGCCACTTGGAGTGCGTCGCGATTTTTCATAGTTGGTGCGTCCTCGCGTTTTCCGATTAAAAGTCCCATAAATTTCCCCTGTAATTTTCACCACGAATTTGTGGTGATAAAAGTATAGCACAGAAAAAAGCCCCGCTTTTGGCGGGGCTCAAACCTTGGAGGGTTTATTCTGGGTGGTCTGGGTTTTCCGTGTGCTGGGTGCCCGTCACATCAAGAATGATACCCGAATCGTCGGGTAGGTCGCGCGACGTCTCTATCATAGCTTTGATAGTCTCGTCAAGGGTTGGAGTGCGCGGTAACAACATTGAATCGCAAACGTCGCGACAAACGGGCCATTCTTTGCAGTAGGCATCCCACGACTCAGGCGGCACGGTCGCGCGTAGCTTATCGTCCATGTAATGCTCAAGCTGCCCGTCGACTGCAGGGCGTACGGTGTGCTTCACCATGATGGGGAAAGTGTTGGTTTTGTCAAACCCGATTTCAGTTTTTTCCATGTCAATTTTTCCGTTGTAAAAGTTCGTCGATACGCTCGTGGGCTTTTCCCGCTGAGGCGAGGGCAATTGTACTACGCTCATGGGTCGCGGCAAGGTCAGCTTTAATTGCAGCGTAAACACCAATGCCCGCGATTACCACGGGCAGGGCGCTCGTAAATAACTGCGTCAAATCCATTACTCACCTTTGCGATCTGGAATGACGATAGCAGCAATGCCGGCGGCTAGAGTGCCCCAAGCGGCGGCGTCGGCGCCTTGGGTAGCCACCAAAGCGGCTACAGCGTGAATCACAGCTGCAATGCCTGCCCAGCTTGAACCTTCAAATAAACGTCCCATGATTAACCCCCTGATTGGCGAATGTCAATACCCGCGATTTTCTGCACATAATTTACTGTCTCAGTGGGAGCTTTCGACAGTCCCTTTTTGCTCACATTGCCGGAGCCCCAGTTATAAGCGGCGATTGCTTCGGGCCAATTGCCAAACTGAGCGTATAGCTGCGAAAGATAGCGCCCTGCGCCATCAATCGCGCTCATTGGGTCTGTGGGGTTCACGCCCAGCTCAGCGGCGGTAGCGGGCATGAATTGCGCAATACCTACGGCGCCCACTGGCGATTTGCGCTGCCCCGAAATGATCGCGGGATCATAGCTTGACTCAGCGTTCAACAATTTTGCGAGGTAGTTCGAAGGAATGCCGTATTTATTTTGGGCGCCGGTAATAGCATCCTGATAAGGGGCGGCCTTGGGGAAAAGATCGGTGATGTTTTGCGCGGCTTCGCTCACAGTGTCGGAAATAGAAGTAGCCGCGTCCTGCGCGGCTTGGGGATTGAAGTAGCGCCACACGCCATAAATGGCAGTACCTACGATTGCAACGGGAATTAAGAGCAACATTAAAGAGTCCCTAATTGTTCAGCGGTTGGCTTGGGCAATGTCGGATGCTCCCATTTTTCAATGTAGTCGCCTCGACCGTCCATGTCATTGCGAAGTCGAATATTATCCAAAAACATCTCGTCTTTTAATTCTGGATAAATAGTTTTGATTTTTTCAAAAAGTTTCATTTATGCGCCCCGAATCATAGATGATTGAAAATAAGTGGTCGAAGCTCCACCAACAAAAACAGACCCCGCACTGTTGTACCCATAAACTTCTACGTAGTCAGTAGTGCCGTTGAAATAAACAAGCGCAGAAACTGTCATTGTTGTAAAACTGACATTAAGTGCCCCACTTGGCAATCCGACATTGGCACCGCGTTTAAATTCCGTGCCGTTTTTATACAAAGCAATCCCAACTCCGCCACCTCCACCTGTCATAATACCAGCGCTGCATTGATAATATCCAGCAGCGGTTGGAGCAAAACGATAATTTGTGGCGTTATCGTAAGCGCCATTCGTATCGAATTCTTTTGTGTTGGCGGTAAGTTTTGTCCATGTTGCCGGCGATGGCGTTTGATCGGTGCTGCGATACGCGCTGAAAGCAGGGCCGCTGGATGGGTTTACGATACCGCCCATATTATGCTTCCATCCAAACAACGCTTGCGTTGGTAGCGGTCACGCCGATAACAGAAACAGCGGACGTTGCCACCGCGTTATCCATGGTCAAAGAGCCACCACCCGCAGCAACCTTAAAAGAATTGATCAAAGTAGCGGTCACACCAAACGCGACATAAATATCTGTCGGGCCATTGTTTTGAATCATGAACACTTTGCGCACAGCATTAGCCGCGACAAGCGTAGAGGCGGTGGTTAAAACTGTCGTTTGCTGGCTCGTGCCAGAAAAACGAATAGGGCTTTGATCGGTCACAGCGATCGTCGCGTTCACACCCGCAGTAAAGTCCACGTCAGTGCCGTAGACAATGCGCAGCTTTTTACCGGCTTGGGCCGTTTTGTTTTCAATCAACAACTGAGTGAAAGGCACTTTCGCAATGAAGCCAGGGCCGACATAAATCGGGGCGCTTGATTGCTGCAAGTTTGTATCTTGAAAATGAACAGTGCCATTGCCAACAATGGTCGGGTCTTGGTCAATGTAAAACGAATTGCCTGACAAAGGCAAAACAACGGGATTACCTGCGGCGATTGTGAAAGTGCTATCTAACGGCAAATCCAAATACAAAAGCGGGGCACGGCGCCCGTCGCGCACCGCCTCCATATCGACGCTTGGCTTTTGAAAACCGGCGAAAATTGGTTGGGGTTTAACGTCATTTGCGCCCGTATTTTGCGGAGGGCGCATGAATTTTTCTAAAGCTGCAACTTGAGTAGCCATTGTGTAACCTTATTTTGAAACTTGAGCTGGAGGGGTGGCGTTAATTTGATCTGCCAAGACCATATAACCTTTTTGCCAGCCGCCTAATTCTGTCTTTTGCTTGGCGTAAAAATAAACGCCAATTGCCACCAAAACGGCAGCGATTGTCAATTGTGTGTTGTCGAGTTTCATATTTACCAACCTGCTCCTGAACCAGAATCGAATGGCACATTATAGGTTTTACCTGTTAATGTGTCTGCCAAATTTTTGCTATAAGCTCCCACAATTTTAAATGTGTTCAACGGCACATTACCTGCGGTGGTTTGGGTTGCCGCCATGGCTTTTTCAATACCCGATTTTGAAGCATTCACAACGGCGGCACTAGCGGAACCAACAGCGCCACCAATAGCAGTAATCGCTTTTGCTGGGGCGTCAGCGATGCTGCCCACTTGCGAAGTGAAACCATCAACGAATTTTTTTCCATAATAGACAATCACTCCAGCAACAGCCACCACAAGAGCGGCTTTGATTAGCTCGGCTTGGCTTTGACCTGAGAGCGTCATGTTTAGCCCTTCTTAGCCATGAAATAAAGCAAACCAGCGCCCAAGATCAAGACCGTAGGCGATAGTGAACTACCCATGCCGGAGGCTTGAGCCACTTGCTTTTGCGCGTTGATTTTGGCGATTTCGGCGGCGCTTGTCGCTTGTACGACTTGCGTTTGAAAACCCAATGTGCCCAACAACTTTTTGAGCTGGGTGTCTTGGGCTTGAGATTGAACCGCCAATTGTTGATTTTGGACTTTAAAACCAAAATCGGCTACGGAACCAACAGTGCGCCCGATAGAATCCAAAAGGCCTCCAGCGGTGGCAGCGGTAATGGTGCTAGATTCGGCAGAATTAGTTTTCATGCCCCAGTCAGGCGAAGGCATGATTAAGTCACTTTCATTCAGCCCTACGGCGTCGGATAACCAGCTCATATTATTTCCCCTGCTTCATCAAATACCAAATTGTGCCAGCGGCAAAAGCAATAACCAACAAAGTCTGGTTGTCCATGCCCATAAAACCGCCGGTGGCAGGTTGCGCACCGGTTGATACTGGCCCTTGGGGTGTGGTCGTAATCAAACCGGAGGGCGTTTGAATTGGTGAGGGTGCCAATGCGCCGGTTAAGCCGTCTGAGGTTGCAGTCGATGCGTTCATTGTTTTTCCTAAAGTTGCGAGTTTGAGAGATTGACCGGCCAAGTTTAAACCAGAGCTGGCCGTCGAAAGAATTTGGCCGGTTGTCCAGCCACTTGTCGCGCTACCCGTCATTGTGGCGGTGGTCGCATTTGTCCACGAAGCAGGTGATGCACCTGCCCCGCCTAAATCAATGCCTGATACGGCGTTTGGGTCGATCATATCGGCGGTAAATTTTACCGTCGCATCTTCAACAGGGGCAAGAGTATTAGTCAACGCGCCCGCTTCTGGGTACATTGAGGCTGCGTAATAGCCACCAGCCGCGAGCAACCCAACTTCAACGGGGTGATTTTTCGCGGCGTTGATTGTCGATTGTCCGGCGCTACCTACCGTGTCAACCACTTCGTTGACCACGTTAGAAACCGAATCGACTACATCAGAAAACCAACCCATTATTTACCCCAAAAAATAAAAAGGAAGGGCGAGAGTTTCTTAAAAATGCTCTGAAAATCAACAGGAAAAAAGAACATTTTGCGAAACCCCCGCCCAAACCAGAAAATGGCCCGAAGGCCATTTATTAAGCACCCATGATGTACTCGGTCACGACGACTTGCATCTTCGTAGTACCAGAGCCGTTCACGTCAACGATAACCTTGGGTTCAGCGGCGCCGGTCACGTCCCACAAATCGGTCAAGTTCACGGCGGCTTCGCCTTTGCTTGTCACGTCTGCGATGTAGTAGCCTGCGGGGATGAAACCGTAGTCGGCATTGTTTTTAGCGCGGAGGTTGGCAGCGCCCAAGTTCATGCGGACGTCAACGCCTGCGGTCAATTGGATGTTGTTCAATACTGCGGTTGAGGGTTCACCGGCGGTTGTTGAGCCGTCAGTACGAATTACAGCCGAGCGAATGAAGTTACCCGCTGGCAGGCGCACTTCTTGGTTGGCGTTCGAGCTGGTCAAGGCGATTTCTTGGAAAGAAACTTTCTTGAGTGCGATTGGAGTTGTCACGGCGCCATTGGCGTCTGCGATTTCGACCAATTGTTGAACGAACACGTCAACGTAGATTGTGCCGCTTGGTGCGGAAGTGCCGGAGCCGGTGAACAAGTCGCCGGTTTGACCGAAAGTCAAACGCAATTGGAACAAGCTCAAACCACTTGAACGGAAATTGCTATCCTTTGGACGAATTGAATCTTGAGTCATCAAGTCGATGGAACCAATACCTTCAACAGCGTAAGTCGCGGCGGTTGCAGCGCTTGGGCCGGTCAACACGCGAGCGCCGTTTTGGAGCAATGAACGGCCGTAGTTGGCGTTCGATGCAAACCAGAAAGGTGCGCTGAAAATGTTGTTCTTACCGTCGGCGATAACTTCAGCACGTTGCACGAGCTGAGTTGGCGCTTCGGCGCGAACAGCGGTATAGGGAGAAGAAACGGTCACAGAACCGTTAATTCGCATGAAAATGCTTTCGTAGTCATAGTCACGGGGCAGGTCGAGCGTGGCGAAAGAGCCAGCAACGAAAGGCACCGAGGCTACTTTACGAAGCACGCGATATTGTTTTGCCATGATTGGTAAATCCTAAATTGAAAGTGAAATTATCTGATTACAGATAATCTTTAATCATTGGCAAACGCTTTGCAATGATAACGGCCAAAACGGCGATAGCGCCTTGCTTGAGATAGTGCATAAATGCCCCTTGAAAAGTACCGCAAAACCTGCGGCAGTGGTTAAAGTTTAAACACATTTCCTTTTTGGAATTGTGCTGAGCCCGAGTTTAATAATAAAAAATCGCCTTTGTCAAGCTCTATTTTATGTAAATCGGAAAATCCAAAATCGGCGCCTATTTCCTTGAGGTCGTCCTTTGCAAGGCGGAAAACGTATGCGCGACCGCATTGGTTACGGACTGTCGGCGGAAGCATTTTCGGTCGCTGAGCAATGAGAAAAACGCTAAACCCAAAATGGCGCCCACGAGTGAGCAGCCAATTATTCCAAGGCTTAGATAAATTAAAAACATCGCCTGATTCGTCGATAAAAATGTGAGCACGATTTACGCCCTCCTGCGTTAAATAATCGAAAAATTCGATTTCGTCATCAAACAAAATCGCAGTGTCCGGCCAACTGCCTGCGGCGGTTGGCGTCATCACAGGGTCAAAAACAATAATGGCCTGCCCCTTCGCGGCCAGCTCAGCCGCGAATTTATGGGCCAAAGTTGTTTTGCCCGACATAGTTACGCCACAAATTAAAGTGTGCATTTATTTTCCGCGAATCGCGCTCCAAATTTCATAGGTCCGCATTTTAAGCACTGTAAAGCGTGAAACGGTTTTTTCATGCGTTAAGCGTGGTAACGAGTAGGCCAGCACCGCCACGACCAAACCAACCTCCGGCGGCACATTTGGCACGCCGCGCGCTTCAAAATAATTTTTAAAGCTGATTTGCAAGCCCTTGGCTTCCTCTTTGTCTTGCGGTGCCCACTGTTCGCCGAACAAAAGCACAGCGCCGTTAATTAGCATGTTGCAAGATTGGCGGCTCGCTTCGTCCACGTTAATCGTAGGGGTCTGCGATACTTGCGCCTGCGGTTGATTTGTGCTACTTGAAGAAGGTAGTACACCAGATTTGCGCCCGCGCTTCATGGCGTAAGAGCCGTCTACCTTGCGTTTGGGTGAACCGTCTGGGTTCACCGCATGAACCAAAGGGTCGAATCCGGCGTGCGCCTCGCTGACTTCTGACACCATGTCGCCCACGGTGCCAACCATATCGATTGCGTGCGGGTTTGGTTCTGTGATAGAGTTGTCTTCGTTGACCTTTGCGGGATAGCTACCCGCCCCACGGTCTGCCTCTGCGGGATGAACACCCGCCTCTGGCACGTTTGCCGCAGCGCCTGCGGTCTTTTCGTTGTCTGTCTTTTTCATGTCTAAACCCTTCGATTACAAAGAAGCCGCGAAGCGCCTGCGCTCGTTCGGCCTTGGTGGTGATTTCGATTTGCGCTTTGGTTTGTCGCCACAGCAAAAATCGGCCATTACCCGAAAATACAATCAATTCAAAACAATTGTTGATTACTCGGACAATTACCAAATTTTAACCGTAAAAACAAAAACGGCCAAAGATATTTCAATTGCCGCAAAGAAAATTAAATTAAAAGGTGGTAACACAAAATTGATTGTCCCAATTGAAAAGGGGCAAAAAGTCACAATCAAACGGGGCCGCGCCGTTTTTAGCGGTGGTGGGTTCCACGAAGAAGTCTACAAAGGCGGCTGGGACTTTTTCGACAATGCCAAAAAGGTATTTGCTAAAAAATTAAAAAAGAATGAATACGTCACTGTGCGAATTGGCGATGCCCGCCCGTTCAATATGCATTTTAAAGATTTGAATTCGCTAATGAATTACATGCAAGCATGGACGCCCAAGGAAGACCAAAAGGAAAAATTGATTAGCCATATCTCAATTACCCGCTTAGATCGTAAATTTGAATTGCCTCCAAAACGGCGAACCAAAAAGAAAGTGAAATAAAATGCGCAAAAAGAAAATCAACAGAACTTTAGCGACAATTGACTTGGAAACCGACCCATTTCAGCATGGGCGTTTACCAAAACCTTTTCTGTCAGGCTTTGATGATGGAAATAGAGTCGTGGAATTTTGGGGTGATGATTGCATTTTACGCCTCGTTGAATTTTTAGCCACGCTAAAAGAACCCCACATTATTTACGCCCACAATGGAGGCAAATTTGACTTCTTCTATTTCTTTGATTTTATCGAAAATCCCATACGAATTATTAACGGACGTATCGTTGAAGCCACCATTGGAATACACATATTCCGTGATAGCTATGCCATCCTACCCGTTCCCCTTAAAACACACGGGAAAAAGGAAATCGAATTTTGGAAATTCGAACGCGAAGTACGCGAAAACCACAAAGCGGAAATAATCGAATATTGGAAATACGATTGCCGGTCTCTTTATGAATTGGTTTTTAAATTTCGTGAACGTTTTGGCGACAAATTGACAATTGGCTCCACGGCTATCACAACATTAAAGAAAATCCATCCCTTTACTACCGCCAGCGAATCCCACGATGCCCAATTTCGCCAATTCTATTTTGGCGGGCGCGTGGAAGCATTGGAAACTGGAATTCTTCACGGCAAATTTGAGGTGTATGACGTTAATTCGATGTATCCCGATGCAATGAAAAACGCGGTGCACCCCACCGGTAGGGCCTATGCGTGTGTGTCGTCCCCTAAATTGGTCGGTGACTGTATGCTAAAGGGATTTAAATGTCCGTTCTTTTTTATTCGTGTAATTGGTAAAAATCACGGAGCGTTACCAATGCGCTTAAAAGACGGTTTGAATTTTCGTGTGCCCTATGGCGAATTCTTTACCACGTCCCACGAATTGCGCGTTGCCCTGCGCCACGGGCTATTTGAAATTGAAAAGATCGTTTCTGCTTTTGTGCCATCGAACACAATTCAATTCGGCGAATACGTGGACACATTCATGGAGGAAAAGATTGTGGGAAAGAAAACAGGCAATAAGACAATGGAGCTTTTTGCTAAATTACTATTGAATTCTGCTTATGGCAAATTCGCACAGAGCCCCGATAAATATTACGACTATGAAATAGTGCGTGATTTATCGGAAATTGCAACTAGGGAAGATTTTGATAAATGGGAGTTTTATGAAAAGCACGCGGAATTTTCGATTTGGCGAACAAAAAGCCAAACTAAAGCCTATTATGATGTGGCGATTGCCGCATCCATCACGAGCGCAAGTCGGGCGAATTTATTGGGCGCTCTCGCAACGGCAAAACGTCCCATTTATTGCGATACGGATTCGATTATTTGTGAGGAATTTCGAGGCAATATTGACGAACATACGTTGGGCGCGTGGAAGCACGAGGCCACGCTCGCGCGAATTGCTATCGCGGGCAAAAAGTTGTATGCGGGTTTCAATGAAGCGGGCGAAGTTGAGAAGTTGGCAACGAAGGGCGTTCGCTTGAGCGCTGAGGAAATCGTAAGGGTTTGCACTGGGGGCGATGTGCATTGGCAAAACGCTGCCCCTTCTTTCTCTATCAGCAACCCGCCAAAATTTATTTCACGCACGATAAAAAGTCGCGTTTAATCTGTGCTAGAATTCTCTCACTGCAAAATCGCAGTGTTTCACTTAACAGGAAAAATCATCATGTCAGCACTTACAAAGAAAATTTCTACAGCCAAAATCTACGGCAAAATCAACGTTCGCAAGTTGCCCGAAGACGGCTCCGTTTTGAACCTCTACACAGTCATTGGCGTGGCCATTGGTACGAAGTCGGGCACCAGCGATTTCGGCGACTGGACTTCGTTGGTCGGCCAGTTCGAAGCGACCAACATGGAAACCGGCGAGCGTCTCAGCTCTGCCAATTGCTTCTTGCCAGATGTGGCTCAGGGTCTAGTCGAGGCACAGTTGGCCCAAGAAGGTACCCAGCAAGTGCAATTCGCGTTTGTCATCGGCGCCAAGGCCGACGAAGGCTCTCCAGTTGGCTATAGCTACACGGCACAGCCAGTGTTGGCTCCTGATGCTAAAGACCCGTTGGCTGATTTGCGCGCTTCTGTGTTGCAACTGGAAGCACCAAAGGCAAAGGCTAAAAAATGAGCAAATTCGTAGCAGGTGAAAAGGCAACCAACAACGCGCCTTATTCCACTATCAAAGGAAAGCCAGTAAAACTTTTACAGCTTATGCCAAACGGTTATTGGAAATGTCTTTACAGAACTACTGAGATTCTGATAGCCGAGGAAAACTTAAAGAAAATAAAACCTCTTAAAAAGTAACCCTCCGAATCCCCTCCCAGAAATGCGAGGGGATTTTTTTCGCCTTCGTAAAATTAAGGGCAAAAGTGTGGTAGGGAAAAGTGCCTAATAAAGTGGCAGAATGTGGTACAGTATCCCCA
>Ga0228701_1002620_pt1 | contig 10369 bp, 10 predicted proteins | sample McNCre117_Aug_MG_2_FD_178017 | JGI IMG/M metagenome (GOLD analysis project Ga0228701, IMG submission 178017) | Freshwater microbial communities from McNutts Creek, Athens, Georgia, United States - 11-17_Aug_MG | ecosystem: Environmental > Aquatic > Freshwater > Creek | place: USA: Georgia...
CGGCTAACACTGCTGCAACTGCTGCGCAAAACACCGCAAACAGTGCCACAACGGCTGCTGCCGCTGCTGCGACGAAAGCAGATCAGGGAATTGCTGCTGCAGCTGCTGCACAAACCACAGCGGATTCTAAGGAAGATGCATTCACAGCAACTACGGAAACCTTTACGGGTTTGACTGGCGCTGCAAACTCTGCTATTTCTTTGACTTTGGGTCAAATTCCAAAGTCAGGATTTAACATCGACATTTTCTTCAATGGTCTTCGTGTGAAAACACAAACGAGAACCAACGGATCAAAGACCATCACTTTTACGGTTCCTTACAGCACCGAAGTATCGGATGACATCATTGTTTCTTATTGCTATTAATCGTGGATAAGATCTTAGCAAAGCAAATTGAAGGGGTGGTGGATACCACAAGTGCACAGGTCATTGAAGGTGTGAAAACCTTCAGTGACCCACTGCATGTACTCAATATGCAGGATCGCAATTTTGCCGGTATGCGCATCGATGGACTTTTCATCTACTGGTTGCGCGATTTCCAACAGCTAGATGACGTGGGAAACATCCGCCTTGGATTTGATCCACGCACCGGCGCATTTGCCTTGCAGCAATTCACTAAGCAATGGGAAAACATAACACTTTAAACCATGAATAATCAGACAAGATTCAAACTCACGTTTTTTGCAGCAGCATTTCTGGCCTTGGTGACACTTTTGGCCATTGGTTCCAAAATGGAAACCGTTGCAACGGCTGCTATTGCTGGCATCATGACGATTCTTTCAGCTTACATCTGGTCACAAACTCAAAGACCCTCACACCATGAATATGCTTCTAAACGTACTCAAAAGTCCCGTAGTGCAAAGACTAATCGGACTGCTCGTAGTGCTCGGCGCGATCACGCTACTTTGGAAAAGTAACCAGCGCTTACATGCGGATAACAAACGACTCAGCTCCAATATAAAAACATTGGGAGCGGAACTCTCGATGGTTAAAACCAAGAGTGGCCAACTGGCAGCTCAAAGTGATTTACTCGTACTTCAAACCAGAGAGCTAAAGAAACTCTTTCCAAAGGAAGTGAAGCAAATTGAGAACTTAGGTGTCAAGGTCAATAAGACAACTCAGTACAGTACAACGGTAGTGGAGACTAAAACCAATGTCCTTACTACGCTTAGAGATAGCCTCATTTTTGACACCGTTCAAGTACGCGTTTTTGATTACCAGGATCAGTGGTATCAGATCAATGGGGTGATTGAAAAAGACACGCAGCGCCTAGTGATTAAATCCATGGATACGCTCACGCAAGTTCTATTTTATGGAGAGCGCCAAAAGCCCTGGCTTTGGTTCTTTTCACCAAGAAAGCTTCAGCAAAGGGTCAGCGTCACGAATCCCAATGCAACGATCAAGTATAGTCAAACCATACAAATTCAAAAACCATGAACAAACTTATCCTTGGAGCTGCGGCAGCAATTGCCCTGTATGCCTTCACAAAGAAGAAAGGTTCTACTACTGGAACCGACACCTCCAACTCGAGCGATCCGGCTGTGACCGCTACCCAAAAAGCAACCCGTTCAGTAACCTTTTACAAAGCATAATCATGGCAGAGTTAGCAGTACCCATTCCAATGACTCCGCGCACATTCTATACAGACACGGCCTTGTCTCAAAACAAGGCGAAGATGGATGCAATTGGCAAGACTTTCTACAAAGAAATCAAACAAGCCGAGACCTTGACCAAGGTGCCTGGATCGTTGATACTTTCTTTGATTTTCACTGAAAGTGGAGGTCGTCCTGCGGTCGTTAGTTCAGCAAATGCCGTTGGACTGATGCAAATGAAAACCCAAACGGCAAATGACATCATTTACTGGGAAAACAAAGCAGGAAGATTGAGCGCTGAAGAACTCGCTATTCTTAAAAAGCACTTAGGAGAGCGTGTCAACGGGCCCTTGAAACAAAAGTACTTGTCGCATAAAATCAAAGAGAACAATTATACGGGTAACGTCATTGTGAAGGCTGATTTGATGAAGCCAGAACTGAATGTCTTGTTAGGTTCGATGTATTTAGGAATCCTGATGGATCAACACCAGGAAGGTGAAGTACTAAGACTAGATAAAGTACTTGTTCGCTACAACCAAGGCTATTTCTTTAAGCCAGGAACGGGAAGTGTGGAGCAAACATTGGATTTAGTGAAAGGCAAAAGCAAGGAAGCTTATTCCTACATCTTAAAAGTAGTGGGTAAAAATGGACTTTTGGAAATCCAGGGTAAGTAGTGAATCAACATGCGCTGAATACTGAAATTGAGGCTTTTATCCATCAAAAAGACAAAGCCAAAGAAGCGTACAGCGCGTCTGACAAGACATACATTGCACAATTTGGAGGTGCTGGAGGTCAAGGCAGCAAGGGTGCATCGGGCGAAGGCTTGCTTTATGAGTTTTTTACCCCAGTTTACATCTGTGAACTCATGTGGATGCTAGCTAAAAGGTATGGCTACAACTCCAAGGGAACAGTATTAGAACCAAGTCTCGGAACAGGGAACTTTCTAAAATGGGCACCAGATCTTTCGAAGTGCTATGGTTTTGAGATCAACCCGACTTCAAAGAGAATTTGTGAAATTCTTTACCCTGAGGCTAAGATTTATGAAGGCTATTTTGAAACTGCATTCCTACAAGCCCCACGCTTTACTCAACGTTTGAAAAGCCCCTTGACTTGGCTTAGCGGCTATCCATTTTCACTTGTCATTGGAAATCCGCCTTATGGCAAATACAAGAACGCATACAGTAGCTATTTTCCAAAGCCGAAGATGCATCAAATTGAACTGTTTTTCATGTATTACTCCCTACAACTCTTAAAGCCCGGTGGGCTATTGGTGTTTATTACGGGTAGTAATTTTCTAAGAAACGGCATTAGCTACCAAGGAGAGAAAATCGAACTTGAAAAGCTCTGTGACTTGGTAGATGCCTATCGCTTACCACCGGTATTTAGCAGTACCAAAGTCCCAACGGACATCATTGTATTAAAACGTAAATAACATGGCATACAAAACAAATCAAGCAAAACCGCAGATGGTTTTTGACAAAGACACTTACTCGGAGCTCGAAAAGGAGCTGGATGCCATAGAGGCGCAGTTCAAGGTGCGTGAAATTGAAATCACTTTCAACAAGGAAGCACTTTTCTTTGGTGACATTAAGTCCTCGATGGATGTCTACATGTTCTTGAAAAACAGAATTCTAAAAGGCATTGAAGTCCAGGAGCACTTTATTGCCATTTTTTTAAGTCAGGCCAATAAGATCATTGGCTATTACCACCATTCAACAGGCACGATCAATGCTACGATGGTAGACGTTGAATTACTTACAGCCGTGGCGGTCAAAACCTTGGCCAAGGCTGTAATCATCTCACACAACCACCCAAGTGGAAATCTTACCCCGTCTGATGCCGATAAAAGCCTCACAAGAAACATTGTTAAGGCGCTCAAATACTTTGATATCTCACTTTTGGATCACATCATTGTGACTAAAAACGGCTACTATTCCTTCAATGAAAAAGGAGAAAGCAGCATCATGGGATACGTTCCAAAGTTAAGCCCACAGGAGCTTAGACTTCGCGAAGAAATCCTTACTCAACTCAAAAGAGTAACTGAGGCCAATGCACCAAACTTGTTTGAAATGATGCAATCTCCTCAAGGCTATGAGCAAGTGGAACAGATGGTCATTGATAAGGTATTGCACGATCAAATGGTGCCAGCAGCCGTCATTCCACTTTTAGAAACAGAACTTTCGATGATCTAATGCACAAAGTAAGCCCGACATATCTTCGCGCGCGCTTGGATCTGATTCGTGAGAAACTAGCAGGTGCAGATGACATGCAAGCTGCTTTGCTTCGAAATGGGGTGTATTATGATCAAAAGTCCATTGAGCAAAAGGCTAAGTCGAAAGCTTATCCGCAAACGCCATTGAGTTTCACGGAGCTCTGCACATTCAATACTTGGTTTGTGCTGCATCCTGAAAAAGTATGTGGTGTAGAAAAGACCAATTCAAGTAAGGAATTCCCGGTAACGATTCAAGGTGATAAGTCTAAAATACTAGCTACAATCCAAAAACAAGAAAGCTATTCGCTCATCGAAATAGAGGCCTTGGCACTCGAATACGAACTTCAAATCAATCAATTATGAGTTACTTAAAATCAGTTGCTAACATTCAGAATTTAGGCACTTTAAATGCATATACTTCAATGAATATAATAAGTAAATCACAGGCCATTGATAACGTACTCAAACAAGTCGATGCGCTCAAAGGCTTGGGCTCAGTTGATGGTAAGAAACTCTCTTTTGAGGACGTGATGGCCAAATACAACCAAGGAATAACTGAGCCTGAAATCAAGGCTTGGGTGTGGTACAAACAGCACCAAGGAATCCCGATGAATGGTTGGGAATCTTATCATTTGGAAGGTACTGGTAGGGTCTTAATCTCTCAGCTGCATACACTGGTCAGACAAGGTGCTTTGTTTTACCACGCTGGTGAAATGATGCCTTTTCCAATTTATACCTATGGCAATATGTACGACAGGCTTCAGCAGCTCGAAGTGGACAAAAATGAAATCCTGGAGTTCTTTGGTGAAGAGGTGTACAATCAACACAAAGAAGCACTGGAAAAAGCAAAGCCAGAGCTACTTTCAGTTGAAAACCCCGATGAGAAGGAGCGCCCAATTATTACGGCCATTTCAGATTTTGCAGTAAATCCTGACTTGTTTAGCATTACGGGAGTTCGTGAAGAGTTCATGGATTTGGAGAATTCAGAGGAACTAAGAAAAGTCAATGGGAAAATCGAGCGCAAAAAGGACAGTGATAAGATCCGCATTCGCTTTGATGGAGAGACCAAATACACCTTGCAAAACGTCTTTGTCAAATGGTTGTTTACCCTTAATCCAGATACAGATTTTGAAAAGAGCTCCTCAATAGACATCGCTGATTATTACATTGCCAATAAAGCCCTACGCGATGATCGCTTGACAAAAGAAGAAAAGGCAGAGCTCAGAGCTAATGCACGCATTGAAGGGGAAAAGCTCTTTTCAAGGTTTCTGCACGAAGTACTTGCTTTTGAAGATCAACAAAAGCTCAATTTTGCATGGAACCGCGTTTATAACGGGCAGTCGGATATCAATTACTCAAAAGTGCCCATCGGTTTTGAGTGTTCAGCACGTTTTAAGTCCGGAATCCTTCAAATCACAGACATTCAGCGCCAAGGAGTAGCATTTATGGAAGCGATGGGATCCGGTATCAACGCTTTTGATGTGGGGGTTGGGAAAACCATGACAGCCATCGTAAACCTTGCTCATAACTTATATTCAGGTAAATGCAGACGCCCTTTGGTAGTCGTTCCAAAGCCAACTTACAAAAAGTGGATGAACGAAATCATTGGCTACACGGATCGCAAAACCGGAGAGTTTGTGCCAGGCGTATTATCTCATACGGGAATCACAGTCAATGATTGGTTCAACTTAGGAACAGACATCGTAGAGAAAATCAATCTCAACAAAGCCGTTGCTGAGAAATCCATAACGATGGTCACTTATGAAGGATTTAAGCGCCTAGGGTTTGGAAAGTCGGTATCGGATGAACTCTTCACCGAACTTGTAAATATCCTTGGTCAATCCAAAGAGAAAACCAACCGCGACAAAGAAATCGAATACCAGAAGTTTCGTGAAATGATTGGTGTGGGACTCAAGAACACCATTGCAGACATTGACATTTTGGGCTTTGACTACGCGGTGATCGATGAAGCGCATCGTTGTAAGAATGTCTTTAGCCAAGTGAAAAGTGATGATGAAGGAAACAAACGCTACAACATACAGTCAGCTACTTCTGAAACTGGTCAAAAAGCTTTTTTGATCCTGAGTTTCATTCAAAGAAAGTATGGTCGAAACACAATGCTTTTAACCGCTACTCCGTTTTCCAACTCTCCTTTGGAAATCTATTCCATGTTGTCACTCGTTGCCTATGATTCATTAAGGGATAACGGCATTTTAAACCTCGATACTTTCTTTGATTTGTTTGTTTTACCAACCGTTGAATGGACTGCAAACTACAAAGAAGAAATCGTCGAAAAGGAAGTTATTAAAAGCTTCACCAATCGCCGCGTACTTCAAAAACTCATCTATAACCACATCTTGTATAAAACAGGTGAAGAAGCAGGTGTCATTCGTCCAAAGAAGATCAATCTGCCTTTGCTCTATGACTTTGAAAATTCAAAGCAGCGTCTTCCAAAGGACAAGCAGGTCTTGACCTACATTAACATGACACCTAAGCAGCGCACGAACCAGGACGGTATCGTTGCGATGGCCAAGAAATCTACCCAAGGAAAGTTGGACATGGGTAATTTGTTCAGAGCACTAGCATATAGTTTGGACAATGCACTATCACCGTATTTACTCAACGGCACACCAGAAGACTACAAGGAGTTTGTGACAGAAAGTCCTAAGATTGCTTATGTCATGGATTGTATTGCTACGGTCAAGAAATGGCACGAAGACCATAAAGAAACAGCCAGTGGACAGGTCATTTACATGAACCGCGGCAAGCAGTTTTTTCCACTGGTGAAAGAATACCTTGAGAAAGAGATCGGCTACAAAAAGGGTGTGATGTATGATCGCACACGCGTAGATGAAGTAGAAATCATCAGCTCTGAAATCAACGACACACGAAAAGAGCTCATTAAAGAAGCATTCTTGGATGGCGTAGTGAAAATCATCATTGGAACCGCTACTATTCGCGAGGGGATTGATCTTCAAAAGCGTGGAACAGTGATTTACAACTGTTATCCGGAGTGGAATCCAACGGATATTCGCCAATTAGAAGGCCGGATCTGGCGACAAGGAAATCAATTCCAATACGTGCGCATCGTCATGCCTTTGGTGCAGGATTCCATGGATGTGTTCGTATTTCAAAAGCTCGAAGAAAAGACTTCGCGTATTAATGACATTTGGTTTAGGGGTGACAGAGGAAATGTCTTGGACTTGGAAAGTATGGATCCAGAGGAAATCAAACTGGCCTTAATTACCGATGTGGATCGCTTAGTTGCCATGTTCTTTGATCAGGCCAAGGAGAATTTGAACCGTGATTACAAGCGTGTGAATTTAGCTATTGACACCCTGAAAGCCGTTCAGAATGACATTCGTGATTACACTACTTATCGAGAAAAGTCACTGAATTGCATCAAGGCCTTTCATACGACTTTACTCAATTCCACTTTCTTACAAGAAACACCCAAGGTGGCCAACGATGGCGAGGTGGTGAATAAAAGCGTCAAAAAAGCAAAGGAGCTCAAAGAAGAGATTGAAGCACTTCTAAATACCACAGACCAACAAGACAAAGACATCATTTCAATGGGAAGAAAAATCGATGCTTCCTATGCCTTATTGGGATTGTATTTCTCCCAAGGTTATTACTTATCGTACTTCAAAGAATACGTCAGCAAAGTGCGAAAAACGGAGCGCACACTGTTAAAACCAAAAGGTTATTCTTTGTCAAGTGACTTAAGTCCTGTAATGTCTCAATACGAAGCGGACAAGCAAGCCATTATTGCACAATCAGAACTTTATAAAGGTGAGCAGAACTCACCAAAGTGGCAAGAGTTGAAGGTAGAAATACAAGCCAAAAAATCAGCCTTGCAAGTCGAAGGACGAAGTGCTCAGGCGCGAGCAGAAGAATTTAATCGCTTGAACTACCTATTGGAATACCGCACTAATCTCACACCGGTAAAAGCCACACCATCAATTGCCTTAAATGAACTGGAGCTAGAAGCCCTTGCATTTGAACTCGAATTAGAACTTTTAAATTTTTAGACCATGTTAAACACATCAAACTACTTTCAAAAAACATCAAACATCGACTGGGAAAACCTTCCAGAAGCACTCGCAAAAGGACATCGTTTGGTGGAAGGAGCTTCACAGGAAAATTGGAGTCCGTACCGAACCAATGAGAACATTAAACGCGTGGTGGATGCTTATTTCAAAAAGCTCGACGAATATATCGCGCAGAATCCTATGAAGCCAACAACTGATAAGAAAGAGCCGGTTAAAGCTACTACTTCAAAGCCTGTGAAGAAATACAACTACGAGGGTAAAGAAGTTGAGATTCGTCCTGCTGGAGGTCGATCTTCAAAGTTTATTGTCTGGGATGTAAAGACCAATCAAGTGTTCTCAAATGAGCGCTTTGATGATGTGAGTGAAGCAAAGCAGTTTATTAAGGACAATAAAATGATGCTTCTAAAAGTCGTTGAACGCGAAGTTGAACCAACCTACAAAACGGATGATGTCGAGCATTTGGATACCGATGTGCAGTTCATCAAACGCTATGCTGCCATGCATGGAAAGGTGAAGAGCCAAGCGCAAATCTTGACTTTGATCCACAGCCTTCAAAAAGCTATTTTGGAAAGACGGATCCGTAAAACGTCAACCTATGCCAAAGAAATCGAAACCATGCAGCAGCAATTAATTTCATGTTACGAGCAAATGAGGGAAATGGCTGAAATCAAAATTGACGCTAAGAACCTCAAACGCTATTTGGAGATTGCGCATAGTCAAGCAGGGATGTTGTCCATTTCACTCTTAAAGGCCTATGTTTCCTTGAATGGAAAACGAGACATCAAAGACAAGGCTGAGCGCTTGTTTAATCGCATCAAAAAAGCTGTAGAACAAGGAAAGATCACAAAGTCTGATAAATACGCCACAAAGCTTGATGATGCCTTTCAAACGCTCAAAACCTACATCGATGGTGATTCTAAAATACTCAACATCAATAAAGCTCAGCTCAATGGTCTCATGGGAATTGTTGGAGGTGAATTATTTCCAAAGAACAAAGGTGTTTCTGGAATGGATGACAATGGCATGATTGTTAACTCTGGCGAGCTTTTAAAAATGGACTTTCAAACCATAGGCCTCCAGGGGAAATACAGAGAACTCATCGGGGATCCAAGTGTGGGGTTCTTTGCTATGGTATTTGGATTACCTAAATCAGGAAAATCCACAATGTGCCTAGACTTTGCCAATCACTTGGCAGCAAATCATGGTAAGGTTTTGTACTGCGCCATAGAAGAAGGCTTCGGATACACTCTCAAAGAGAAAATTGAGCGCCTAAACGCAAATCACCCTAACTTGTTTGTCACAGATCGCGTTCCGGAACACCTGGATCAATTTCAATTTGTTTTCATAGATAGCGTTTCCAAAGCTGGTCTAGAGGTAAGCGACATGGATGAAATGCGCAAAATGAATCCGAATACTTCATTCATTTTTATATACCATACTACCAAGGAAGGTAAATTCAGAGGTGTTAATGCACATGCGCATGAAGTGGATGTGATCATTGAAGTGGAGAAAGGGAAAGCGACTTCGACTGGTCGGTTTAACGCTGGGGGCAGTATTAGTGTGTAATTGCCAAAAATGTTAGTATAAGTACTAAAAATTATAGAATATGTACTCAAAATATAAGTAAACCTAAACTTAATGTAATTATGTTCAATTAATTGAATATGATTATTTTAATTCGAATATCAATAAAAGGTGAAACTACCTTGATCACAAATTACGATTTCAGCGCAACTTAACTTTGCTCAAAAAAGCAAATGTCACTCGTAATAAAAAAGAACGCGCAAAATGAGTTTCCAACCAGAGAGGAACTAAATTTTTATTGCCTTTGTCAGATGGCAATTGAGGCAACGAAAAGTGAAAAATTTAATGATTACTTGATTAAATATTTAAAGAGTAAACAAATACGCTGTGAAAATACTTTGTTGACGGATATTAAATTTCCATTAGCTATTAAAAACATTCTAATTAAAAACGGAGTTCACACCTTGAAGGATTTAACCATATTACGAATTAGTCAAGTCGTAAAAATGGAGGGTATTGGGCGAAAGAACCTCAAGACAATTATCAATATGATGGAAAAGCATGACGTATATTTTGACACTTACATTGAGGGATTAGATAATCTATAAATTAGATTCTTCAATGATTTTTTACCTTACTTACCAACTTTGAAATTTCGACATTTCCTTTTCTAAAAAGAGGTTGAAAATCAAGAAAATATTAATAGTATTAATGCTAAATATTATAGAACTTATTCTAAAAAAATCAGCTGACTCAATTCTTATAGAGTGAATTTAAGCTCTGAAATTCAGTATATTATAGGTATAAACACTTAAGATTTTAGGCATTTACCCATTTTCAATGCTCTATTCTATTGAATATCTTCGCCAAAAATTTGAATTACAAGCAATGGCATTAATTGAAAAGTACATAGGGGTTGTTCAATTTCCTTCGGAGTCTGAAATGGCTACAATGAGTAATTATGAATTATTCGAAGTGGCAAATAGGAGC
>Ga0228701_1002622_pt1 | contig 10363 bp, 8 predicted proteins | sample McNCre117_Aug_MG_2_FD_178017 | JGI IMG/M metagenome (GOLD analysis project Ga0228701, IMG submission 178017) | Freshwater microbial communities from McNutts Creek, Athens, Georgia, United States - 11-17_Aug_MG | ecosystem: Environmental > Aquatic > Freshwater > Creek | place: USA: Georgia...
GTTCAGGCATCACCACGCCATCGACATAGGCCCCCGCCGAGACGTCATAGAGCGATCCCGCCGCGAACTTCTCTGCCGGAATGGCCCGAAGCGCCGCCAGTGCAGCCGCATCGGTGCCGGTGATGCCCAGTGCCGCCGCCGCCGCCAGCCCGATTGTCTCTCCGGTGCGGGCCGCAGTACCGCGAATCGGGATGGAGGCTTGCCGCTTGAGCCCGGATTCCGAGATCGCCTTGGCGAACAGCCCATGTGCCAGCGGCGACACCATCAGGGTGTGAACCGAAACGCCGCCCGAGCTTTCCCCAAAGATGGTGACGTTGGCAGGATTGCCCCCAAAGGCTGCGATATTGGCCCGTACCCATTTCAGTGCCGCGATCTGGTCCATGATCCCGTAATTGCCCAGCGGTCCGCTCGGGTTTTCGGCGGTCAGCGCCGGGTGCGCGAAGAACCCCAGCCGCCCCAGCCGGTAATTGAGCGTGACCACCACCACCTTGCCGCGGGCCAGCGCGGCGCCGTCGGTTGAGGGCTGTGATCCGGCCCCTCCCAGATAACCGCCGCCGTGGATCCAGACCATCACCGGCAGTCTCGCTCCGGGCCTGGCGCCGGCGGGCCGCCATACGTTGACGAACAGGCAATCTTCCGATTGCGGCCCCTGGGCCACCATTGCCGACTGGATGCAGACCGCGCCGGGCGTTGCCGCATTCCTCACCCCGTTCCAGGCGCCGGCCGGCTCCGGGGGCCGCCAGCGCAGCGTCCCCATCGGGGCCTTGGCATAGGGAATGCCCTTGAACGCATCGACCCCGTCCGCGCTGACCCCGCGCAATGCTCCCTGCGACACCTTGATCACCACATCGCGGGCCTGCGCGCCGGTCCCGGCCAGCCCGGCGAGCAGCGCAGCGGCCACCGCCTTGCAAATCAGGTGTCGTGCCATTTCCCGTCATCCACTCCTTGCGGTCTGCAACGCGCCGCTCAATCCAGTCCGCTTTCCAGAAAGCGCGCGCCCAGTGCCGCCAGCAGTGCCGCCCCGCGCGGGAGCATCGTTTCGTCCACCATCATCCGGGTCGAATGGATCCCGCAGCAGTGGGCCCAGTCGTCGCCTTCACGCGAAACGCCGAGGAAGAACATCGCCCCCGGCACCTGTTCGAGCACATAGGAAAAGTCTTCCGCGCCCATGATCGGATCGGGCAGGCGCAGGAACGCGGCCTCGCCCCACAGTGCGTGCGCCACCGCCTCGCCGAAATCGACCGCGCGCGGGTCGCACAGCGTGACCGGGAAGCCCTCCATGATCGTCACTTCGGCGGCCAGCCCGTGTGCGGCGGCGATCCCTTCGGCCAGCTGGCGGATCGCGGTGTGAAGCTGCGTGCGGTGCGCGCGCGACAGGCTGCGCATCGTGCCCTTGAGCACCGCGCGGTCGGCGATCACGTTGTGCGCGCTGCCCGCGTCGATCCGGCTGATCGTCACCACCACCGGGTCGTGCGCGTTGAAGCGCCGCGTCACCATGCCCTGGATCGCCAGCACCAGTTCGCAGGCGACCGGCACCGGGTCGAGCGTCTGGTGCGGCATCGAGGCATGGCCCCCGCGCCCGACGATCGCGATCTCGATCTGGTCGGCCGCGGCCAGCAGCGGCCCCGCGCGCCCCGCTACCACCCCGTGCGGGGCATTGGGCATGACGTGGAGCGCAAAGGCGGCATCGGGCAGCGGGTCGATCAGCCCGTCCTCCAGCATGAACCGCGCGCCGTGGTACCCTTCCTCGCCGGGCTGGAACATGAACTGCACTTCGCCGGCAAGGCTTTCCGCCCGTGCGCACAGCAGCTTTGCCGCGCCGACCAGCATCGCGGTGTGGGCATCGTGCCCGCAGGCGTGCATCCGCCCCGGCACGGTGGAGGCAAAGGCCAGCCCGGTTTCCTCGGGCATCGGCAGGGCGTCCATGTCGCCGCGCAGCAGGACCCGGCGCCCGGCTGAACCGCCCTTCAGCGTCGCGACCAGCCCCGTGGTCGAAGGCCCCTCGCGCCAGTCGAGCGGCAGTCCGGCCAGCGCGGCGCGGACCTTGTCGCGGGTCAGCGGGGTGTGGAGGCCCAACTCCGGCTCGGCATGGATCGCGCGGCGCAGGGCAACGATATCGCCGGCAAGGCGCTCGGCATCGGCGAGGAGATCTTCATGGCGCATGGGGCGATGATACGCCCCCGCGCGCCGCTGTCGAGAGGCGGGTCTCAGCCCCCGATCCGCGCCGCGATCCGTTTGGCCGCGCGGTTGTGCAGCACCACCGAGGCCGCCAGCAGCAGGTTGAGCGCGACCGTCTGGTAGGCGAAGTACCACAGCGGGCTGCCCGCCAGCATCGACAGGCCCAGGATGATCGCGCGCGGGTTCGGCCCCAGCACCTTGCACAGCGCCAGCAGCGGCCCGGCCTCGGCCCGCACCGCCGCGCGGATTGCCTCGCGCCGCGCCGGATCGCCCTCTGCCGCCGCCACCGCCGCGTCGATCTTCAGCGCGTGCGGGGTCAGCCCGGTGGCAAGCGCGAGGTAGAGCGAGACAAGCCCGCCGAACGCGCTCTTGCCGGTGGCCGAATCGGCCTTGTGGTTCATCCGGATCCACGTCGTCCCATAGACCCACCACTGGTACTGCCGCCGCTGCACTTCGACGTGGTTTGCCTGGAGGATATGGCTGATCCCGGCGGCCCACATCCATGCCCAACCGGCACTGCCCATCGCGCGCGAAAGCAGCCAGCCCAGTGTCAGGTACAGCACGATGTGGCTGAGATAATCGCACAGCCCGTCGACCATTTCGCCGATCGGGCTGGTCCGCCCGGTCAGCCGGGCAAGGTCGCCGTCGGCGCCGTCCACCACGTGCCAGGTCATGTGCAGCAGCATCGCCAGTGCCGGGGCGAGCGGCCAGCCAAGGCCCAGCCATGCCGGCTGCGCATAGACCGCCGCCGCCGCGATCACGAAGCACCCGCCGATCACCGAGACCATGTTGGGGGTCAGCGGGGTCTTTGCCAGCCGGCGGGCGAGCTGCCAGGCGAGCGGGTGGTAGAGGTAATGGTTGAGCGCGTCCTGCATCTCGCGCGGGCGCATCGGCCGGCGGGGCGCGCCGGATTGCGCCGCCGGGCCGGATTCTCGGGCTTGCGCCATGCTGTCACTCATCGTAATCCGCCCCGCACCAACGTAACAAAACCGACATATCCCTTGCGGGACCGGCCTTGCTATCTATAGTCAGGCCGGACTGAAGGGGAAACGTGTGCCGCAGGCACCCGTCTGTGACGATTCGCAAGAGGAATCCGTAGGACTATCATCAGACGGCAAGCCGTTATCCACCACCGGGGGCAGCCAGCAGGCCGGAATCCGGCCAAACGCGCGCATACCCTGCGGCAGTGCATTGCCAGTTCACAATAATTCAACCATGGATGCCAGAATGCTGCGGCAGTTCCGCGCGTCCGCCTGAAGGGATCGTAGTTAGATGAAGCCAATCAAGGTTGCCGTGATCGGCGTGGGCAACTGTGCCAGCTCGCTGGTCCAGGGTGTGGCCTACTATCGGCAGAACAACTCCTCGCAGGGCCTGATCCACGACGTGATCGGCGGCTATGGCGCCGGCGACGTGGATTTCGTGCTCGGCGTCGACGTTGATGCGCGCAAGGTAGGCAAGGACATCGCCGAGGCGATCTTCGCCGGGCCGAACTGCACCGCCGTGTTCCAGCCCGATGTGCCGGCCACCGGCGCCAAGGTCATCATGGGCAAGGTCCTCGACGGCGTGGCCGATCACATGACCGGCATGGGCGACAAGGGCTTCATCCTCGCCGACGCGCCCGAGGCGACGAAGGAATCGATCATTGCCGCGATCCGGGAATCCGGCGCCGAGGTGCTGGTCAACTTCCTGCCCGTCGGCAGCGAGACCGCGACCGAATTCTACATGGAATGCGCGCTCGAAGCGGGCGTTGCCGTGGTCAACTGCATGCCGGTGTTCATCGCCAGCCGCCCCGAATGGGAAGCGAAGTTCCGCGAAAAGCGCATCCCCATCGTCGGTGACGACATCAAGGCCCAGGTTGGCGCCACGATCGTCCACCGCGTGCTTTCCAGCCTGTTCGCCGCGCGCGGCGTCACGGTGGAGCGGACGTACCAGCTCAACACCGGCGGCAACACCGACTTCATGAACATGCTCGATCGCCAGCGGCTCGGTTCCAAGAAGGAATCGAAGACCGAGGCCGTGCAGGCCATGCTGGCCGAACGCCTTGCCGATGAAAACATCCACGTCGGCCCGTCGGACTATGTTCCGTGGCAGAAGGACAACAAGCTCTGCTTCCTCCGCCTCGAAGGCGCGCAGTGGGGCAATGTCCCGATGAACCTCGAACTGCGCCTCTCGGTCGAAGACAGCCCGAACTCGGCGGCCTGCGTGATGGACGCCATCCGCTGCTGCAAGGTCGCGCTGGAACGCGGCGAGGGTGGGGCGCTGATCGGTCCGTCGGCCTACTTCTGCAAGCACCCGCCGCAGCAGTTCAACGATGATACCGCCGCGCAGATGGTGGACGAATACATCTCCACTTCGGCGCTCGCCGCCGAATAACCCGGCTGACGGGGCAGGGTACATGGTGGACGCGGTAATCATCGCCGCCGGCTACGGCAGCCGGCTGCGCGACCTGTCGGACTCCAAGCCCCTGACCCCGGTGGCCGGCGTGCCCCTGATCGAACTGGGCGTGGTCCAGGCCCATGCGGCCGGCGCGCGCCGCGTTGTCGTCGTCACCGGGCACGAGGCCGCGCGGGTGGAGGCGTTTCTCGAATCGCTGGCCCGCCGCACCGGGATCGAGATTGTCGCCCAGCGTGTGGCTGACTGGTCGCTCCCCAACGGCCATTCGGTCATGGCCGGCGCCGCGCGGGTCGCCGCGCTCGGCGGCAGCGACTATCTCCTGATGATGGCCGATCACATCTTCTCGGCCGAAATCCTTGCCCGGCTGGCCACGGCCGGCGCGCCGGACCGCGGCGTCACCCTGGCGGTCGACGTGCGGACGGACAGCCCGCTGGTCGATCCCGACGATGCCACCTGGGTCCGGACCGATGGGCATGGCCGCATCGCCGCGATCGGCAAGACCATCCCGGTCTACGACGCGGTCGATTGCGGCGCGTTCCTTGCCACTCCCGAACTCGCCGCCGCCATTGCCGGGGCGATCGCGGCGGGCAAGTCCGGCAGCCTGTCGGACGGGATGCAGAACCTCGCCGACAAGGGCCGCGCCGCGACGATGGAGATTGGCGGGGCATGGTGGCTCGACGTCGACGATGCCCGCGCCCACGCCATCGCCGAGGTCGAAGCCCCGGCGCAACTGGCGCCGCTGTTCTGCTGAAGTACGGACCCTCAGGCCCCATCGGGCTCAGGGATAGCGCAGCCGGATTCGCGTAATCAGTCCTGCGCGGGGGATGTTCAGCCGCACCGACTTGAACGCGGGCAGGCCGGCCAGGGTGCTCGGGTTGTTGGAAAACCCGAAGCCTTCGGCGGGCAGGCCAAGCGCGGTCCGGTCAAAGTTCTGGTCGGCGTTTTCGTCGTGATAGATCGCGATCGCATAGACGCCGGGCTTCGGTACATAGATGCACCCGGTGGTCGTGCCGCTCACCGCATCGACCCGCCCGACATAGAGCGAACCGTGCCGCGCGAGGAACTTGCGCGAATTGTCGGCATAGAGCGTGATCGCGACGAGCCCGTTGCCATTGCGCACCCCTTCGACCGCGACGTTGATCCAGGTGGCGCTGGCCGGCCCGGTGCAGCCTGCCGACGGGTGCGGCGCGGCTTCTGCGGTGGCGGGAACGGCGGCGCAGAGGGCCGCCGCACACAGGATTGCCGCACACGGGGCAGGCCGGCCGATCGTGCCGTGCGCCAATTCGAAAAATGTTCGCAGGTTCATCAGGCGTAACGATCCAGTTCGGCAGCGCGTGCAGATAGAGTGCGCCGACGTGCTCCTCCAACCAAACGGCGCCGATGCCCGATCTATGCCGGGTCGATGCGAAACCGCGTGTGCCGTTTCTTCATTTGCCGCTGCGCCGGACAAATCAAGCGGGGATATTGTCTTTAGTTGTAACGGATCGGCCGCGTTCGACAAGCCCGCGCGCCGATTTTCAGCCCCTCAACCCTTCCTCGGCCGCGATTACCCGGCCCTTTTCCAGCCTGATCCGCCGGTCGGCCAGCGCGGAAAGGGCGCCGCGATGGCCGATGATGAGGATCGTCATGCGTCCACGCAGGCCTTCGATCGCCCGCGCGACGGCGGCTTCGTTCGCCGCGTCGAGCGCGCTGGTCGCCTCGTCCAGGATCAGCAGTTCGGGCTCGCGCAGCAGCCCCCGGGCCAGCGCGATCCGCTGGCGCTCGCCGCCCGAAAGCTGGGCCCCGCGCTCGCCCGTCACGGTGTCGAGCCCATCCGGCAGGTCGAACACGAAGCCCGCCGAAGCGTCGAGTAGCGCCGCGCGCAGCCGCGCCTCGTCGGCGTCCGGCGCTGCCCACAGCAGGTTGTGGCGGATGCTCGCATGAAACAGCAGCGGGTCCTGCTGGACATAGGCCACCCGCGAGCGCCAGCGCGAGAGGCCCGCCAGGTCAAGCCGGACGGCGCCGATCGCCAGCGCGCCCTCGTCGGGCAGGACCAGCCCGCCCAGCACGTCGGCCAGCGTGCTCTTGCCCGCGCCCGACGGGCCGGTAACCAGCGTGGTGGTCCCCCGCGCCAGCACCAGGTCGACCGCGCAAAGCGCCGCTTCGCCGCGATTGGCATGGCGCACGGCAACCCCCTGCACCGCGATGTCCGCCCCGCGCGGCAATTCCGGCCCGGCACCGCCCCGGATCTCGCCCCGGGCTTCAAGCTGCTCGCACAGGCGCGTCGTCTCGGTGAGCCCGGGCAGGTAGTGGTGCCAGTTGTGCCAGGTGCTCTGGACCGCGCCGAGCAGGGGAATGCACCGCCCCGCCAAGGCGACCAGCGGCAGCAGCTCGCTTGCCGGGGCGTGCCACCAGGTCACCCCCAGCCACACCCCCAGCGCCAGCACGATGGCGGCTCCGCTCTGCAGCGCCAGCTGTCCGATGGCGACGCCTTCCTGGTATCGCCCGCGGATCCGCAGCAGCCGCTCGCCCACCTGCCGGGCCCCGGCGCATTCCCGCTCCTCGGCCTCGAACATCTTGACCAGTCGCAGGGCCTCGATCCGCTCGGTGAAGAAGGCGTAGTAATCGGCATAGGCCGCGTGCAGTTCGTTCCCTTCGGCAAAGGCGCGCCCGCGCAGCCGGGCATAGGCCGCCAGCACCAGCAGCCCGCCCCCGCCCAGCACCAGTGCCGGCATGGGCGCGACCAGCAGGCTTGCCGCCAGCATCGCCCCGATCGTCACCAGCGCTGCCACGAACTGGAAGAACTGCTGGGCGGCCACGCCGATCCGGTCCACCGTGTTGAGCAGCGCAGACAGCAATTCGCTCTGCCGCACCTCGGCCACCGTCCGCCAGCTGGCCGCGACGATCGCGCCGAACAGCCGGTCGCGCTGGCGGTCGGCCACCGCGATCTGGAGCCGCGCCTCGGCTACGGCGCGCAGCTGGACGATGGCGCTGCGCAGCACGATCAGGACGACGAACCCGATCAGCAGCGCATCGAGCCGCAGCGGCAGGCCCAGCGCCCGCCACACCGCGTCAAAGCGTGCCGCAAAGCCCCCCGGCGATGCCGATGCCGTCACCCGGTCAAGGATCGGGACCAGCATCATCAGCCCCAGCCCCTCGGTCAGCGAACCGGCCACGCTCAGCGCGACCAGCATCGCCACGCGGCGGGGCTTCATCAGGGCCAGCAGGCTGCGCAGCGGCCCCGGGCCGCTTTCCGCCTTGCGCGCGCCGGGTCCGCTCCCGGTCATGGAGCGTTGCGGCCCTCGACGAAATCGACATAGCGCGCGACATAGGCCGTGGCCGGCAGGTAGAAGCGCAGCCGGTCCACCGCCAGCTGGTCAACCGGTTCCTCGTCCGGCCATTCGGCCAGCGCCGCCATCGCCTGTTCGGCATCGATCAGCCCGCCCAGCTCGGGATGGCTGCCGATCCGTTCGACCTGCCGGCGCAGGTCTGCCACGCGGGGCGTCAGCCGCAGGTGCCAGTCGACATTGTGGTCGCCGTACAGGACATTGGTCCGCTGGGCTTCGGGCAGTCGCCCGCGCGCCATGCGCCGCGCCAGCCGGCGGGTTTCGCCGTCGCGGGCAAACTGGTCGGTCGGCAGGGCGAAGCAGAACTCCATCAGCGGGCGATAGGCGGTGACATCGCGGGTGCGCAAGCCGAACACCTGCTCCTGTCCCAGCGTCACTTCCCCGGCGAGCCCGAACGAATCGTACAGCGCCCGGATATAGTCGGCATGGCTTGCGGTCTCGTCGACGGTTCCGATGTTGCGGCGGACGTTCTCGCGCTGGCGATAGACCGCGAGCCGGCCCCGCGCATTCAGCCAGGGGTTGGCGCCGCGATCCAGCTCCGCACCGGGGTGCAGGCGCGCGCGGATCGCCCGCTGCACCGCCGCCGGCAATTGCGGCATGACGCCGTGGGCCACGATCCGCCGCCAGACCGGCCGGGGATCGGCCACCCGCGCGGCGGCAAGCTGCCACAACTGGTGCCACCGGCCCCGCCGCAGGAATTCCGACCACGCCCACGGCGCGGCGGAACTGAAGGTGGCATTGCCGGTGTCGGCGGTCAGCAGCCAGTCGCAGCCCTCGGCCCGCGCCGCATCGAACAGCCCGTGATAGACCGCGCCCGAGATCCGCGCCGGGTATCCCGCGTCGCAGGCGAGGAAGATCTGTTCGGCGCGGTCGTCGAACCCGATCCCGGCATTGTCGACGAAATGGGCATCGAGCCGCGGGTGCATTGCCGCGAACTGCTCGACCCATGGCCGGTCGCTGGCAAACTTGTGCGGCATGACCTGCCCGTTCCACGCGGCCAGCGGCTCGAACGTGAAACTGTCGAGCCGCTGGCCTTCGGGCATCTGCCGCAGCAGTTCGTCGCAGACGATCGCCGAATCGAGCCCGCCCGACAGCGCCATGGCGGGCCTGCGCGCATGGGCCAGGGCGGCCCGCGCGGCCTCGGCCAGCAGGTGGTTGGCCTGCTCGACACAGGCCTCGTCGCTGGCGGGGCGCAGGGGGCGGATCGCGGCCGGATCGTACCAGCGGTTCATGCGCCGCCCGCTCCGGGTGAGGTACAGCGTCGTGCCGGTTGGCACGGTCTCGATCCCCTCGAACATGGCGAGTTCGGGATCGGGCATCTCCATCGCCAGCAGGCGGTCGATGGCGTCCCGGCGCAGGCGCTTTTCCAGCCCGGCGGCAAACATCGGCCGCGGGATGGAACTCGCCATCAGCACGTCCGGCCCGGCATGGAAGAACAGCGAAGGCCCGGTCCACGGGCTGCGCGACAGGCGCACCGTCCCGTCGGGCAGGCAGACGACGCTGGCATAAGAGCCGATTACGTGGCGGTCGGCCTCGTCGCCCCAGCGTTCGACCGCGGCGCCATAGAGGCTTGCCGCCGATCCGCCGGTCCGGCCCAGTTGCCGCGCAAGTTCGGCGGAATTGTCGATCCAGCCGGACAGCAGCACCGGCCAGCCGGCGGGCGAACGCGCCACGCGCCAGCCCCGCTGCGGCTTTGCCCGCGGGCTTTCCAGAAAGGCATAGTGATCAAGTGCGGCACTGCCATCCTGCGGATGGAACGGCGCGCTATCGCTGTTGGCCGCAGCCCCTGCGAACAGGCCCAGCGATACTGCCGCGCGGGCCGGGACGGCCCAGCTGGCACAGTCCCATTCCCGCGCGAAAAACAGCATTCAAGGTTTAAGCGGCAGGACCGCTTACGACTTGCAGAGTGAGCCGCCGGGGCCGCTGCAGACGGTCTGGTTGTTCGGGCCGGAGTTGGCGTTCGCCACGTCGGCAATGGTGCCCAGACGGTTCAGGACGGGCTTGGCCCACTGCTTGGTCGAGTTGCTCATCTTTAAATGCTCCTGGGATAAGGAGGTTGAAACCTGAAGAAGCCGCCCGATTCAACAGACAACATCGACTTACCCTGCACAGATTTCTACGTATTTGCAACTGCGAAATAGGGGCGTCTGTCGGGCAGTGGTGGCGCTTGTCCCTACTTAAGCCCTTGCTTTTCAATGATCAAAATCGGAGCCCACGGTCCCGGCAGATCGCCGATGACGACCGACCCGCCGGCTTCCACCCAGGCGTGGAGGTCATCCTCGCCGCTGCGCAGCGCGCTGGGCCGGACGGCAATGACCAGCCGGTAGCCGATCTGGCGGCGCCGCAGCATCCAGGCCAGCGCGATCGCGCGCGGCAGGCACTTGGTCTCGAACGGCAGCCGCCCGGCGGCGCGCTCGACATGGCGGGCAAGGCGGCGCGCGTCGGCGGCCAGCGCGGAAGGCTCG
>Ga0228701_1002624_pt1 | contig 10349 bp, 19 predicted proteins | sample McNCre117_Aug_MG_2_FD_178017 | JGI IMG/M metagenome (GOLD analysis project Ga0228701, IMG submission 178017) | Freshwater microbial communities from McNutts Creek, Athens, Georgia, United States - 11-17_Aug_MG | ecosystem: Environmental > Aquatic > Freshwater > Creek | place: USA: Georgia...
CCTCAAGATCTTTTGGGAATACCAGACAAGCAGCGGTGTCGCGGGTGTCGGATGTTCTCAAAAACACCACTCTGGATCTGAGCAATACATTGAAAAAGCTGAAAAACTTTTACGTGAATTGCGTTACATCAAGTAAAACTAGAAAGACAACATGAACTGCAAACACCGCTGGCAAGAGTTCCCTGTACCTAAGCACTGCGACGCCAAGATGATCTACCTGTGTGCAAGGTGCAACCAGATGCGATTCGTGCCAGAAAAGAAAAAGCCCTGACCTTGTGAGTCAGGGCTAAAAGAGGAACCAAACATGAACGTGACAACTGCATTGTCAGAACGGATTATATGAGCGCATTGCCATCAGTACAACAACACCCTGCGTCAGTGGATGCCTACATTCGCCATGGCTTCTCGCTGGTCCCCATCCCACAAGGGACCAAGGGGCCACGCACCGCTGGCTGGAACATCAAGGCCAACGCCATCAAGTCGCAGGCTGACTTACCCCAAGGCTGGGGTATCGGCTTGGCCCATGCCTACAGTGGCACGATGGCCTTTGACATTGACGAGTGGGACACCACCGCCATGGTGCTCGGGCTGCAAGGGATCAATCTCCAAGCACTCTACGATGCCAACGATGCAGTCATCGTAGACTCTGGCCGCGCTGGGCACGGTAAGCTGCTCTACAAGATGCCCTTGGGTATGGCGCTGCCATCCAAGAAGATCATCATCAACGGCATCACCGCCTATGAGCTGCGCTGTGCCACGGCCAACGGACTGACGGTGCAAGACGTGCTGCCTCCATCTATCCATCCCGATACCAAGCAGCCCTACCGCTGGGCAGGCAAGGGTCACTGGATGCGCCTGCCTGAGCTGCCCCAACCCCTGTTAGACTTGTGGCATGGTCTTCTTGAGCAGGATAAAGTGCGCACGCTTGCCACGGGCGATGGTGTCGATGCGTCATGGGACGAGATCCGTTCAGCCATCGAGTCGATCAGCCCCGACTGCTCCCGAGAGGAGTGGGTCAACGTGGGCATGGCTCTGCACTGGGCCGGCACGCACACCAACCAGCTAGACCAAGCCCTGCACCTGTGGGACGAGTGGTCCAAGCCATCGAACAAGTACCCCAGCGAGAAAGAGATCATCAACCAGTGGGTCAGCTTCAAGTCTGACAAGGCCACCGCTGTCAAGCTGGGCACGCTGTTCCACATCGCCAAGCAGCATGGGTGGTCACGCCCACCTGTTGACGCTGCATCGCTGTTCGCGGCAGTTGGCCAAGCTGCACCCATGACCCCTGTCAACGTGACCGCAGGCATCCGTCCACCCGCGCCAGAGATGAACATGGACGTGTGGCCACACATCCTCAAGACTCGCGCCAATGAGATCGCTGAGAGTGTGGGCTGTGATCCACTGGTCCCATTGTTCTCTGGTATGGCCGCTGTCTGTGGTGCGATTGACGCACGCACACGCTTGGAGCTGATGCCAGGCTTCCAAGTGCCACCTGTGCTGTGGCTCATGACCCTTGGTGACCCAGCCGACAAGAAGTCACCAGGCTCACGCCCCATGATGTCACCGCTCAAGAGCATCGAAGCTGAGGACCGTCCACGCTTTGCCAAAGAGATGCTGGACTGGGAAGGCAAAGAGGCTGCACACGCATCGTCAAAGAAGGCTTTTCTTGAGTTCTCTGCATCGACTGAGGCCATGCTGTCGGGCGATCAAGCCCCCACGGTGGCAGAGCTGCCCAAGCAGCCCGTGCCTTTGAAGATCACGGTGTCGGACATTACGAGTCAGAAGCTCGTGCGCTCGGCTGCTGATCGTCCCCGTGGCCTGCTGTGCTACCTCGACGAGATGAACTCATGGGTCAAGAAGTTGACAGACCGCACCAGTGGTGAAGACCGCTCGGCTTGGGTGGTGTCCTATGAGTCCGAGCCGTATGAGATGGACCGTGTGGGCGCTGGGTCAATTCACGCTGACAACCTCGCTGTGAGCATCTACGGCAACATCCAACCAGCGGTGTTCAAGGCCAACCTGCAAGCATTGGCTTCCGATGGCTTGCTGCAACGCTTCATACCCGCCATTTTGCGCAGCAACAAGACGAAGCTAGGCCACCCTATTCCCGACTATCTGACAGCCGCTGCTGCATGGGAAAACACGCTGCGTTTGACCTGTGCGCTCCCACCACAGACATACAAGCTGTCACCCGATGCGTTCAAGGCATATCGTGAATTCCAAGCATGGTACGAGGAGTCCAAGCAAGACGAGCGCCTGCTCATGTCCAATGACACGTTCATGACAGCATTCGGCAAGCTAGAGGGCACTGCTGGCCGCTTGATTCTCATGTTCCACATCATCGAGTCACCGTTCAGCTTGACAGTCGATGTGAAGATCGTTAACCGTGTGATCGAGTTGATCAAGTCGTACATCATCCCAGCGTATCGCTATGCCTTGGGTGAAGTGGCAGGCGTTGACACCTTTGATCAATGGGTGGCCGATCACATGATCCACCACTTCGACAAGGGTCAAATCACCCTATCCGAGTTGAAGCGCAGCGCACGCCGAAGCCTGGACGGTAAGAGCATCTGGACCCAAGACCAAATGGTGCTCAGTGCCATGTCTACCTTGGAGCAGGCTGGCTGGGTGATCCGCTTGGATGACGGTAGCAAAGAGCACCAGCACCATGCAGAGTGGGCCATCAACCCGTCACTAGGTGAACAGTTCAAAGATCACCGTAAAAAGGTCATTGCGGCGCGTCAACGACTCGCAGAGCAGCGGTGGTCTAACTCAGACAAACCCAAGCCAAGGATCAAAGGGTACGAGTTGCTGGAGGAATGAAAAAGGGAGCTAGATGCTCCCTTTTTTAATCTCGCTTCAACTTAGGCAGTGGTGCCCAATGGGTATAGAAAGTCTCTTTACCATGGTAGCTGCCATACATGGCCACCCCACCCTGTCCGAGTAGCTGCACCTTAGCACCACGGGGGCAGGTGGCTATGGGTTGCCAGAAGTAGTTGTGGTCCACGGCTGCTGTGCCTGTGCTGTCGAGTTGTGAGGTCATGTCTTATTCCTTAATGCCGTGGGCGGCTTCGATTGCTCTGGCAAAGTCATTAAAGTATTGACGTTTTTCCCATATTTTTGTTATCTGCTCATCCGTCAGCGGCTTGCGTTGTTGTGGTGTGGTGTAAAGAGGAATCATGTGGTCGTTAAAAAAGTCAGTTGTTTTATCGACTTCTGAATCACGAAAAATAGTACCGTCTGCCCAATCTGGCTCCATCCAAGCAACAGGATATTGATTCTCTGCTTGTGCGATGGCTTGGCGACCAAGACGCAATGCTTCATGAAAATCATCGCCATCAAACGGAACTACATGATTGTTTATACAGTCAAGTACATATTCCATTTCATGCAACATTAGCTTTATTGCTTCTTTCATGTCTTACTCCTTAATGCCGTGGGCGGCTTTCCACGCTTTCCAAAGGTCAGCAGTCATTGGGTTTAGAGCAATCCACTTTCCCGTGTCTGGATTGCATGTATGAGCGGAGTCATATCCTTGTGAACCTGCCCACTCGATGAACTCTTTGAATTTTGGCTTGCGTTGTTGTGGTGTGGTGTAGTGCTTTACGATAGATTCAGTCACCAGTTGCATGTAAATGCCAGGCATAGACTTTCTATCCATCTCATTCCAAACGTGCTTGGCAAAGTTCCAAGCATCATCTGGGTCAAGTCGTTTCGCCACAGGCTCACCCTGCTCTTGCTTGGGTAAAGGGTCAACCAAACTGATAATTTCACCTATAGCTTGATCTTTGCTAATACCATCAGGCGGCAAGTATTTGCAAACAACAGACACTATGGCATCAAGTCTTTGACGATCATTCATTGAGATACTCCGATTTTGTGGAATGTTTCTGCGGCTCTAAATCCAGCAGAAAAACCTTCGTGCCAACATTCCTTGAAATTTAAATCATTCCAATCTAGCGGGTCTTCGGCGTGTGCTTCAAAAGATATTTGAGTATCGGTCGCCGCCACAGACTCACCCTGCTCTTGCTTGGCGAGTGCTTCTTCTAGGGCTTTGATGGCCTCATGGATGTACTCAGGCGAACCGTCTTCATCACCATATAGGCGATAGTTTTCATGTTCTTTTTTCAACGCCTCAAGCGCCAGCTTCATTGCTTCTTTACTCATAGCGGTGCATCCTCATGGTTGTCAGGGTTAAACCGTGGCACACGGGTGCCTTGATCTTTGGGGTTGGGGAATGGGGGAAAGGGCCAAGTGGTCATTGTTCACCTTTTAAGAAAGGACACAATCCGCACTCTGGTTGATACAGCCAGCAGTTTGTTTTATTTTTCACATCCACACACTCGTCATCAAAGTCTGAGCACACAACTTCGGTTTCCGTGTCAATGGGTTGTTCTTGTACCTGTGTCATTCTTTGATCCCTCCAATGTGCATAGCAAAGCTAGCCTTAGTGTCAGGCTCAAAGGGAAACTCTTGGATCAGGGTAACGGCACGATCTGCTGCACCGTTCCAACCATTCAAGAACACCAGCCACGCAGCATCACTGGTGGCCAGTCCCATGTCTCTAAAGAGTCGCTCGAACTCAAGGCGTGCGGGGGTCATTTGCGTGCCTCCGTGCCTGCTTTGATTGCTTTATCAATGTATGTCGTGTCGTAGGAATACGTGTAGTCTGAACCTTCGCCACCCCATGCACGTGCGACATTTTTACCATGTACTGCCCAATCAGTTGTGGCAACAAAGGCATCCACTATCATCTTGACCACACCGTAAAGCGCAAGACCCACAAGACAGTTCGATAGTAAGGGCACGCCATAGCTGGCAACGATGTACCAAACGGCCACGGTTTTAGCGTCATCCGTGACTGTTGCCACGGTAGCGAGTACGAGTTTCAATTCTTCAATGTTCATTTTGTTTCCTTCGATTGTGTTGGGCAGTGAGTATGCACCCACCGTTTGTAGCCGTTAATTTCGATTAGCCTGCTGCCCTGACGGTCACGGGGCAACTGGCACAAGGCGCATAGTTTGAATGGGGTCATTTAAAAAACATCACAAAGATGATGACCACAGCCGTAAATCCTAAAAGGTCTTCCATAAAATCGTCCATTGATTTATTTCTCCATTTAAATTTCAAAATAGCCCCAGATGCCTTATAAAGGCGCTTTTTCCATTTTTGACTTTGGTCGGCCACGCTGCGCGGCCACGGGGATCAGGTGTGCATGCATGCCAGGCGCAAGGGCTTCGATCATCCCCAGCACATCAAGCAAACGAATGGTCACGGCGCTGGGCGTGCGCGTGCCTGCGTGCCACTTGCGATAGGTGGCCACGGGTACACCGAGATATGCGGCCCCTTGCGTGTCTGTCAGCTGCAGGCGCTGCGCCAGATCCCGCAATTGAACGGTGAACGGTGGCAGCGGTGCCACGTTAGCGGGGTTTTTTGTGTCGGTGGTGGTGTTCATAGTGTCGATTGTTTTAAGGGCTAAAAAAGCCCCTAGGACTGATCCTAGGGGTGATGGGTTGCTGGGGGTGCTAGGGTTACATATCCCAAGCGGCAGAGATTAGCGCCACGATCAGCGCGGCAGCGACATACATCATGCGCGGCCCCTAGCTTCAGCGCGGCCACGTTCAATAAGGGCGCGTGCTTCGCTTACATCCTTTGGCGCTTCGCTAGATAACATGGCGCGGATCTTCTGCGCCTGGGCGCGTGCGGTGTCGATCCCTTGGGCGCGTTCATATGCGCGGCCAGCTTCGATATATTGTGATTCGGTATGGTTCATTGATTAATAGTCTCCATGGGTTAACTGTTCAATTGTGGCCAGGGTTTCGGCTGCAGCGCCTGGCCTGCGACGTTCTGGCATTTTTACAATTTCCTCCAATGTGGCCACGGCCTGACCTAGGGCACGCTGCAGCGCGTCGATACGTCCTAGCAGTTGGGCGCGGTCTAAGTCGCCCACAATGTAGGCTTCTCGTTCTAAATCACTTGTTGTTTTTTGTGGTGTGGTTTGCATTGTTTAACCTTTTAATATTGAATCAAGGTCCCGCGCAAAGTGGTTTCTACCGCCCGTGTAGTCTTTTAAGTGCTGCGCGGTGCGGTACAGATAACATAAGTTACCCAGTGTTTCCGTGTTCACGTATACGTGAGCGCCTGCGAGTGAAATAAACCCGCTGCAGCCCCGTTTATCGTCGTTTACACGGATATTTTTAAGCGCCACGGTGTGGGAACTAGAAAAACGGTTTTTTAGTCTGGTGGAAAGGATCAGCATTTTTAAGCCCCCTTCTTAGCAGAGACTCGGACCACGGCATAAGGTGCGCCCGTCGACGTGTGGGCCTTGATCAATTGGCGTGATGGTTCAAATTTTGACGCGATAGCGTGCCAGTCGATATTCTCACGGCCTGCGCAAATCGAAATAGCTGCGCGGTGCAACGTACCCTCGATCACGTCCTGGCCACTTTCGGATAGCTGCGCCTTGATCGTTTTCTCTTCTGCAGTTAGGTCTGCGATCATTGTTTTAATGATGGCCAAGCGATCCACGGCAGCAGTCAGCGCGAAGGTGTGAATTGTTTTCATTTTAAAAGTTCCTTTGATTACGGGTTACAGGGTTAAACGGGGGTAAACAGTAGGCCACAGTAGGCCAGGATCAATACGGCCAAGCATGCCCCAAGGCATGCGCCTGCCACGTAGTCCCAGATCCCCGTGCGATAGGGTGTCTGTTCTGGTGATGGGGTGTAATTGATTCGGTGTTTTTGGTGGCGCATAGTGTTCCCCTTATTTGACGAAATTCATAGCCAGAATTGATACAGTGCCGCTGATCCAGATCAGCAGCAGCAGCGCGGGAAAGATTCGATTTTCAAGTTTGGGTTGCATGGTTCAGGTTCCTAACAGGTTAACGTTTACAAGGTTGCCGCTTCGATTTGCGGTGAAAGAATTATAGACCCAATGGAGCAGCATTGTCTACAGTGTCAAAACAATTGTTTTTATCGTGCTTCTGGGGTTCATAGGTAAAAGCTATCCCAATGGGTTAACTGGATCAGGTGTGACAATTGTGACCAGATTTAGGGGGTAAAAGAATCAGGAATCTCGGATTAAATGTGCTTTTTAAAAAGTCGTAAAAACATTCTCTCGCGTGCGCGCGAGGGGCTTTTTGTCGCAGGTTGCCTAAAAAACAAGCACATTGCCCCATTGGATCACGCCCCAATGTATCAAGGTTTCCCGCTGGGTGAGTATTTATTGATCCCCTTATTCCCTGGTCCACTGGGTCAGTTTATCCCGCTGGGTCATGGATTCTCGGCCACTTTTAACCCCTGATCCCGTGGCCACTGGGTGAGGCTTTTAATCTCTGGTTCATTGTGGCCGTGGCCACTGGGGCACGGGTGCTGCGCTGCTCTGGTTCAATGGCACATGGCCACGCCGCGCCTGCTGTAGCACGGAATCATTACATGCGTGGCGCACGGTGGCCGTGGTGCCGCGATGCCATGGCGCGTTGATTCTCAGCCGAGGGGAGGGGGTAGGGCCGACGCGCCGAGGGTCACGGCGGCGCTGGACTCAGATGAAATTTTTATTTTTTTAATCCTAGAACCCAGTGGGTCATGTATTCATCTGATACACTGAAACCGCTGGTGAGTATGAGCGCAGCGGAGCGCAAGTGAAGATGGGGTGGCCCTGATCACAGATTCGACTACTGTGGTCTTCATGTCCGATAGTATTCACCAGCACCCAACAACTTGTGATAGCATCGGGCCACTATGGAACCTCAAATCCTAGGCACAACTGTCACAGCAGGCCCACAACTTAGCGACACTCTCATAAACTCGAACGCTCCCGAAGTGCCCGAGTGGTTAAGTGCGCCCACACCCGAGATCCCAGCGATCCGTGAAGCCACGCCCACGAACCGAGAGATCATGTTCATGCAGTTTGAGTACATGTTTGATCATGTGCTTGAGCAACTCGCTGGTGGCAAGACAATTAAACACACCCTTGACAAAGATCCCCGTGGGTACGAGTCAGCTGCCTACATCGACTGGATCAAGAAAGACCCGCAGCGCACGAGCCGCTATGAGAATGCCCAGCTCCTGTTCGCAGAGCAGCTTGGCGCTGAGATCATTGAGATCTCGGACGCAGAGGACTCAGCAGAAGATGTCCAGCGTTCTAAACTGAGGATCGACTCTCGCAAGTGGCTCATGGGCGTTTACAACAAGCGCCGATATGGTGAGACAAAAACTATCGAGATGGGTGGGTCGATAAGTATTATTGATGCCCTGACTGCTGCACAAGCCCGAGTAATAGAGGGTGAAGTGATTGATGTGACTTCCCGATTGGGGAACGATTGATGCAATTGAACCAAGGAAAAATTGCCCAAGGTCTTGTGGATGAACTTCTCGAAGTGATCCACAGATACGACGACTCTTTGTATATGTCCACTGCAATCGGTTGCTTGGAGCTTGTCAAGCAGCAGTTGATTAATGACTGCCTGAACGAATCGGAAGACTGATATGCAGAAGCTCAAATACTCGCCCGAAGATGAACAGATCCTGATGTCCCAGCTCTGGAGTCCCCAGCTTGCTGATGACCCTGAGAGCTTCGTACTGTTCTGTTTCCCGTGGGGGGTGGAGAACACACCACTCGCCAAGTTCAAAGGTCCACGGAAGTGGCAGCGCGAGATCCTGCGTGAGATCCGTGATCACTTGAAGGCCAACCGTGGCGTGCTTGACATGGATGCACTGCGTGCAGCTGTTTCGTCTGGTCGTGGTATCGGTAAGTCTGCGCTGGTGAGTTGGCTGATCCTTTGGATGCTGTCAACCCGTATTGGTAGCTCTGTCATTGTCTCAGCCAACAGCGAAAACCAGTTGCGCACGGTCACATGGGGTGAACTCACCAAATGGTCCACCATGGCGATCAATAGTCACTGGTGGGAAGTGTCGGCTACTAAACTCGTACCTGCTGCGTGGCTCACTGAGCTTGTGGAGCGGGACTTGAAGAAGGGTACGCGCTACTGGGCTGCCGAGGGTAAGCTGTGGTCCGAGGAGAACCCCGACTCGTATGCGGGTGTCCACAACCACGATGGCATGATGGTGATCTTTGACGAGGCCAGTGGTATTCCTGATGGCATCTGGTCCGTGGCCGCTGGCTTCTTTACCGAAAAGATTCTGGATCGCTACTGGTTCGCGTTTAGCAACCCACGCCGAAACACGGGCTATTTCTATGAGGCAGTCGAGGGTAGCAAGCGGGACTTTTGGAAGTCCAAGATCATCGACGCACGCACCGTTGAAGGCACAGATCAAAGCGTCTACAACCAGATCATCGCGGAATACGGTGAAGACTCGATCCAAGCCCGAGTTGAGGTCTATGGCGAGTTCCCCGCTGCTGGCGAAGACCAGTTCATCTCGCCCGTGGCCGTTGAGGATGCGTTCAAGCGCGAGAAGTACAAAGATCAAACTGCTCCCGTGGTTGTCGGGGTTGACCCCGCGCGCGGCGGCATGGACAGCACCGTGATCGTGGTGCGCCAAGGCCGTGACATCGTGGCCATCAAACGCTTCAAGGGTGACGACACCATGACCACCGTGGGTAACGTGATCGACGCGATTGAAGAATACAAGCCTGCGCTGACCGTGATCGACGAGGGTGGCTTGGGCTACGGCATCCTTGACAGATTGACCGAGCAGCGGTACAAAGTGCGCGGGGTGAACTTCGGCTGGAAGGCCAAGAACCCTGTGATGTGGCAGAACAAGCGTTCCGAGATGTGGGGTGCGATGCGCGACTGGTTAAAGACTGCCGCGATCCCACGGGACCGTCAGTTGAAGGCCGACCTCATTGGCCCGATGCGTAAGTTCAACTCGTCAGGTGCGATCATGCTTGAGAGTAAGAAAGAAATGCGCTCTCGTGGTTTGGCCTCACCAGATGCCGCTGATGCACTGGCCGTGACGTTTGCATATCCTGTGGCATCTCGGAGCTACAATGCTTCAAAGACAGTTCGCCGCACCTATGAAGGTGGCGGTGGAGTTACATCATCATGGATGGGGAGTTAATCATGCCTTTGAAAAAGTCAACCAGTGACAAAGCCTTCAAATCGAACGTGAAAGCCGAAGTCAAAGCAGGCAAGCCTGTCAAGCAAGCTGTCGCCATCGCGTACAGTGTTAAGCGCGATGCCGCTAAATCAACGCCGAAGAAAAAATGACACTTCACGCAATGCAAAACTGCCTCATTGTCGAACCTGACATTGAGAAACATGAGTTGTTCATCATCCCGCCTGGCGACAAGTCTGAAACGGGTATCGTCTGTGCAGCGGGTCCAGATTGCAAAGAACTCAAAGTGGGCGATCACGTATACTTTGGTGTCGGGCAAGAATTTAAGCACGA
>Ga0228701_1002626_pt1 | contig 10346 bp, 10 predicted proteins | sample McNCre117_Aug_MG_2_FD_178017 | JGI IMG/M metagenome (GOLD analysis project Ga0228701, IMG submission 178017) | Freshwater microbial communities from McNutts Creek, Athens, Georgia, United States - 11-17_Aug_MG | ecosystem: Environmental > Aquatic > Freshwater > Creek | place: USA: Georgia...
CTGGTACATCGGTTGGGCCGACGGTGCACTGCGTCTGGCGCCTACCCACCTTGAGGTAGTCACTGGTCCTTACACCTGGTCCTGGAACATCCTGCTGCCAATCCTGGTTCTGCTGGTCTTCATGGCACTAGCTGTGGCTTACCCGTTCTTCGAGGCCTGGGTTACCGGAGACAAGCGCGAACACCACGTACTGGACCGTCCACGAAACGCGCCAACTCGCACCGGAATTGGCGCTGCGGGAATGACCTTCTACGCCGTGCTTTGGGCGGGAGCATCTACGGACCTCATCGCTACCCACTTCCACCTGAGCCTGAATAACGTGCTCACCACTCTGCAGATATCGCTTATCGTGCTTCCGATCGTGGCCTTCCTGATCACGAAGCGCGTCTGCCTGAGCCTGCAGCGTAAGGACCGCGAGATCGTTCTTCACGGTCACGAGAGCGGCCGCATCGTGCGCCTGCCGCACGGCGAGTACGTCGAGGTTCACACCCCGGCAGACGAGCACGAGCTGTTCAAGTTGGTCGACTTCGTTGACTACCAGCCGACCATCGCTCGTCCAAACGCTCAGGGCAAGATCACCATGGCTGCACGTGCGCGTGCTACCTGGAGCCGCTTCTACTTCGAGGACCGAGTTGCACCGGTCACCGCGGGCGAGCTGGCCGAGGCCCACGCTCACCACGGACACCACGAGGTCGAGGAAAAACCTGCTGCTAAGAAGAGCACTAAGAAGCTCGACAAGTAGCTAAAACTAATGGGTGTGGCCGGGAGAAATCCCGGCCACAGCCATTTAACGCCTACTCGACAAATTGCCGTTTCGAGAAAGGCTATTGGAGCGTCGACCGTCACCGGGTAACGCGCAACAAACCGTGCATGCTGCTGTGGAAATCGCAGGTGAGTCTGTAGGTACCGGCAGCGCTTGGTGCGGTGACAGTCGACACTCCCCCGGCCTTGACCAGAACATCTACCCTGGTTCCGACTATTTTTAGGGTGTGGTCAGCGCTATCTAGGTTCTTGACTAGAAACCTGGAATCCCGTTTCACCGTTAGGGATCCAAAGGCAAAACCCTTGATGGTTAGGGTTGGCATGGCTATTGTTTGATTCGAGCTCGGGGTCAAGGCGTCAGCCCGAACTGCAACCGTGGAGACAAATACAAGTGCCGCGGCCAGGGCTACGCTCGGCAGCATTTGCCTTTTCATGGCGAACCTCCTAATAAGCATGCAAGCGATAGCGGGCCTCGTAGCCTCGACGATACGCCTCTTTTCGGCCATGTCAAGCGTCGGGTGACTCGTAGGCGCTGTTTCTCTCTTGCGGGCCGCCAGAGGCGCCCTGCGGCCCGTTCGCGACCACATCTCGTTCTATGCCCAACCAAACCCCGGCACGACCCAGCCAACCAAGTTTGACCTGGTGAATGACCTCGTACTGGCGTACATACTCTCCGAAATTGCTGCGTAGCAGCCCTGCGTTGGGCCTTCGGGCATTGCGTCTAGCACGGAGAGGTTGCGCCCTTTGCTCCCCCACTAGCCCGTATGGGTCAAGAGCACCGCAGCCCGCACACTGCTGCTCGTGGCCACAGGATAGACACTGGCCCCCGCGCACGGCCTCCACTTGTCCCCGCAAACGGCTGATCCGGATGTATGCGCCGATTAGTAGGATGGTCGCGTAAAAAGTAAAGGCCAGGCGCGAAAGAAAGATTGCCTCGAAGTCGTGCCATAGATTCATTAGATTGCCCATACCCGAAAGGCTAGGGTGGACCACCAACATTTATTGGCTCCTGGAGCCGCGCCAGAATATCGTCGCTTAAAGCGAATGGCCCGTCCGAAGACGGGCCATTCGAAGTTGGTGCAGCTTAGTGAGCGAAGCGTCCACGGCTGAACTCGAATACCAGACCGATGAGCGCTACCAGCGCCAGCGGAACGGACACGAAGGTGAGCCACCAACCGATCGCCATCGATGCAAAGACGATCGAGGCAAAGAAACCGATTGCGAGCGGCCACCAGGACCATGGAGCGAAGAAACCGACCTCAGCGTCTCCGTCCTCGATGTTGGCGTCCTCGAGGTCCTCAGGCAGCGAACCGGTGTGCTTGGCAGTTTTGGCGATGTAGAAGTAAATGAAACCAGCCAACGCTGCAAGCATCGCAATAGCGGCAGTACCAATAGGTTCCATGCCCTTTGCCATCGACATACTCGACCAAACGCCGTATGCAATCGCATCGACCAAGTAGAAAATGGTCAAGAAAAGCATCAACTTTGCATTAGTCTTCATGGTTTTTAGCCTTTCTTAGCCTCGGCCTTGGCCTCCGGAGCAGCAAACTCCGGGTGGTTCAGGTCGAATGCTGGGGACTCCGAGCGAACGCGAGGAATCGAGGTGAAGTTGTGACGTGGGAATGGCGATGCGGTTGCCCACTCCAGCGAGCGGCCGTAGCCCCATGGGTCGTTCACGGTTACCTTCTGGCCACGCTTTGCGGTGATGTAGACGTTCCAGAAGAACGGAATCATCGACAGCGCCAGGATCGCGGAACCGATGGTCGAGATCATGTTGAGGTTACCGAAACCATCGCTGGCCAGGTACGAGTAGTAACGACGTGGCATACCCATCACACCCAGCCAGTGCTGGACAAGGAAGGTGGTGTGGAAGCCAACGAAAAGCAGCCAGAACTGAATCTTGCCGAGCTTCTCGTTGAGCATCTTGCCGGTCATCTTTGGGTACCAGAAGAAAATACCCGCGAACATCGCGAACACGACGGTACCGAAGATTACGTAGTGGAAGTGGGCAACCACGAAGTAGCTGTCGCTCAGGTGGTAGTCAAGCGCAGGCGAAGCCAGGATGACACCGGTCAGACCACCGAAGATGAAGGTGGTGAGGAAGCCCAGTGCGAACAGCATCGGAGTTTCGAAGGTGATGGAACCGCGCCACAGGGTACCGATCCAGTTGAACACCTTCACACCGGTCGGAACCGCGATGAGCATGGTGGTCAGTGCGAAGAATGGCAGCAGGACGTCGCCGGTTACGTACATGTGGTGCGCCCACACGGTCATCGACAGCGCAGCGATGGCGATGGTTGCGTAGACCAGAGTCTTGTAACCAAAGATCGGCTTGCGGCTGAAGACCGGGAAGATCTCCGAGATGATTCCGAAGAATGGCAGCGCCAGAATGTATACCTCTGGGTGACCGAAGAACCAGAACAGGTGCTCCCAGAGCATGGGCCCACCGTTAGCTGGGTCGAATAGGTGCGCACCGAAGCGACGGTCTGCACCCATTGCGAACAGCGCGGCTGCGAGCGGAGGGAAGCACATGATCACGAGGATCGAGGTGACCAGGGTGTTCCAGACGAAGATCGGCAGGCGGAACATGGTCATACCAGGCGCACGCATGGTGAGGATGGTGGTGATGAAGTTGACACCACCCATGATGGTTCCGAAACCACCGAGTGCCAGACCGAAGACCCAGAGGTCTCCACCGATGCCCGGAGTGTAGGTGGTGTTAGCCAGTGGCTGGTAGGCAAACCAACCGAAACCGGCGGCGCCCTGAGGGGTGAAGTAGCCGGCAACTGCCACGAACGAACCGAAGAAGTAGAACCAGTAAGCGATGGCGTTCAGACGTGGGAATGCCACATCCGGTGCACCAATCTGCACTGGCATCAAAATGTTTGCGAAAGCGGCGAACAGCGGGGTAGCAAACATCAGCAGCATGATGGTGCCGTGCATGGTGAACAGCTGGTTGTACTGCTCGTGGGTAGCCACGACCGAGAGACCAGGCAGCGCAAGCTGGGCACGGATGATGAGCGCCATGATTCCACCGATGATGAAATAGGCGAACGAGGTGATCAGGTAAAGGTAACCGATCTTCTTGTGGTCGGTGGTGGTTAGCCAGTCAACCAGGATACGTCCCTTGGACTTACGCTTCGAACCTACCGAAGAGGCGGTTGCAGTTGCAGTTGCGGTTGCGGTTGCCATTGTCAGATTCCTTAGTTGTTGATAGCGCCGTTGCCAGGCAGGGTCTGCATACGGTTGAGGTCGTAGCCCAGCTGGCCGTTGTTTCCGGCTGCCTTAAGAGCTGCGATGTGGGCGTCGTAAGCTGCCTTGTCTACAACCTTGAGGTTGAAGAGCATGGCGCTGTGGAACTCTCCACAAAGCTCGGCACACTTACCCATGAAGGTGCCGGCCTCGGTCGGAGTGAAGTAAATGCGGTTCACGCGGCCAGGGAACATGTCCTTCTTGTATAGGAAGTCCACAACCCAGAACGAGTGGATTACGTCGCGGGAGGTCAGGTCTACCTCTACCGGTACGTCCTTCTCGAGGTAAAGAGTAGGCAGGGTCGCCTCGGTCTTAGCCGCGGCGCCGTCCTGGTACTGGATACCCGAGTCGTAGGTGTTCTCGTTGGTGTAGTTGAAGTCCCACGACCACTGCTTGCCAATGACCTGGACCACGCGGGTCGCGTGGTTTGGCTGCTCGATGGCAGTCATGGTCTTAGCGGTGAAGGCGAAGAAGCCCACTGTGATGATGAAAGGCACCACGGTGAACAGGGTCTCGATCGGCATGTTGTAGCGCAGCTGAACCGGCAGGCCGGTCTCGCCCTTGCGACGACGGTAGACGATCAGCGCCCAGGCCATGAGGCCCCAGGCGATGACGCCCACGATGAGCAGCACAATCCACGAAGTGACCCAGAGGCCAACAATCGACGAAGTGTGGTTGGTAACGTGGCCAGAGCCAGGCAGGTAACCCTGCAGCTCCTGCTGGGAACAACCGGTGAGCAAAAGAGTTGAAGCAGCGGCGACTAGGCCTGCCCACTTCAGTTGGCGCTTAGGAAGCACAATCAACCCTTCAGAAAACGAATTCTTACACCCCTATCCTATTCCCAGCCCGTTGGGGGAAACTGCCGAAACGGTCCAAATGACCCGGAAAAAATCGCTCGAATCGACCTTAAAAGTTGTTAGCCCCACCTAACAAGCCGGTGGGGCTAACAACGAGAGGTTTTTGTCCTAGTTGAAGGAGTTTCCGCAGGCACAGCTGCCGGTTGCATTCGGGTTGTCGATGGTGAAGCCCTGGCGCATGATGGTGTCCTCGAAGTCCACGGTGGCGCCGGTTAGGTACAGGGCCGAAGATGGGTCCAGGATGACCTCGACGCCGTCGTAGTTGACGATCAGGTCGTTCTCGTCGCTGTTTTCATCCAGCCACATGTCGTACTGAAGTCCGGCGCAGCCGCCGGCCTTAACCTCCATGCGCAGACGCAGGTTTGGGTTCGCCTCAGCCTCAACGGCCTTGCGAAGCTTCTCCTGGGCGGCAGGGGTAACTTTGACGCCGTGCGCCGGGGTGGTCTCGATGGTCTCGGTCATTTCTCACTCCTAATGAGTTGGCAGGCGAAATCTCGAATTGAACGAGGTTCTGCACAAATTGTAAATCAGTTTCGGCGCGAATTGCTTCCCACTAGCAGCAAAGATTCCGCTATCATCGCCTGTTTCAGCGATGCCAGGTGAACCGATTCGTTCGGGCTGTGTGCCCGGGAATCCGGGTCTTCCACCCCGGTCACCAGAATCTGCGCCTGTGGGTATAGCTCCAGCAGGTCGGCGATGAACGGGATGGAGCCACCGATTCCCAAATCCACCGAATCATTGCCGAATGCGGTGCTCAGTGCGGAGCCCATCAGCGCCTTGGCCCAACCACCGGCACCTAGCTGGAATGGTCTTCCCGCCTCGAAGGCACCGAATTCGAGTTTCGCACCGAACGGCACACTGGCGCTGACGTGGGCACGCAGCAGGGCGAGCGCCTCCTCGGGGTCCTGGCCCGGAGCGATTCTGAGAGAGATTTTGGCCTTTGCCGTCGGCTGCATTGTGTTGCTTGAGAGCGCGACGCTCGGGGCATCGATGCCGATCACGGTGATGGCCGGCTTGGTCCAATTGCGGTCCAGCAAAGACCCCTCACCGATAAATGAGACGCCATCCAGCAGCCCGCTGTCGGCTCGCATGCTCTCTTCGGTCACCGGAAGTTCTGCGGCCTTGCCCTGAACCAGCCCGGGCACAGCGACATTGCCCTTTTCGTCGTGGAGGGCGGCCAAGACCCTAATTAGGGCGGTCATGGCATCTGGAACCACTCCCCCAAACATGCCGCTGTGCACCGCGTGGTCCAGGGTCCTAATCTCGATCTCCTGCGCCACCAGGCCGCGCAGGGTCGTGGTGATACCGGGTACCTCGGTAGTGAAGTTTGCGCTGTCCGCGACCACAATCACGTCGGCGGCCAAATCGTTTGCGTTTTCCTCCAGGAAATTGCGAAACGAGGGGCTACCGGCCTCTTCCTCGCCCTCGATGAAGCAGGTGATTCCAAGATCGAAGTCGTCACCCGCGATTTCCTGCAGAGTCTTGATGGCGGTCAGGTGCGCCACTATGCCGGCCTTGTCGTCGGCGGCGCCTCGGCCGTAGAGTCTGCCAGCGACGACAGTTGGCTGGAATTCCGGGGTTTTCCAGATGGTGGCATCGCCGGGAGGCTGCACATCGTGGTGTGCGTAAAGCAGAATCTGAGGCGCGCCGTTTTTGGCCGCGCGTCTAGCTACCACGGCGGGTGCACCGAGGTGGCCGCCATGCTCGGCCGAGACCTTGGCGTTACGAATTTCAACAAATTCGAAGATGCCGGTCTCGCTCAGCAGCTGGGCAACTTTTTCCGCGCTGGCCTGAAGGTTTGCGGGGTCGAACGCGTCCCAGGCAATGCCGGGAATCCGAACCAGCTCACCCAGCGTGGCAAGCGCGCCAGGAAACGCCGCGGTCACGGCCTCGGTGACTTGTAAAACTTGCTCTTGGCTAAAGGGGCTGCTGGCAGACATACGGGTAATCTTATTTCGAACCGCAGACCACCCCTAGCGTTGAGGAAATCAATGTCCGACCAGACTCCAGAGTCAGCTGCAACCGAGAAAACTGCCGGAAAGGGCAAGGCCACTCCGTCGCGCAAGCAGGCACAGGCCGCCAACCTCAGGCCGCTAGTGGGCGACCGCAGCCCGGAGGCAAAGCAGGCGGCAAAGGAGAAGGCGAAGGTGGAGCGCGCCAAGATGCGTGCGGGCCAGCTAGCCGGTGATGACCGCTACCTTCCAGTTCGCGAACGCGGGCCACAGAAGCGATTCGTCCGCGACCTAATCGACTCGCGCTACACCGTGGGCGAATTCCTGGTTCCGGCCATGATCATGGTCCTTCTGCTATCGTTCATGGACTCAAACCAGGCCTCCACCTTCAATAAGGTGCTCAGCTGGGCATCCATCGCCATCATGGCCGCGATCGTCATCGACAGTCTGTTCATCGCCCGCAAGATCAAGAAGGCTGCCGGCGAGAAGTTCGGTGCCGACAAGCTGGAGGGCGGCCTGGCCTTCTACGGAATCGTCCGCGCCACTCAGCTGCGCGTGATGCGCCTGCCAAAGCCTTCGGTTGGCCCGTTCCTCAAAAAGAAGTAGAAGTAAAAGTAACAAGCTAGTTAAGGCCCCGCATCCGATAGGTTGCGGGGCCTTAGTCTTGGAACACCCTAAGAAATGAGGAAAAATGCGCTACCGCTACCTAGGAAATTCCGGCTTCAAAGTTAGCGAGATCACCTACGGTAACTGGCTAACCCACGCCTCTCAGGTGGATGACAGCGCGGCTATCGCGACCGTTCACGCAGCCCTCGATGGCGGCATCACCTCGTTCGATACCGCGGATGTCTACGCCAATCAGGCCGCGGAGGTCGTCCTCGGAAAAGCGCTTGCCGGGCAACGCCGCGAGGGACTCGAAATCTTCACCAAGACCTACTGGCCGGTAGCCGAATCCGGCCCGAATGACACGGGCCTCTCGCGCAAGCACATCATGGACAGCGTCAATGGCTCGCTTCGCCGCCTGCAGATCGACTACATCGACCTGTACCAGGCACACCGTTTCGACTACGAGACTCCGCTCGAAGAGACCATGCAGGCGTTCGCCGACATAGTTCGGCAGGGCAAGGCCCTTTACATCGGCGCCTCCGAATGGAACGCCGAGCAGCTGGCGGCCGGCCACGCTCTGGCAAAGCAGATGGGGTTCCAGTTCATATCGAATCAGCCGCAGTATTCCATGCTTTGGCGTGTGATCGAGGCCGAGGTGATTCCCACCTCCCAGCAGCTCGGGATTTCCCAGATCGTCTGGAGTCCGATGGCTCAGGGTGTTTTGACCGGCAAGTACCTACCGGGCAAGCCGCTGCCGGCGGACTCCCGAGCCGCCAACGATAAGTCGAACATGTTCATGAACGACCTACTCAAGGACGACCTCCTGACCGCGGTGCAGGACCTGGCACCAATCGCCGCAGAGCTGGGCCTGACCATGGCCCAGCTGGCGCTGGCCTGGACCCTGCAGAACCCGAATGTCGCCAGCGCGATTGTCGGTGCCAGCCGTCCGGAGCAGATTTCCAGCAACCTCGGTGCGGTGGGAGTGGTGCTCCCCGGTGAAGTCATGGACAAGATCGACGCGCTATTTAAGCCATTCGCCAAGAACGACCCCGCCCTCACCGAAAGCCCGGAGGGACGGCTCTGCTAACTGCGCAGATGCGATAGAAAATTCGTTGGCCGCCACACCTACAAGCTGTGGCGGCCAACTTTCTGTTTATAGCCTGCTTTTAGCTACCGGACTAGGCCTTGATCCCCCGGTTAACGCGCCTGGCCCAGAGCGGGCCCTCGAAAATGAATCCGCTATAGCCCTGAACTAGGGTCGCGCCGTTTTCCAGACGCTCGGTAGCCTCGGCGGCGGTCTCGATTCCACCGACCGAGACAATAGCGAGCTTGCCAGCTAGGTGCCCAGACAGCAGTCGAAGCACCGCCAATGAACGCTCCTTTAGCGGAGCCCCCGAAAGTCCGCCGGCACCGATTTCATCGATTCGAGCCTTGGGCGTCTTCAGGCCATCGCGGGAGATTGTGGTGTTTGTGGCGATCACGCCGGCGAGCCCCAGTTCGAGGGCGAGGTCGGCAACCGCAAGAATGTCCTCGTCGGCCAGGTCTGGCGCGATTTTTACCAACACCGGCAAACCGAGCCCCTCCTCCATTACCGCCTGCAGGATCGGGCGTAGAGCCGAGACCTCCTGCAGCGAACGCAGACCCGGAGTGTTCGGGGACGAAACGTTTACGGCCAGGTAATCGGCAAACGGAGCCAAGAGGCGCGCGCTGGTGCGGTAGTCGTCGGCGGCCTGCTCCACCGGAGTCACCTTGCTCTTACCTATGTTCACGCCGATGATGGGCAGGTTCTCGCCGTGCTTGGCGCGCAGAGCCCCGAGTCGCTCGGCGACCGCGTGTGCACCCTGGTTGTTGAAACCCATGCGGTTGATTAGCGCGCGGTCGAGCGGCAGGCGGAACAGCCTGGGCTTGTCGTTACCAGGCTGGGCCAATGCGGTGACCGTACCGATCTCCACATGACTAAAGCCGAGGTCACCGAGCGCACGAACCGCCACGGCATTCTTGTCAAAGCCGGCAGCCAGACCAAACGCACCCTGGAATTTGAGACCAAAAGCCTCTACCGTGCGGGTCTCGCCGGCACGGATCGAGCCGAGGCTGGTTACACCGAGCGCCTTGCCGATCCGGATAAGGCGAACCACCACGTGGTGAATCCACTCGGGGTCTAGCTTGGTGAAAACGGTGCGGAAAATGAACTGATAAAACACCAGACAAGGTTACCGCGCGCTATTGCACCCGCTGGCAGCCGGTTTCACCCGGCAGCACCGGACGGAGAATGACCGGGAACGCCTGCCCGCTGGGAAGCAGCCAGCGCCCTTCGAACTGGGCGTCTGGGGTCATGCCCAGCTGCCTCTTTACTGAAGCAGCGGCGATGACCATGCACTTGCCCCCGGGTTGGTCCTGTTTCGGTTCCGGAATGCTGTAGTGGGCGGGCCAGCTGGGCAGCGTTGCCAGGGCTGCACGATAAAGCTTCCACTCGTCCACCGGCTTGGAATCGCCTAGTTGGCAGGTTCCGGCCTGACCAGCCGAGGTCTCTACAATCGCGCTAACGCCGCCCACCGATTGACAAAACACGGCGGCCGGATTGGGCACCCCGACGCCGGCTCCCTGTTTTACGAGCAGAGCGGCCTGCCCCCAAACCTCGTAGGCAGATGCCTGGAAGGGCTTTGATTTGGCGGGCTTGAGGGCTGCCAGCTGGCGTGCGAGCGCCAGCCGGGCCTTGGCCTGTACCGGGGCGAGCCCATTCGTGAACGAGAGCGCGTAGACCGAAACGTTTAACCGAACACCAGGTAGGTTAACTTTGACCCGGGTGTTCGGAACATCGGCCACACCGGGGAATCCCCAGCCGCCTTGCGGTGTCTTGGTTAGCTTCTGAAGCGATTTGCTCCAGTCTGCGACCCTGCCCTCGGGCACGGTTCCAACC
>Ga0228701_1002627_pt1 | contig 10343 bp, 9 predicted proteins | sample McNCre117_Aug_MG_2_FD_178017 | JGI IMG/M metagenome (GOLD analysis project Ga0228701, IMG submission 178017) | Freshwater microbial communities from McNutts Creek, Athens, Georgia, United States - 11-17_Aug_MG | ecosystem: Environmental > Aquatic > Freshwater > Creek | place: USA: Georgia...
ATTGGCGCACTTGAAGGAGGCGAAACACCTACGCCAGACGCAGCACAAGATGCGTTTGAGATGCTGAACGACCTTGTAGATCAATGGTCAAACGAAAACATGATGGTGTTTAACGTCACGGAAATCATTTTTCCCGTGATTTCAGGACAAGTTCAATACAGCCTTGGCCCGTTTCCACAGACCACTAACTTTATTGGCGCTTCATTTCAAGGCTCAATTTCTGGCGACATTCTTACAGTTACGACTGTAAATTCAGGCGCTGTGGCTCAAGGTCAAACGCTAAGTGGTGGTGGCATTATCCCTGGCACAAAGATCACTTTGAGCATCACAGGCGCTGGCGGTAACGTTCTTCAAGCTGGTACTTATCGCGTCAGCATCCCGCAAACCGTGGCTGCAACAACAATCACGGCAAATTACCAAAAGCCTTTGGGCATTGATTCGGCGTTTGTTCGTATCAATACAACGTCAAATGGTCAGCCAATTCAAGGCGGTGGTTTGGATTACCCAATCGCTGTGCTGGCTTTGCAAGACTATCAAATGATTGGTTTAAAAACGCTAAACGGCCCTTGGCCTAAAGCGATTTACTACAACCCTAACGAAGATTCTGGTAATTTATTTGTATGGCCTAACCCTTCTCAGGGTGAATTGCACTTGTTTGCAAACACTTTGTTTACCCGCTACGGCAGTATTTATGAAGAAGTGGTTTTACCGCAGGGCTACAACATGGCTTTGCGCTGGTGCTTGGCTGAACGCTTAATGCCGATGTACGGCAAAGCATCGCAGACGCAGATTGCAATGATTACTCAATTTGCAGCGCAAGCCAAATCTACGCTCAAACGCACAAATATGTCGCCGCTTCAAGTCGCTCGTTATCCTGATGCTTTGCTTGTAAGTAAAGCGAAAGATGCTGGTTGGATACTCACGGGGGGTTTCATCTAGGCATGGATTTATGTTATGATTGTTCTTTTAAAAGGAGCAATCATGGACGACAAGGCAAAAAAAGAAAAAATCAACGCATATCAAAGGGACTATTACAAAAAGAAAAAAGAAGGTTTTGTGTTTGGAAAAGCTGGAAAACCAGCAAACACACCTGAAGTTTTGTGGAGTAAAGTTGATAAACGTAATGATGATGAGTGTTGGCCTTGGAAGGGTCTTGTAAATGATGGATATGGCAGGGTTCAGATAAATGATCGTTCTTATTACGCGCACAGAGTTATTTATTCTTTGGCATTTCCAAATGTCATTGAATGGAGTGCGCCTAAAAGTACAGAAGAAACTGGATTCTTATTGCACAAGTGCGACAATCCAATATGTTGCAACCCAAATCATTTGTTTGTTGGCAATCATGCTGACAACATGGCTGACAAAGCTGCAAAAGGTCGTTCGCCAGACTTTTCTGGTGGCAAAGGACCACGTTGCAAACTTACAATGGAACAAGCAACAGAGATTCGTGAAAAAAGAAGGAATGGGATTTCAGCAAGGCAACTTGCCATTGATTACGAAATCAGCTTGCCATCAATCAAAACGCTTCTTGCTGGAAAATCATACGTTCAGAAAGAATAAACATGGCTGATTTCGGTTTCGTTGGACCCGCGTACGAATCTCCAAGCATCTACCAAGACGCCCAGGATTGCATTAATTTCTTTCCTGAGATTGATCCACTAAAGCAGCCAGGTACACGCGGTGTAGTGGCTCTTTACCCTACGCCTGGACTAACCCTAAAAGCCGTTCTCCCTAACACTCAAGAAGTCCGTGGGATGCACACCGTTTCTGGCGGTGAGCAAATGGTTGTGGTGTCTGGCCCCTATGTCTACGCGCTCACTTCTGATTTGGTTCCATCTGTTATTGGTGTTCTTAATTCATCTGCTGGTCAGGTAAGGATTACGGACAACGGTGTAAACGTCTATTTGGTAGACGGTGCTTACCGATACACATGGCGCATTTCTAGCCCTGCTAACGCTGTTTTTACAGGCTCGGTAAGTTCTACCACGCTAACTGTCACAACGGTTTCTAGCGGCACTTTGGCTGTTGGTCAATCGCTTTATGGCGTTGGCGTATCTGCTGAGACTGTGATTACCGCATTGGGTACGGGTTCGGGCGGTGCAGGAACTTACACAGTTAATGTGTCGCAAACCGTGTCGGCTCGTAGCTTGAACTCTACGGCTACGGGGGCTAAATTTACTGCCACAATTGCTGGCACAACAATGACGGTTTCTGCCGTTGCGTCAGGCACGATTTACTTGGGTCAGACAATCCAAGGCGCAGGCGTTACCGCAGGGACTGTGGTGACTGCATTGGGTTCTGGAACGGGTGGAACTGGCACATATACAGTAAGTGTGGCAAGCACAGTCGCTGTTGGCGTGACCATGTATGCCATTAACTTCTCTGTATTGCCATCGTCTGACGGTGCTTTCAGCGGTGCAAATACCGTTGATGTGATGGACAACTACATCGTCTACAACAACCCCACCACTCAGCAATGGGGTTCGACAGACCTTTTGTCTCCCATTTCGCCACAGACTAGCTATTCATTAAAAGATGGCGCTCCTGACGATTTGGTGGCTTTGATTGTTGACCATCGTGAAGTTTATTTGTTGGGTGAGGTTTCATCGGAAGTTTGGACTGATGTGGGTGCTGTTCAGTTCCCATTCCAGCGCATCCCTGGCACTTCTACGCAACACGGCATTGCTGCGCCTTTTTCTTTGTCTCGTTTGGGTGATTCGTTTGCTTACGTTTCCCGTAACAACCGAGGTCAAGCTCAAATCATGCAAATGCAGGGCTATAAACCTGGTCGCATTTCTACTCACGCTGTTGAAAACACGTTAACTAATCAATACGTTGATGATGCAATTGCTTGGACTTACCAGCTTGAAGGCCATGAAGTTTATGTCGTTACGTTTCCCACGTTAAATCTGACATGGGCTTACGACATTGCAACTGGAATGTGGCACAAGTGGCTTTATACCGCTGATGACAACTCTTACCAACGTCACCGTGGTAACTGTTGCGCTGTGTTTCAAGGCATGGTCCTTGTTGGCGACTACGAAAACGGTCGCATTTATGAATTGGATAAACAGAACTACACCGATAACGGACAAAACGTGCGCAGATTGCGCCGAGCTCCACATCTGGTAACTGATTTTCAGCGTCAATACTTTGATGAATTGCAGATTCAGTTCCAGCCTGGCGTTGGCACTACGGGTCTATCTCAGCCAACTGGGGACATTTTTGTTAATTCTCCTTACATTATTTATCCTGACGCAATCTTCACAATCGGTCCATTCCAGACGTATGTGATTGGCCAACAAGCGACTTTAAATAACACAAGCGTGACCACAAACCCGCAGGCTATGTTGCGCTGGTCAAATGATGGTGGTTCTACTTGGTCTAAAGAATATTGGGTTTCAATCGGAAGAATGGGCAAGTACACGAATCGTGCCATTTGGCGGCGATTGGGCATGGCTCGTGACCGTGTGTTTGAAGTCTCGATTACCGACCCAGTAAATGCTGTGATTGTTTCAGCAAACCTTAAAGCTAGTGAGGGAGAAAACTAATGTCCAATGGACTTTATTCCTCTCCACAAGTAAACCCCTATCCTCAAAGTGAATTCTTGGATGGGGGAACAAAACGCCCGACTAGAGCATGGCAACAATTCTTTCTGAATCTGTTGAACTTTTCATCGGCAACAACAGCGACAACGCAGTCAGGTGGACCTTCTTTGCCTGCTAATCCTGTTGGGTTCATAAATGTGACTGTAAATGGTAAACCTTTTAAGGTTCCCTATTACAATCCATAAGAGGTAAAAACATGGCTCAACAAATCGACCCAAGTCAATTACAGTATCAATATCGGCGCGTAGCTGGTGGAGACGCTGACAATCAAAAATCAACCTATGGCGTTGAGTTTTCTGCTAATGGACAAAATTACACTTTTGTTCCTGATTCTGTAATTAGTAAAGGTGTTCAAGCTGGTGACAATACTTTTGTCATGCCTTGGTTTTTAGATCAAAACAATCTAAAAAGTTTACAAAAAAATGCCATTCCTATGGATTTGGCGGGTCAAAGTTGGTACGGCGATTACTTAAAAGACACAGTTGGCGCGTCCACAACAGGCTTTTTAATTCCATCTAATTCTTTGCCTTTTGATTCGCAAATGAATGTTGTTCCTGTTTCTCAAGGAAACATTACAGGAATGTCAAAAGTTGGCGATAAACTTGTATATGCACAAGAAAATAAGAATGGTCAAAATTCTCATTACTTTACTTCTGATGGAGTAAGCCATTCTATTACGCCAGGCAGTTCTTTGCTAGAAGATACATTTGGTGGTGTTGGTGCTGGACTTTCTGATTTTGTGAATAGTGACTTGGGTAAAGCTGCAATGCTTGCCGCTGCTTATTATGGGATGCAACCAGAATTGGCCGCTGGTGCTGAAGGCGGTTTTACTGGTGAACTTCCTGCTGGTTCTGCTTACGCTCAACCTGAAGTAACTACTCTTGGCAACATTGCTGGCCCTACTGAAGGAATGGCAAGCGGAACAGCTTTGTCTGGCCTAGGTGAAAACGCTTATACAGCAGCCCAAGATGCTACCGATTTGGCTGGTGTGTCAAATGCTGGCGGTTCGGGTCTGACTGGTGTCAATGCCATCGGCGCGGCTAATGCTTATCCGGCTTTAAATGCGGCTGCGGCTGGTGATGCGGCTGCGGCTGGTGGTAATACTGCTGCTGCTTTAAAAGCGGCTGGCGCTACTGCTGCTGGTGGTACAGCATTGGCCGATATTTTGCCGTATACAGCGGGTGCTGGCGTTGTAAGTGCATTAATTGGTGCTAATGCTGCACAAAGTGGGGCAGATGCTCAATCTGCTGCCGCACAAGCTGGAATTGCTCAACAACAAAAGAATTTTGAGACCATTAATGCTCAACAAGCGCCATATCGTGCTGCTGGTTACAACGCATTAAACAACATTGCAGGCATGACTGCTGGTCAAACGCCTCAATACGATGCCAATGGAAACGTTGTAAAAGACGCAAATGGCAACCCTGTGATGACCACAGGTTCTGGTTATTTCCAGCACCAGTTTGACGCTAATGACCTAAAAAATGGCTTGGCTCCAAATTATGACTTCATGCTTCAGCAAGGTCAGATGGCTAACCAACGTGCAGCTAATGCTGGCGGTGGTGCTTTGGGTGGTAACGCTTTGCAAGGTCTGAACAAGTACACGCAAGATTACGCAGGAAATGCGTACCAAAATGCGTTTAACAACTATCAAGGTCAGCGCACAAACATTTACAACACTTTGGCTGGAATTGCTGGAATCGGCCAGACAGGTCAAAACGCCACTAACACAGCTGCCACAAACGCCACAAATGCAGCTACTCAGTTGGGTGTTGGTAGCGCAGCGGCTCAGGCTGCGGGCGCAACTGGTACAGCAAACGCTTATGGCAACGCATTAAACAACGTCACTAATCAATATACTTTGGCTTCATTGTTGAACCAAGGCGGTCGTGTCGCATAAGGATTAACCATGCCAGATTATCAATTCAATACCAATCTTGGTCCTGCACCACAACAAGGTACAAGCCTTGGTGATTTGATTAACACTGCGCGTGGTGTGCAGTCGTATCAGCAAACACAAGAAATGAACCCATTGGCTTTGCAAAAAGCACAAATGGAAATTCAGCAAGCTCAAAAATTAAATCCTTTAGGTGTTAGAAAAGCAACAGCCGAAACTGGAACTGCTGAACTTGGTTTAAACAAAGCACACGCACAACTTAGCCATGAAATGTTTGGCGGTTTGCGTAACGACCCTGAGATTATTAACGCCGATAAAAACCCTCAAGCCGCTATTCGCAAGATTATGAAGTTTGAGAGTTTGATTGAAAACGCTGGTGTTCCAAAGGAAAAGATTGGCCCTGTTTCATCTTATTTGATGGACGAGGCAATTAAGAATCCAAAGGCGTTAACAAGTCATTTAGACACATTGATTCAGGCTGGTATTGGGGCTACTGGTCAGCAAGCGTTGCAAACGCCTCAATTGGTTAATGGTCCTGCTGGCGCTCCTGCTACATATCAACCTGGTGCTGGTAGTCTCAAGGAAGTCAGCATTGGTGGCGCACAACCTAATGCTCAACCAGCAGGCATTACGCCAACTCAAATGGGTTTGCAATATCCTGTTCGTAAAGCTGGCGATATTCGCCCTGTGGCTCCTAACGAAATGGCAGATGCAGAACGTGGTGCTAAATACCGTAACGATCTGACAGTTCGTCAAACCGATCTTTCCAAATCGCGCCGTAATTTGGATGAAGTGATTGAAGCCGCAGGCAAGATTGCTAAAGAAGATTTGTTTTCTACTGGCGTCTTGGGTGCTGCTACTCGCTCAATCAAAGGTGCTTTGGGTGACGAGAAATACAAGCAACTTAGCAAAGACTTGGCAAACGTTCAAATTTCCAACATGCAAGCTATGGGTGGTTCAATGGAAACCGATGCTGGTAAGCAGTTGATGCGTATGGCCAGCGGTGATGAGACTTACCCACCAGAAGTCTTAAAGAATATCGCTCGCAGAACCTATGCTGATTTGACTAACTTGGACATGCAAGCAACGGCTGCATCTAAGTTTGCAAAAAAATATGGCGACAGCAATTTGAACACTTTTAAACAAATGTGGTCCACAAATGCCGACTCAAAGGTGTTTGAAGCTATGAGTTTGTTTGAGAACATCAAAGACCCAAATAAGCGAAAAGAAGAAATTGATCGCTTGCTTGGTAACAATCCTGAACAGCGTCAACAGTTCTTTCAAAAGTACAATAACATCAAGAAATTGACTGCAACCGGAGAACTTTAATGGATGAATTAGGCCAACTGATTCTCGGAGAACGACCTACTAGCCGAGAGCCGGACAGGTCTAACATTATTGCGCCTAAAAAAAGTGCAATGAGTGGTCGAAATCCAGAATTGCAAGCACAAGAAGAAGGCCCAGACGAATTGGGTTCTTTGATTCTTGGTTCTGCAAAGCCACCACAAAGCAATCAACAGCCTGCACAAAGTCAAGGCTTGATGGCTCAGACAATGCAGAACTTGTTTCAGGCTAAACAACAAGCGCCAGCAACTGCTGCATCTGCTTTAGACATTGTGGCTGGATTGCCTAGCATGGTTGCCGGAACAGTCGGCTATGGCGCTGGTCGTTTGTTTGGTTTGTCACCAGAAGAAGCTACTGCTGCATCACAAAAAGTCGCAGGCAAGATTGCAGAACCTGTTGGAAAACTTACAGGCACAGCAGGAACACAAGCATATAAACAAGCATTGCCAACTCAAGCGATGCAATATATTGGTGAGCACATAAATGAAGGTGCTGAATCAATTGCTCGCAAGTTTGGTTTGCCAGTTCAAGATGTTCAAAACGCCATTAATGCGGCAATGATTGCTGCGCCTGCTGCGGCTCGTCCTATTGCTCGAGGTCTGGCTGAAGCCAAGTCTGCATTGCCAAGTGTTCGCATTGAACCTGTTGCTAAAACTGGTTTCCAACCAGGCGGTGCTGCTGCTACGACAAACAAAGCAACTTTGGATGCCGCGATTGCTCAAGCAACCCCTGAACTTGCGGCTCAATTGGCCAAGGAAAATCCTGCGACCATCAATCCAAAGGCATTAGAGCACTACGTTGATGCGGATAGTTTGCCTGTTCCTGTGCGTCTGACAAAAGGTCAGGCAATGCAAGACCCAACGTTAATTTCAAATGAACGTAATGCTCGCGGCCAAGACCCACGGTTAACTGAAGCTTTAAATCAGCAAAACAAAGCATTGCTAGAAAACGTTGGTTTGGTCAAAGAAAAAGCAGCGCCTGACGTTTATGCTCCTGATTACGTTGCAAACGCTGAAGGCGCAATGGAGTTTATTGACAGCAAGATTCGTCAAAACGAAAAAGCTACATCTGAGGCTTACAAAGCATTGGATGAGTTTGGTGCTGGCAAAATTCAGGTTGATGGCAAATCTTTTGGTGATAACGCTATAAAAGCGCTTACAGAAAAAGAAGATATTGATTTCTTGCCTTCTGTGATTGAGAAAAAAATCAAGACTTACCAAGAAGGTAAGCCGATGAACTTTGCTCAGTATGAGAATCTGAGAACTCAAATTGCCCGTGAAACACGCAAGGCTCAAAAAGCAGATGACGGAAACGCTGTCCATGCGTTGACCTTGGTTCGTGGCGAACTTGAAAAACTGCCTTTGATTGGCGAAACAGCGGAAGCAAAAGCTATTGCTGACAAAGCCAGAGCAACAGCCAAATCAGAGTTTGATTTGCTAAACCGTGACAATCCTTCTTACAACAAAGTTTATGCAGACTTGGTTAACGGAAAGACAGACACAAAAGACTTTATTCAAAGCGCTGTGTTGCGTTCTAAAAACAAAGACTTTGCTAAAACAATGGAGTTGTTTGATGACCCAACTGCCAAACAGCATCTTCGTGCTGGCGCGTTGGATATCATTATCAAAGATGCCACGGACACAAGCGGTAATTTCAAGCCTGCCAAATTTGCTAAGGCAATTGAGAATCTTGACGTAAATAAAAAACTTGATGCTTTGTTTGGTGAAGAAGCACAAACTTTACGCAAAATTGCAAAAACAGGTCAATTGATTGAAGCTCGTCCTGCTGGCGCTTTTGTCAATGAATCAAACACTGCGGTATCTTTGGCTGCTCAATATGGCAAAAAACTCGCAGAACAGACTCCTATTGTGGGTAGATTTGTAGAGCCAGCACGTCAATTGTTGCAAGAACGTGCAGCAAAAAAATCAGTTGAAGAATCGCTACGTCCAGGTGCAGGCGTAAAACTTAAAAACATTGGTAAGGACTAAAAATGTCAGTCAATCTTTCCCCAATCGGTAACGGCTTTCAGTTCTTTACCACCACAGGAATCCCGCTTGCAGGCGGCTTTCTGTATTCGTATCAAGCTGGTTCAACCACTCCTGCAACGACTTACACGGATTCTGCTGGTTCAATTGCCAACACAAACCCCATTCAGCTAGGCACAGATGGTCGCCCACCTGCTGAAATTTGGTTCACCGCTGGTTCTACCTACAAGTTTGTTCTGACTGATTCATCCAATGCGGTGATTCAGACCTACGACAACCTTTACGGCATTATCGGAACAACGCCTAGCGTGTCTGCTGTGCCTGCTGGCGGCATCATTATGTGGTCTGGTTCGATTGCTTCTATTCCTTCCGGATATGTTCTGTGTGACGGTACTAACGGTACTCCGAACCTTAAAGACAGCTTTGTTGTTGGCTCTGGTAACACCTACGCTGTGGGTAACACAGGTGGCTTTACATCTGCTGCAACTAGCAACGTTGGCACAAACTTGCCGTTGTATTATTCATTGGCCTTTATCCAAAAAACATGATGGCAACCGTAAATTCAACCGATGCTCGTTTAACTACGCATGAAGAAGTGTGCGCTTTCCGTTATGAGCAGATCAACGCCCGTTTGAAACGTCTTGAGAGTATTCTTATCAAGGCGTCTGGGGTGATGATTGTTGCAATGGCTGGCGTTATCTGGGCATCTCTAGTCCCTCATCTAAAGTAATGTGGACCCTATCAGCCTTCTCATGGCTGCACAAGCGGCTGTTGCTGCTGTGCGAAAAGGCTGTGAAATGCTCTCAGAGGGCAGGGCTGAGATTGGCAAGCTCAAGTCCACAGTGGAGAAAGGGATTGGGGATGCCAAGGCTATCTACAAGGAAGTCACTGGCATTTTGGGATGGCTCACAGGTTTATTTAAGCCTGCTGCCGTGGAAAAGAAAAAGACAGATTCAGTTACTGTTAAAAATGTCGAAAATTTAGACACATCTGAAAAACGTGTACAGAAAAAGCCAAAAAATGAACATGAGCTTTCTTATGAGGAATATCAAACCCAAGCTATTCACCAAGTATGTGAGCAGCTAAAAACATTTTTTGAGATTCGCAGGACGTTAATAGCGCATTGTCGTGAGCTAGAAGAAGTCTCTAAGACAACGGAAACGGTTGAGGACAGTGCGATTGATCGAGTTGAGATTGAAATGCAACTTGAAAACATGACGACTCAGATTAGGGAATCAATGGTTTATGCGCCTGATGCTCTCAAGGACATTTACACAAGATTCCTTAAAATGTATGAGCAAATCCTAGAAGAACAGGAGTTTGCAAGACAGGTCAAGATTAAGAGAGAACGGGACGCCAAATGGCAACGAGAGCAAATCCATCACAGTCGCGTCTATCGGGTTCGGGTAACGGTGGTGGCTCTGCTTCTAACGATTTGGTTATGGGCCTTTCTAATAGCAACATACTGGCAAAGGAAGACGCCAATAGGTTTCTAGCGGGGCTAAT